>Ga0214473_10000033_pt1 | contig 187460 bp, 150 predicted proteins | sample RVTome_7_FD_203509 | JGI IMG/M metagenome (GOLD analysis project Ga0214473, IMG submission 203509) | Soil microbial communities from uranium-contaminated site in the Upper Colorado River Basin, Wyoming, United States - RVT98D197 | ecosystem: Environmental > Terrestrial > Soil > Contaminated >...
GTCTCGTATAATCCCATCTCAACACTGCCACCATGACATTGAGTAACATTGAAAATAATTCCGCCATTTACAATAAACTCTTTAAGATAATCGATGAACCACTGGTAGGTGGGAGCATTCCCTGAACCAAATGTCTCAATTATTATAGCCCGCAATCCAACTGTATGAACAATTGAATGAACAAGATTTCTGTTGATTCCCGGGAATAACTTAAGTATAGCAACATTTGTGTCGAATGATTTATGGACAATAAGTTTCTTGTCATTTGAAGAATACCTTATCAGGCTTTTGTTATAAATCAGATGTAAGCCTGCATCCGCCAGAGCAGGATGGTTAGGGGAATTGAAGGCATCGAAATGCTCTGCACTCAGTTTGGTGGTCCTGTTTCCCCGGGTTAATTTATTGTCGAAATAGATACAGACCTCTGGTACAACCGGTAAATCATTTTCTTTTGCAGCAGCGATCTCTATTGCAGTTATAAGATTCTCTTTTCCATCAGTCCGAAGCAGACCTATTGGCAGTTGTGAACCGGTAAGAATAACCGGCTTTTTCAGATTCTCAAGCATAAAGCTTAAGGCTGAAGCGGTATATGCCATAGTATCAGTTCCATGAAGGATCACAAAGCCATCAAAATCGTTATAACTCATTTCAATGATCTCAGCGATTTTGACCCACACTTCAGGATCAACATTGGATGAATCCTTGACAGGATCAAAGGAGACAGAATGAAGACTATAACCGAACTTCCGAAGTTCTGGTACGTGATCCGTAACATGCCGGAAGTCGATTGGGACAAGTGATCCGCTTTCAGGGTCATGAACCATACCAATGGTTCCTCCTGTATAAATAATCAGTATTGATATTTCCTTCTTTTTAGTCATGTTCTCTTTCAAAGTTTGAAAAGCCGGAGCGAATTTTCGGTTGTTATTTTTGCAATATCTTCTTCTGCCATACCAAAAATTTCGGCAATTTTCCTGTTAATCAGGCAAAGATAGGAACTCTCATTCCTTTTTCCTCTAAATGGATCAGGAGAAAGATAAGGAGAATCGGTTTCAAGGATGAGATTCTCAGGACCAATCTCTTTAACAGTTTTTTCAAGCCCTGAATTTTTAAAAGTAACTATACCTCCAATGCCAAGCATGAAGCCCATTCCAATTGCCTTTTTCGCATCTTCTGAAGTTCCGGCGAATGCATGAAATACTCCTGATAATCCTCTGCCTTCAAATTCGTTCAATATCCCAAAGACTTCAGGGAAAGACTCTCTGGAATGTATAACAACCGGCAATCCTGAATCAATAGCCCAGGCAATCTGCCTTCTCAGGGATATCAACTGGCCTTCAAGGTGAGTCTTATCCCAGTAAAGATCTATTCCGATCTCCCCAATTGCAATGAATTTATGTTCCGGGATCAGTTTTTCAAAGCTGTCAAGCTGAGACAAATAATCGCTCTTTACAGATGTAGGATGCAGCCCTATCATAGAATGACAGATGCCTGGATATCTCTTTTCAGCCGATATCATTGTGTCAACCGAATCGACATCAATGTTTGGCATAAGCATACTGACAACACCGCTTTCGATAGCTCTTTTCACCACTTCATCCCTGTCTGCATCGAATTCAGGAAGATATAGATGTGTATGGGTATCGATAAGTTGCATTAAACAAACTCTGCTTTCACCATTTGATCCTGATTACTTTTATAATTTTGGAATTTCACTCTTTACAATAGCATCGATTTTAGCTTTGAAATCTTTCACCTGATTATTATAGATCTCAAGTGCTTCAATTTGCAAATTTGTGGGTTTCCCGGGGTAACCTCCGACAGCATAATAAACTTCGGCAATGTTTTCACGAAGCCTTACCTGACCTGTAATTCCGCCTTCTCCGGATTGAGTAGCTGATATTTGTTCGTGCATTTTTTCACAGTTGGCCAGAAGGGTTTGAATCTGTTTAAGACCAGAACCCTTAACAGTTGATGCCCTGGTTTTAAGACGATCACGAGTATCGAGAATCTGTTGGTCAACAGCAGCTAGTTCTTCCAGTAAATTAAATGCCTTCATTAAGGTTTCCCTCTGAAGTTTACGGTCGTCAGCTGAATGTTTCAGATCAGGGATATCATTAAGTATCAGGTCTGTGGTAAATGTTTCAGTCCCTTTAACTAACTTTATGGTATATGTACCTGCCATATATTCCGGGCCAAAAGCTGCTTCTCTAAGAATATTGGGAGATTTTGGGACTTTTGGAGGCTCCATTGCAGTTGCTACCCGGACAACATTTATTCCTTTACGGTTTCCGGCTGGCAATTTCTTAAGGAATTTTCCATCAGAGTCAAAAATGTCGATATACATTTCACCGAACAAATGTCTCTTTTTGAGATAATAACAAATAGTAGCAGCGATTGTTGGATTTGGTCCGGTAAATTCTGCATCGCCAGGGAAATCCTGTACCCCGGTACCGGATGGAAAGTAGTATGGACGCACGGGAAGAAATGCAAACTCCTGGTCAAACACTGACTGTGTAAAGTTCCGCAGAGGTGTGAGGTCGTCAATAATAATGATCCCTCTTCCATGAGTTGCAAGAACCAGATCGTTTTGCCTGGTCTGGAAAGCCAAATCATAAATTCCCGTTTGGGGCACTTTATTTTTAAACCTTACCCAGACCTTGCCGTGATCCAGGCTTACAAAAAGGCCCATCTCAGTTCCAAGAAAGATCAGGTTTGGATTGACGGGATCTTGTTTTATCACATGGCAAAATCCCGTAACATCCTTAGTCACCAATGAATTCCATGTTTTCCCAAGATCATCAGTATAATAAATATAAGGATTCAAATCACCATTACGATGAGCATCAACGGTTACCCATGCTGCATTTTTATTGTTATTGTCAGCATCAATATATGATATAAAAGCCAGAGGAGGTAATCCCGGAATAGCATTATTGAGCTTTAACCAGCTTTTACCACCATCTGAAGTAAGCTGGATATTACCATCATCAGTACCTACCCATATAATGTTTTCGTCCAGCGGAGATTCGCAAACGGTAAAAATAGTAGTGTTATTTTCGGCAGTACTGTTATCAATAGTCAATCCTCCCGATTGTTCCTGAATCTGGCGAAGAGGATCATTTGTTGTGAGGTCAGGAGAGATCCTTTCAAACGAATCACCTTTATCTTTTGAGCGGAACAAGTACTGAGAGCCGACATAAAGCCATCCTGTTTTTTTGCCAAATACTGTTGGTGTATTCCAGTTGAATCTCAGGGATTGGGTGCCTTCTTCAGGGAAGGGTTTTATATATTTACTTTCACCGGTCCGTTGATTGGTGCGGTTTATTCTTCCCCCCTGGTACTGAGAGAAAGTAATATCCGGATCTGTCAAATCCCCATAGGTATAGAATCCATCACCGTAGCCAATATTTTTCCAGTCGGAATTCCTTATCCCGCCTGGTTTTTTTGAGGGCCCCATCCACGATCCATTATCTTGTAAGCCACCATAGACATTATATGGATAATTATTATCGACACTGACATGGTAAAATTGTGAAACAGGCAGACACTGAACAAATCGCCAGCTGTTCCCCTTATCTGCAGAAATGTAGACACCACCATCAGTTCCCATGTATATGAGGCGATTATCGGCTGGACTTATCCATAGAGCGTGTGTATCACTGTGATAGTTACCTCCGGTTACGGAAGGACTCTGGAAAAGTTTGCCTCCATTTGAGCTGACCCACAGAGAGGTGCCGGGTTTATAAATAAGTCCCGGTTCTTTCGGGTCAGGTACTAGTAAACTATAGTAAAAAGGTCTGTCCCCCATAGTATACTGGTCGCTCATTTTCTCCCATGAAGATCCCTGGTCGGATGAACGGTACAATGCTGATTTAGCAGATTCAACCAGAGCGAAAAGGTAATAGGGTTTTACAGGAGAGATAGCCAGTGCAATTCTCCCGAGAGTTGTATTTGGCAACCCGTTGTGGATTTTATTCCATGTAGTCCCCCCGTCAGCAGATTTAAAAAGTGCACTTCCCGGACCTCCTGATCTGAAGGTATAAGCCTGACGTCTGAAATCCCACATAGCGGCATATATAACTGAAGGATTTTCAGGATCCATGGCCATATCTGCACAACCTGTCGAGGGGCTGATATAAAGCAATCTGGTCCATGATTTCCCTCCGTCGGTCGTTTTATAAACACCCCTATCCTCACTATCCCCCCATAATGCACCCAGAACTGCTGCATATACAATTTCAGGATTTGCCGGATCTATAAGGATTCGACCGATACGTTCACTCTTCGGCAATCCCATAAACTCCCATTTTTCTCCTCCATTTATGGTTTTATATATGCCCGTTCCAACTGAAACACTATTGCGAACCCATACTTCACCCGTCCCAACCCAAACAGTATCGGGGTGGTTTTGATCAATTTCAATAGTACCCACTGACTGCGACTGTTCATCGAAAACAGATTTGAAAGTTGTTCCCTGATTAATTGATTTCCAAACTCCTCCTCCTGCTGCACCAACCCAGAGTATATTGGGATTCTTATTTACAGCGTCGATGCATGATATGCGTCCACTCATTCTGGCGGGACCAATCTGCCTGCCCTCGATATCCCCGAAAGTAGCATCGGTAACCTGGCCCTGAAGTCCCGATACAATAGCCAGCGATATGATGCTTATAAATAAATTCTTTAGGTTCATGATATTAGCATAAGAGATAATCAGTTTAGAGGGAGATAGTTATTTTGTTTATTTTTCAAAGAGAGTGTCATCGAGTTCGATATTTAATTCAACTTTATCAACGACAATGGTCATCACCAGCTGTTCGTTCATTTTAGTTTCGACCTTGGCAGGTACAGCAAGGCCTTCTACCTGCATATAATTGCTATAATAATTATCTGCCTCGGTTTCATTACCCATTACCTTAATTTTTGTGGTTAAACGTATCAAAATATAGGAATCAGAATCAATATAGTATGTAAAAGAATCACCCGCCTTTGAAATAAGTTTTATTTTAAAACAGGATGTCCCTTCCATATCTTCCTTCCCGTCAAAAGTGACAGTGTAGCCTTTTTCTTTCCAATTCCAGAGCATGCCATCCATGTCGGACTGATAGTGTATGGATTTCAATTCATCTTCGGAGAATGGTTGTGGCTCGGTGACTCCGACAAAAGGATTGGTGTTCCATCCCTCTTTCCCATTATAAGTTTGCTTAAAGGTTAATCCCTGAAATGTCCCTTCTACCCGTACTTTGTCGGGTCGTTTAGCCATTTGAATAAAGGGGATTTCAACACCACCCTGGATCATTTTCCCGGTAAGCTTCTGAGTATTTACTTTTAAGAGTTTGTCCTGCCCTGTGGTTGAAAAGTGTTCTTTTAGAATGTCATCTAACGATTGGGATTGCACCAAATTTATAGAAACCAGGAGCAAAACGGATAGAAGTGTCGTAATCTTTTTCATGTAAAATGGATTTTGTGAGTTTCTGTCAGCAAGGTATTTATTATTAATCATTTTATCAATTTTAAATTTCTGTTCAGACAATCTGGTATAGATTGCCGGGGTAACATTTCAATAAACCTTTGAACTCCATCTGAAGAAGCAGGGACGATAATTTGTAAACCGGCATATCAAGTGACCTGCAGATAGTGTCGATGTTAAGCTCTCCTTCTTTAGCAAGAAATTCATATATAAGTTTTTCAGTTTCATCAAGATCGGCAAACAGCGTTCTCTGGAGAGGAGGCTTTGTCTTTTCAGGTTTCCAGTTAAGAAAGTATTCAATATCATCAGAGCATTCAATGAGTGCTGCCTTATTGCTCTTTATCAGGCTGTTACATCCGGCTGACCATTGATCGTCCGGTCTTCCAGGTACTGCAAAAACATCACGATTATAAGAGCTGGCAATGTCAGCCGTTATCAATGCACCACCTTTAATCCCTGACTCGACGACCAGTGTAGCATCGGACAGCCCGGCAATTATCCGGTTTCTTTTTATAAAGTTATTGCGTTCAGGAAGGGCATCTGATATGAAATCAGTCAGCAGTCCTCCCTGTCTGATCATCGCACTGGCGATTGAGGCATGTATGGAAGGGTATGTTGATTTGAAACCATGTGCAAGTACTCCGATTGTTTGAAGGTTATTTGCAAGGGCAGCTTTATGTGCGGTAATATCAATTCCATAAGCTAGACCACTGACAATAATGAGTTCGGGATGACCAAGGGCCAGACCTCCGATAATTTTATCGCATATCTCTCTTCCCCTGGAGGTTGCATTTCGAGTGCCAACTACACTTAATACTTTTGCCGCATTAAGATCACAATTCCCTCTCAGAAAGAATACTACGGGTGAATCATCACATTGCCTTAATCTGAAAGGGTAATCGTTGTCGAGATAGAAATAGGCCCTGATATCGTTCTTACTGATATAATCTGCCTCTTTCTCAGCACTCTCCAGGTATGATCTGTCGCTGATGTATTTTGCTAAACCAGAGCCTATCCCTGGTATCTTAATCAGATTTCTGTAGGGTTCATGGAAAATCGCTTCAACGCTTCCAAAATGTGAGACAAGCTTTCTCGCATTAATATCGCCAATGCGCGGAATAAGACCTAAAGCGATTTTATGCTTAAGAGATACTTCTGACATAGCACAAGAAATTGAGACATACAAATATAAAAAAATGTAGGGACGTTGCATGCAACGTCCCTACTTAAAAATAATTCATTTTTTTCAAATTTACCCCTTATGGAAGATACGTAATGCATTGTAGGGTAGATACGCAATGCATTGCGTATCTACCTGGCACCAAGCACCAAGCACCAAGCACCTAGATCACCCCCATATCGAGCATTGAATTTGCCACTTTCAGAAATCCTGCAATATTTGCCCCTTTAACATAATCAACATATCCGTCTTCCCTTTTTCCATGTTTTACACATTGACCATGTATATTGCTCATTATCTCATGTAGCCTGTCATCAACCTCCTTGCGGTTCCAGCGAAGTTTCATCGAATTCTGGGTCATCTCAAGACCTGATGTGGCTACTCCTCCTGCATTTGATGCTTTCCCCGGAGCAAAGAGCAAGCCATTTTTATGTATGATCTCAATCGCTTCGGGGGTACTTGGCATGTTGGCACCCTCGCATATGCAGATACAACCATTTTTCAGAAGAAGCTCAGCGTCTTCTGCATTAAGTTCATTTTGGGTTGCACACGGAAGAGCGATATCGACTTTAACCTCCCACGGGTGTTTCCCCTCATGAAATTCAACTCCCTCAAAAGCAGTGGAATATGGTTTGACAATATCCTCATTTGAGGCACGGAGTTCGAGCATATATTCGATTTTTTTACCCGAAACTCCTTCAGAATCATAGATATAACCATCGGGACCTGACAGGGTAACTACCTTTCCTCCCAGTTCAGTCACCTTCAGGGCAGCTCCCCAGGCAACGTTACCAAATCCGCTAATAGCCACTCTTTTGTCTTTAAATGATTCTCCCCGTGTTGCAAGCATCTCCTTGGCAAAATAGACACATCCGAATCCTGTTGCTTCCGGACGAATCAGGGAGCCACCCCAGTTGCTTCCTTTTCCAGTGAGAACACCGGTATGATCGCCCGCAAGTCTTTTATACATACCATACAGGTATCCTATCTCACGGCCGCCGACACCTATATCTCCCGCCGGAACATCAGTCTCTGGTCCGATATATTTCCAGAGTTCAAGCATAAAAGACTGGCAGAAACGCATTACCTCGGAGTTCGATTTCCCTTTAGGGTCAAAGTCGGAACCTCCTTTACCGCCTCCCATTGGAAGGGTGGTCAGGGCATTTTTAAAGATCTGTTCAAATCCGAGAAACTTCAGAATTGACAAATTTACACTGGGGTGAAACCTCAAGCCTCCTTTATAAGGACCAATAGCATTGTTAAACTGAACCCTGTAACCAAGGTTAACCTTAACATTCCCTTCATCATCAACCCAGGGCACTTTAAAAGTCAGAACACGATCAGGTTCAATTACACGTTCTATTATGTTTGCTGATTCGAACTGGGGGTTATCGTTGTAAACCTCTTCGATTGATTCAAGAACCTCTTTTACAGCCTGTAAATATTCAACCTCTCCCGGATGCTTCCTTTCGAGGTTGATAATTATTTTATCTGTGTTCATGATTTTGTTTTATTTTGAATTTTATGCTTAATGATTGGTGATCAAAGTTGATGTTGTTACAGGTTATTAAAAATGATAAAACTCATGTTATCAAATGATAACCATTACTTTGGAGGAGGAGCATATGAATTTAACGATCTGAGTATTTTGGCTCTCTCTTCTCCTGAAAGAGCACTTATGTAAATCGGGGGATAATTGGCAACTCCTTCGTTAAAATGCTGGTACAAAGTAATACTCCTGACTGCACCAAAAAGTTTCTTTTCAGTCCTGTAACCTGAAAAGGATCTTTTATCTATCTCCACAGAATTTTTCCTTCCGCCAACAATACCGGCTGTAAAATATCTGATAACAATTTTCTCATTGTCATCAGAATAAAATATGTACTGATAATTCAGGAACATTGGCAGAAAGGCGATAAGAATATTTAATCCGACCAGGATAAGAATCCAGACGGTATCGCTCATCCCAAGTAAGGGGAATTTTATAACTTTCGCGAAATAGGCCAGGATAAGAAATGCGATTAATATCACTAAAGCAAAAAATAACCTGATCCTGAGTTTGATAATTGTCTTGCTGTTATCAAAAGTCATGTTTCGGAATTTTATTTAAAATTAGTGTTTTTTATTTTATCGTTTTCTTTTAAAGAAACTTAATAATAAATCCCTGCATTCTTCTTCCATAATCCCGGAAACTATCTTCGTCTTGGGGTGCAGAAGAATACCGGAAATTGTTCCGAAACCTTTCTTCTCATCCTTTGCACCGTATACCAGTACAGATGCCTGGCTCCAGCCAATTGCCCCGGCACACATAGCGCATGGTTCAAGTGTTGCATAAATGGTACAATCAGTCAGGTACTTCCCTCCCAGATAATTTGTTGCAGCTGTAATAGCCTGCATTTCGGCATGAGCAGTGGGATCTTTAAGTGTTTCGGTAAGATTATGAGCACGCGCAATAATCATATTATTATATACCACTACTGCTCCCACAGGTACTTCCTGTTTGTCAGAAGCTTTTGATGCTTCTGCCAGAGCTGCCCTCATAAACTGCTCATGTTTCATCCGTTCTTCATAATTTCAATTTGATCTCTAAAAGTAAAAAGAAATATGGGATTTATCTTACCTTATTCATGCTGATAATTTGTTATTTTTGCCGTAAATTAATTGAAAAGAGATGTACAGAACAAATACATGTGGTGAACTGAACATTAAACACATCGGGAATAGTGTTATTTTAAGTGGCTGGGTTCAGAAATCAAGGGATCTTGGAGGAATGACTTTTGTTGATCTTCGCGACAGGTATGGTATTACACAGCTGGTTTTCAATATGGAAACTAACAAAGAGCTCTGCGAAAAAGCCCGGAAACTGGGCAGGGAGTTTGTAATCCAGGCAAAAGGGAGGGTAAGGGAAAGAAGCAACAAAAATCTGAAAATGCCTACTGGGGAAATTGAAATAGATACAGAAGAACTCAATATTCTGAACAGGAGCGAAATACCTCCATTTACAATTGAAGAGGAGACTGACGGAGGCGAAGAGTTAAGGATGAAATACCGGTATCTGGACCTCAGAAGAAATTCAGTAAAGAATAATATTATACTACGTCACAGGGTGTCGCAGGAAGTGCGTAAATATATGGATTCTATCGGCTTTGTTGAGGTTGAGACCCCTGTGCTTATCAAGTCAACACCGGAGGGGGCCCGCGACTTTATTGTCCCCTCAAGGATGCAGCCGGGCACTTTCTATGCTTTGCCGCAATCGCCTCAGACCTTAAAACAACTGCTGATGGTTGCCGGATTTGATAAGTATTTTCAGATAGTCAAGTGCTTCAGGGATGAAGACCTTCGAGCCGACAGGCAACCTGAATTTACGCAAATAGATTGCGAGATGTCATTTGTTGAAAGGGATGATGTACTGAATACATTTGAAGGTCTGGCCAAACACCTTTTCCGGGAGATCAAGGGGGTAGAATTCAATCAGCCGTTTGTACAGCTTCCATATAATGAAGCAATGGAATATTATGGTTCAGATAAACCGGATCTGCGTTTTGAAATGAAGATAACCGATCTTACAGAAAAGGTAAAAGGCCACGGCTTTGTTGTATTTGACAGTTCAGAATACATAGGAGGAATATGCGCCGGCGGGTGTTCGGAATACAGCCGGAAACAGCTGGATGAACTTACTGAATTTGTTAAAAAGCCACAGGTTGGAGCGAAAGGGCTTGTTCATATTAGGTACAATGCCGATGGCTCGGTAAAATCTTCGCTTGATAAGTATTATTCAGAAGAGGATCTGAAAAAGTGGGCTGATCTTATGAAGGCCAGGCCCGGTGATCTTATCCTGATCATGGCTGGGGATAAACAAAAAACTCTGCCCGCATTATCAGAGTTGAGACTTGAAATGGGAAACAGGCTGGGATTGAGGAACAGGGAAAAATTTGTTGCTCTGTGGGTAGTGGATTTTCCACTCCTTGAGTGGGATGAAGAGACAAAGAGATTCTATGCAATGCATCACCCTTTTACTTCTCCGATACCCGATGACCTGCATTTGCTTGCGACAGATCCGGGTAGAGTAAGGGCAAATGCTTATGATCTTGTAATAAACGGAGTTGAAATTGGTGGCGGCTCAATCAGGATTCATGATACCAATGTACAGAAGCTTATGTTCAAGGTTCTTGGATTCAGCGATGATGAGGCAAATGAGCAATTCGGTTTTCTTTTAAATGCATTTAAATATGGCGCTCCTCCTCATGGAGGTGTGGCTTTTGGATTTGACAGATGGGTCGCTATGTTCGGCGGACAGGATTCTATCCGTGATTTTATTGCATTTCCCAAAAATAATTCGGGTCGCGATGTTATGCTTGATACTCCTTCGCAGGTATCGGTTAAACAGTTAGACGAACTCCAGCTAACATTAAGTGGAAAGAAAAAATAAGCTGAGATTAATTCTTAATTATTCTGAAGCTTGGTTTTGATAAGGATTACGCCTCCATACCCTCTTGATCCGTACATTGCAGCGGATGAGCCCTTTAGGACCTCAATTGATGAAACTGAGGAAGGTTGTATATCGCTGATAGACTGAACAGGAACTCCATCCACTATAAACAGGGGAGGGATAGAGCCCCACAGGTTTTTAGAATCCTGTATTACAATATTAGTTCCATTTACGCGAACACCGGAGACTTCCCTTTGGATCATGTCGTAAATTGTACTGTATGATGCATACTTCTCATTTGTTCCGTCTATTTTATTTATATCGGTGGTCAGGTTTTTCTTCTTGATACTGTTATAACCAACATTAACTCCCTCATCACCAGGAGCAACTCCCTGTTCAGCCTGCACCTGGGATGATATAGTTCCAAATGTAACATTGATAGTGGTTCTCCCTTCAATGTTTTCTTCAATAATACCATTACCGAATGTAAAGAATCCTATCCTTGCAACAGTGGGTTTAACCTTTATTTTATATTTTCCCTCAGAATCGGTAACTACATTGGTTTTCTGACCATCTGTCATAAGTATAGCATTCACAATAGGTGCTTTAGATGCATCCATGACAGTACCTGTAATTGTTATCTTCTTATTATTCTTTTGTGCAGATATACTGAATAAACAAAAAAATGATAACAAAATTAAAAGAAACAGCCTTGCTTTCATCTGTATCTATTTTAATATGTATGCAAGTTACATCTACTACAAAAATTGTGCAAATATTTTATGGATTATTCTCAATCCCGATTAATGTAGCTGAAGTGCATCTTTCGATCAATATATGTACATATTCACCATTGATATGGTTCACAGCAGGAAAAACCACAACCTTATTCTGTGATGTCCGGCCTGATAAATAATCATTAGATCTTTTTGAATATCCCTCGATCAGTACCTCAAAGACCTTTCCCAGGTCCTTCTTTTTAGCTTTTAATGAAAGTCTGCTCTGGAGAGCTATCATTTCAATGAGTCTTTTTGATTTTACCTCTTCCGGTATATCATCCTTGTATCTTCTGGCCGCCTTTGTTCCGGGCCTTTCACTATATATAAACATATAAGCAAAATCAAATTCAGCCCATTCCATCAGTGAAAGAGATTCTTTATGATCGTCATCTGTTTCAGTACAAAATCCGGTTATCATATCGGTTGAAAGGGCACATCCGGGAATAATAGTCCGTATGGCTTTTACACGATCCATGTACCATTCCCTTGAATATTCCCTGTTCATGAGTTTAAGAATCCGGGTGCTGCCACTCTGGGCCGGCAAATGAATATGTTTGCAGATGTTATCATACTCTGCAATTGTGCGAAGCAGTTCATCTGAAATATCTTTTGGATGAGAAGTCGAAAACCTTATTCGTAATAAAGGATAAACTGATGCTACCCGCTTAAGAAGTTGAGGAAAACCCAATGATGCATTTTCTTGTCCCCACCTGTAGGAGTCAACATTCTGACCAAGAAGTGTAACTTCCTTGTAGCCTGCATCATAAAGTTCATTAACCTCCTTAAGTATAGAATCAGGATTACGGCTTCTTTCAGCTCCCCGGACATAAGGGACTACACAGTAGGCACACATGTTATTGCAGCCTCTCATTATAGAGACAAAGGATGAAATGCCGTTTTTGTCCATTCTTACCGGTGATATGTCAGCATAGGTCTCCTCACGCGACAGCAGTACGTTAACTGCTTTGTGCCCGGCTTCAGCTTCAGCAACAAGCAGGGGGAGCTCACGGTATGCATCAGGTCCAACCACGATATCAACCAGATGATCTGTTTCAAGAAGCTTCTCCTTCAACCTTTCAGCCATGCATCCTATTAAACCGATTTTCAGGTCATTCTTCTTCTTTTTCAGATGGCCGATTGCCGTGAGCCTTCCCCAGATGCGTTGTTCAGCATTATCCCTTATAGAACAGGTATTGATAAGTATTAATCCTGCATCCCCAATATTTTCAGTCGGAGTATATCCTGCCCCTGACAGAATGGATATAACAACCTCACTGTCAGCTACATTCATCTGGCAGCCATATGTCTCTATATATACTTTTTTACTCATTTATTATCTATTACAAATATTGTATGGGCTACAGTCTGCAGGCTTCAGCAAGAACTATTTGCCAGGTTGCCTGAGGCCTGACGCCTGGTGCCTGTCGCCTCTCTTTCACCGCACAAATCTATGAAGTATAAAAGAATTATTTAAATTTGCATCAATAATATTAATTATATAAGTATGTCAGGTCATAGTAAATGGTCAACTATTAAGCGGAAGAAGGGTGCAATCGATGCTAAAAGAGGTAAAATATTCACTAAAATCATAAAGGAGATCATAATTGCAGCCAAAGAGGGAGGTGGCGATCCTGAATCTAATGCGAGGCTCAGGCTTGCTGTTCAGAATGCGAAGGGTGCCAATATGCCTAAAGAGAATATTGAAAGAGCTATCAAGAAAGCCTCAGGTGCAGATGCTGAAAGTTTTAGTGAGACAACATTTGAGGGCTATGCTGCTGGCGGTATTGCTGTATTTGTTGAGTGTCTGACCGATAATAATAACAGGACAGTTGCAGCTGTGAGGTCGGCTTTCAATAAACATGGAGGCAGTCTTGGGACAAACGGATCATTGAGCTTCATTTTTGAAAGGAAAGGTATATTTACTATAAAGAATGAAGGATTATCCCTTGAAGATATGGAGCTTGAGATGATAGACGCGGGAATAGAAGATTTTGAAACAGATGGGGATATAATCACAATTACATGTGCCAAAGAAGAATTCGGAAATGTAAACAGGAAATTGAATGAACTTGGAATAGAGCCAGAAGAGGCAGGATTACAAAGGATTCCCAATGACACCAAACAGCTTGACGTGGAATCAGCGAAGAAAGTTCTCCGGCTTATAGATATACTTGAAGATGATGATGATATTCAGTTTGTCTATCATAACCTTGAAATGACTGAAGAACTGGCTGAAGCTCTAGGATAAAAATATCAATACACATAAAATCACCTTATCATGAAAAGATTCACTCCGGTTATTTTAATTATTTTATTGCTGGCTTCCTGCAGGAAAAGCGAGAGTGATTTTATCTGGGAAAAATCTTATGGAAAAGGTGAAGCCTATTTTGTCAGGACTTCATCGGATTCAGGTCTTATTGCCTGTGGAGAGAAGGAAGGTAAACCCTATTTCATACGTCTTGAAAAGACACATAAACTGAATATTGATTTCAGCGGAGAAACACAGGGTTTGTTCAGTTCTGCCTGGTTCGACACATCAGGATATATCACCGGTGGAAACAGTGAAGGGAAAATGTTGTTGATGCGCCATAGTAAAGAAGGGAACTTATTATGGGAAAAATCATTGGATGCAGGTTTTAATGTCGATTTCACCAGGCTGTTTTATTCGGGGGACGGTAGCTTTCTGGCAATAGGAACAGCCAGCGCCGATTCCTCAGGATCAGGTGCCACAGGTCTCCTGTTTGTGAGATTCGATACCACCGGACAGATACTAACGGATGAAAAGCTTACCGAGACATCTTTCATAGCTGCAAACGGGGCATCTGTTGATAATGAGGGTAATATTTATCTTGCTGTTACCCGAAAGTCTGCAGTATCCAAACCTAAAGCAAGTGTTGCCAAATTCAATAATCTGTTTCAGAAGCTTTGGGAGACAGAACTTTATAACAATCCAGATTTCGGAGCGGCAAGCCTGTCAGTAATAGTTGACGAGTCAGGAAATATTTGTGTAGCAGGGAAAACAGAACTCTCTACGACGGGAGAGCCGCTTATAAATTCATATCTGGTTTCTCTGACCAATGCCGGATCTGTAAGGTGGAAGAGATATCTTGAAAGTTCCAATGCCGGATCATCTCTTGTAACAGATGTTACCGGAAATCTTATGATGCTCAACAAAAATTGCTACATAATAAACATTGCCGATCCATCAGATGGTGCAGAAGCCGGGAGAATAAGAATGTTCAGCCTCTGTGATTCATATAATACGGATGCCCTTGGAGAAGATCTGGATATTTCTTATGATAAAAACATCCTGGTGGCGGGGACCCGTGGTGGTAATTTTTATCTGGCATTGAAAGCTTCGCAGTAGTTACATTTTAATGAAGAAAATAATAAATGCACCAAATCCGTTTTTATTCTGAAATTGAAATGTTAATTTTGCCACATGATCAGAAAAGTCCTTTTGATAATCATTTGTCTTGGATTTTCTTCCGGATTTGGGATTGCCCAGTCTTTTGTAAAAACATCTGATCTTTTTCAAAGGAGCGATAAACCCTCACAGTCAGGGGAACTCAATATTATTCAGGACCCGGCTATAGATACTCTTATAAGCAGATATATTCTTGCCAATTCTAAATTAGCGAAGGATAATAATAATCATGTTGGTATGCCCGGTTTCAGAATTCAGATCTACCGCAGCTCAGTCAGGAATGCGCGGGATGAATCGAATAAGACCAGGGCCGATTTTATAGGTAAATTTCAGGATATCAGTTCATATCAGAATCTCAATTCTTATATATTGTATGACAAGCCAGGCTGGTATATGGTAAGGGTTGGCGATTTCAGAACAAGAACCGAGGCAACAAAGTTATTTTTGATTATCAGCAGGGAATTCCCCGATGCATATATTGTCCCAGATTATATAAACTTCCCTGATAAGAATACAAATTAGTTATGAGCGATAGGATCAAACATGAATGCGGCATTGCAATGTTAAGATTGCTTAAGCCGATGGAATACTATATTGAAAAATATGGTACGTGGGGCTATGGTCTTCAAAAAATGTACCTGATGATGGAAAAGCAGCATAACAGGGGACAGGATGGTGCAGGAATTGCCGGTATTAAGCTTGATGTCGCCCCAGGGAACAGATATATTTTCAGACAAAGATCAAATAAGGCCGATTCAATAAAAGAGATATTCGATCTGATTTACGATGATATTGATCTGGTCACAAAAAACCGAAACGGGGATCTGCAAAATGCGAATTTTATAAAGGAAAAAGTACCGTTTGCATGTGATATATATCTCGGGCATCTACGGTATGGAACTTACGGGAATTATAATATTGATTATGTACACCCTGTGAGCAGGGAGAATAACTGGAAATCAAGAAATCTTGTCATGGCTGGCAATTTCAATCTCACAAATGTGGATGAAGTATTCAGCAGTCTTGTTGATCTTGGTCAGAATCCTGTTGATTTTTCAGATACCGTTACGATCCTTGAAAATGTTGGCCACCGTCTTGATGAGGAAAATGAGAGACTCTTCAGGGAATTCAAGGAGGAGGGATTTTCAAAACAAGAGATATCACCACTCATAGAGAAAAAACTTGATGTTGCTTCAATCCTGAGCAAAGCAAGCCGGAACTGGGACGGAGGTTACGCTATGGCGGGGATGGTTGGACATGGTGATGCCTTTGTTATGAGAGATCCGGCAGGAATAAGACCAGCATATTATTTCATCGATGAAGAGGTGGTTGTTGTTGCTTCAGAGAGACCGGTTATTCAGACGATTTTCGATGTAAGAACAAAGGATGTTACAGAACTCCCGGCCGGTAGTGCAATCATAATTAAGACATCGGGTGAGACTACCATTGAAAAGATAAGGGAGGAGACAGATCAGAGAAAATGCTCATTTGAGAGGATATATTTTTCAAGAGGTACAGATAAAGCTATTTACAAGGAGAGGAAGAAACTTGGTGAGTTACTTACCCAGTCTGTACTGCAGTCTGTCAACTATGATCTGGAAAACACAGTGTTTTCATATATTCCAAATACTGCAGAAAGCGCCTTCTATGGTTTGATTAAGGGAGTTGAGGACTATCTTAACCAGGTAAAAATTGATCATATTGTAAGCAGGGGAAGGTACATGACAAGAGAGGAGCTTGAAAGGATTATCAACCAGAGACCCAGGGTTGAAAAAATTGCAGTAAAGGATGCCAAACTGAGAACTTTTATTACTGAAGACAGGGGCCGGGAAGATCTTGTTGGACACATATACGACGTTACATATGGCGTTATCAGACGGGGAAAAGATAATCTGGTTGTAATAGATGACTCAATTGTAAGAGGTACTACATTAAAAAAGAGTATTATACGAATACTGGACCGACTGGATCCTAAAAAGATACTCATTGTCTCCTCATCGCCTCAATTGAGGTATCCCGATTGTTATGGCATCGACATGGCTAAACTCGGCGATTTTATTGCTTTTAGAGCGGCTATTGAACTTCTAAAGGAAACCGGGAGGGAATCATTAATTAGGAAGGTTTATGACGATGCCATTTCAGAATTAAGGAAGCCGGTTAGTGAGATAAAGAATATGGTAAAAGAGATCTACAGACCCTTTAGCACGGAGGAGATATCTGAAAAAATATCATCGATGTTAAAATCAGATGAGATAAAATCAGAGGTTGAAATAGTATTTCAGTCAATCGAAGGTCTGCATCAGGCTTGTCCGGATCATTCCGGCGATTGGTATTTTACAGGCGATTATCCCACCCCGGGAGGTAATAAGGTAGTTAACCAGTCTTATATTAATTACATAGAAGGCAGGAATGTAAGAGCCTACTGATTTTCATGTGAAAACCATTTTATTTCAAAATCCTTTTTGTATGAGGAGAGATGCCTGTTGATCTTTTCCACGTAAATATCCCTCAGCGTGACCATTATTCCTGTCTCTTCAACATGCCCGAATTTATGATTTATAAATGTGCCGAAGGTACGCATGGTTGGCGACAGATTCATGTATGCATTTATTAGTGGCGGGATATTCTCATTAAGGTTTCTTACCTCTCTTGACAGGATCTTATAATTCTCCTTATACCTCCGTCCGGTGAAGATCTTTTTCATCTCTTCATGGTGAATATCGATCTTCACAGGTTCAATGGGAGTAACCAGATTGTCAGGGTCGTCAAAGTGCCTCATCAGGAAGTAGAGGATCATATCCCTTGCCTTCTGGTTGAAGTGAATATACATTGTTACTTTTCCAAAGAGGTACTTGAGGTGATGATTGTCAATTATTATTGCGCCAAGTCCATCCCACAGGTTATCGAGGGCAAACAGACTCTTTCTGCCTCTAGCACGTGTCTGATAATCGGGGTGAACAAATGACCTGCCAAGTTCCATCAGATGCGGGTAATACCTGGTAAGGAATTTTTCTGAAAAATTAAAATAGGCTGAAGAAGCAAGTCTTGTGATGTCGCAATCGTTACAACTTTTTTCAGCAAAATAAAATCGATACCCTCCTATTATCTCCCTGTTCTCGGGATCCCATACTATCAGTTGTTTCTGAGGATGTATTTTTGCAGTATCGAAATCATCTATATCCAGATCTTTACCTGTTCCACCCCCGGCATGACGGAAAGTTATCTCCCTTACCCTGCCTACTTCATGCATCAAAGAAGGTGAGTTGTTATGATCAAAAATATAAACCTCATTGTTACCATTATTGGTCTTTCGGAGAAGCTTATCACTTGTTAATTCAGCAATAATTTGATCCTTTGGCAATTGGTCAACAATAGGTTTCATAGAATCAAAATAAGTGGTAAGAAATGTACTGTTAAAGGATTTTAAAAAATTAGGATGCAATTTACTCTTTTTTTTAATTCAGTAATTATTCCGAAATAATTGATTTCAGTTTATATGATTCTGATCTGACCCAGTCGGCCCACTCAAGGTGCGATCTGGATTTGTCAAACGTTTCCCATGGTATTGGATTACCAAAAACCAGGAGTATCTCCCTGTTTTTTTGCTTATACATTTCGTCAACAAGATATAACATTTCGATATTTGCTTTTATTCCAAAAAACTTCCTGATGTTGGAGAGATTGTAGAAAAAATTGGAATTCCTGCCTGAGATATAGGCCGGCACGATATCCCTTTTGTGTTGTATTGCCTTGGTTATGAAACTCTTCTGCCACTGAAGATCCTTTATTATACCATCTCTTTTTCGTGAGCATAAACCAGCCGGGAAATTGAGGATCTGGCTGTCTGAAGAATATGCCTCATCTAACTTTCTTACAGCATCTCTATCCTGAGCACCATGCTTGTTTAAAGGAAGAAAAATTCCTGATAGATTTTCAATGTTGGTGAGTATATCGTTAACAGGAAATTTTATATCGTGAAAATATTTCGATAACTGGTAAATGAATACAAGACCATCAAGTCCGCCAAGAGGATGATTTGATACAAAGACAAATCTTCCTGATTCCGGGATATTTTGGCTTCCAAAAATATTCATCCTGATTTCAAAATGGTTCAGCCCGGCTTCAATAAATTCGGCATTTCTCAAATAGCCCCATTTTTTAAGAAATTCATTTAGTTCATCCTGGTGTACGATTTTCTTCAGATAGTTGACAATAAAGCGTGGAACCGTTTTTTTGAGTGCCGGATTCTTCGAATAGAGGACTTTTTCGACGTCGATTGTCTGATCATTTCTTTCTTCAGGCGCGTTTACCATTTCAATAAGGGATTTTTCTTGAAAGCTGATCCAAATTTAGCAAAAAAACAGGTATATTCTTATACACCTATACTTCCTAAATGACTTATTCCTCAGCTCTATTTCTTTTTAAAAATACAGATCAAATTGCTTTATATCAAAGTTATATAGTTTATTGAAGTTGGGTTTTAACCGCAAAGTACGCTAAGTTTTTGCATAGTACGCAAAGTTAAAGTAATGTTATCCAGCTCTTTGCGATCTTTGCGTTTAGCCTTCGTGATCTTTGCGGTTAAAGAATTTTAGTTAACTATTTCAATTCCATCTTCCCGATATATGGTAAAATCAACCCAAAAGTTATTAACAAAAAACAAAAAAAAGTGGAGCAAAGTGGAGCAAAGTGGATATTTTTTATTTAATTTAGCCTTTTATTCATAAAAAGAGCGGATGGCCACATTTATAGGTGATTACACGTGCAAAGTGGATGCCAAGGGAAGGATAATACTTCCGATGGCATTCAAAAAGCAGATGCCTGCTGATGCACAGGACCATTTTGTGGTAAGGAAGGATATCTTCGAAAATTGTCTTGTACTCTATTCCATCGAAGACTGGAACAGGCAACTGGAGAAGATCAGGAAGAGGATAAATCCCTATAACCGTGAACATAATATGTTTCTGCGGAATTTCTTTAAGGGGACAGCTGAATTGGCGCTTGATAACAACAACAGGATGCTGGTACCAAAAAGGCTACTCGATCTTATCGAAGCTGACAGGGATGTTGTTCTTGCCGGGCAGGATGGACGGATTGAGATATGGGCTGCTGATATTTATGAAAGGATTGGGATGCCGGGTGAAGATTTTGCCGACCTGGCTGAAAAACTGATGGGTGGAAGTTTAAATGAGACAGAAATATAATGGTTTATCATATTCCCGCACTGCTCAATGAGAGTATTGATGGGCTGAATATCAGGCCTGACGGGATATATGTTGACGTAACTTTCGGAGGAGGGGGCCACTCAAAAGAGATATTGAGAAGACTAAAAACAGGAAGGTTAATAGCTTTTGATCAGGATGAAGATGCCTGTTCGAATCTTCCTGCCGATAAAAAGTTCCTGTTCCTTAACCAGAATTTCCGTTTTCTGAGGAACAATCTTCTGTTCAATAACATCAGTACGATTGATGGTCTTATAGCTGATCTTGGCGTCTCATTCCATCAGTTCGATGAGCCGGAAAGAGGATTTACATTCAGGCAGGATGCTCCGCTAGATATGAGGATGAACAGAAGCGGACATGTTACGGCTGCAACCCTTCTTAACACTCTTGATGAGACATCGCTTGCAGATGTTCTTTACAAATACGGGGAACTTACAAATTCAAGGAGGATAGCAAAAAATGTTGTTGCAGCAAGGGTTATAAAACCATTTGAATCTGTCAGCGATATTATTAATGCCATTGATAAACTCGCACCTTTCAGGCAGGAACATAAATTCTATGCAAAGGTATTCCAGTCGTTACGAATAGCAGTTAACCATGAGATCGATTACCTGAAGGAGATGCTCGAACAAGCTCTCTCTCTGCTTAATGCAGGGGGCAGACTGGTGATTATAACTTATCATTCACTCGAAGACAGGGTGGTAAAGAACTTTATGAAGAGCGGAAATTTTGACGGCGAAGAGGAAAAGGATTTCTATGGTAATGTGAAAACCCCGTTCAGAATAGTAAACAGGAAGGGAACAACCCCTGGAGAGGAAGAAATTGCTACAAATAAGAGGGCACGCAGTGCAAGACTACGAATAGCAGAAAAGATCTGAAATGGCTGATAATAAAGATCATATCAAACCGCAGACAAAGAAAGGAAGTTTCATTAAAGAGCTTCTTAGCGGCAGCATGGTCTCTGAAAAGATCATACTGAAGAATCTTGGATACATCTCTTTTGTAACCCTGCTTGCAGCTCTCTATATCGGAAGCAGGTTTCATGCTGAGAGATTAACACGGGAAATAACAAGGCTTGAGAGGGAGGTAAAAGATCTCAGAGCTGAGTCGCTTTCAACATCAGCCGATTTAATGTATACCAGCAAGCAGTCAGAATTATTCAGGCTGGTAAAGGAAAGGGGACTAAACCTTGAAGAGATGAAGACTCCGCCATATAAATTGCTGGTAGATAAAAAATAGAAGAATGGCAGTAAGGGATGATATAGTCTGGCGTAGCGGCATTGTATATTTTGCAATTGTCCTGGTGGCTGCGGCTTTACTTGTCCGGATACTTATTCTTCAATATGTGCAGCATGGAAAATGGTCTGACATGAGTGAGAAATTTGTCTATAAAACCGGCGAAACGCCTGCAAACAGGGGAGATATACTGGCATATGACGGTCGGCTTCTCGCAAGCTCTGTACCCTACTATACAATCTACATGGATACAAGGAGTACAGGAATGTCTGCTGAAACCTGGTCGAATGGAATAAACGGATTGTCAGCAGGTTTGTCCCGCTTATTAGGGGAAAGATCCGCTGCCGGATGGAAAGCAGTAATGACTGAAGCAAGAAAAAAGGGTGATCGCTATTTTCTTATTAAACGGCGTGTTGATTTTGAAACACTTAAAAAACTTAAAGAGTTACCGGTTTTCAGAGAGGGGCAGTATAAGGGTGGATTGCTGGCTATCCCCGAGAACAGGAGAATTCTTCCGAATAGTGAACTGGCGGCTCGTACGATAGGCTATCTGAATCTTGGCAGTGATGGTACCGAGGTCGGTATTGAAGGCGCTTTTAATAATGAACTTGCAGGCAAAAACGGAGTTTCAGTAAAACAACGGCTTACCGGAGGCGACTGGATAACAGTTGATGGTCCCGGCAGTACGGGAGCAAAAGATGGGAATGACGTTGTTACGACACTTAATATCGATCTTCAGGATGTTGCATCATCAGCTTTGCTGAATCAATTACGAAAACATAATGCCCATCATGGCTGTGCTGTTGTGATGGAGGTGTCAACCGGCGACATAAGAGCCATCGCTAACCTGGAACTTGGCAGTGACGGAGGATATCATGAAACATACAATTATGCAATAGGAGAGAGTACAGAACCCGGATCGACCTTTAAGCTTCCTGTTCTCATGGCCGCTATTGAAGATGGCTTGATTGATACCGGGGATGTTGTTGATACCGGTAGCGGAAGCGTCAGATTCTATAATAAAATCATAAGGGATACAAGGGAAGAGGGGTATGGTAAACTGACCGTCAAGGAGGTATTTGAGAAATCGTCTAATGTGGGTACCTCCAAACTTATTACCGAACATTATAAGGATAAACCAAAAGATTTTGTGAACCGGCTTTATGCCATGAAGCTGAATGAGAAGCTGAACCTGCAGATAAAAGGTGAAGGAACTCCCCTGATACGATACCCGGGTGATAAGCTGTGGTCAGGACTTTCTCTCCCGATGATGTCGCATGGATATGAAGTCCAGCTTACACCTCTGCAGATACTTACTTTCTATAATGCTGTAGCAAACGATGGAAAGATGATGCGCCCTCGCTTTGTCTCTGCAATAATTCATAACGGGACCATTTTAAGGAGTTTCGACACAGAGGTGATTATTAACTCAATAGCATCACGTTCCACAATAAGGAAAGCAAAAAAAATGATGGAGGGGGTGGTTGAACACGGAACGGCAACTAACCTTAAAAACAGTAATTATAAAATTGCAGGAAAAACAGGAACTGCACAGATTGCCAAGAATAACCTTGGTTACAGGCAGGGTGCCAGGATTTCCTATCAGGCCTCTTTTGTCGGGTACTTCCCGGCTGAGAACCCGCTTTATTCATGTATTGTGGTCGTTAATGCTCCCTCAAACGGTGTTTATTATGGAAACCTGGTAGCCGGATCAGTGTTTAAGGAGATCTCAGATAAAGTATATTCCACCAGTTTTTTTCGCGATTATAAACCTGAAAATAAGGAAGGTATAGCGATTGCGGCTCCAGAGGCGGGCAACGGAAGCCGGGATGATATTAACGAAGTGCTCAAAAACCTTAATGTCCGATACAGGAGAGGTGCTGACAATGATTGGGTTGCGACAAGGGAGAGTGGCGATACTATCAGGCTGACAGGAGTAAAGCTTGAGAAAGGGCTGGTCCCGGATGTGCGGGGTATGAGCCTGAGGGATGCAGTCTACCTGCTTGAGAATTCCGGTCTCAGGGTCAGGTTCAACGGAAAAGGAAGAGTACTGCGACAATCTCCTGAACACGGGGCAAGGTATTATGAAGGAACTGTGGTTTCTCTTGAAATGAATATGTGATGTGATGAAGATTGAGGAGATTTTGAAAGGGATTCATATTGTCTCTCTGACAGGGGATCCGACCCTTGTAGTTTCATCTGTTGAATTCGACTCTCGCAAAGTAACAGCCGGATCACTTTTTGTGGCTGTCAGGGGCTCAAAATCGGATGGTCATAATTTTATTAAAGATGCTGTTACATCAGGAGCGGTTGCTGTTATCTGCGAAAAGCTTCCTGAAAAACATGACGGAAATATTTGCTGGATCAGAACCGTTGATTCAGCAAGAGCGCTCGGATTGGCAGCTTCAAACTTTTTCTCCAATCCCTCTCATTCTCTTAAACTGGTCGGAGTTACAGGTACAAATGGAAAGACAACTATTGCCACCCTCCTTTACGAGATGTTTATGCGATTGGGATATAAATGCGGACTCTTCTCAACCGTCTGCAATTATATAAACGGGAGAGAACTTCCGGCAACACATACAACACCCGACCCTGTATTGCTTAATAGCCTGCTATCGGAGATGGTAATGGAAGGATGCGACTTTGCATTTATGGAGGTAAGCTCTCATGCAACCGATCAGCAGCGAATTGCAGGATTAAGATATGAAGGTGGAATCTTCACCAACCTTACTCATGATCACCTCGATTATCATAAAACATTTGACAATTACCTGGCTGCGAAAAAGCGTTTCTTCGACCATTTGGACTCCGGATCATTCGCCCTGATCAATATCGATGACAGAAACGGAAGGGTGATGCTTCAAAATTGTAAAGCGCATCAATATACTTTCTCAGTAAGAGGGATGGCTGATTACAGATGCAATATTCTGGAACATGGTTTCGAGGGGATGGCTTTAAAGATAAACGGGGAAGAGGTCTGGACAAGGTTTATAGGCGATTTTAATGCATCGAACCTTCTTGCAGTTTATGCAGCTTCAGAACTTCTTGGTTCATCAACAAAAGAGATACTTATAAACCTTAGTGATCTTCATCCGGTGACCGGCAGACTGGAAGTGATCAAATCTCCGGGGGGAATATCAGGCATCGTCGATTATGCCCATACTCCTGATGCCCTTATGAATGTAATCGAGACAATAAACAAGATCAGAGAGGGTGGTGTCCAATTAATTACAGTGGTTGGTGCAGGAGGCGACAGGGACAGAACAAAACGTCCGCTTATGGCTTTCATATCCGCTGAAGGAAGTTCTAAAATCATTCTGACATCTGATAATCCCAGAACCGAAGAGCCTGAAAAGATACTTGATGATATGGAAGAAGGGATAACTCCCGACCTTAAAAGAAAAACTCTCAGAATATCAGACAGGCGCGAAGCTATTAAAACGGCTGTCATGCTGGCTAACAAGGGCGACGTTATTTTGGTAGCCGGTAAAGGACATGAAACTTACCAGGAGATAATGGGGGTGAAGCATCATTTCGATGACAGGGAGGAACTTAAGAATGCTTTTAAAGAGAAATAATTCACAGGAAAATGTTTGTATATCTGTTTAAATATCTTGACAAGTTAGATTTCCCCGGAGCGAGACTGTTTTTCGATTACATCTCCTTCAGGTCTGCTGCCGCCGTTATAACGTCGCTTATAATATCGCTTCTGATAGGCAAGCGTATTATAAATTATCTTCAAAAGAAGCAGGTAGGTGAGGTAGTAAGAGATCTTGGTCTGGAAGGTCAGTACCAGAAGCAGGGAACACCTTCAATGGGTGGTATAATTATTCTGGCATCAATCATCATTCCCACACTTTTATTCGCGAAGCTTGATAACATTTATATCATCCTGATGCTTATCACAACCATCTGGCTCGGTATGATAGGATTTCTTGATGATTATATAAAAATATTTAAAAAGAACAAGGCAGGCCTCGCAGGAAAATTTAAGATTTCAGGACAGATAATACTTGGAATAATTGTCGGACTTACCCTTTTCTTCAGCGAAGAGGTAAAAATTGCAGAGAAAGTAAATCTGACGAATCTCTCATTGAGAGAGAGAACAGAGCTCCTTGATCAGGCAATTCAGCCCCCTGTCATGGGAGAGATAACCATGGAACGGAAATCAACAAAAACTACAATACCATTTGTAAAAAATAATGAATTCGATTATGAATGGCTGGTATCTTTTTTCGGTGAAAAAAGCAGGCAAATAGCAACCTGGATTATTTTTGTGCTGATCGTGATTTTTATACTCACAGCTGTCTCAAATGGTGCAAATCTGACTGACGGGCTTGATGGACTTGCAACAGGAACATCAGCGATAATTGGTACTGCTCTGGCGATTCTTGCCTATGTCTCGAGTAATTTGATTTATGCCAGTTATCTTAATATCATGTATATACCTAATTCTGAAGAGCTTGTTATTTTTGCGGCTGCATTTATCGGAGCAACTATAGGTTTCCTGTGGTACAACTCATTTCCGGCTCAGGTATTTATGGGCGACACCGGAAGTCTTGCTATTGGTGGTATTATTGCCGTATTCGCATTCATTATACGTAAGGAGCTCCTCATTCCAATACTCTGTGGGGTATTTCTTGTTGAAAACCTTTCAGTTGTTATCCAGGTTGGGTGGTTTAAAAGAACCAGGAGGAAATATGGTGAAGGGAGACGAATATTCCTTATGGCTCCTCTACATCATCATTATCAGAAAAAAGGATTTCCGGAACCTAAGATTGTAACCAGGTTCTGGATTGTAGCTATCATATTGGCTGTAATAAGTATTGTAACCCTCAAGATCAGATAATTGAATGGGAAAGAAGATTGTGATACTGGGTGGCGGAGAGAGTGGTGCAGGATCTGCAGTCCTTGCAAAAAAGCAGGGCTTTGAAGTATTCTTATCAGACAATGGAGTAATTAGGCATGAGTACAAGGAAATTCTTGATATAAGAAATATTAAGTGGGAGGAGGGTAACCATGACGAAGAAACGATCTTATCAGCCGACGAGATTATTAAGAGTCCGGGGATATCTGAAAAGGCACCAATAATCATTAAAGTGCGCGACAAAGGGATTCCTGTAATATCAGAAATTGAATTTGCCGGCAGGTATTCAAGTGGTATCAAGATATGTATTACAGGGAGCAATGGTAAAACTACGGTGACAAACATGATTTACCATATTCTGAAGAAGGCCGGGAAGAATGCTGCTATGACAGGAAATGTGGGAAACAGCTTCGCTATGGCTGTTGCAGAAGGTTCATGCGATTATTATGTGATCGAGCTCAGCAGTTTTCAACTCGATGGCATGTACGAGTTTAAGGCCGATGTCGCAGTTCTTATGAATATTACACCCGACCACCTTGACAGGTACAATTATAACCTTCAGGAATATATCGATTCAAAATTCAGAATAGTACAAAACCAGAAGAAGTCTGACTTCTTTATCTACTGGGCTGGCGATCCTATAATAAATGCTGAATTATCCAGACGGCAGTATGGTATGACTCTTCTTCCTTTTTCGGATGAATTGAAGACAGGCATGACAGCATATATCGACAATGATGAAATAGTTATTGATTACCCAAATAAAATCGACCTCATGACAATTCACGATCTGGCACTAAAAGGCCGTCACAACATCTACAACTCAATGGCAGCAGCTATTGCAGGCAAGGTACTTAATATCCGCAAGGATGTAATCAGAGATAGTCTGGCTGATTTCCAGGGAGTTGAACACCGGCTGGAGCCGGTTATCACAGTTTGTGGTATTGATTTTATTAACGATTCAAAAGCTACCAATGTTAATTCTACCTGGTATGCTATTGAATGTATGGAAAATGAGATTATCTGGATAGTAGGAGGCATTGATAAAGGAAATGACTATACCGAATTGTTTCCGGTTGTCATGAAGAAAGTAAAGGCGATAGTATGCCTGGGCAAGGATAATAAGAAAATTGTAGAAGCCTTCAGGGATAAGGTTCCAACAATCGTTGAAACAAGCTCAATGGAGGAGGCAGTAAGGTCTTCCTATTACCTTGCCAAAAAAGGAGAAACAGTGCTGTTATCCCCTGCCTGTGCAAGTTTTGATCTTTTCAAAAATTATGAGGACAGGGGACGAAAGTTTAAAGAAGCAGTACGAAATCTGTAAAAAAGCTGGAATATGCAACAGGGATGGCTTACAAAAACATTTAGAGGAGACAGGGTTATCTGGGGTCTTGTGGCTCTTTTTATGTTCTATTCCCTGCTAGCTGTATACAGCTCTTCTGCTGGTGTTGCATTTATGAACTATGGTGGAAATACAACATATTTTCTGAGGAGCCAGTTCCTGATGCTTGCCCTGAGTCTTTTAATAATTATCATTGTACACTACCTGCCTTACAGGATCTATTCATCACTGGCAGGATTGTTCCTGGTTATTGCTGTTGGACTCCTGATTGTGACATTGGCTTTTGGAACAAGAGTTAATGAGGCAACACGCTGGCTGGTAATACCTGGCACAGGCTTCAGACTGCAGACATCTGATCTGGCCAAAGTTGCCCTTGTCATTTATCTTGCCAGATCATTGGCCAGATACCAGAAGGAGCTTACAAATTTCAGGCTTGTTACCAAATATTTTATTTTTCCGGTAGCCATTGTATGTGGTCTGATATTACCAGAAAACCTCTCGACAGCTTTTATGATATTCGGGATAAGCCTGATCATCATGTTTATTGGAAGAGTACCCTTCAAATTCCTTCTGGCATATGTAGGGATGGGAATTGTAGGTGTTATCATGTTCGCCCTGGTGCTGACAGTAGTTTCGAAATCGAACAGAGTAGAGGTATGGAAAAGCAGGATTGAGCATTTTGTTTCAGGAGAAGCCGATAGTGATGGTGATTACCAGTCGAATCAGGCTAAGATAGCAATCTCAACCGGGGGATTGTTTGGAAAAGCACCGGGGAAAAGCACGCAGAGGAATATGCTTCCACAGTCGAACTCGGATTTCATTTTTGCAATAATTATTGAAGAATATGGACTATTATTTGGCGCAATTCCTCTAATCCTGGCCTATATGATTTTGTTATTCAGAGGGATTACCATAGTGAAAAGATGCGAATCTGCATTTCCCGCCTTTCTTGTATTGGGTTTGATTATAATGATAGTGGTACAGGCAATGCTCAATATGCTTGTAGCTGTTGGATTATTTCCGGTGACAGGACAGACACTTCCGATGGTCAGCTGGGGAAGGACATCAGTGCTGGTAATGAGTTTTTCAATAGGTGCTATACTGAGTGTAAGCAGGGTCGTAAATGCAAGGATGAAAAAAGAGGAACTGCCTGCCGATGAAATTAGTGATGAAGGAGAAAAGATATATGAACCTGCAAAGGCATAAAAGGGTGATAATCAGTGGAGGAGGAACCGGAGGACATATCTTTCCGGCCATCTCCATTGCAAATGCTCTCAGGAGAATTGATCCGGCAATAGATATTCTCTTTGTAGGTGCTGAGGGAAGGATGGAGATGGAACAAATTCCCGCGGAAGGGTACAGGATCATAGGCTTACCGGTTGCCGGGATACAGCGCCGACTGACGTTAAGGAACATTTCAGTTCTTGCGAAACTTCTTAAGAGCCTGGGAATGGCCAAAAAAGTAATAAAAGAATTTAAACCCGATGTGGCTGTGGGTGTAGGGGGTTACGCCAGCGGACCTGTGCTCAGACAGGCTGGAAGGATGGGCATTCCGACTCTGATTCAGGAGCAGAATAGTTACGCAGGTGTTACAAACAGACTTCTTGCAAAAAGAGCGTCGGTGATATGTGTCGCTTACGACGGGATGGAAAAATATTTTCCCGTGAGCAAGATAATTAAAACAGGGAACCCTGTGCGACTGAATTTTGAAAATCCGGAAGGTTTAAGAAGTGAAGCGCTCGATTTTTTCAGGTTGAAAAAGGAGTTTCCTGTAGTACTGGTTCTCGGAGGATCTCTGGGTGCCGGAAGTATCAATCATTGCCTCTCAACAAACATCGATAAGCTGATTAACTCTGATTGTCAATGGTTGTGGCAGACAGGAAAACATTACTTTGAGAATATAAATGCACTCGTATCGCTCTCTTTCAGTGAAAATATTTCATTGCATGACTTTATTAACAGGATGGACCTTGCCTATGCGGCAGCTGATGTTATAATCTCCAGGGCTGGGGCTGGTACAATATCAGAGCTTTGCCTGGTTGGTAAACCTGTAATACTGGTTCCTTCTCCAAATGTTGCAGAAGACCATCAGACCAGTAATGCAAAGGCATTGTCGGGCAGGAATGCCGGGATTCTTATAACAGATCGTCAGGCTGAAACTGTGCTTGTGGAAGAGGCGATAAGATTGGTGTCAGATAAGACCAGGAAGGAACTGCTTTCTGAGAATATATTGAAGATGGCTGACAGAAATTCTGATATCAGGATAGCGGAAGAGGTACTTAAGCTAGCAGGAGTATGATAGAGTTCAGAGATATAGAGGGAATTTATTTTGTCGGTATAGGAGGTATCGGAATGAGCGCCCTCGCCCTTTATTATAAAATTAACGGATATACAGTTGCCGGATATGACAGGTGTGGTAATACGATTACACAGTCACTCTCTGATGCAGGTTGTGAAATATCTTATTATGATGATATTAACAAATTGCCGGATCTATTTAGCAATACTTTACATAAAGAGATGGTAATAATTGTCTATACTCCTGCAATACCCTCAGATAACGAGATACTGACATATTTTAATAAAAATGGCTACAAAATATATAAAAGATCTGAGGTACTTGGTGCAATATCAATGAAGACTGAAACCCTTGCAGTGGCGGGTACACATGGTAAAACAACTGTTTCGACCATGATAGCGCACCTGCTTAGACAATCGCACGTCGACTGCTCCGCATTTCTCGGTGGGATATCAAAGAACTATAACTCAAATCTTTTACTGAGTGAGGGGAAATATACTGTAATAGAGGCTGATGAGTTCGATCGTTCTTTCCTTCGGCTTAAACCCTTCATGGCAGTGGTAACCTCACTCGATGCTGATCACCTTGATATATATGGTGATTATGGTTCAATGATAAAGGCATATAATGAGTTTTGCAATATGATCAGGCAGGGAGGTACTCTTGTGGTGAACGGAAAAATCAGGAAAAAGATTGATGTACCTGCGGGAGTAAAATGCTTTACATATGGTACAGATGATGATGTTAATTACCAGGCATACAACATTGAACACAGAAAAGAATATTATAGTTTCGATATTAGAACACCCGACACAATAATTGAAGATCTGCATTATATGTTGCCAGGGATAATAAATATTGAAAATATTACTGCAGCTATTGCGATCGCTCTTTTATGCGGAGTTACAGAAGAGGAGATCAGGAGAGCTGTAATGCTCTTCCAGGGAGTCAGAAGAAGATTTGATATAAGGATCAACAGGCCGGACCTGGTCTATATTGATGACTATGCCCACCATCCTGAAGAGATAAAGACATTTATAACATCGGTTAAAGAGTACTTCAGAGGAAGAAGGTTTACAGGGATCTTTCAGCCTCACCTATATTCTCGTACCCGCGATCATGCCGATGGATTTGCAGCCTCACTGGATCTGCTTGATGAGGTAATACTGCTTCCTGTTTACCCTGCACGTGAAAAGCCTATTGAAGGAGTTACCTCGGAGTTGATAATAAATAAAATGAGGATTGAGAGGAAAGAATTGCTGGAAAAAAGCGATATCCCGGGAAAGCTTGATATTAAGAATATTGATGTCCTGATTACGATAGGAGCAGGCGATATAGATATGCTTGTTGGTCCGATTGAAGATGCGATTAAAAAAGAAAGGATGTGATGAAGAGGGTATTGAAAACGGTATTTAAAATAGTCTCTTTTATTCCTGTATTATACCTTGTTGTAATACCGGTCTATCTGGCAAATTACTCAAATGCAAAATTATGCGGCGGTATTGAGATAAATATCATTGATTCATCAGATTATCATTTTGTAACAAAAAGACAATTATTAAATATTGTAAACGGAGGAGAAGGAAAAATTCTGGGCCGGCCGGTTAAAGAAGTCAAGGTTACCGAAATAGAAGAGAGAATAAATGTACTCAGGGAAATTAAGAGAGCTGAAGTATATATTACAATAGATGGAACAATGCATGTTTATATCGACCAGAGAGAGCCTGTGATGAGGGTTATGCCGGCAAATGGCGGAGACTATTTTATTGACAGGGAAGGCATAGTTGTAAGAAAGAGAAACCTTTATACTCCACGCCTGCATATAATAGAAGGCAATATAGATATAAGCCCGGCAATGCTAAATGGAGTGAGTATTCTTGATACAAGTATAAAAAACTCAATACTTAAAGATATTTATCAGATTGTAAATTATATAAATGACGATAGTTTCTGGTCGGCACAAATTGATCAGATTTATGTTGATAATAATAGTGAAATCGATCTTATCCCAAGAGTAGGTAACCAGCTCGTACACCTTGGATCAGCTGAAAATTTTGTCGGTAAGCTGAGAAATCTGGCGGTATTTTATGATAAGGTTTTACCTGAAGTGGGATGGAATAAATATTCGGTGATTAATCTTGAATTTAAAGATCAGATAGTTTGTAAAAGGCGATAATCAGAAATTAACATATTTACCTATGAATGAAAAAGAACAGTATGTAGCAGCTATCGACATTGGTACAACAAAAATTGTGGCCATTGTCGGTAAAAGGAACGGGAATGGAAAGATTGAGATTCTCGGACTTAGTAAAGCACTTTCCAGGGGTGTGAAAAGAGGTGTCGTGCTCAATATTGAAGAGACAGTATCTGCAATCCAGACAACTGTGGAGGATGTACAGAAGCGATCAGGTATTCTATTCTCAGAGGTCTTTGTAGGGATTGCCGGCCAGCATATTAAGAGCATGAAGAACAGGGGATATATCATGCGGGATGCTTATGATGATGAGATTAAAAAAGAGGAGGTCTTTAAGCTGATTGAAGATATGCATAAGATACATATCGAAATAGGTGAAGAGATAATCCATGTCATTCCTCAGAATTTCATTGTTGATAATGAGACGGGTGTAAAGAGTCCTATCGGCATGTGCGGCAGGCGATTGGAGGCTAATTTTCATATAGTTATCGGACAGGTAGCTGCTGCCAAGAATATTGAAAAATGTATCCGTAAAGCAAATCTTACTGTTAAGGATATGATCCTGGAGCCACTTGCTTCATCAGATGCGGTCCTTACTGACGATGAAAAAGAGGCAGGTGTTGTACTGGTTGATATTGGAGGTGGCACAACCGATGTTGCAGTCTATTACGATAATATCATCCGGCATACTGCTGTTATCCCTTTTGGCGGTAATGTTGTCACAAAAGATATAAAAGAGGGGTGTGCAATCCTTCAGCGGCATGCAGAGCAGCTTAAGATCCAGTATGGTTCAGCTCTTGGGGATATTGCTGCTGAAGATAAAGTTGTATCAATACCTGGCATAAGTGGACGCGAGCCGAAAGAGATATCTTTTAAAAGCCTTGCTTACATTATCCAGTCGAGAATGGAAGAGATAATTGATGCAGTGAATTTTGAGATACAGAATTCGGGTTATGCAGATAAACTTGCTGCCGGTGTTGTAATAACCGGTGGAGGATCGATGTTAAGACACCTGCCTCAGTTGATGAAGTTTAAAACGGCTATGGATGTGAGGATAGGTGTGCCGAATGAACATCTTGCAGGAACGGGTAAAAGCGAGATTAATCAGCCTATGTATGCAACAAGTGTTGGATTGATTATGCGCGGGTTCGAATATCTTGATACATACAAGAAGGAATTCAATGCAGCTGTAAAAGAGGAGTTTACAATGCCTAAGATTGCAGTAGGGGAGATTGAGGAAGATGCGGAGGTAGATGAAACAGATGATGATTCAAGACATGATGAGGGAAAAACTCCTCTTACAGAAAAGATCAAGCTAATGCTATCAAAAATGTTTGAGGTTGAAGATCAGGCTATTAACTAATTAAAAATCGAGGCTATGTCAGACGATATTATGAACTTTGATCTCCCTGTGGAGAGATCCTCAATAATAAAAGTTCTTGGAATAGGCGGCGGCGGAAATAATGCTGTAAACCATATGTTTGAAAAAGGTATCAGGGATGTAAACTTTGTAGTTTGCAATACAGATCACCAGGCTCTTACAAAAAGTCCTGTTCCGGTTAAGGTTCAGATTGGCGAGGCACTCACTGAAGGAAGAGGAGCAGGAAGCAAACCTGAAATAGGAAGACAGGCTGCTATTGAAAATATCGATGATGTGACTAATGCATTATCAGGAAATACAAAAATGGTATTTATCACAACAGGTATGGGGGGTGGTACAGGTACCGGGGCAGCCCCGGTTATTGCAAAAGCCTGTAAGGATGGCGGGCTGCTGACAATTGCTGTTGTTACGATACCATTTAAATCTGAAGGTAAAGTAAGGATAAGGCAGGCGATAGATGGCGTTACTGAACTTAAGGATCATGTTGATTCACTACTCGTCATAAACAACGAGAAACTCAGGGAGATATATGGGAATCAGCCGGTGTCAACTGCATTTGCAAAGGCCGATGATGTTCTCACAACAGCAGTGAAAGGAATTGCTGAGATAATTACTGTAACAGGATACATAAATGTTGACTTCGCTGATGTGGAAACAGTAATGAAAAATTCAGGAGTTGCTATAATGGGAATGGGAACGGCAGCAGGAGATAACAGAGCTATAAAAGCAATTGAAAATGCCCTGACATCGCCGCTTTTAAATTCCAATGACATCACCGGGGCAAATAGCATACTGATCAATATTTCTTCAGGTACGGGCGAACATGAGATAACCATGGATGAACTGGGGGAAATAACAGATTACATGTATGATGCTGCCTCTGATGACGCTCTGATTATAAGGGGCTTATCAAAAGATGAAAACCTTAACGAAGAGATATGCGTCACAGTAATTGCTACAGGATTTGAATCGAACAGTATTTTCCAGCCTTATAAGCCAAAGCAACCCAGGAAGGTTGAATTAATGACTAATCAAAAAGTCAATCCAACCCGCATCATACCTGAAAAAGGAGAAGATATTTTTTCAGTCCGGGAGAAGGGAAAAAAATCAATTATTACTGATTTTGAAGAGGAATCGCAGGGTATAATAGATTTCAGCCTTGCACATGATGAAGAGATGGATGAGATACGAAATAAAAGATCAGGTGGTGATGATGATGAGCCTTCTGAGAAGCCCAAAGCCACCCTGAGAAAGGTTAAACATATGCAGAATATTCTCAAGAGGGAAGGATTGTCAAATAAAACAATGAAAGAGAATATTGATACGTTTGAAGATGTCCCGGCTTACGTAAGAAGAAATTTGTCGATAGGAGCAGGGGAGAATGCATCGGAAAGCAAATTGTCAAAATTCACCCTTACTTCCGATGATGACGATGAACCTGTGTTAAGAGAGAACAATGCCTATCTGAATGATAACGTGGATTAGAGACAATAAACCACTACAAACTTAAGTGCAAAAGGGCCAAAGCTAAAACGATATATTTCAGTTCTTTGCGGCCTTTGCATTAACTTCGCGTCCTTTGCAGTTAAATTTTATCCTGGTTTACGGAATAACCCCCTCTCTTATTTTCTATATTTGCAGTGAATGATAAGATACCTTTCAATATTACTGCTGCTTGCCATTTCATCTGGTTTATATGCACAGAACCAGGATAGTGTAAAATCAAAGAGAATCTTAAAGCAATGGAATCTTACTCCTGATTTTTCAGCGGAGACGAGTATTCCTTTTGATACAGTCTTTTCATTATTTAACAGGTACAGAATAGCTGACAGGTACTCCCCCGTGAATGCGACACTTGGTAATTATGGCCTTTCATTCTATCAAATTAACTTCTTTGACAGGATTACAGATCCTGATAAATTCCTATACAGCTTCTATTACCCTTTAATCTGGACACCTGATAAAGCTCTCTTTATGAATACTCAAGTGCCCTTTACAGAGCTGGTTTGGAGCTTCGCAGGACCCAGGGAGACTTCTGAGCAGACTTTCAGGGTCAGACATTCACAAAATATAAACAGGTTTTTGAACTTTGGCTTAATTTATGACATTATTTACAGCCTTGGACAATATAATTACCAGCGGGCTGAGGATAAAGCCTTTACTTTTTACTCTTCATATACAGGTATTAAGTATAAAATGTACTTCTCGGCCGGAATCAATAATCTGATTTCATATGATAATGGTGGCATAACTGACAAAGATGAACTAAAAAAGGATAAGACCCAGGATAACTTTAACACCCGAGATGTCCCGGTAAATCTTGGAGCCCTCGACAAAGCAAGTAGTCTTATGAAGAACCGCAACCTGTTGCTGGTACAACGATACACTTTAGGAGCCAATGCCGCTGAAAAACCGGACAGTACAATTAAGGATAGATCTGGACTTGCCGGTTTGAGCGGTACCTTTTCACATATTTTCACCATTGAGAGCACTAAGAGAACATATTCTGACAGTTATCCGCTATCCGGTTTCTATGATACCGTCTTCATAAACAATAGCCTTACATTTGACTCTCTTTATGCCAGGAGCATAAAGAACACTATAAGGTTTGATTTTACTACTGATGAGACCAGGAAGTTCACTCTTGGCGGAGGTGTTGGACTACGGAATGAAATATTGAGATACAGCCAGATTATACCAACTCACGATTCTACCTTGGCCGATACGTCTGTCTGGAATAAAAATAATAATGTCCTGGTTGGAAGATTATATAACAATATTGGGGACAAATTTCGCTGGATGGCAACCGGCGAATTGTTCATCTCCGGATATAGAGCCGGTGATTTTAATATTAATGGTGAGATATCCAAATCATTCGACTGGAAAATTGGCAGGGCTGCCTGGTTAATCACCGGAGGAATTGCCAACAGGCAACCCTCTTTCTGGTTCGAGCAATGGGGGAGCAACCATTTTGAATGGCAAAACAATTTCAACAAAGAGCTCAGGATTGATCTGGGATCAACTTTTACCTATCCGGCCCGTATGACTAAAATAAGATTTAATTACGCTATTATCGATAATTATACAGATTTTGATGATAAAGCTCTTCCGGCTCAGCATACGGGAGGGTTTTCTGTTGTTTCTCTTGCTGTTAACAAGGAGTTGAGATTATGGAAGTTTCATCTTGCATCGGATGTTATAGTACAGAAGAGCAGTAATACGAATGTGCTTGATCTTCCGTTGATTACTACCCGTTCGGCAGGATATTTTGAACATCTTTTCAGATTTGAGTCAACCGGAGGTAGACTGAATATGCAACTTGGTGTCGATCTTACATATCATACTCTGTATCATCCCTATTCCTATATGCCTGCAACAGGCAGGTTTTTCAGACAGGACAAGGTTACTACCGGGAACTACCCTTTCATGAATGCCTTTGTGAATTTGAAGGTTAAAAGAACGAGAATCTTTATCATGTTTGACCATGTTAACGAAGGATTCATGGGTTACGACTATGAAATGATTCCATTCTATCCAATGAATACCAGGATGTTCCGGTATGGAATTGCATGGACATTTTATGATTAAAAAAATTGTTGTATCTTTGCACCCGTTTTCATAAGACGGATGTTTAACCAATACAATGATTTTGATTAAAAAATTTATATTAATTTCTGCATTTCTTGCTACTGCAATATTCTCATGTTCCGATTATAACAGGGCATCAAAAATCGCAAGTGATAAACCATTTACCTTTGATCTTGATTCTATCAGGGAGAGAGGAAAACTTATTGTTGTAACAAATTATAATTCAACCGATTATTTTGTTTACAGAGGTGAACCAATGGGATTCAATTATGAACTTCTCAAGTCATTTTCCGATCATGTTGGAATTGATCTCGAGATAATAACTGAGAATCATCTTGAACACACTTTTGATATGCTTAATTCAGGAGAAGCTGATCTGATAGCTATGGGACTGACCGTCAGTGCTTCACGGATGAAAAATCTTCTATTCACTGAACCAATAGCAGAAACAAGACAGGTGCTTGTACAGCGAAAACCTCATAAATGGCGTTTATTAACGGCAGATGCCCTTGATGAAATACTTATCAGAAACCAGCTTGGACTGGCAGGCAAGACTATTTATGTTCAGAAGGGATCGTCACATGCTGAGAGGCTGGCGAGTCTGGCAGATGAAATAGGGGATTCTATTAATATCATTGAAGTTCCATATGTTTCTGAAACTTTAATAGAGTATGTTGCCAATGGAGAGATAGATTATACAGTGTGTGATGAGAATGTCGCCCTTGTAAATGCCACATATTATCCTGATATTGATGTAAGTACACCTGTTAGTTTTCCTCAGAATCTTGCCTGGGGAATCAGGAAAAACAACTCAGAAGCTCTCCTGCGGGAGCTTAATCAATGGATCTCATCATATAAAAAGACCGAATCATATGCGCTGCTCTATGCCAAGTATTTCAAAAACTCCCGTTCAAGCAGAATTGTGAAAAGTGATTATTATGCTTTGAATACCGGGAAAGTCTCCATGTATGATGATATGATAAGGGAATACAGTGACAGTATCCATTGGGACTGGCGTTTACTGGCCTCGCTTATATGTCAGGAATCGAGGTTTAATCCTGATGTAAAATCATGGGCAGGGGCATACGGATTAATGCAGATAATGCCAATCACGGGAAGGTATTTTGGAATTGATATCAAATCATCACCTGAAAACAACATGAAAGCTGGTGTGCAGTATATTAACTGGCTTCATACCATATTTGATCCTAAAATACCTGACGGGAACGAAAGACTCCATTTTATTCTTGCATCATATAATGCAGGACCAGGGCATGTTCTGGATGCAATGAAGCTTGCAGAGAAAAATGGTTATGATCCTGCAAAATGGGATGACAATGTGGCTATCTGGCTATTGAGAAAATCCGAACCTCAGTATTACAATGATGATGTTGTAAAAAGCGGTTACTTCAGGGGTACAGAATCTGTTGCCTTTGTAAGCCAGATACTGGACAGATACCAGCATTATAAAAATATCATTCCTGAGCAGAAGCTTAATTAGCTGAACAGCAATACAATAATTGAAGGACTTTAGTCCCAAAATGATTTTATTTCCGAATTCTTTATGATAGTGAGTAGTTCATGTAGGATCATGGCTGTTGCACCCCAGATTACGTTTCCTTCATAATCAAAGTACTTTACATCAATCATCTCTCCTCTTATTTCAAAAGGCTTTACCCTGATTATTAACGGGTCCATTAATCTTCTGATATCGGCATCAAACAGAAAAACAACCTCATCAGGCTTATGATTGAATACCGGTTTATCCTCCAGCCAGCCAACTACAGGAGTGACAATGATATTACTTACAGGAATAAACAGGGGAGAGAGTGTGTTGATTATTATCAGATCCTTCATCTCTGCTCCGGTTTCCTCGCAGGCTTCCCTGATCGCTGTGTGAATCAAATCCTTATCAGATGGCTCTTTTTTACCACCGGGGAAACTTATCTGTCCGCCATGTACGCCCTTGTAATCATGACGTTGCATAAATACTGTAGATACAGAATCCTTAAAAGGATAAAGAAGTATCAGCACAGCTGCCTCCTGTGCATTTTGCCCGGGAATCCTGGGGAAATCCTTCAGCATACGGTCCGATGAAGCCATCTGCCATTGAACCTCAGTCCCTGGAAGCCCTTTCAGAATCTCTGTTTTTAATATGTCTGCGAATCTATTCATACCTGAGTGCCTCAACAGGATTCCTGGTTGCCGCTCTCCAACTCTGCAAACTTACAGTTACCAGGGCCACAATCAGGACAGTAATTCCTGAAGCAACAAATACCCACCAATGTATTTCCGTTTTGTAAACAAAATTCTGAAGCCATTTATTCATGACATACCATGATACGGGACAGGCAATTATAAATGCTATAATAACCCATTTTACGAATCCGGAATTTAGCATAGTTAATACATCAATAATTTTTGCTCCGTTTACTTTTCGGATACCTATCTCTTTTGTCCTCCGTGCAATAAGGACTGAGGTTACAGAGAAGAGACCGAAACAAATAATTATCATAGCCAGAATGGAGAAGAATCCAGTCATTTTTGCCTGTGCAAGCTCCTTGCTGTAAGCCGATTTATAAATGTCATTTATAAATTCATACTGAAAGGGATAATCCGGTAACTCCTCATCCCATATCTTTTTCAGTCCTGCGATTGCTTCATCTTTGCGGGCGGAATCAACCTGAACCAGAAAGCAGAGATAAAATATAGGTTTCTGAAACAATACAAAGGGTTTAATCTTCTGTTTAACAGTACTGAAATTAAAGTCGCGTACCACTCCTACAACTGTCCCTCCAAAGAAGATATCCGGGGAATCGAATTCTATTTTGAAAGGCTGGCCAATTGCTTCTTCAGTTTTCCATCCCAATTTCTTTACTGCGGTTTCATTCAAAATATAATCTTCCCCTTTCCTTTCAGGATTAAATAGTGAAAAGTTGCGTCCGGCAACAAGTGGTAGTTTGAAAAAATCAAGAAAGTTATCTTCAACAGACAAAACGTATAACCGCGTTTTTTCGGTACCTTTTTCAATACCTGGTGATTCAACCTGAAGGGCATCAAGCGTTTCTCCTGAGGGTTCTTCCATTGAAGCTGTGATATTTTTTATCAATGGATTTTGTATCGCCCTGTTTCGAATTGAATTGTATTTAGCACGTACCTCCCAATTTTGTCTTTTAAATACAAGGATATCAGAACTCATATCACCCAGGCTGTGTGATAACATAAAATTATTCTGTTTATAAATAGTCATAGCTGCAACCAAAAGAATTATTGCCATACAAAACTGAGTTGTCATCAGTATTCCGTATGAAGAGAGGCCGGGAATAATATTCTTTGCACTTCTCTTTAACTCAGGTAATGACTTGTGTCCTTTAAAAATATACACTATTACAGGCATACTACCGGCAATGATTGAAAAGAATAATATTAAGAGCACAATGAACCAGGAGCTGGCTATCGAATTTAATCCATTGGGTAAGATATTTATGTCGAAAAATGTTCTTGCAGGAAATTCAGAAATATCCAGAATAACTAATGCCAGAATCAAAGCTAATAATACACAAATAGCTGATTCTGCCAATGATTGTAAAATTATTATCTTGTTGTTGGAGCCGGTAATAATCTGGACATGCATCTGTTTCTGCAGCGCAAATAATCTTGCTTTATTGAGATTGTAATAGTTAACCCATGATACAAGAAGTAATACAAATGCGATAATTATGAAGATGTAAATACTGGTAATTGTTCCATTGGGTTCTATTTCCCTGTCTTTGTCCGAAAAGAGATGAATATCCATTATTTTTTGCAGGTATGGGGTAAAACTCTTTTGATATTGTTCATCCACCAGATTTTTTAAGAATGACGCAAATCCTGCCAGAATATCATCCGGACTTGTATTTTGTTTTAAAAGGATATATACATAAGCCCAGCCAGGGGGGTCAGCTGGTTTTGCAAATGATGTTATTACATCAAAATGTATATGAGAATTTGGTGTAGTATCTTTCATTACACCTTTAATAGTATAGAGGCCCATTTTTGTATCGTACTCTCCTGAAAATAAGATGGTTTTGCCAACAGGATTTGAGGCACCGAAATATTTAAGGGCAAGAGACTCTGATATTACCGCAGAATATGGTCCACTAAGAACTTGATCAATATCGCCATATAGTAGGCCGATATTAAAAACTTTAAAAAAATTAGTATCTGTAGAGAAAATTCTGTCTGAGTAGAACTTATTTTCACCAATCTTTGCTGCAGTATGACGATACGGTTCCAATCTTACCATTTCTTCAATCTGAGGAAATTTATCCGGCATCTGCCATATCCATTCCTCCCAGCATCGGGCAAAATGAGAACGGATTCCTGAAATGTTTGTCTCAAATGTAAGCCTGTATATTCGGTCAGCATCTGGCAGGTGTTTGTCGTAACTGAATTCGTATTTAACCCATACTATTACAGCCAATGAACATGCCAGGCCAATTGCCAGCCCTACAATGTTCAGAATTGTATAACTTTTTTTCTTAAAAAGATTTCTTAGTATGAGTTTTAAATTCAGCATACGATGTATTGTCTTAAAATGCTTTTACCCTCCACCCCCCCATATGGGGGGCTTATTTAACTTCTGCTAAAAGTTTCTCAGCAAGATTTTCAATTTTCTTAATTGTGGTTTCAATGTCTTGGAGAATCTGTTCATTAGTGAACCTGATGACTGTGATACCAAAGTCATTTAATATTTCGCTTCTGCCTATATCATGTGCCAGATATTCATGTATTTCATGTATATTCCCATCTGCTTCCACAACAAGTTTGATTTTCGGACAGTAAAGATCTGCTATAAACCGATTAATTGGATGCTGCCTCCTGAATTGTAAGCCGAGTAATTGATTTTTATTTAGGCGAGACCATAACTTTTTTTCAGCTTCAGTCTCCATTTTCCTTAATTCTTTGGCTATCTTAAATATATCAGGTTTAGCTCCAAAATACATAGGATATTCAATACTCACACCTTTCATTCAGTAATTTTCGTTACTATATATTTATCTATATCAATAAATATTATCAAAATAAGTCCCCCATTTGGGGGATTTAGGGGGTTCGTCACTCATATCTCAGCGCCTCAACAGGGTTCCGCGTCGCCGCTTTCCAGCTTTGCCAGCTGACAGTTAATAAAGCAATTACAAGGGCTATTATTCCTGCAAGAGCAAATATCCACCAGCTTAGATCTGTTCTGTATGCAAAATTCTGAAGCCATTTGTTCATTGAAAACCATGAGACAGGGCAAGCTATAACAAAGCCAACAGCAACCCATGTTACAAAGTCTTTATTAAGTAAAACCAGGACCTGAGTTACCCATGCACCATTTGCCTTGCGAATACCTATTTCCTTTGTTCTCCTGGTTATTGAATAAGCCGACAGACCCGATAATCCAAGGCAGGCTATGATTATTGCAAGTATGGAGCTTGCCAGGAATAATCCGCTAAAACGTTGGTCTGCCTGGTACTGTTTGTTATAGAATTCGTTAAGGAAAAAGTAGTGAAATGGATTTCCCGGGTAGTGAGAGGTCCATATCTTTTCCAACTCTGGTATAAGTCTGCTTATTCCAGTCGTATTTGCTTTAATGGTATAATATATATTTGATGGTTGATTGAAGAATGCTATCGGGCGTGGCAGGTCTTTGAGAGATTGTTGATTGAAGTCGTTGATAACCCCTTTTATGGTTACCTCACGGTTTCCTCCCCGTAAAATTTTACCAACGGTTTCCACAATGTTATCAAAGCCATAATAGGTGAGAGCTGATTCATTCAATATTATTTTATTTGCTTCTTCCTGAAGTGTTGGGCCAAAATTATCACCAGCCAGCAAAGTTAAACCATAAGTATCAAAGAACTGATCGTCAACATAATATAACTCAATCTTCTTCTCAGTGTTGCGCCCTTCCACGGGAATTCCAAAAACGCGGGAGTTTTTAATTTCGGTACCCGGAATGCTTGATGAGGCTGTGATACTGCTTACAAAGGACAAAGCTTCAATTTCATTCTTAAAAGACTCGAGGCTGTTCAGGTATGATTCATATGTATCTGCTCTGAGTATCCTTGGACCATCAAGAACTATTAATCCTTCAATGTCAAATCCAAGGTCATGATTGCGCATAAATTTTACCTGGCGGTAAATAGTGATTGTACCGATGATCAGAATTACTGAAACGGTGAACTGAAAAACCACCAGATAATTCTTAAGCCTTATTATCCATTTTGAACCGGTTGGATTTTTCCCCTTCAAAACCATGCCGGGAGCAAACCGTGAAATATAAATTGCCGGAAGCAATCCAGTTAATACCGATCCCGAAACTAAAAGAACAGAGAAGAGAGATAAGATGATCAGGAGATCAATTTTCAGCGGACTCTGCATAACCTGTTTGAAGAAAGGAAGTGCAAGGAAGAGGAATGAAAGACTCACAATCAGTGCAATCAAATTCAATAATACCGACTCAGTTAAAAACTGAGCGATAAGATCTTTCTTTAATGCTCCGGTAATCTTACGGATCCCGACTTCATGAGCCCTCTCAATTGAACGTGAAGTTGCCAGGTTGATGTAATTGATAAATGCTATCAGCAATACAAGAAGAGCAACTATCCCAAGGGAAACAACACTCCGATAGTTGCCATTGACTTCTAATTCGTTACTTATTGATGAATGCAGGTGAATATCAGTAAGTTTTACAAGTTTATATTCAATCAGGAAAAGGGCTTCCTTCATAAATTTCCCGATGAAGGATTCGGGTATCTGTGGTAGTTTGGCCTGTAATGCTTCAGCATGGGCACCCGGAGAGAGAAGAATATAAGAATAAACCCGTTCACTTACCCATGAACTTTCCCATGATCTTGAACTTTTTATCAGGTTATCATACGAAAGAAGAATGTCAAACTTAAAATGAGAGTTTTGTGGAATGGATTTGACAATACCCGTTATCTCAAAATCACTGGCGCCATCAACGGTAATCATTTTTCCTATCGGATTTTCATCACCGAAATATTTCCGGGCGGTTTCCTCTGTGATAACTGCATGATTTATAGCGAGAAGGCTTGAATCCGCATTACCATCAATAAGCGGAAAAGAAAAGAGATTGAAAAAAGAGGATTGTGCATATAAAATATTCTTCTCCTTAAAGGTTAAATCTTCATATTTTACCAGGCTTTCTGTTCGATAAAACCGGGTATAGTCTGTAACTTCAGGAAAAGCATTCTTTATCTCTTTTCCGACACCGGTCGATCCTGATGCAGAATGCTGTTCAAGAATACCTTCTTCATACAGAAGATAATCAACTCTGTAGATGTTATTGGCATTCTTGTGAAACTTATCGTATGAAGTTTCTGTTTTTATCCATAATACAATCAGGATAAATGAGGTAATCCCGATTGTTAATCCCAAAAGATTTATGATGAAATATCCCTTGTTTAACTTTAGGTTCCTGATTGTTAATTTAAGATAGTTTCGGAACATGGCATTTATAATTTGGTTAGTTAAAAGAGGCTCCCATTTTTGTCTCCACAATAAATGTCCTTATAACTATAAATTTATAAATAATATTATTCATATCGGAGAGCTTCGACAGGATTCCTTGTCGCCGCCCTCCAGCTCTGCCAGCTAACCGTTAGCAAAGCAATAACAAAGGTAATCACTCCGGCTAATACAAAAATCCACCCACTGAATTCCGTTTTATAAGCAAAGTTCTGCAGCCATCTGTTCATGGCATACCAGGAAACAGGAGCTGAAATTATACATGCAATTATTATCCATCTTATGAAATTTCTATTTAGCATAATTATCATATCAGTAATTTTTGCTCCATTAATTTTTCGTATACCGATCTCTTTAGTGCGTGAACGACTGCTTTGAAAGGAGATTGCAAATAATCCAATCATCGCAAGGAAAATACTTATTAGTGAACATGCACCAATTAACCTGATATAATTGTTATTTTCCCTGTGAAACCATTCAAACCGGTCTCCTATTGATTCTATGTTCAAGGGGTAATCGGGTATAAGTTCCTTCCAGATATTTTCAATTGTTTCTCTCGTATTAATAAGCTGATCCTCAGCTCCTTTTACCATCAGATGACTTCCCCTGCTGCTAAATGAGATAAAAGCGGGCCCTACATAAGATCTTAAGTCGGAGTAATGAAAATCTTTCACTATTCCGGCCACAATCTTATCCTCCATGCCGGGCATGCCCCGACCAACTAAATCTTTGCCACTGAATAGTTTTGCGAAAGACTCATTAATTAGGCATTTATTAGTATTCGATGATATATTGGCGGAAAAATCTGATCCTTCAATCAGTTCTATTCCTAAAGTTGTAAGGTAGTTTTCATCACCGCTGAAACCTGCCGGAGAATACTGCTTTTCGACCCCATCTTCCTGGTATTTCAGTAAAACCAGAAAATGTTCCAGCACTGGAGATGCGCCAACTACTGAAACATTTTTAATTGAGCTTCTTTTTAAAAGTTCCTCCTTAAATACATTTATTTTATTAGAATACGATCCGGGTAATTTAACTTCAATTACCTCTTTGTTCAGTCCGATTGGTTTATCATTGATGAAATTCATCTGTTTAATAATAATTATTGAACAAATTATAAGTCCCACAGAACTTGCCAGTTGCAGGATATTAAAAACGGGTAGCCGAACTTTATATATCTTTTGATTCTCACCCTGTTTTAAAAGGTCTGTATTAATATTCGATTCAATTCTTAAAATTATGAAGAGTAAGGCAATTATGATTATTATCAGGATTACTCCAATTAATAAAAAGATATACTCAGTTTGAAGCAGATTTCTAACAGTGATATTGCTTCCTGTAAGTTGATTGAAAAAGGGAATCAAATCATTCATCAGTATCAGGCTTAGTCCAGATGAAAGAGCTATGATAATGATATTCTCAACCATAAAGTCGAGTATAAAACTTAATTTAGACCCTCCGTTAATCCTTCTGATATGGTACTCCTTGTTTCTCTCTATCAGATTATTGTTAAGCAGTCCGAGATAATTAAATGATGCAACCGTAATTATTATCAGTCCAATGATCAGAGCTATCAATAAATCCTTTCTGTCTCTTTTGATTTCAAAGCTGGTTCCTCTTGATGTATCGAAATATGCATCTTTTAGAGGTTCCAGATAATATGACCCGTGAGTGCCAATATTTATTATAGGAATAGTTTCTCTCTTTTCAGAAAAGAGTTTTTCTACTTCTTCCTCCCTTGCCTGCTTGGTTAATCTGATATAACAACGGCTATTTGTTTCTCCTATAAGCCTAACCATATCGAAGCCAATCTGTGTATTTTCAGCCGGCTTCTCGAAGATCCCGCTAACCACCATCTGTTCAACAGTATCAGACTGAACTAAAGAAATAATTTTCCCGATCGGATCATCTTCTCCAAAATATTTTCTAGCCAAATCGACAGAGATTACCAGGTTGTTATCTGATTCTAAGGCTGTTGCCTGATTATTGGTCAGGAGTTTGTATGAAAAAAAATCGAAGAAATTGCTGCTGGCTGCTATAACTTGTGGTTTATCAAAATATTCTTCATTATCTGCAACTATTTTCTGTGCGCCTGCTCCGTTTATACGACAGAAATCTTCCAACTGGGCGAAATTTTCTTTCATATATTCTGCAGAGCCTATTCGGGTATGGTACATTTGAGCACCCGGAATCCATGGATCATCACACTTCAAAGCGAAGATCTGATCTTTCTTTTCATGAAAATTGTCAGTTTTTAATTCGCGACTAATAAACATTAGAATCAGGTTGAAACAGGCTAAGCCTATAGCCAGGCTAACGACAATTATACCGGAGTTTAATCTCTGTCTGAGAATACTGCGTAATATTATTTTCAGATTCTTCATTCTGACTATTATTTTATTCCTCTGTTATTGCGAGGATTCCGCGCAGCGGAAGACGAAGCAATCCCCTCAACTAAATCTGACTTATTTATATCACTCATACCTCAAGGCCTCCTTCGAGTTTCATATCGCTGCTCTCCGGCTCTGCATATCATTGCATAAATTCTATTGATATTCTTTTATTGCTTTTAGTCTATGCTCTATTATTATACCAAAGTTCTATTTGCAATATACACAGACATTTAAGATGATTAGCATTATTTTATAGTAAATATATTTTACTGTTTAGCGTAAAATAATTTTACATATTCTTGATTTTATCATCTGTATTATATACATTTAACCATGGATTTCCGGGGTATTAACAACGGCTTTAACAACGGCTTTAACAACGGCTTTAATTGCAGAGAGATCAGTTTTAGCAGGCTTAGTTTAGTGGGTTATTTGTTACATACAGTGGAACTCCTTGTTTACACAGTGTAATCTCAGTGTTAAAAAGAGATAGTCTATGAAAACTGAAAAAGGAAATATCCTGATAGTTGATGATAATAAAAGCATTCTGAGTGCCCTTGATATCTTGCTATCCCCTGAATTTAACAAAATCACATTAATATCTAACCCAAACCTATTACAGGCAGAATTGAGGAAATGCGATTACAACCTTGTAATTCTCGATATGAATTTTCATGCGGGTGTCAATACTGGTAATGAAGGGATATACTGGCTGGAAAGGATAAAAGAGTCTCACCCTGATATCTCCGTGGTGATGATAACAGCTTATGGCGATATCAATCTGGCAGTTAAAGCCCTTAAATCGGGGGCTGCCGATTTTGTTTTAAAGCCCTGGGATAATGAAAAATTTCTGGCTACATTAAAACTTGCCATTCAGCTGAATCTCTCAAAGAGAGAGGTGAAACATCTGAAAGAGAGAGAGAGAGGATTGAAGAAGGAATTCAACCGCGACCAGAAGAACATTATTGGATCATCTCCTCAGATAATTAAAGTGCTCAACCTTGTCAGAAAGGTGGCAAAGACGGATGCTAACATCCTGATTACAGGTGAAAACGGAACCGGGAAAGAGTTAATTGCCCGGGAGATACACAGATTGTCGGTAAGAAGCAGAGAGGTATTGATAAGTGTTGATATGGGATCTATAAGTGAATCGTTGTTCGAAAGTGAATTATTCGGCCATATTAAAGGTTCCTTTACCGATGCCAGGGAGGACAGGCAGGGTAAATTTGAGATTGCAGATAAGGGAACTCTATTTCTGGATGAGATAGGCAACCTGTCGTTCAGTCTTCAGGCAAAGCTGTTATCAGCTATTGAGAACAGGGTGATAACACGGGTCGGATCCAATCAGCTTATCCCGATTGATATCCGTCTGATCTGCGCTACCAACAGAAACCTTGAAAATATGGTCGGGGCAGGCCTCTTCCGCGAAGATTTGCTATATCGTATCAATACGATTCAGATTGAATTGCCTCCGCTCAGGGAGAGAGGTGAGGATATAACAATCCTTGCTGAGTTTTTCCTCAGGAAATATTCTTCGAGGTACAATAAACCAAATCTGAAGATCACGAGGCAGGCAAACGAGAAGATGCTTATGTATTCCTGGCCGGGCAATATTCGTGAACTTCAGAATACTATGGAAAAGGCTGTTATACTATGTGAAACAGATATCCTGAAACCTGACGATATCTACCTGCGAAGTACGACTATCCATTCCGGCAGTGATTCAATAACTTCTACTATCGAGGAGATGGAGATAATTATGATGCAGGAGGCGCTGGATAAAAATAACGGTAACTTTACTGCTGCTGCTGAACAACTGGGAATAACCAGGCAGACATTATATAACAGGCTTAAAAAACAGGATCGATGATCAGTAAAAACCTTTATATTAATATTATTGTCAGAGTCACATTGATTGTTGCACTCTCTGTTCTCCTTGGATATCTGATAGTTAAGGACCAGTCTTTTCGCTATTCACTGATTTGTATAATGGCAATAGTATTTCTTACGGCAGGTCTAATCATACCTGATGGCTTTCACCGGTGTGATCCTGCTAATTAGTTGTGAGGGTACCAAAAGCATGATAATGATAGCTACCATCGTGCCGGCATTCAGCAACAAGATATGCGAAAGTTCAAGGTTAACAGGGACTGTCTTAATATAATATGAGCTTGGATCGAGTGAAATTATTTCTGTTTTAAGCTGTAAGTATGCAAGACCGATACCTATAAGGTTACCCCATAGTAATCCTTTACCGATAAGATAAGCAGCCTGATAAAGAAATACCCTCCTGATTGTAATGTCTTCAGAACCAAGTGCTTTAAGTACACCTATCATGTTTGTCTTTTCAAGGATGAGAATAAGCAATCCCGATATCATATTAAAACCTGCTACAACCAGCATCAGGAAGATAATAATGATAACATTGACATCCTGAAAGTTTAACCAGTCGAAGATCTGCGGATATTTAATCCTTATGTTGGTAACTTTAAATTTTGTATCCTCTTCGGTTAGTTTATATCCAATCGAATCGCGTACGGCAATGGTCATGGCATCGAGCTGATCGAAATCATCGATAAATATTTCAAATCCGCTAACCTGGTTATCATCCCATCCGTTTAGTCTTTTTATATGATAGATGTCGCAGAAGACATAAATTTTATCGAACTCTTCAAGGCTTGTCTCGTAAATTCCGGAAATGGTGAATTTCCTCCACCTTGGAGGATCCTGGACAAAAAGCATATTAAACGAATCGCCTGTTTTCAGCCTTAGCATATCGGAAATCTTCTTTGAAATGATAACCTTATCAGACCGGCCAGTGTCAGTTACTGTGAACACCGATCCATCAACCATGTTACTCCTGAAATAGTTCCAGTCAAAATCACTTCCTATGCCTTTAAGCACAACACCCTGAATTTCCTCGTTTGTCTGAATTATCCCTGCTTTTGTAGCGAATACTTCTATGTGTTTTATTCCCGGTATATCTTTTATTTTGGGAATAAATTCCTGCGCATCATTAATAGGCGAAGTTTCAAATGAGATGTTTGAATCAAAGTTCATGATCTGAATATGTGATCCGAATCCCACAACTTTATCCCTGATCTGCTGTTTGAAGCCTGTAAGGATCGATACTGCGAGTATCATCACAGCCAGACCCGTAGCAATTCCTATTATGGCTATTACATTGATCGGACGCGAAAAGGAGGTCTCCTTACGTCTTCCTTTTACAAGTCGATGGGCTATAAAGTATGGCAGATTCATATTATGATAAAGTTCCCAAATTTAAGAAATTTGACATATCTTTTTCCAGGATTAGAATAAATGAAATATTAACCGCAAAGATCGCCAAGTTTTTGCAAAGGTCGCAAAGAATCTCACATACTGATCACATCTTTGCGTTCTTTGCGCCTGATTTATCCGCCGTAGCTTTAGCGTAGGCGGACATCGCGTACTTAGCGGTTAAAAAAATAATGTAAAATAATACAGGATTATATTAAATTTACAAAAGAATCGGAAATATCAAATGAAAAGAACAGGACTAATATTAATAGTTTTAATAGTAGTGACATTTCCATTGTGTTACGGAGCCAAAAAAACACCTGTTCCAGGGGCATCGCAGATTGAGCTATACAGGGATTTGATTGAAGGCAAATCTGTCGCTGTAGTTGCGAACCAGACATCCATGGTTGGCCAGAACCATCTTATCGATAACCTTCTGAATATTGGCACGGATATCAGGGTAATCTTCGCTCCGGAACATGGATTCAGGGATATGGCAGATGCTGGCGAGCAGATTGATAATGGGAAAGATCTAAAAACTGGTATCACTGTGATAAGCCTTTATGGCAAACACTTGAAACCAGGCGCTGATGATCTGAAGGGGATTGATGTGGTGCTCTTTGATATTCAGGATGTTGGTGCAAGGTTTTATACATATATCTCTACACTGAATTATGTACTTGAATCGTGTGCCGAGAACAAAGTAAAATGTATAGTACTCGACAGACCGAATCCCAACGGGTTTTATTTTGATGGGAATATTCTCGATACAAGATACAGCTCTTTTGTAGGAATGAATCCTGTTCCTGTTGTTCATGGAATGACGGTGGGGGAATATGCACAAATGATTAATGGTGAAGGGTGGCTAAAGGGAGGAATCAGATGTGACCTGATGGTAGTTAAATGTAAAAACTATACTCATAAAACCTATTATGACCTTCCGGTAAAACCTTCTCCAAACCTGCCAAATCAGAACTCTGTATATCTCTACCCTTCGATATGCTTTTTTGAAGGAACACATCTGTCACTGGGAAGAGGGACTCCTTTTCCTTTTCAGGTTTACGGATCGCCTGAACTTCCCGACCAGGGTTTTAGTTTTACTCCGGAAAGTGTCCCGGGGGCAACAAATCCACCACTCCTTGGTGTAAAATGTTTCGGAACCGACCTCAGGAATGCGATTGATGAGAAGCTGGTACCTAAACCTGAACTAAACCTGGAATGGTTGATAAGTGCGTATAACGATTATCCTGACAAGGAAAGGTTCTTTACATCTTATTTTGATGTTCTTGCAGGAGGACCTGTTTTGAGGGAACAGATACAGAAAGGGATGACAGCCAAAGAGATAAGAGCTACCTGGAAGTCTGGGTTAGAGAAATTCAGTAAAATAAGAGTGAAGTATTTGCTGTATAAATAGTCATTTACGCTTCGCGCGTCATCCGGCTTCGCCGTAATTTGCCCTGCGGGCCGTAATTCGCCCTGCGGGCGTAATTTGCGCTGCGCGCGTAATTTGGCCCTGCGGGCCGTAATTCACTATGCATAACTGACATAATCACAATGAATTACTACTGAATTACAATCGAATTACCATTGAATTACCACCGAATGACAATTGAATGACCATAGAATGACTACACCCGTCCCGGATACACCTTAAGTGCTTCTGCCAGCACCATCATTGCATTCTTAAGATCTTCTATCTTAAGGACATAGGCTATTCGGACCTCATCCTTACCGGATCCGGGTGTCGAGTAGAATCCTGAGGCCGGGGCAACCATTACAGTCTGATTGTTATATTCGAATTCTTCAAGAAGCCACTGTGCAAACCTGTCGGCGTCGTCAACCGGAAGTTTTACAACTGTGTAGAAGGCTCCCTTTGGTTTGGGACAATAAACTCCCGGCATCTTATTCAGAGCCTCGACCATATAATCCCTGCGTGCTGTGTACTCCCTGTTTACATCTTTAAAATAGTGGTCAGGTGTTTCGATGGAAGCTTCACCTGCTATCTGCCCCAGTCCGGGAGGTGAGAGGCGGGCCTGGGCAAATTTAAGGGCGGTGGATATAACCTCCCTGTTTTTAGTTATTAGAGCACCAATTCTGACGCCACACTCGCTGTAACGTTTCGAAACAGAATCGAGCAGAATAACATTATTCTCAATATCTTCCAGGTTCATTGCTGAGAAGTGTTCTGCCCCGTCATAACAAAACTCGCGGTATGCTTCATCTGAGAAGAGAAAAAGATCATGTTTCTTTACAATATCCCTTAATTGAAGAAGTTCCTGTTTTGAGTATAGATACCCGGTAGGATTATTAGGATTACAGATAATAATTCCCCTGGTTTTGGAGGTGATCCTTTTTTCGATCTCATCAATCGGTGGCAGGGCAAAATCTTCCCTTATATAGGATGTAACAGGAATAATTTTTATACCCGCAGTTGTTGCGAAACCATTATAGTTCGCATAGAAGGGTTCCGGTGTAATGACTTCTTCACCCGGATTTACACACGACAAAAAAGCAAACAGTATCGCCTCCGATCCACCAGTAGTGACAAGCATCTCGGTATGATCGATGTTGATACCAATATTCTGATAATATACAGCCAGCTTCCGGCGATATGACTCATTCCCTGCAGAATGGCTGTACTCGATAACTTTAAGGTTAATGTTACGAAGTGCATTTAGTGCTACTTCAGGGGTAGGGATGTCAGGTTGTCCTATATTGAGATGGTAAACCTTTCTTCCTTTCCGTTTTGCCTCTTCAGAAAAGGGAACAAGCTTTCTTATCGGTGAGGCCGGCATTGCCTTGCCTTTGTCGGATATTGCAGGCATAATATTCTTTTTAAAAATTATAAGGTATCAGAAGAACAAAAATAGTATATTTCCACATTTAATTTTATATTCAGTTCAGGTGAAGCGAGGTTCAATTGTTATAACATATCTTTTTCTTATCCTTATCCTCTTTACAAATAATGTTGGGGGTCAGATTCCTGACTTTAATAATATTAAATGGTCAAAGAAGAAGATTGCACCCGGACTTACCTGGAAATCATCACATACTGGACTTTATGATACTCTCCCACAGAACATTAACATACTGGTTATTAGCCTTTTGAAAAGGAGTATAGGGATATCATACAATCCTGAAAAAAATGAGGTTTTAAGCAAACAGGCTGAAAAAGCAGGAGCAATTGCTGCAGTTAATGGAGGATTTTTCAATATACAGGATGGAGGTTCGGTGAGTTATCTAAAAACCGGAGGCAAGATACCTGATGGAGATACATCAAAAACCTGGAAACGGAATTCCAATATGACAGGATCACTTCTTATTGATAATGAGGGCCATGTGACCATAGGCTTCTCAAAGGAAAACAAATGGTATGATAATCATCAGGAATATACTGAAGTACTTCTTTCCGGACCTTTATTGTTATCTGAAATGGAAAAGATCAATCCTCCTGCCACACCTCTGGCTCTGAACAGGCATCCTCGCACTGCAATCGGTAGAACAGGAAAACACAGGATCCTACTTGTAACACTTGATGGCAGAACTGAACAGGCGGCTGGGATGACCATATCTGAACTCGCCGACATGATGATCTCTCTGAATTGCAGGGATGCACTAAATCTTGATGGTGGCGGATCTACAACCATGTGGATCTCCGGGCAACCATTCAACGGGATAGTGAATATGCCGTGTGATAACAAAAAATTTGATCACGAAGGTGAGAGGGCCGTTTCAGATATACTGATAATCAGGTAAATTAGTACTTATTCAAGCCATAATTTTGCCAACTGCTAACCGCCAACTTCCTCAGCAACATCCAACTCCAGACCCTATAATTCAAAATTAAGTGGCTCAGACATTAGTTACTGTAGACCAGTAAAGCACAGGAAATTTTTACTATTTCGCGACAATATTCAAAGTTGCAGTTTTCAGCAAGGTCATTAAGCGAATGATAATATGGGTCAAAATAGTTCGAGAAGAAGAATAAAGCCTTATATCCATTCATAAAAAAAGGATAGCTGTCACTGCCTTTATTCGAAGTGTTGTCATTCTTATAATTCAGAATAGTAAACCTGCTGCACATCTTTTCAGCCATTCCTCTTAAGATATGGGAATTATCATAATCCAATATATTTACAACCCAATCCGATTTGTCAGCAATTGGTTGATAGGCTATCATATCATTGTTTAGCATAAACTTGATCTGCTTCATATTCTGCGAAGAATTAAATGCATATGCACCACTTCCAAAGAGTCCAAGCTCCTCCGATCCGAATGCAATAAATTCTATTGAGTTACGTGGTTTATAACCATTTTTTTTCATCACCCTGGCTATCTCAATGGCTGCTGCAACTCCGCTGGCATTGTCATTGGCTCCCGGGACAATTGTAAAAGGATCACCTGTCTTAAGGATATTGTCATAATGAGCTCCAATAATACAAACTGAATCGGGATAATCAGTACCTTCAATTCTGGCAATCACATTATACTGCAATTGCTGATAGGTAATATCCCGGTAAGTCTTGTCGATCGTAAACGAATCGAGCCTTGTATCGGTGTATCCTAACCTGATAAATCTTTCCTTGATTTTACAGGCAACATCTCTTCGGATATCAGATAATGCAAAGCGGGTACCCATATTCTGCATCCAGACTACAACTGATTCAAGTGAGTCTGCACTAATTTCATTATTAAGAGCTATTGTTAATGTCTCTCTTCTGACCTCTTCAGTATCCTCATCCTTTGTGCAGGAGGTAATAAAAAGAGATATTCCTGCAAACAAGAGAAAAATTATTTTGAATTTATTCATCACCGGATGTTTAATGATTCAAAAGTGTTTTTATTTTGACAATCAGCTAATGTAATGAATTTTTGTAATTTTGCACTTTCTTTATTCAAGATATTTAACAGTATAATATGGATATTCCTTCAAAATACGAGCCCGCGAGAGCAGAGAACAAATGGTACAAATACTGGATGGAGCATGGCTTTTTCAGGAGTACTCCTGATGAAAGAGAACCATATACAATTGTTATTCCCCCTCCTAATGTCACCGGAGTTCTCCACATGGGTCACATGCTTAATAATACAATCCAGGATGTGCTGGTACGAAGGGCACGTATGCTGGGGAAAAATGCCTGCTGGGTACCTGGAACTGACCATGCTTCAATTGCCACTGAAGCAAAGGTTGTTGCAAAGCTAAAGGAGCAGGGAATAGAAAAACGTGACATTCCGAGGGAGGAGTTCATCAACCATGCCTGGGAATGGACCCATAAGCATGGCGGCATTATTCTGGAACAGCTTAAGCGGCTCGGAGCCTCATGCGACTGGGAGCGCACACTTTTTACAATGGATCAGAAAAGATATGACTCTGTTATTAAGGTTTTTGTCGACCTGTTCAATAAAGGGCTTATCTACAGAGGGGTCAGGATGGTTAATTGGGATCCCCAGGCAAAGACAGCTGTATCAGATGAGGAGGTAAATTATACCGAAGAAAGATCGAAGCTCTATTATGTTCGTTATAAGATTGTGGGAGAGGATGACTATATTATGGTTGCTACCACCCGTCCGGAGACAATTTTAGGTGATACAGCCGTATGTGCAAATCCTGATGACGTAAGGTATAAACATCTCGCAGGTAAAAAGGTAATAGTCCCGATGGCTAATCGCGAAGTTCCTTTCATATTTGACAGTTATGTTGATCCTGAATTTGGTACAGGGTGCCTTAAGATTACCCCTGCTCATGATATAAACGATTATGAGATCGGTCTGAGGCATAACCTGCCTTCCATCGACGTGTTTAATGATGATGGGACTATAAGTCCTGAGGCAGGATTGTTTGCAGGAGTTGACAGATTTAAGGCAAAAGAACTTGCTGAGAAAGAGCTTCAGTTAAGCGGGAACCTGGTGAGGGTTGAGAATTATAATAATAAGATCGGGCGTTCGGAACGTACAAATTCGGTTATTGAGCCAAGGCTCTCACTTCAGTGGTTTTTAAAGATGAAGGAGCTTTCGGAACCTGCATTAGAAGCTGTTATGAGGGATGATGTAAAGCTCCATCCCTCTAAATTTAAGAATCTCTATCGCCACTGGATGGAGAATGTGCACGATTGGTGTATAAGCCGTCAGTTGTGGTGGGGACACAGGATACCGGCCTGGTATTATAATAATAATGATTTTGTTGTTGCAGAAACTATTTCTGATGCTCTTGAACTTGCAAAAGAGAAGAGCGGGATATCTGCACTGAAGGAGAGCGATCTCAGACAGGATGAGGATGTCCTGGATACATGGTTCTCATCGTGGCTTTGGCCCATAACATCATTTGACGGGATCAACGAACCGGAGAATGACGATATTAAGTATTATTATCCTACCAATGATCTGATAACGGCCCCGGAGATTCTCTTCTTCTGGGTAGCTCGTATGATCATTGCCGGCTATGAGTACAGGGATGCAAAACCATTTGACAATGTATATCTTACAGGACTGGTTCGGGATCAGCAGAGGAGGAAGATGTCCAAATCGCTGGGTAATTCTCCCGAACCTCTCGACCTTATTGATAAATATGGTGCAGATGGAGTAAGAGTTGGAATGTTGCTATGTTCGCCTGCGGGTAATGACCTTCTGTATGAAGACAGTCTGCCTGAGCAGGGTCGTAATTTTGCCAATAAGATCTGGAATGCCTTCAGGCTTGTAAAGAGCTGGAATGTTGATGAAACAATAAAACAGCCTGATTCTTCCGAAGTGGCTGTTAATTGGATCGGGGAAGTTTTAAAGAGATCAATTCATGATATTGATTCAAACTTCAGAAAGTTCAGAATCTCTGAAGCACTGATGACCACATATAAATTGTTCTGGGATGAATTCTCAGGCTGGTATCTTGAAATAATCAAACCTGAATATCAAAAAGCCATTGACAGAAAAACTTGTGATGCAACTATCTCAGTTTTTGATAATCTGGTCAGGTTAATTCATCCATTTATGCCATTCATAACAGAGGAGATCTGGCAACTGCTTCTCGACAGGTCGGATGGTGAAAGCCTGATGGTATCAGGAATGCCGAAAGCCAGTAAATTCAATAAGAATATTGTTATAAGTTTCGAGGCTGTAAAGGAGACAATAAGTGCTGTAAGGACTATCAGGAAAAACAGGAATATCCCAAATAAGGAAAAACTTGAGCTGCTGATCCGTGCTGAGGAGGATAGTTTTGATATTGAATTTCTTCCTGTAATAATAAAACTATGTAATTTATCGCGGGTTACATTTGTAGCGGATAAAATTGAAGGAGCGATCTCATTTATGGTCAGGACCACTGAGTATTATATCCATATCGGAGGCAGAATGGATGTGGAAGCAGAAATCTCAAGGATCATGGTTGATCTGGAATATAACAGGGGATTTCTTGTTTCAATAATGAAAAAACTTGATAACGAGCGCTTTGTTAAAAATGCGCCCTCCAGTGTTCTGGAATTGGAGAGAAAGAAAAAGACGGATGCGGAGTCTAAAATCAAGTCGTTGGAGGAGGCTCTAAAAAGTCTTTCAGGGCATTAATTTCCTGACGAAATAATTCTCGTTAACCTCAATCAGTTCCCAGTCGTTATTAATAATAAGGTTCCACCCTTCGCCGGAAAAATGGTTTCGGTTCTCCTTAAAACCTTTTGCTGTAATCCGGAGGTATTTATAATTATTCGAAACAAGGCAACCTCCTTTATCTACTGTTAATTTTCCCCAGTTATCTGATACCCTCAGAGAATTGTACAGGGTTCCCAGGGTGTCAAGAGGTTGGATATCTTCGGGTTCAAAATCAAAATAGGGACTCTCAAGTTCAAGGAACACAACGGGTTTATCAGTAAATGTACTTATGCGCCTGTGAATTCTATCCTGTATGTCAGATAACCGTTTTACCTCTTCACTATATATCTCTTCCACGTTATAATTTACTGCCAGGCTCCCGGCAACGTCTCTGCACACGGATGGAAGATTAATATTATAGACCTCCCTTACAGCATTGCCCAGGTTAAAAGTATCAGTATTAATTCTATTCAAATCAAATCCTCTATCATACAGCAGAGAGGCATATAATGCACCATGTATAAAACCATAGGATCTTGCATATGATTGCATGGAGTAGACCCTGTCGAGATTTTCTATAAGTCTGGTTTTAAACTCCTCCGGCGAATCGGTACAAAGTAATGTATAGGTAAAAGTGGCTAATCCTTCTTTGGACTCGAACCTGTTTTCATCACTGGCATATTTCCGATAAAGTTCTCTGTTGGACCCTTTGAATATCAGTGCATCTCTGATTGCAACCTGTCGTTCTTCTCCCTCTGATAGAAGAGCCTGTTTTAACGCTTTCCATTCAAGTTTTATCCAGAGCCTTGCTTCCTTTTCATCCATATTGTCTGTATTGTAACTGCCCGAGACAATGCCTTCAGTCTGACGAAACCTGTGGAACAGACTTCGAATTGCCCTGGTCTTTATCCTGTATGCATCTTCCTGCAACGGAATGGGAGCCATTGCAAACAGAGTTCCTCCAAAATTAAGCGGACTATTATTTATTATACGTTCTTTAGGAAAAGTTCCGGTATAGATCCCATCTTTTCCCTTTAAGAGACCCTCCTCGTCGGATTGATTGGCAACAATATACCTTGTGGCCCGGTCAACAAACATTATCGGGCCATAGAGATTTTTACCCCATAGTTTGCCATTGTCCCTGTTGCAGATATCCTCAATATCTTTGAAATATTGAGAAGCCTTTTCAGGTGTTAAGTAAGTGTTACTTATTTCTCCCTTGCAGCTTACTAAAAAAAGGAGGAGAGAATAGAAAATCCAATTCTTCATCATGGCATGTTTGTCACGGCGAAGTAATAAAGAAAAAAGCAAAAATTAAAATCCTTTTAAACGAAGAGTGTCAGACGCTCTCTTCATTACACCTGAAAGTGTGAACCTCATCAGCTTTTTCAGCCACCGCAGCCTTAATACTTACATTCAGCTCAAATCCGATCAGTAAGGCTATTGAATTGAGATAAAGCCATATAAGAATTACCATAAGTGTTCCTATTGATCTATACAGCTTATTGTATTGTCCAAAATTATTTACATACGATGAAGATCCCAGGGATGTAACTATAAACAGTAAGGTGGCAAGTGTTGAACCGGGAGAGATAAATCTGAACCCGGTTCTTTTTGCAGGAGCAAGATAATAGAGAAAAGAGATAGCCAGAAAGAGGAGCAGAATAATCACAATCCACTTGAGAAATATCAGAATATATATTACAAGGTTTCTTTCAAGAATATGCAAATCTACCAGGCTGTTCATAACTATCTTGCCGAATATAATTAGAGTCCCGGCAAATGAGATCATGAAGACTACAATCAGAACCAGCCTTCTGATTATTTCTCTGCCATTGAGTGTTTTAACCTTATTAAGATTCATAAGCTAAATTGCTTTCAGACTCATGTCCAGGCTTTTAATATGATGAGTCAGGGCACCAACTGAAATGAAATCAACACCACATTTTGCGTACGACCTAATTGTTTCGAGCGTTATCCCTCCTGATGATTCAGTTTCGAATTTGCCTGCAATTAAATTTACGGCAGCCAGGGTATCTTTTACAGAGAAGTTGTCGAGCATAATCCGGTCAACTCCGCCTGTATCAATAATTGTCCTGACATCCTTCAGGTTCCTTGCCTCAATTACGACTTTAAGATTAAGGTTATTTATCTTCAGATATTCTTTTGTCTTAATGATAGCCTTCTCAATACCTCCTGCATAATCTATATGATTATCTTTCAACATAATCATATCAAATAATCCCAACCTGTGGTTTTCACCCCCTCCGATCCTCACAGCCTCCTTTTCAAGAAATCTTAATCCGGGAGTAGTCTTTCGGGTATCAAGAATTTTGGTTTTCAATCCTTTAAGCTTGCTTACATATTGATGTGTGCTTGTTGCTATTCCACTCATCCTTTGCATAATATTCAGAACGAGACGTTCCGATTTGAGAATTGACTGCTGGTTTCCGGAAATATGAAATGCAATATCTCCGGGTATTACATCTGCACCATCCTCCAGTAAAACGCTAAATTTTAGATTTTTATCGATTATCTGAAAAAGCTCTCCGGCTACACTGATACCGGCAATGGTGCCTTTCTCTTTAACTAAGAGTTTTGCTCTTCCGGTACTATTTTGGGGTATGCAGGCTAGTGAGGAGTGGTCGCCATCACCAAGATCCTCTGCAAGGCCTCTTAAAATGAATTCCCTGAGAACCCTATTTCCCATTGTCAGATTCAATACGTATCTGATGTATTAGTAATTCCTCTCCTACTTTCTTAAGCAAAAAATATACCCTGAAGTCTCCTTTCTCAGTCTTAAGATTACCAATAGCATATTGAGCATCATTTCTTGCCCCCTGATGACGGATAGTGAAATCTTTGGTTTTATATTCAGTAAAAAAATCTTTTAGAATTGTCTCTGCGACATTCTTCTTGTAGAAATCCTCTTTATCAAGAAGAAGGATCTCAATAGTTGAATTCATATATTTAGATAACTCAGAAGCATTTCCGGCTTTAATAGCTATCGAAATTCCTCCGGGAATCTTGGCTTGCTCCTGTGCCGAACCATATAGATTGAGGAAAACAAACAATAATACCGGAATAATTTTTACGGATTTCATCTCAAATCAGTTTAATTATTGCCAGACTTCAAAATCATTCTTTACAAATTTAATATATTTTGCTTAAGAAATCCTTATCTGAACGATCAATATCAATATTAACCGGTTCTATACCGCAATTATCGAACCATCGTTGCAATTTAAACCTGATATCTGTCAATAAGAGATACTATAAATTGCTATTTTTGTGAACAGCACTAACTCAGCAATCAATCAAAATTGAGACATTACCTATGAAGATAGCTCTGATTCAGACAGGCAAAACAACGGATAAGTTTATTGCCGGTATTGTTGATCTCTATACCTCCCGTATTAAAAAATATTCCGTTTTTGAGGTTCTCACCCTGCCGGATATAAAGAATACCAGGAACATGTCTGCAACGGAGCAAAAGAATAAAGAGGGTAAAAAAATTGTTGGATCGCTAGGTAATGATGATTATGTAATACTGCTTGACGAAAAAGGCAGGGTGTTCAGAACAATTCAATTCTCGGCCTGGCTTGAAAAATTAGTTATGTTACCAAGGAAGCGTATTGTATTTATTATTGGAGGAGCCTGGGGATTCTCTGATGAGGTTTATAACAGGGCTGACCAGTTGATGGCTCTTTCAGCAATGACTTTTCCGCATCAGCTGGTACGATTATTGTTCCTTGAACAACTTTACCGGGTATTTACTATAATGAAAGGAGAACCTTATCACCACGAATAGGACATAAGTATCAGATTATGAATGCTAAACGCTATAGATTACTTATTGCAATATTGACAGTTGTTTTTATATTGCTTGCGCTTTTAGCAGAATCTGTCTATTTCAGCGATTTCGAATATCAATACAGAACCAGGAGGTTCAATAAGACTCTCATTGCCAAAGAGAAAATACTTGAGAATTGTCTTAATGATATGCAGCCTATTCTGGTAAGTAAGGATCATCATGGATCAACTTCTGAAAACAATCTTTTTTCAATTGCTGAAAAGAATAATATTACAATCCTGGAATATTTTGACAACAAGCTTATCTATTGGTCAGATAATGGGTTTGACGTTCCTCCTATCCTTGATAATCAGCTTTTTACCAAACCATTGATTTTTTTTCAGAACGGGTGGTTTCTCACAAAAAATATTCAGGCTGGTAACGAAACGATAGTTGGTCTGCTCAGGTTACATTATGATTATAGTTTTGAAAACGACATAATCAAAAGCGGATTTGCAAAGGAATTCAAAATATCTGAAAACGTTGGCTTCAGTACGGATAAGGAAATTTCCAAATTCAATATTTTCGGAGATGATGGAAGTTACCTCTTTTCACTTGTATTTCCTGAAGTAAGGGAGAATACTTTTTTTATTCTTATCCCTTGTTCTTTATGGTTTGGGGCTTTTATCCTGATAATTCTACTAACTCTGGAACTGGTTAAGTTTCTCGTTAGCAGAGGAAAAAACCGGCTTGCTATCGGATTTAACCTATCTGCTTTTTCATTTATATATTATCTGATTTTATTGACCGGGAGACCGATTGTATTTTTTCAGACAGAACTCTTCTCTCCGTACAGGTTCTCTCTCAATGCGATAATCCCATCACTGGGCCATTTATTAATTTTAGGAATTCTGGCTGCAACTTTGTCGATTGTATTTTACAGATACTATCCTGCAAGAGAACGTACAGAGGGTGACGATCTGATGAGTTACCTGATACTGCTGTTTTCCCTCATCGCTGCATCAGTGCTATTGGTGCTATATCACTTTATCTTCAGCCGTTTAATCTCAACTTCCAACATAATCTTTGAAACATATAAAGCATTGGAATTAAATTTCTTCAGTATTGCAGGTTTCACATCGGTATTCCTTTTGTTTATAGTTCCGGTCTCCTTCCTTATTAAAACTGTTGAACAGTTTAAGCAATTCAGAAGCTCAACTATATTAGTATCAGTTATTCCATCCATTATATTAATTGTTGCCATTTTTATCCACGATCAGGGAACAATGATTCCACTGGCAATATTTTACCTGGCGCTTACCATGGGATTCTGGATTTTTATCAGGAGAAGGATAGGAATGTTTAATATGAGTGTAATATTTTCCCTGTTATTCGGTGTCTATTCGCTCTATTTTATTACTATGTTATCGGAGGGTAGAACAACAGAGAACCTTAAAATCCAGGCGGTTTCATTTTCAACTGATAACGATCCGGAAGCTGAACACCTTTTACTTGATATGTGGCCTCTCATTTCTGCCGATTCACTCCTGAGGGAAATGATGCAGTCGAACACCTTCAATACAAACAGGGAAGATTATGATAAGATATCAAATTATCTGCATGACAGGTATTTCAGCGGGTATTGGGCCAATTTCTATTTCGATATTGTTTTGTGCAGGAATAGTGAACCAATAAGGGTTGGACCCTCAGATCAGATCTTTGAAAATTGTTTTAACTTTTTTGATGATCGTATAAAGCAGGATGGGCATAAACTTACAGGAACTGAATTTTATTTCGTTGATAATAGTGGCGGCAGATCATACTACCTTGGCAGACTGTTTTTTATAGCAGGAAACGACAGAACGAACGGATTATTTATAGAATTATACAGCGATATAAATGTTTTCCAGCCTGGTTATTCAGAGTTATTGCTTGATAAGCAATACCATGGATATGCGGGACTGAAGGATTACTCTTTTGCAAAATATATTAATGGACAAATAGTATTGCGGACCGGGGAATTCCCTTATGATAAGAGTGATGCTGAATATGTGGATAAAGTTACTGATTACAGAATATTCAGCTCTATGGGATTTAAACATCTTATTTATAAGAATGGAAATTCTACAGTGATGATCAGCAGGCCTGATTTGACTATTGGAGATATTATCATATCATTTGCATATCTCTTTGCCTTCATCCTTCTTTTTTCAAATTTGTTTATCCTGATGATCCGCAGGCCGGTAATAGGGAGCATGAATATTTTTAACTTCCGTCAGAAACTGCAGCTCTCGTATATCGGGATCCTCCTCTTTTCATTTATCCTTATCGGTATTGTTGTGGCATCCCTTACAGTCAGGCAATATCAGACAAAACATTCTGAAAACATTAAAGAGAAGCTTAATTCAGTTTACCTGGAGCTGGATGGTAAATTGTCAATGGAGCAGCGTCTGTCATCCGATTGGCGTGACGATCGTTATACCTCGCTGAATGAGCTGTTGATCCGACTTTCTAACATTTTCAATACTGATATTAACCTGTATGACTTAAACGGATCTCTGATTGAGACATCACGGCGTGAAATTTTTTATCGCGACCTTACAAGCAGCAGGATGAACAATATGGCTTTTACTAATCTGGCCATCCTGAAAAAAAGCGAGTATATTCATAAGGAGAAGATCGGAAAGCTTGAATATTTATCAGCATATGTTCCGTTTTTCAACACCAATGGAAAAGTACTGGCGTATCTGAATCTTCCCTATTTCAGGATGCAAAGTGTTCTTGCAAAAGAGATCTCAAATCTGATTGTAGCTGTTATAAATTTCACACTGCTTCTGGTTGTAATAACAATGGGTATAGCAGTTTTTATCAGTGGACGGCTCACTTCTCCGCTTTCAATGCTTGGTGATGGACTTGCCTCAGTTGAGGTTGGCAAGAAAAGCGAGCACCTTTCATATAAGGGTAATGACGAAATCGGAGAACTCGTAAAGCAATATAACAGGATGGTTGATGAGATTGAAGAGAGTACGCATAAACTTGCCAATTCCGAAAGGGAATATGCATGGAGGGAAATGGCGAAGCAGATTGCCCATGAGATAAAGAACCCTCTTACACCCATGAAATTAAACGTACAGCAGCTATATAAATCATGGAAGGATAAAGTCCCGGGATTTGATAAGAAGGTTGAACAATTTACTAAGAACCAGATTGAATACATCGACAATCTTTCTTCAATTGCCTCAGCATTTTCATCATTTGCCAAGATGCCCGGAGCCAATCCCGGAGAGGTTAATTTGCTTGACCAGCTTAAGATTACAATGGAGCTTTTTAAGGATACAGATAATGTCACCTTCTGGGTTCAATGGCCGCATGAAAGCAAGGTGATTGTCTTTGCCGACAAAGAACATCTGAATGGAGTATTCTCTAATCTTCTGAAGAATGGTATCCAATCTATACCCCCGGACAGGGAAGGATTGATAAAAGTAAATCTTGATGTAAGAGGCGATAAAGTGATAGTATCTGTATCTGATAATGGAAACGGAATACCGGAAGAACTTCAGAAGAAACTTTTTACTCCAAATTTCACAACCAAGTCATCCGGAATGGGACTGGGATTATCGATCGTAAAAAGATATGTCGAGAGTGCAAATGGCAGGATATGGTTTGAATCAACTGCAAATGTAGGGTCTGTATTTTATGTTGAACTACCGCTAAAATACACGGTAGAAAAACCAAAATAAGCCATTCAACCAGTAGAGCTGAGCGAAGCCGAAGCTCAACTTTAAGCACTGATTAGTCAGAAAAAACAATTTAATAGCTATATTAGCAGTTCATATCAGGCTTTAATGACAGGAAGGTCAAATTGCTATATTAAGAAAATATTTATTGGTCTCTTAATTCTTTCAGGATTAACTGTTTCGTTGTATTCACAGAGCAAAATAATTGGTGGTGTAATAAATGTCTACAAAAATGTTACTGCCATTGGTCCGGGTACAGACAATGTTACCCTGAGCAATGTTAGTTCTCTTGCTGTAAACGATACTGTACTTCTAATCCAGATGAAGGGGGCAATAATTAATGAAGTGGAAACTGCTTCATATGGATCTTTAAAGGATTATATTGGCAAACCTGGGAAAAGCGAATTTCTTATAATACAATCAATTGCAAGTAACACCGTTACCTTCACAAGTAATATTTTGAACATCTATAGTGTTTTAGGAGCTGTTCAACTCATCAGAGTTCCCTATTATAATTCGGCCACTGTTAAAACTGAACTTACCTGTCAGCCATGGGACAGTATTTCAAAAACAGGCGGGGTGCTTACAATGATTGTTGGAAAAACGCTCTCACTTAATGCTGATATAAATGTAACAGGGAAGGGTTTTATTGGTGGTTCAACCTCATCAGGGGCTGGTAATTGTTTAGCAACGAATATACCTATTTATGATAAATACAGCTATCCTGTCAGTTCAAACCTTTCAGGTTATAAAGGAGAAAGCCAGGTAATTAAGGTATTTATTGCGATTGGTAATGAACCCTCTTACTTTCCGGGTTATGCCAAAGGTAAAGGAGCAAACTTTACAGGTGGCGGTGGTGGTAACGGAAGATTCTCAGGTGGTGGCGGAGGTGCAAATTATGGTTTTGGCGGTAGGGGAGGAAGGGAGATAGGGACTTGCTTAGATCCAAGAGATGGTGGGATTAGAGGATGGCAGGTTCTATTCACAGATCTTGATAGTGCCTTATTCCTTGGCAGTGGTGGTGGGTCATCAACTTATTTAGGTGGTACAGCTACTCCAGGAGCAAATGGCGGGGGAATAATAATGATAATGTGCGATACATTAAAAGGCAAGGGGAAAGTTATAAAAGCTGATGGAGGGTCACCATCTGTAACAGCCAGCGGTAATGCAGGTGCAGGAGGTGGTGGAGGAGGCGGATCAATTGCCCTCTTTCAGCAAAGTTTTGGAGTGAAACCGGATTCTTCATTACTGACTATCTCGGCAGGTGGAGGAAAGGGAGGGAATAATGCCGGCGCTTTCGGAGAAGGCGGTGGTGGTGGCGGCGGTCTGATAAACACAAACAATATTTCATTCCCGGGAAATATTACACGTGCAGTTTCTGGGGGAGCAGTAGGTACCAGAAGCGGAGGAGCAACAGGAGGAACAGGTACGAGTGGAGAAGTACGAACATCTTTTGCACCTGTTCTTAATGGATTCCTCTTTAACTCTATCCGTTCTTCTGTTACAGGCACCCAGGTCGACTCAACATGTTCAAATATGTTGCCACCTAAAATTTCAGGTACAAAGCCTGTCGGCGGAACTTTGCCATATACATACCTGTGGGAAAAAAGCTATGACCAGGCAGCCTGGACATCTCTTACAAATGATGCAGATCCGACAAATTATACACCAACAGTTATTGAAAATAATACTGTCTATTTCAGGAGAACTGTTACAGATGCTAATGCCACACCACTCGTTGACATCAGTAAAGTTGTGAAAATAATTGTCCAACCTGCTATAACAGGCAATCTGGTTGGAAAAGATACTACTATTTGTTATGGCCAGGATCCGTTGAGTTTAGTACCTCTAAACTCGGGACCATCAAATGGCAGCAGTCACAATTATTATTTATACAGATGGATTCAGAATAATACAGATACAGGCTGGGGTACATCACCTTCTGCTGACGGAACATTTACGAATGCCGGGTATGACCCTCCTGCCTTAACGGATACAACTTACTACCAGCGGGTTGTTACATCCAGTCGTTGTGTTGATTACAGTGCCACAGTGACGATCACAGTTCTTCCACTGATTACGGGCAATACAATAACACAACCCGATGAAGTGATATGCGAGGGAAGTCTTTTTACTCTTCTAAGTGCCACTGCCGCAGGTGGAGGAGACCTCTCATATAAATATCAATGGCAGGACAGTATTGCCACATCACTGAATTATTTGCCGGCTGTAGGCACCAATACCGGCACTACGTATACTCCGGATACCTCGACATTCTCTGTCGTTGAACAAAGATATCTGAGCAGGGTAGTCTTTTCGGGTCCCGATAGTGTATGCCAGGACAGAAGCAATCCGATTCTTTTAACCAGGTACCATAAAATAGCCAACAATACAATATCAGCAGATCAGACAATTGGTTACGACAGTATCCCGGCTCCCTTGACCGGTTCTGACCCCCTTGACGGAGATCTGTCTTATACTTACCAGTGGGAGTCGATGATAAAAAGTATACCATGGGCGGCTGCAGTTACTATTCCAAATACATCCAGGGATTATAGTCCTGCAAATCTTACAGATACTACCTGGTACCGGAGGATTGTCAATTCTTCTGTTTGTGCCGACACCAGCATTGTCACAGTTGTAAACGTTCATGATCTTATCATAAAAAATACTATTTCATTTGTTTCCGGTGCTGTTGAAGATACAATTTGCAGCGGTTCTGTACCTGCAATTCTTAAGGGGGCAATTCCGGAAGGAGGAACCTCCATTTTAGGTGACTATTCATATAAGTGGTACTCGTCGTTGACAGGAGGCCCATTGCAAAGTGAATGGAGTGCCATTGCCGGTAGTACGGCTCAGGATTATCAGCCTGTTGCACTGACCCAGACAACATACTTCAGAAGAGAGGTTGGTTCTCCTGTAGTTACTCCTACAGCAGTTTCACAAAGCAACAATATAAAGATCACTGTACTTCCACTCATATCAAACAGCATTACCGGTATTGACTCTGTTTGTTATGATACTCAGCCTTTGACCCCGTTTGGAGTGAGTATTGGTGGTGGAGATGGTACCTACCGTTATACATGGCAGGATAGCACCGATGCAGCAGGATGGACAAATATTGGTGGTTATGTTTACTCAGCAACAGCCACTTACCAGCCACCTGTTTTGTTCGCGGAGTCTAAATACCGAAGGATAGTATATTCAGGAAGTAACGATTGTTGTATCAATACATCTAATGCTCTGAATATTGGAATCCATCCCCTGCCAACGGCGACAATCATCAGCACTGCCGATACAACAATTTGTGAGGGCTCAGATGTCAGCTTAAGGATCAGTTTAACAGGCGCCTCTAAATGGAATATTGTATATAATGAGAATTCAACGCCAGTTTCAGTAAATAATATAGGCTTATCCTATACTACAATACTGAGAAAACCAGTAACTACAACATCTCTTACAACATTTAATTATTCTCTTTCTTCAGTTATTGATCAGAATGGTTGTATAGCAACATCTCTATCAGGTGCAAGAAAAGCAGATGTTTATAAGGTGCCAGCTGCAAATGCAGGACCTGATATGTCGGTATGCGGCCCGACAGTTGTACTTGCTGCAACTCCCAGTGTAGGGACAGGCACATGGTCGTATCCTGCAGCAGTCGTTGCTTCAACTGTCAACAATCCTTCCATGACAGTAACCATCGACTCCACTTTTTCCGGGGCAAATATTTCGCACTGGTTTAATTGGGAGGAGGTTAACTGGCAGTGCAGGGATAAAGATTCTGTTAAAATTACATTTGATAAGCGCATCTACTCTGTTGATGCAGGTCCTGTCGATACCACAATTTATACTTTCGATAACATTATTCATATGGTTGCAGATCCGGTTCTGACCGGTACAGGTTTATGGACAGTGGTTAGCGGCACGGGTGATTTTGACGATAACACTTATTACCAGGCAACTGTCAGCAATCTGTCAGTTGACAATACATTTAAATGGAAAGTAACCAACGGGATGTGTTCACTGGAAGATCTGATTAAAGTTTATGCTGATCAGATTATTCCGAGGGAAGGCTTTTCTCCAAATAATGACAACATAAATGATACCTACATAATTCCGGGACTTGATTTAGTGAATCAGGATGCCGAACTTGTAATTTTTAACGGGGCAGGGACACAGGTATTTTCAACTTCGGACCAGGATGGACAGGAGTGGTCTGACTGGGATGGTAAAAACTCACGTGGAATAGATCTTCCTGAAGGCACCTATTATTTTATATTGAAAATTATCTCAAAAGGAACAGATCCACCCAAGGTTTTGAAGAAAAGCGGATTTATTATTCTTAAAAGATATTGATGCAGGGATTTATTAATACAATTAGCTTTATTCAATGCAGGAACAAGATAAGAATAGTACTCTTTTCATTGTTTTTATCTTTCTTCACATCTCTTCCCGGGCAGGCTCTCCCCGACTCTCTGGGGATCAGTCTGGGATACCCCGTATATAGTCAATATCTCCAGAATGGTTTAATGATCAATCCTGCCTATACAGGTTCCAGGGGAGCATTAAGCAGTTTCCTGTCGTACAGGATACAATGGATGGGAACTCCGGGTTCACCGGTAATACAATCTGTTTCACTTCATACACCGATGAAAAATGATAAGGTTGCTCTCGGTATAATGGCTCAGTTTATGCAATTCGGCTTCACCAGATCGACAAGTCTTTATGCGAATTATGCATACCATATTAAGATGGGTAAAGGTAAACTCTCATTTGGTCTTAAAGGTGGGGCAGATCTGTCAAATACAGATTACACGGGGATCCTGCTCACAAACAGTGATGATCCAGTATTTAATGTAAATGACAAACCTTATGTTCTTCCAAATGTAGGTGCCGGCCTCTATTATTTCAGCGACAAGCTCTTTGCGGGAGTATCTGTTCCCTCATTTCTCAGCTATAAAAAGACAGGAACCGGTTCAGTTCAGGCATATCATAGTTTCAACGAATACGACCTTATTTTTTCAGCCGGAGGGCTAATTACATTTTCACAGTTTTTTAAATTCAAACCATCTGTGCTTGTCGATTATTCATTACAGGAGACTAAAAAACTAACACAGTTTGATATAAACGGAAATTTTATTTTAGCTGATCTGATCTGGCTGGGAGGTTCCTATAGGACGACAGAAGAGGTAGCAGTTGGGATACTGCAGGTTCAGCTTAATCAGCATTTTATGTTTGGATTATCATATGATTATCCTGTTGGCAAAATGAATTCATACTCGAAGGGGTCAAGCGAGTTTATTTTGAGATATGAATTCGGTTCGAAAGTCAGTGCAGCTAATCCACGGTATTTTTAATCTATGAAAAACAGATTCTTATATATCGTAGCTTTTGCTCTTATTCAAATATTAGCTGCAGTCCAGACAGACGGACAGCAACCTTCTGTATATGAGATTACAAGAATGTCGTTCAGCTCCGATGGATTCAGTGATATATCTCCGGTAATTGCAAAAGATGGTATAATATTCTGTTCAAACCGCCGGTTCAGCGCTATTAAGGACAGGACTGGCTTTGATGGTCACCGTCTTTATTATATTTACCTTGCTGAAAGAAAAGACACTTCAGAGTGGAGAAGACCCAAAGAACTAAAAAGCGAGCGAAGCTCCCTCTTCAATAACGGACCAATGTGCATTGCTCCCGATGGCAAAACAGCCTATATTACCAGCGAGATTGAAACAGGGAAAGCGGCAAAGAAGAAAAATTTCAAGAACCACAGTGGTATTTTTATTGCAGATATTTCAGGAACTGAGCTTGTATCTCTACGTCCTTTCAAGTATAATAATCCTTCTTACGAAGTTGGCCAGCCATCAATAAGCAGCGACGGAAAGTATCTCTTCTTTGCCTCTAATATGCCCGGGGGTCAGGGAAAATCAGATCTCTATTACTGTGAATTTATTAACGGAGAGTGGACCACCCCTGTTAATCTTGGACCAAAAGTGAATTCACCCGGTGTTGAGAATTATCCTTATATGCACCCTTCGGGAAGGCTTTACTTCACATCAAACCGTCCGGGAGGAATTGGGAATCTTGATGTCTATTATACATCTTTAAGTTTTGGTGCATGGGATGATCCGTTGATACTTCCTGAACCGATAAATTCAACTTCAGACGACTTTTCTCTTGTGGCTGAGGACAATCTGCAGACAGGCTATTTCTCGTCAAACCGTAGAAGAAGTGATGATATTTATGAGTTCTCATCGAACATTAGAAGGATTGCCTTATGCGACCAGCTTGAGGAGAATAATTATTGTTATCGTTTTCTTGAGGAAAATGCTGTTAAGTTCGATACCATGCCTTTCCGTTATGAATGGAAATTCGGGGATGACAATAAAGCTTCAGGAGCGATGGTTGAGCATTGCTACAGTGCTCCGGGGAAATATATAGTCCAGCTAGATGTTGTGAATCTTATTACAAATGAGGTACTCTATAATGAAAAAACAGATACCCTGTTGGTAGAAGAGATAGTGCAACCTTATATAACAGCTCCGGATAGCGTAAAGACGGGTCAACAGATTAAAATGAGTGCTGACCGGACCAACCTGCCGGGGTGGAATATTTCTCAGTATTACTGGAACTTTGGAGACGAAACAATAATGATTGGCAAGGAAGTTGATAAGATATATATAAAACCCGGGATTTATAATGTTCAACTAATAGTATCGGATGAAACTCAACCGGGGGGTATGGAAAGGGAGACGTGTATTTCAAAAAATATTATTGTTATCCGTCAGCCCTGAAAGCTAAAATGACTAATTTTGCAAGTTAATGAAGTTGAATAAATCAATATATAGTATACTAATTCTTGTATTTTTTATCGGATTGTCAGATTCTGCCAGATTATCCGGGCAGCCCGTACCGGGGAAAGATGAGAATATTCCTTTTCTGGTAACTTTTGGCAGGCAGGGTGAAACTTCGTGGGGCGATGATGATTTTAACGAGATATTCTTCTTCACCATACCGGTAGATTTCAAACAACAGATCTATATCAGAGTATTTGATCCCGATTGTGGTGGAGAACATGATGAAATACAGGGAGATTTTAATACCAGAAATCTATATTCAATTTATGGTGGCAAAGGTGTTGACCCTGAGAGAAATCCAGACTCCAGGGGTCTTTTGAACGGAATAAACTATAAAGAAGGTAATCTTCTGGCGTCCAGGGTTTTTGGAACTGAAGCAAGATATGATAACAAATACTATACTTTTGGCCCCTTCAATCCAACTGAAGGAGATTTCAGTGAAAAATGGAACAGTTATATTTTCAAAATTGTATGTGAAGGGGTATCCGGTGATGATGGAAATCTCTACCGGTACTTTCTTAGCCGCGACCCGAACAATAATATTCCTATTGAAGGAGCCAACGCTTTTACATACGAATATACATTCAGGATGTGGAACGATTTCAAAAGCGTGGCACATATCTACCCGTATGTTGATACCGGAATTGTCTCCATTAAGCAAAGTAACTTTGACTGGGATAATGATGGTCAGATATTAGTGGTTTCAAGGTATAAACAGGGTATCGGTGTTGACATTTCAAATGAAAATAACTGGGTCGTATCTACAATACCTATTGAACCGGCTGAGGTAAACTCTTCTCTCGATTTCCAGTTCCATAAAAAACAAATGAAGGATGGCGGTCTTGTAAAGAATAACAATGTTGTAATAACCCTTGAAAACCAGAGAGGTGATGCCCTTCAGTTTTATAGTTCTCCCATTGGCGGAGTACCAGTATATCAGCCTAAAACAAACATAACAAAAATACTACCAAAAAAATAAAGCGACCCCTGTAATGAGATTTTATTCTACTTTAAAAATGTCGGGCTGCATATTAGTGTTGTCAATTATATTTTCAGGTATTATAAGTGGTCAATCTTATAGCTTTAAGAACTATGGAGCTGAGAGTGATATCCCGAGCGGGTTTATATATACCATTAATCAGTCAGAAAATGGATTTTTATGGATAGGAACCGGAAATGGTCTTTCCCGTTTTGATGGGTTTAACTTTTTTAATGTAGAGTACCCTGATTCTTCTTCAAGCCGATATACTACCACCTGTCTTAAGGACAAAAAAGGAACACTCTGGTTTGGATGTAGTGATGGGTCAGTATACTATACGAAAGAGAATTCTCTGATATCTCTTCCTCTGTCAAATTCAAAGATAATAGTAGCACTACTTGAGGGACCTGATGGTATGATATATATTATTCCGCAGGGGCAGGCTATTTATAGCATCAATCCTTCAAAACCGGAAGAAATTCATCAATATTCATTATCTAATGACATTATTGTTTTTTCAGCCACTTTTACTCTCTCTGGTAAGTTGCTTATCGGTACCCAGGATAATGTTCTGGTTTGCAGCTTCCGATCGGATGCAATATCTGTGGGTGACATAATTGAAGGATTCGATTATGCCGGTGTAACTTCCATCCATTCTACTTCTGATAGTACCAGGTTCATTATCGGGACTGACGGAAACGGATTATTTCGGCTGAGACTAACAGATAATGGTAACATTCTTAGAAGATTCGGCAATCATCCCGAATGGAATTTTCTTAGTGTTCAGTCTATTTCGCAAGATACGGAGGGCTCTATCTGGGTTTCCACATTTGGGTCCGGAGTTATCCAGTTCCGTTATTCTGATGATTATCTGTCAGTGAAATCCGTTCGTACATATAATACTGTTTCTGGATTGACATCAAATGATGTAAAAATTGTTTTTCAGGATATTGAAGGAAATTTTTGGATAGGTTTATATGGCGATGGAATTTCGATGCTCTCTTCTTATGCTTTTGGATATTATACCCCCGGGAAAAATTCCGTTGAGAACAATATTTTATATATAAATAGTATAGGAGACAAATATTTTCTTGGTACACCAACAGGCTTTCATCTTTTTGATGCGGTTTTGGGAAAAACAGCGTCATTCACATCTCTTTCAAGTCAGACTGGAGGGAGCGAGATTGGCTGTTATTATCTTGATGACAATAATAATCTCTGGATCGGAACAAGCGGAAAAGGTCTTTTTATTAGGAGCAGTGCCGGTAATATGAAACTGTTTTACAGATCAGGGGATTCAGGAGCCGATGATATCAATGACATTCAAATGGATAAGCTGAATATCTGGCTGGCAACAACAAATGGTTTAATACTGCTCGACCGTTTAAGCGGGCAGGTAAAGGGAGTGTTTGAAACCAGTAATGGATTGCCGTTAAGCAGTATATATAGTATTTTTCTTACCAGTGAAGGAACTGTTTATATTGGAACGCAGAGCGACAGGCTATACAAGATTGACAGGGAATATAATATTACTTCGGCTCAACCCTTGATGACGGGTAGTACTATTAATAAGATCCTTTCTATTTCACAAAGTAAGGATGGAAGAATCTGGGTGGCAACCAAAGGCAATGGGATATTTGAGTTTCACGGTGACTCAATTTCATCTTTGAACCGGTCAAACGACCTGATGTCAACATATTGTTACAGTGTTCTTGCAGATTCTGAAAACAATATCTGGATTGGTCATGATAAGGGATTTTCAAGGTTTAATACTGATTCAGGAATAATGGGGATTTTCGGGTCAGATTATGCAAGAGGGGGATTGTGTAATCCTGATGGAATGTTTGAGTCAACTGACGGGAAGATCTTAATTGGCACAACAAATGGGTTAATAATATACGACAGGCATCAGGACAAGAAAAAGATAATAGCACCCTTTAATAATATCAACTATATTACAATTAATGATACCAGGTATCCATATCAGCCCTATTTTAAACTGCCATACAAAAAGAATTATACTGTAAGGATAAATTATACAGGGATAAATTTCAGTAATCCGACAAAAGTATTCTACAGCACCTACATGGAAAACAGCAATTCGGAATATAGCAGTTTTACTACGGAACGGGAAAAACCTTATGGTCTTACTGACGGGAAGTACAAGTTTTATCTTGTATCCGTAAATGAAGAAGGTCTTTCCCAGGACGAACCTGTAACATTCGAAATTGACATTTTGTCGCCCTTCTGGAGACGCTGGTGGTTTATTCTGGCAGGAATATCTGTTTTAACAGGAAGTGTGATCCTGATAATCCGGGAAAGAGATAAAGCTCAGAAGAAGATTCAGGCATATCTTGAAAAAGAGCTCGAAGCCAGGACCAGTGTAGTGATGAAGCAGAAGGGAGAAATCGAACTTCAGAATATTGAGATAACCGATAGCATTAATTATGCCAAGCGGATACAAACCAGTATATTACCCGATATAAATAAGTTAAAGGAGACATTTAAAGATGCCTTTATCCTGTTCCACCCAAGGGATATAGTCAGTGGGGATTTTTACTGGTTCGAAAAACTTGAGGATGATAAATTTGTACTTGTATGCGCAGATTCTACCGGCCATGGTGTGCCGGGTGCATTTATGTCAATGATTGGTTCAACTCTTCTTCAGGATATCGTTTCAAGGAAGAGAATATCGAAACCTTCAGAAATTCTGACACTTCTGGATAAACAGATCTTTTCGACTTTAAATCAGAATGTTGAGCTTGGGGTATCAAATGATGGAATGGACATGGTCGTTTGTGAATTTAATGCTAAAACCCGTCATATAAGGTTTGCCTCAGCTATGCGTCCTGTAATAATTGTCATCGATGAGGAAGCATATTATATAAAGGGTAACAGATTGTCTGTAGGAGGTGAATCAGTCATTGAGAAGTATTTTGATGACCAGGAATATTATCTCAACGAGGGAGATACTATTTACCTCTTTTCCGATGGATTACCGGATCAGTTTGGTGGAATAGATGGTAAAAAAATGAAAATTGCAAGATTGAAAAGGCTTATAGAACAGGTGTCAAAGTTGCCAATGGATGAACAAAAAGAGGCAATGTCGAAGTTTTTCTATGACTGGAAGGGAGAGTATGAGCAGGTAGATGATATTCTTCTTATGGGAGTAAGAGTATGAGAATTTTATTTCGAGTAAGTATTATTAACAGAAATCACTATTTCACTTGTTGAAACAATATTGCTTTCGTTCAGGGCTCTGTCCTTTATATAAAAATCGTACCTGATGGTGTCGTTCCGGGTGTATGACGTATACAGAAAAGTAACAGAGATAGTACCTTTCAATATCTGATTTTGCCCCAATCGTTCCATATATGGAATTCTGAATTCTGAATAGGGTAATAATGGATCGTACTGGTCTGCTATCTGAACCATTTCCCCCTTTGTCTTCCTGAAAAGCGTCAAAAAAAGATTTGTTGTATCATTCTGAGAATATGAGGGTTGTTTAAGTCCAAGGTCGCCGTCTCCATCCTCAAAGTAAAACTTGAGCTTTCCTGCTTTTTCAAGATTTCCAAGGATGTCGGTCGTATCAAAAACAGTAAAGCTGGTGAATTCAATATGAGGTACAGCCGGGAGTTGCTCTATCTTCCTGCATGAAGCAAGAGCAGTGAGTGTAAGTATTATTGTAACCAGAAATTTTATTGTTCTCATTGTATACCAGGTATTAACTCTTCATGAACAAAAATCGCACCAAATTTGATCATTTTTTTCTGAAAAATATTCTTACAGGAACACCTGTGAACTCAAATTTCTCCCTCATTCTATTCTCAACATATCTTTTGTAGGGGTCTTTGATATATTGGGGGAGGTTACAAAAAAATGCAAAAGCAGGTGTATGAATAGGCAGTTGTGTTACATATTTGATCTTAACATACTTTCCTTTCAGTGCCGGCGGAGGGTTATTCTTAATAATTTTGAGCATAACTTCATTTAAAACTGATGTACTGATCTTCCTTTTCCTGTTCTGATTTACCTGCTCTGTCAATTCCAGTACTTTATGAATTCTTTGTTTGTTAATTGCCGAAATAAACAGAATTGGATAATCAGTAAATGGAGATGTTCTTTCCCTTATCTCCTTTTCAAGCCGAAAAGAGGTATTATTTTCTTTCTCAATGAGATCCCATTTGTTTACCAGCACAACCATCCCTTTATTATTCTTCTGAATAAGCGACATGATATTAAGGTCCTGAGATTCAATGCCTCGTATTGCGTCGATCATAAGCAGACAAATATCTGAATTTTCAATAGTCCTGACAGCTCTCATAACTGAATAGAATTCGATATCCTCACTAACTTTCCCTTTTTTTCGTAATCCTGCAGTATCGACAAGTAGAAAATCATGATTGAATTTATTATATCTGGTATATATTGAATCGCGTGTTGTTCCTGCAACCGGGGTAACAATATTTCTCTCTTCCCCCAGGAGGGAGTTTATTAAAGATGATTTACCAACATTTGGTCTGCCAACAATCGCTATCCGTGGAATATCCGGGATGATTTCGGATTCCTTTTCGGGCAGATTCTTCACCACTTCATCAAGAAGCTCTCCGGTACCGCTTCCATTCATTGAACTTAAGGGAAAGTAATCACCAAGGCCAAGGTTGTAAAACTCTGTTGCATCCAACAGTCTCTCCCCATTGTCTACCTTATTTACTACAACAATAACTTTCTTATCGACTCTTCTCAGCATCGAAGCTACCGATGTATCCATTTCGTGTAATCCTGAAGTTACATCCACCATGAATAAAATTATATCGGCCTCTTCAATCGCAAGCTTAACCTGTTTGTTTATCTCCTCTTCAAACATATCGTCAGAATTCTGAACATAACCTCCTGTATCGATAACTGAAAAATCGATTCCATTCCAGAAAGAGACTCCATAGTTGCGATCGCGCGTAACTCCGCTTACCTCATCTACAATAGCCTCTCTTGAATCAATAAGCCTGTTGAAAAGCGTCGATTTACCAACATTCGGTCTGCCTACTATTGCAACAATTCTGCTCATAAGTAATTTCAATATTCATTCTAACGGTAACCAAACCTCTTTAGTACAACAGGTTTATCTCTCCAGTCCTTGGTCACTTTGACATAAAGTTCCAGGAAGACCTTTTTTCTGAAAAAATCCTCCATATCAATTCTTGCCTCTGTACCAACTCTCTTTAGCATAGCGCCTTTATGACCAATAATAATACCTTTCTGGCTATCGCGGGTAACATGAATAAGTGCCCTTATCCTTAACAGATTCTTTTGGTCTGAAAAACTTTCAATCTCTATTTCAACAGAATAGGGGATCTCTTTTTTATAATTAACAAGAATTTTTTCACGAATTATCTCAGAGGCAAAAAAACGTTCATATTTGTCAGTTAACTGGTCCTTCGGGAAAAATGGAGGCCCTTCCGGCAATTTATCAAGAATGGCTTTCAGAAGAGTATTGAGGTTAAAGTTTTTAAGTGCAGAAACAGGAATTACAGGGGATTGAGGAAAAGTAAGATGCCACGATTCAACAATTTTTTCAAGATCGCTCTGGTTAGTCAGGTCGATCTTATTAACCGCTATAATTACATGGATTCCTGATTCTTTTATTTTTTTAATATATTCACTCTCTTCACCTGTACGTTCAAAGATATCAGTAACATACAAAATCAAATCGGCATCGGACAGAGCAATGTTCACAAAGTTCATCATTGACTCCTGTAACTTGTATTGGGGCTTTAATATACCCGGAGTATCAGAATAGACTATCTGAAAATCTTCTCCATTCACTATCCCCATTATCCGATGACGTGTTGTTTGAGCTTTGGCAGTAATAATGGAGAGCTTTTCTCCGACGAGAGAATTCATTATTGTCGATTTCCCTACATTCGGGTTTCCAAGTATATTAACAAAACCTGATCTATGACTCATCTGTAATTATTAAAATATACCCCTTTTAAGCATACTTACCTCTTTGTCTGTAAGCAATCTCCATTTTCCGCGTTGTACATTTTTTTTAGTTAGTCCTGCAAAATATACCCTGTCGAGTTTCTTAACCTTATATCCGAGTGTTTCAAACATTCTCCGGATTACACGGTTTTGTCCCGAATGAAGTTCGATTCCAATCTGGCTTTTGTCATCAATATCTGCGTATGATACTTCGTCAGCAATAATAGTAACACCATCAAGTTCCACACCTTCAATAAGTTTGTACAAGTCGTTTTTTGTTACCACTTTGTCGAGAAAAACATGATATATCTTTTTCCTCTTATATTTAGGATGGGTAAGTTTTCCTGCAAGATCACCATCGTTTGTCAGTAGCAGAACTCCCGTGGTAGCTTTATCCAGTCTGCCAACAGGATAGACCCTCTCCTGAAAATTATTACCAAGCAGTTCAATTACTGTATGTTCAGCATGCGGATCTTCTAATGTTGTAACATAACCTTTTGGCTTATTCATCAGTATATATACCTTCTTTTCAGCCGAAAGCCTTTTATTCTTGTATCGTACATCATCATCATGGGTTACTTTAGTCCCCATATCCGTTACCAGCTTGCCATTTACCGTAACAAGTCCGTTTTTGATATGTTCATCAGCATCCCTGCGGGAACAGACACCACTATTTGCAATAAAACGGTTTAGCCGGATTAGTGTAACCTCCTTTTCAGATTTTTTCGATACTTGTCTGCCCGGTCTTGCACCAGTTTTTCCTACCGTGCTCCTGCTTAGTAAGCCTTTTCCCGGAGACTTTGTATATTTTACCTCTGATTTTCCGGCAGGCCTTCTCTTCTCCATATCAGTTATTTATCAGGGTGCAAAGGTACGATTATTTGGCAATATTATGATTTGAATTTTTTTTGCACCTTTGTGAGTCTGAAAATTTCTTTTATATGGCATTAATAAAATCTATTTCAGGGATCAGGGGTACGATTGGGGGAAAACCAGGCGAAAGTCTCTCTCCGGTTGATATAGTGAAATTTACTGCTGCTTTTGGAACATGGTTGCAAAGACGGCATAATAAGCGGTCGTTAAACATAATTGTGGGACGTGATGCCAGGAAATCGGGAATGATGGTCAATAGCTTAGTAATCACTACTATGCAAAGCCTTGGAATAAATGTTACAGACCTTGGACTGGCAACAACTCCTACAGTTGAACTTGCAGTTACGGGAACAAATAGTAATGGAGGAGTTATTATTACGGCCAGCCATAATCCGTCTGAATGGAATGCCCTTAAATTATTAAATGAGGAGGGAGAATTCCTGTCAAATCAGGATGGTTTTGATGTCCTGGCCCTGGCAAAAACTGAAGATTTTCAATTTGTTTCCAGTGATCTTTCAGGGATCATTAAGTATGATGATACATGGGGAGAGAAACATATAGATAAGGTGCTGGCTCTTGAACTGGTAGATCAAAAAGCTATTAAATCAGCCGGATTTTCGATAGCAATTGATTGTATTAACTCTGTTGGAGGTCAGGTTTTGCCTTTGTTGCTGAGGGCATTGGGGGTTAATAATATAATTGAGCTTAATACAAATCCGGACGGAAATTTTGCACATAATCCCGAACCACTTCCTGAAAACCTGAAGAGTATTGCTGAACTGGTTGTATTAAAAAGTGCAGACCTGGGTTTTGTTGTTGATCCTGATGTTGACCGACTTTCAATTGTTTGCGAAAATGGTGAATTTTTTGGTGAAGAATATACTCTTGTAGCCATATCTGATTATATTCTCAAACATACTCCGGGAAGTACAGTGTCTAATTTATCTTCTACCAGGGCTTTAAGAGATATAACCGAAGTACATGGATGTAAGTACTATTCCTCTTCAGTAGGAGAGGTGAATGTGGTCAGTGAGATGAAAAAGAGAGGAGCAATAATCGGAGGTGAAGGGAATGGCGGAGTGATATACCCTGTTCTTCATTACGGCCGTGACGCATTGGCTGGTATAGCTCTGTTTCTCTCTCATCTTGCAAAAAGCAATATGAAATGTTCAGCTCTTAGGAAGCTTTATCCTGACTACATTATGGCAAAAAAGAAAATTACACTTGATCCGGCAATTGAGTTTAACCTGATTGTCGAAGCAGTTAAGGCCAAATTTCATGGTTATATTACCGATGAGAGAGATGGCCTGTGGATTGACGTAACCACCGGTTGGGTGCAGATCAGGAAGTCAAATACCGAGCCTGTAATCCGTATATATTCCGAGGGCAGAACACGTCATGAGGCTGAAGAAATTGCAAGCAAAGTGATCGGAATTGTTAAAAATCTCTAAAATCTCTCTTTTTTTAAACCTTCCGGAATAAACAGGGTTAACCGGATGTCTTTAATTCAGAAAGACAAAAAGTAGTGATGTTAAATATAGTTAACAGATGCAAAGGGGAAGTTCCTTTTTTAATACTTTTGTGGCTGTATTTTTAGAAAATATTAATTATTTGTAATTAATGATGGAACGGGTCGAGACAAAAAAGGACAAATTTCATCAGAGCGTTGAAATGTAAATATATTTATAATGAAAAGAACAATAATTATTACAGGCATAGTTGCAGTAGTAGCGATTCTAATTCTCGTAGCTATCGGCAAGGCAAACTCGAAAAAGGATGTTGCAAACCTTTATGCCGAATCAAAGCGAGGCCAATTTGATATTGTGGTTACTACTACTGGTGAATTGCAGGCAAAGAACTCAACCGACATTTATGGTCCGGCTATTGCACAGAGCAGAAATATCAGGTCGCAGGATATTAAAATAACCGATATAGTTCCGGAAGGTACAGAGGTTCAACCCGGTGATTATGTTGCAACTCTCGACCGGACAGCATTTGATAATAGTCTCAAGGATGAACTTGAAAGATTGTTAACCTTTGAAACCAATCTTGAGATGAAGATCCTGGATACTGCCGTTACTCTCAGTAATTTGAGGGATAATATCAAGAACCTGCGATTTACTGTTGAAGAGGCTGCTATAACTCTTCAGCAATCTAAATACGAACCTCCAACTACTATAAGACAGGCTGAGATATCACTCGACAAGGCCAATCGTTCTCTCGATCAGGCAATCAGAGGGTATTCCCTGAGAGTTGAACAGGCAAAATCGGATATGAGGAACATTAAGAATAACCTTGTAGAACAGCGCCAGAGAGTGAATGATCTTGAGACTGTTTTATCCAAGTTTATAATTACTGCACCATCTCCCGGGATGATAATTTATAAGAGAGACAGGATGGGTACAAAAAGAAAAGTAGGCTCATCAATAAGCACCTGGGATAACGTTGTTGCAACTCTGCCGGATATGTCATCGATGATATCAAAGACATATGTTAACGAGATTGATGTAAGCAAAGTAAAAACAGGTCAACCGGTTGAGATAATGGTAGATGCTTTCCCTGAAAAATCTTATACCGGGACAGTTACAAGTGTTGCCAATATTGGAGAGCAACTTCCTAATGCCGATGCAAAGGTATTTGAGGTTGTTGTTGAAGTTCATGAATCTGATCCGATATTAAGACCTTCGATGACAACAGGAAATAAAATCATTACCAAAACAATTGATGATGTTACCTACATACCTCTTGAGAGTGTACAGGCAGGAACCGACAGCATTCCCTTTGTTTATATGAGAAACGGAACAAAACAGATTGTTGTTCTTGGCGAATCGAATGAGAATAATGTTGTGGTTGAACAAGGTTTGGAACCTGGCGTACTTATTTACCTCAGCACTCCTGAGAAACCGGATAATTTCAAACTGGCTGGTCAGGAGCTGGAAACTATAATCAGAGAGCGTATGGATGAGAAAAAGGAGGCAGAAAAACAGTCGAGACAGCAGCCTGAAAGACCAAGGGGAATGAGAGGTGGTGGAAACATGAACATTACTCCTGAAATGAGACAGCAATTCCAGAATGCGCGTCAACAAGGCGGACAAGGACAACAGGGAGGCCAAAGAGATACTACAGCCCGCAGCAGACCGCAGATACCGCCAAATCAGCAGGGACCGGGACAAAATTAGTATCCTTCCAAACCGATATATTAATAATAATTAAACAGGAAATAAAATGTTCAGATTTATACTACGATATTTCCACGATATTGAGATAGCTGTTGAGTCTATCATCTCAAATAAGCTAAAATCTATGCTTACGGCTCTTGGTATTATTTTCGGTGTGGCCGCTGTTATCGCCATGCTTGCTATAGGAAAAGGGGCCAAGCAGGAGATTATGGAGCAGATGAAAATGGTGGGTGTAAACAATATCCTTATCAATCCGGTAATCCCGGACAAATCTTCTTCAACAGATGAGGGAGAAAAGCAGCAAAAGAAATTCTCAAGAGGGTTGAATCTACTGGATGTTGACGCAATTAATGAAACTCTTCCTTCGGTTAAAAGGATTAGCCCTGAGATTTCCTTTAATTCAACAGCAATGCTAAATGGTGTTAAATATACAGCCAAACTTGTTGGTGTATCAAATGATTATTTCCATTTATATAACCTCCCTTTGATCGGAGGGGCTTTTTTCAATGAATACCAGGAAGAAAATGGTATTCAGGTATGCATTATCGGGGCTAATATCAGGGCTAAATTCTTTAGCAAAGTCGATCCTCTGGACCAGTACATAAAATTTAATGGTATATGGTTGAAGGTAATTGGTGTACTTCAGAAAACCAATGTGAGTCTTACCGGTTTTGAAGAAAAAGGGGTGAATGTTTATAATGATAATATTTATATTCCTATTCAGACAATGTTATTAAGGTATCAGAACAGGGCTCTTCTTAACACAAAGCTGGTCTCTGAAGCCACATCGATGCAATTTTTTGGCGGTGGAGGGGGTATGGCAAGAATAGTCGTCAGCGGTTCTGACGCCTCAAGTAATGTTGAAACCAATTATAATCAGCTCGACCGTATTGTTGTACAGGTAAATGAAACAGAGCAGCTTGCTCCAACAACAGAAATTCTCAGCCGGATGCTTACCAGAAGGCATACAGGTGTTAAGGACTTTGAAATTACCGTACCAGAATTGTTGCTTAAACAACAACAAAGAACCAAAGACATTTTTAATATTGTTTTAGGAGCGATAGCCAGTATTTCCCTGATAGTGGGAGGTATTGGAATAATGAATATTATGTTTGCTTCGGTCATGGAAAGGATCAAGGAGATCGGAACCAGGATGGCAATCGGAGCCAAAAAGATGGACATTGTTGTACAATTTCTTTCTGAAGCAGTACTTATAAGTGTATCAGGTGGCTTTATAGGTGTCTTTTTTGGGGTGATAATGGCAAAATTGATTGAACAGATAGCCGGTATTATGACTATAGTATCATTTTTCTCTGTGTTTATTGCTTTCGGTGTCTCCGCTGCTGTTGGAGTAATTTTTGGATATTCCCCTGCCAAAAGGGCATCAGAGAAAGATCCGATAGAATCATTAAGGTACGAATAAAAATTTTAAAATGAAGAAATTACTATTATTTTCAATGATAGCTGTGCTTCTCTTTTCGTATAAGATAAGCGATGCACAGGAGATTAAAAAACTTACATTCAATGAAGTTATAAAGCTTGCTGAAGACCAATCTCCTGATGCATTTATAGCCAAACACCGGTTTCGTAACAGTTACTGGCAGTACAGGACCTTTGTGGCGCAATACAGACCCTCACTTACTCTTACAGGTACCACTCCTGATTATAGTACCGCTTACGATAAAGTGTGGAATTCCCAGCTTGGAGGCTATGAATACAGGTCTTCAAAGACACTCAGTAACCTCGCTTCACTTTCACTCTCGCAGAATATCGGTTTAACAGGTGGTGAAATATCCCTGAATTCAAACCTGACCTTGTTTAATGATCTTGAAAAGGATTCACGCAGTTACATCACTTCCCCGGTAAATATCGGTTTAACCCAGCCATTATTCAGATATAATGCATTAAAGTGGCAGAAGAAGACTGAACCACTGAAGTATGCAGCAGCCAGGCAAACTTTTCTTGAAAGCATAGAAGCAGTACATCAGCGGGCTGTTATGAACTTCTTTTCCCTTGCACTTGCTCAGATTAACAAACAGATTGCAGAGATGAATTATTCCAATGCTGATACTCTCTGGAGAATTGCACAGGGTCGTTATGAGCTGGGAACAATTGCAGAGGATGAGCTTCTCCAAATGCAACTATCGTGGCTCAATGCCGAAACTGCAAGGAAGGGCGCTGAAATGAATCTAAGAGACAGAGAGATACGTCTCAAATCATTTTTAGGATTTAATGAGACTGTCAGGCTGGAATTAATTATTCCTACCGAAGTTCCTGATTTGCAGGTAAGTACCCAGGAGGTTTTTGACCTGGCCATGGTGAATAATCCGGAAATGATGACGCAGCAACTTACATTACTAAGTGCCCAGAGCAGTGTTGCACAGGCTAAAGCTGAAAAAGGGCTTAATGCAAACCTGACAGCCTCTTATGGTCTTCAGGATCGGGATCCGGATTTCCGACTTGCATATTCTGATCCTAACCAGCAGCAACGGGTCAGAATAGGAATTACAATACCTATCCTCGACTGGGGGCTGGGAAGAGGTAGGTATAAAATGGCATTATCGAGCCTCGAACTTGCCAAGGTTCAATCGCAGCAGGCTATTACTGACTTTCAGCAGAACCTGTACCTTGATGTCGAACAGTTTAACCTGCAGGCAGAGCAGGTAATGATAGCAGCCAAATCTGATACAGTAGCTATGAAAAGGTACGAAGTTACAAAGCAACGCTTTCTCATAGGTAAGATTGCTGTTCTTGACCTGAATGATGCTGACAGCAGAAAAGATCAGAACAAAAGAGCTTATATTCAGGCTCTGCAGAATTACTGGAACTATTTCTATAATATAAGAGGTCTTACTTTGTACGATTTCATAAATCGGAAACCAATTGAGACAGATTACGAAAAACTGATCGAGTAGTAGTTTGATCAGAGTTAGAGGGGAAGGGGCTGCAAGTAAAATTCAGCCCTTTTTTTATATCTCCACTCTCTCAATCAGTGTAATTCATATCTTTTTAATTTGATTCTATTGGCAAAATTTTAATATCTTTGCGCCTCTAATAAAGAATATTAAGAAAAATATCATAATAATTTCAAAAGAACATACACATGCAGAATAAAGCAGCTATCGCCATTCTGGCAATTGCACTGGGTTTGGTATCAATCTACCAGCTTTCATTTACTGTGGCAACTTCGAAAGTAAAAAAAGAAGCCAGGTTATATGCAGCAGGAAACCTTGAAAAAGAGACTCAATATCTCGATTCAATTGCTACATTAACTAAAGAGCAATGGAGTTTCCTGGGAAACACATTTAAAGAGTGCCAGAAGAAAGAGATAAATCTTGGTCTCGATCTGAAAGGAGGGATGAACGTTATTCTTGAGGTATCAGTAGAAGATATATTAAAGGCCTTATCTAACTACAGTACAGACAAAACATTCAATACTGCCCTGGCGAGGGCCCGGCAACTTCAGAAAGAGAGTCAGGCAGATTACCTTACCCTGTTTGGAAGAGCTTTTCTGGAAACTGATCCTAATGCCAAACTAGCATCTGTTTTCGGGACAGTTGATCTTAGGGATAAGGTCAATTTCAATTCAACAAACGAAGAGGTTTTAAATGTTCTGGATGATGAAGTATCAGGTGCAATTACCAATGCTTTTAACATACTTAGTACCAGGATAGACCGTTTTGGTGTTGTGCAGCCCACAATTACCCAGCTTTCAACAAAAGGCAGGATTCTGATTCAGCTTCCCGGAGTGAATAACCCGCAGCGAGTAAGGGAACTGCTTCAGGGAACAGCTAACCTTGAATTCTGGGAAACATATGATAACAGTGAGATCATCGGATATTTATCTCAGGCCAATAACCTGTTAAAAGAGATTCAGGCAAACACTGAGAAAACAATACCTGTAACAGCAGAGACCAAAGTTACTACTGCTGTCACTGATACAGCTAAAAAGGAAAAATCACTACTGGATCTTCTTGAGCAGGATACAACGACAGTTGCTGAACCATCTACAAGGGAAGAATTCACTCTTCAGAATCCTCTGTTTGGCCTTCTTAATCCGCGGGTTGACGCACAAGGACAACCTTTACCAACATGTATGATTGGCCTGGCCAGTGCAAAAGATACTGCAAAGGTGAATAGTCTTCTTAAGATGAACCGGATAAAGGCTCTCTTCCCCAGGGACCTTAAACTGATGTGGAGTCAGAACCCTTATAAATACGACCCTACAAAAACACTTTATGAGCTTCATGCAATAAAAATTACAACACGTGATGGACGTCCACCTCTGGATGGTGATGTAATTACTTCAGCCAGAACCTCCACAGGAATTACCGGATCCGACGTTGAGGTTAATATGACAATGAATGCTGAAGGAGCAAAGGTATGGGCAAGAATGACCCGCGAAAATATAAATCGCAGCCTGGCAGTTGTTCTCGATGGCTATGTCCGTTCATTTCCTACTGTCCAGAATGAGATCACCGGCGGTAATACTCAAATAACAGGTGACTTCACACTGGAAGAGGGAGAGGACCTTGCAAATATCCTTAAATCAGGAAAACTGCCTGCTCCTGCAAGAATTATTTCTGATACCGTAGTGGGTCCGACTCTTGGTAAAGAGGCAATCAGATCCGGATTTATTTCATTTTTAATTGCATTTACACTTGTTCTGATATACATGGTCTTTTACTACAGCAGGAGCGCAGGACTTATATCCGACATTGCCCTTTTTTCCAATATCTTTCTGCTCTTTGGAGTTCTTGCGTCTCTGAGCGCTGTTCTTACACTACCAGGTATTGCAGGTATTGTATTAACAATGGGTATGGCGGTCGATGCAAATGTTCTTATTTATGAACGAATAAGGGAGGAACTCAGAAATGGTAAAGGGATAAAGCTTGCCATTGCTGATGGTTATAAAAGAGCATATTCAGCTATTATTGATGGAAACGTTACTACCCTTCTTACAGGTATTGTTCTTTATGTGTTCGGAACAGGTCCTATAAAAGGTTTTGCGACAACACTTGTGATTGGGATTCTTACCTCCCTTTTTACAGCAATCTTTGTTACAAGAATTATATATGAGTTCCTTCTGAAAAGAAATGCAAAACTTACATTCTCCATAAAAATAACAGCCAATTTCCTTAAAAATTCAAAGATAGATTTTATAGGAATGAGGAAGTATTTTTATGCTGCTTCAATAATTGTTACAGTGTTGGGTATTGGTTCATTGTTTGTAAGAGGACTTAACCAGGGCATTGATTTCACAGGCGGAAGGACATTTGTGGTCAGGTTCGATGAGAGTGTAAAGACTGCTGATGTTGCTAAGAACCTTACAGAACCTTTTGGAGAATTGCCTCAGGTTGTAACATTTGGAAGCGATAACCAGGTAAAAATTACCACTAAATATAAGATAGATGAATCGGGAGTTGAAGATGAAGTTGACACAAAATTGTATGAAGGATTGAGAGAAATGACCGGAAGTGATCTTGGACGAGATGATTTTCTGGCAAAGCACAGGGAGAGCTCTGAAACCATAGGTCCTGCAATTGCTTCAGATATTAAGATTAAAGCTATTTATGCTATTGTAATAGCTCTGATTATAATATTCTTCTACATCTTTATGAGGTTTCGTAACTGGCAATATGGCTTTGGAGCCGTAGCTTCCCTGTTTCATGATTCTCTGTTTGTAATTGGGATTTATTCACTTTTTTGGGGAATACTACCGTTCTCAATGGAGATTGACCAGGCTTTCATTGCGGCGATACTTACAGTTATCGGGTATTCTGTAAACGATACTGTTATAGTTTTCGACAGGCTCAGGGAGTATATACCTCTATATCGTAAAAGGCCCTTTAAAGAGGTTCTTAATATGGCTATGAACGCAACTTTAAGTCGTACCGTCAATACTTCATTCACCACTTTACTTACGGTTATTGCAATTTTTATTTTCGGAGGCGCGGTAATACGCGGATTTGTTTTTGCCCTGATGATAGGTATAGCTGTTGGAACCTACTCCTCAATCTTCATTGCATCGATGCTTATGTACGATACAACGCCTAACAAAGATTAAGGTGTCGATCCGAAATTAAAGATTAAAGCTTAAGCAGTAAGGGATTATTTTCAAATTGTCAAATGAGGTAGTTTGAGAGAATTTTAAACACCCCGATGGTACATCAGGGGGAGGTGGTGCGTTTTTATAGCCAGTCCCTAATTTTATTTTAATGGAGATTTTAATCTCTATGATTATCATTAAACTTTTCTAACTTTGTCGTCAGTAAGTGATGGAAGGTAAATAATATTTGTATGAGCGGACAGGAAATATTTGTTATCATCATAATTGCCCTGCTTCTGTTTGGAGCCGAAAAACTTCCCGATATTGCCAAGACAGTTGGACGGGGAATGCGCGACTTTAAAAAAGCCACCGATGAGATAAGACGTGAGTTGGAGACAAGCACAAAAGATATAAGACAGGATTTAACCGATGTTACAGATTCCATTAAAAAAGATGTTACTGCTTATGCCGACAATATCAAGAAAGATATGAACGAGGTTTCCGATTCAATCAAAAATGATATGAATGATGTTGCATCAGATGTGAGACAGGAGATGAAAGATGTTACAGATACCATAAAGAGTGATGCAAATGAAGTTTCTGATAACATTAAAAAGGACCTGGAGGATGGAATAAATAGTAATCCTGAGAATCCGGCTGATTATACTGATTAGGATTAGAAAGAGTTAATTGCCAATCCTTCACGTCTGGATGAAATTATGATAAGTACGACCGGTATTACCAAAGCATATGGAGAGCTTAAAGTTCTTAAAGGAATAGATATCAGGATTGAGGATAAGGAGGTGGTCTCAATAGTTGGCGCCAGTGGTGCAGGGAAAACAACATTGCTGCAGATAATAGGAACACTCGACAGGCCTGATAACGGGGCAATTTTTTATAACGGTACAGATATCAGTCGTTTAAAAGGAAGAGCTCTTGCCTCATTCAGGAATAATAATATCGGATTTGTTTTTCAGTTTCATCAGCTTCTTCCTGAATTTACCGCTCTTGAAAATGTTTGTATACCTGCATTTATAGCTGGCAAAAACAAAATTGAGGCAGAAAGGCGGGCAGCTGAACTGCTTGGCTTTTTAAGCCTTTCTGATCGGCTGGAACATAAACCTTCGGAGTTGAGCGGTGGAGAACAACAGCGGGTAGCTGTTGCCCGTGCCCTGGTAAATAATCCTTCAGTTATTCTTGCTGATGAACCGTCAGGTAATCTCGACACAGAGAATAAGAACGAACTTCATAAACTATTCTTTAAGCTCAGGGATACTTTCGGGCAGACTATAATTATTGTGACACACGACCGTCAGCTTGCAGGTATGTCGGACAGGATTCTTCAGATTAAAGATGGTCTTATTGTAGATGAGACATAAGAGATCATACAACGGTATCCCTGCCGGTGAAATGAAACTGTTTCTCGAGGAAAAATATCTTCAGTATAATTCTCCCTCATTTATTGTCAGTGATCCTATCTCGATTCCCCATTGGTATAAAGACCGACAGGAAATTGAGATATCCGGTTTTCTGATAGCAGCTATTGCATGGGGAAGGAGAGATCTTATTTTAAGAAGCGGCAGGCTTATGATTGAATTAATGGATAACACTCCTTATGAATTTATTATGTCAGCAAGCGAAAATGAAATTAACAAGCTCTCTGTTTTTGTTCACCGGACATTCAATGGAACAGATTTTATCTACTTCATAAAAGGACTTAGAAATATATATGCACACAACAGCAGTATGGAAGAGGTAGTGCTTCAGGGAATGGATTCCGGAGGATCACTAAAAGAGGGTATAACCCGTTTGCGATCAATTTTCTTCTCCCTGCCACACGCATCCAGAAATGAAAAGCACTTTGCTGATGTATCAGGTGGTGCTGCCGGTAAAAGACTAAACATGTTCCTCCGATGGATGGTTCGAAAAGATAACAATGGTGTTGACTTCGGTCTCTGGGATAAAATTACACCGTCAAAATTATTTATTCCCCTGGATCTTCATTCAGGTAATATTGCCCGACGTCTTGGTCTGTTAACCAGGAAGATGAATGACTGGAAGGCAGTTGAGGAACTTACAGATGTTCTAAGGCAATTCGATCCTGAAGATCCGGCAAAATACGATTTTGCCCTTTTTGGTATTGGGGTGAATGAAAAATTATAATAATGGCAAATTCATTTTTCACCTTTAAACAGTTCACGATTAACCAGGAGAGGTCTAACTTTAAGGTTGGAACCGATGGGGTACTTCTTGGAGCCTGTGCTGATGTAAATGGGGTAAAAAGAATTCTTGATATTGGAACCGGCACAGGTCTTGTAGCTGTAATGCTGGCTCAAAGGTGCGATGCTGAAATTGTTGCTATTGAGCCGGATTATGAGTCATACGTGCAGGCTGTCGGAAATGCTAAAGAAACAACGTGGAGCAACAGAATAAAAGTTATTAATACTGATTTCCAGAGTTACAGGGCCGGAAATGAAAAATTTGATCTTATAGTTACAAACCCTCCCTATTTTAGCGAATCATTAAAGAATCCTGATCCAGGGAAGTCTACTGCAAGGCATAACGATAAACTTTCGTCACTTGAAATACTGGAAGGAGTTACAAGATTATTGGCAGATGATGGCCATCTTCAAATGATACTGCCATATATTGAAGGTAATGTATTTATTGCTGAGGCTCAGCAGTTCGAATTATTTTGTAATAGCATTCTGAAAATAAGGCCATTACCAAAAACTGGAATACGAAGATTAATAATGGGGTTCAGTAAAAAAAGGAGCAGGGTTACAGAAAAATTCCTTACAATTGAAAGCGGCAAACGATACGAATTTACTGAAGAGTATAAAAATCTTACTCGGGATTTTTATTTGAAGTTCTAATCATCTCGCTCTCCGGCAGGCCGAATTCCTCCTTCATTTCGATACCCAGTGTCTTTAATTCATGAAGAACCGGATCATAGATATGTGGAACCACGGGCCGGTATACACCTGCCAGATCTATTCTCTTTTCGAGAATCATTTTTACAGCAATGGCTGCCGGTAATGATACTGTTTTAGCAATTGATGTATTGCCGGAAGGTGTTCCGTAATCTGATATTGATGATTTTATAACCTCTCTTTTCCCATCAGGATATGAAGCAAGGAATATATGCTGTAATATAATTATATCACGCTCATTATCAAGTAATAACATTTTACTTATCATCCTGTTGGATGTAATTTCGTATGGACTGGTACTCAAAGGCATAATTTTTTCCCTGCTGAAAAATCCAAGATAATCGAGCGATTCAATAGCCACAGCATCCTCAGAGATCCCTAATTTCAGGGCGATGTTTTTTCTGAGATCAGTAACTCCGGTGCCACCCCTTTCTGCAAGAAATTCGGCTAAACTCATTCCCTCGTAATCACGAGGAGTGTCATCCAGCATATTCAGGCTCTTCATTGCATCAAGTGTCTCACACCACCCCCGGTACCTGAAGGTTCCTCTGTACATGGTTTTTGTTTCAGGTATCCCGTAAATGTCAATATAACTTACCGAATCGCGGTTTGGGTAAACTTCAAAATTGCCAATACCCGGGAAGAAATAGTCAAACCTGTCCTTGAATAGATCAACCGGCTCAATTTTTACCTTCCTACCATTTTTCAGATAATGCGCACTGTTCAGGCTTGCCCTGATAACTCCTTCAGGACTCCATGAAAACTTATGCTTCAAAGGATTGTCAGCAGCTTCAGGAGCCGGCAAAGCACCACACATTGAATAGAACTCTTCAACATTGCCGCGATTGCCATGAATATGATCAATAATTCTCATAGCAGACATATGGTCAATGCCCGGATCGAGCCCCATCTCATTTAAGAATATGACACCCCTGTTTCCTGCCTCACCATCCAGTGCATACATTGCGGGTTGAACATAAGATGTAGTTACCAGTGATTTTCCATAAAAAAGGCATACTCTGGCAACATCAAGATGATACTTATAAGGAAGAAGACTTACGGTAATATCATAATCCGCAATTAGTTTTTCAAGTGTTTGCCGCTCGTTCATTGTCCAGCTTATTGACAGTCCCATGGGATTCCCGCAAATCATTTCATCTGCCCTCTCCTTCATTGGAGATGCAATCATCAGGCTGAAACCATTCTGAAAGAGATATTCAACCATCGGTTTCACTACCATCCCTGCCCCGAGTATTAATACCTTTTTCATATTGGAACCATTGTAAGGATTATAAAAACACAAGGTAAAAAAACTCTTCAAGAGATTCTATGATATTTTCAATTATACTCATATATCATTATTCTGTCTTCTCTGTGTCTCTCTGTGTAAGTTCTTATTATTTTGTTACACAGAGAGACACTGAGGTTCCACAGAGGTTCACAGAGGAAGAGAAGTATTGAAATCAATAATGGGTAATAATAAAATTAAAAACCCTTTCATTAATATTATCGGGAGTGTATCTTTGTTAGAATCATCTGATTCTATTGTGAAATAATTAACAATACTCATAGATGTCTGATTTGCCGAAGTATGTAGAAACACCGCTGATGAAGCAATACTACAACATCAAGACAAAGCATCCTGATGCGATTCTGCTTTTCAGAGTGGGTGACTTCTATGAAACATTCGGTGAAGATGCAATAAGAACATCGGAAATACTCGGAATTACACTTACCCGCCGTGCAAATGGATCGGCTTCATTTGTAGAACTTGCAGGATTTCCCTATCATGCACTCGATACATATCTTCCGAGACTGGTGAGGGCGGGACAGAGAGTAGCTATTTGTGAACAACTGGAAGATCCAAAACTTACAAAAAAGATTGTCAAGAGAGGAATAACTGAGCTTGTGACTCCGGGGGTTCTGCTTAATGAAAATGTCCTTAATCACAAGGAAAATAATTTTCTGGCTGCAGTACATATTGACAAAAAAATTGCAGGAGTTGCCTTCCTCGATATATCGACCGGTGAGTTCCTTGCTACAGAAGGAACTATCGAATATATAGACCAGATGTTGAATAATTTCCAGCCAAAAGAGGTGCTTTTCGAAAAGGGAAAAAAGGAGTTCTTTCTTGAATACTTTGGCCCTAAATTCTATACTTTCAAGCTGGATGACTGGATATTTTCACAGGATGCTGCAAACGACAGATTGCTTAAGCAGTTCGAGACCAGCTCCCTGAAAGGATTCGGGGTACAAAATCTTGAATTTGGAATTATAGCGGCCGGAGCAATACTTTATTATCTGGACCTGACACAGCACGAACAACTTGGACATATTACAAATCTCTCAAGAATTGATGAAGAAAGATATGTGTGGCTCGATAAGTTTACAATAAAGAATCTTGAACTTTTTCATTCTCCCTACGAAGGCGCGAGAACTCTTATCGACGTTATGGACAAGACTATCTCACCAATGGGAGGAAGACTTCTTAAAAGGTGGATCTCCCTTCCGCTAAAAGATATACAGCCTGTCAATGAGAGACTTGATATTGTCCAGTATCTTGTTGAGAATCCTGACAGCAGGGGGGAGATAGCGGGACTGATCCGCCAGGTAGGAGATCTTGAAAGGATCATTTCAAAAGTTGCAGTCGGCAGGATAAACCCCCGTGAGGTGGTTCAGCTTAAGAGGGCGCTTCTTGCTATTGAACCACTCAGGATTATATGCAGCAAAAGCGGATCTACGCCTCTTGTTAAACTTGCCGAACAGTTAAATCCGTGTAAATCAATATCTGATAAAATTGACAGGGAACTGAACAATGATCCGCCAGTACAGATTAACCGGGGAAATGCGATTGCATCAGGCATTTCTGAAGAACTGGATGAGTTACGAACAATACTTTACAGTGGCAAGGATTACCTTGCTGAACTACAGATTCGTGAGAGTGAGCGGACAGGGATAACATCGCTGAAGGTGAGCTTTAATAATGTTTTTGGATATTATATAGAGGTGAGGAACACTCATAAAGATAAGGTCCCTCCGGAATGGATCAGGAAACAGACTCTTGTAAGCGCGGAACGCTATATCACAGAGGAACTTAAGGAATATGAAGGAAAGATACTCGGTGCCGAAGAAAAGATAATTGCACTGGAAACAAAGCTTTACAACGACCTGGTTCTTGCAATTTTGGAATTTATTCCACCAATACAGCTCAATTCTTCATTGATTGCCCGGCTTGATTGTCTGCATGCATTCTCGGTAATATCCACAGATAATAACTATATCCGACCGGTTCTTAATGATTCCCGGATTCTCGACATAAGAGAGGGACGTCATCCGGTTATTGAAAAACAATTGCCGGTTGGCGTATCCTATGTCCCCAATGACCTTGTACTTGATACAGATGATCAGCAAATAATAATACTAACCGGTCCTAATATGTCGGGCAAATCTGCACTCCTCAGGCAAACAGCTCTAATTGTAATAATGGCTCAGACAGGGTGTTTTGTACCGGCAAAAGAGGCAAAAATAGGAATGGTCGACAAGATCTTTACAAGAGTAGGGGCATCGGATAATATCAGTCTTGGTGAATCAACCTTTATGGTTGAGATGAATGAGACAGCAAGCATATTGAATAACCTTTCAGACCGGAGCCTGGTGCTTCTCGATGAAATAGGAAGAGGTACCAGTACCTACGATGGGATCTCAATCGCATGGGCGATGGTTGAATTCCTTCATGAGAACAGGCTAAAGGCAAAAACACTATTTGCAACTCATTATCACGAACTGAACGAGATGGAGAACTCTTTCTCCAGGGTTAAGAACTATAATGTTTCTATCAAAGAGCTCAATAATAAAGTCATTTTCCTCCGGAAGCTAAAGCGAGGTGGCAGTGAGCATAGTTTTGGAATTCATGTGGCAAGGATGGCAGGTATGCCCCGAAGTCTTGTAAATCGTGCTGAAGAGATTCTTAAAGAGCTGGAACAGAGCCATGAAAAACAGGAACTCACAAAGCCTATTGCAGATATTGCGGGCCACAGGGAAGGAATGCAGCTTAGTATTTTCCAGTTGGACGATCCGGTATTGAAACAGATACGTGACGAAATCCTCGAAATAGATATCGATAACCTGACACCGGTTGAAGCTTTAAATAAACTTTACAGTATTAAAAAGTATCTGAAGTAATCTTTTTTCAGGTAATATCTTTCTGGTCATGTGAGGTAACAAACAGAATAGTTCCAAGATCATCATATCCTGTCAGGATGTTTTCCCAGGAGTGCTTAAGACCCTGCATCCACAGTCCGATCTCAGAAAGAGTATTGCTTCCAATATCGTGGATATGGCAATAAAAAATACAGGAGCCGTACCAAATCCCTTGTTTTCAACAACTGGTGCCATATTTGAATTCTAGTATAGATGGGAATATCAAAATTACTATTTTTATACATTGGAAACAGGTTTCAACTTAAAAGTTTATCTTCAATTTTCAACTCACCTCTTATGAAAAACAAAATTTCCCCCATTTTATGTGCCTGGCTGATAGGTACTCTTTCTGTATTTTCACAGCCAGGTTCAGTAAAGCAGGTTAAACTGACCAATTTTGAACTACAATCTTCTGTACTGATCCCTTCATCTGGCGAAGAGCTCTCCTTACCTGACTATAAGTCGAATGTCTATTGGTTTCCTGTAACGGTTCCTTCAACTGTTCTTACCGGCCTGGTAGCTAATAAAGTTTACCCTGATCCCTATTCCGGTTTAAATAATATGCTGATTCCTGATGCGTCTGACGAATTCAATAAACAGTACAATCTGGAACAATTCAGCCATCTTCCTAATGACCCTAATCCATGGAAGAAACCTTACTGGTACCGCACAACCTTTATGATTCCCAAAGCTGACCTGGGAAGACATTTCCAGCTTATATTCAAAGGGATAAACTATCGTGCAGCAGTTTGGGTAAATGGTCAGCAGATCACCGATTCAACACAAATGGCGGGGATGTTTGCCGAATACAGTCTGGATATAAGTAAACAGGTTAAGCCAGGATCAGAAAATATATTAGCGGTAAAAATATATCCTCTCGATTATCCGGGCCTTCCATCAACGGAGCAATTAAAGGCTTTTGGCGATTTTTATCCCAACGGAGGGCCTACCGGCGATATTGGTAAAAATGTAACGATGCTGTGTTCAGTAGGATGGGACTGGATACCTCCTGTCAGAGACCGTAATATGGGATTATGGCTGCCTGTATACCTCAGAACTTCCGGCGGAGTGACAATTGCTAATCCAAAACTGGTTACCAGCCTTCCGGATCTTCCGGATACTGCAGTAGCCAAACTTTCCCTGAATCTTAAATTATTAAACCATACCCAGTATGATGAAAAGGGAAAACTGACAATTACCATTACACCTGAAAATTTTAACGGAAAGCCGTTGCAGTTTACAAAGAATGTTTCCGTGATGAAAAATATTGCAACCGTTGTAGATCTTAATGCGGATAATACAAAGGAGTTGAATATTGCCAGTCCAAATCTCTGGTGGCCGAATGGTTACGGTAAACCTAACTTATACCGAATGAGGTTGCTATATTCAAACGGAACAGGAATTTCAGATGATACCTCTTTTGTATTCGGGATTCGTACGGTTAGTACAAAAGCTGTTGATGTGAACGGCACGCTGCGGCGTGATTTCTATGTTAATGAGAGGCGTGTGCATTTGACAGGTGGGGCGTGGGTACCCGACATGATGCTCAACCGCGATTCAGTGCGATACGACTACGAAATGCATCTTTGTCGTAACGCAAACATTAACCTGGTAAGAATCTGGGGAGGAGGTGTAACACCTTGTGATGAGTTCTTCGAAGCCGCTGACAGATATGGATTAATGATATGGTCAGACTTCTGGATCACAGGCGATACCCAGGGCGAATTCAAGGGATCACCCGACTGGCCGATTGAAGGGAAAGTTTTCATAAAAAATGTACAAAGCACTATCCTTCGTATCCGTAACCATCCCAGTTTGCTGGTATGGACCGGTGGTAACGAAGGACATGCCCGTAAAGAACTTTATGATGTTATGAGAGAAAGTATTATAACGCTGGATGGTACCAGACCTTATATACCCAGCTCATCAGGATTTGCAAAACTCCCCGAAGGATGGAACGGATCGTGGCCCGATAATCAGGCCTCGGGTGTTTACAGCGGTGGCCCTTATACCTGGCGTGATCCTGCTGATTACTATAAAAGAGCAATAGCCGGCAGGGACTGGGTTTTTAAGGATGAAACGGGAATCCCGTCACAACCACCTTATAACATAATGTCCAGGATTATTCCCAACCTGGTTTGGGATATGAGATTACCTTTCCCTTTAAATAATACATGGGGATACCATGATGCTGCAACAGGAAATGGCAGGTGGGATCTCTATTATAATGAAATGGTTAAGAGATATGGTGAACCGCAGAGTATGGAAGATTTCTGTAATAAAATGCAGTTAATGAATTCCATTGGTTATCAGGGTATTTTTGAAGCTGCCGGGCATAAGCTTAATGAAGTAGGAGGAGTGATGTTATGGAAACTAAATGCTGCTTTTCCCAGTGTGGTCTGGCAGGTATATGACTGGTTCCTGCAGCCAAATGCAGGATATTACTCAATGCAGAATGCCTGCGAACCGGTTCATATTCAACTAAATCTTAGCGACTTAAAGGTTCTTGTACTCAACAGAACGTATAAACCTGTACCAGGGTTGGTGGCACAGGTGGATCTTTACGGACTTGATTCAAGGTCATTATTTCACGAAGAGAAGAGTATAAACCTGTCAGGGACTGATGTGAAGGAGGCAACTTCCCTCTCTTCGGCTCTGGCGTCAGCAAAAGGGATTAATTTCGTGGTCCTTAATCTGAAGAACAGCTCAGGTAAGGTAATATCACATAATGTGTACTGGCTTTCGGGTGATGGAAATTATAAGTCGATGAGTGAGATGCAAAAAACAGATGTCCAGGCAAAAGTAGTTACAACAGTCAAGGGTAAAAGCGAAAACAGCTGGACTATTCAGATAACTAATCCGACCGGTAAACTGGCTTTTTTCATTCGTCCTCAGTTGATGATTAATGGGGAAGAGATTCTTCCAAGCTTCTGGTCGGGTAACTATATCACCCTTGCTCCATCAGAAACCTCCACTTTGACTGTTAATTGCCCTGTTGCAATACTAAAGGGGGAAACACCTTCGATTAAAATCTCGGGCTGGAATGTAAGCGGGCAGGTGCTATCGTTGAAATAAATTCTATTAATCAAAAATCTCTGTGTTCCTCTGTGACTACTCTGTGGACCTCTTTGATAGTTCTTGATCTTTAGTTACACAGAGAGACACAGAGAAGGCACAGAGCTACACAGAGGGGCAAAATTATTTTACCTTAGTGTAGTAGTTTATTCCTGTGGTTTCTCCACCTGCCATTGTGTTGGTGAATGAGATAGTTAAAGTTTTACCACCATCTTCAATTTTCCAGGTCTCCTTAGCTAAAAGGTCTTCTTCCCCGTTATTGCCGTAAAAAGTGGTTTTTGATTCGATACTAAGAGATCCATCAGACGATGACCGGGAGGCCTTTGATGACCTGGGCATATCATAAATAGTAATTTTGCAATCTTTCCCATCGAGGGTAATATTTTCATCAAAAGGATACTCTTCTCCCATTCCGTTTTCATAAACACGGGTAGAAAGCAAGGTGTCTTTTTTGAGCTGAATTGTAACTTTGGAAAGGAATAGCTGATTATCGGCCAGAACAGTTTTTTCCCTGTTCAGTTTCCATTCGCCTGACATGTTTGAATTCTGGGAGAAAGCAGGCAGGGAAGTAATAATTATTAGAAATAATACGGTCAGGAATGATCTCTCTTTCATGATAGAAATAATTTTAAGGTTTATAAAACAAATTTAGAAAAAATCTATAGTTCTTTCAGAATATCCATTCCAAATCCGGGTTTTTCGGAAGGAATGAGTTTCCCTTTTAATAATTTATAAGCGGTAAGGTCAACATCGTCAGATGCGCAGGTTACACCTTCAATTGTTGGTGTACTGCCAAAAGCCCCCGCCAGGTGAGAAATATAATTGGTTTTGATTGCTGATCCCCAGGCATGAGGAGATGCCATAAGTCGCATGGATTTTATTTCCGACATGAAATTGATCCATTTCGTGAATCCAAGTCCCGAAATATCCTGTAAGAAAACATCAATAAGATTTTGTGAACCAAGTTTTCTGAGGAGATCTTCTTCAGGTTTAGCTTCACCATCTGCCAGGAGGGGGTTGAGGTTATTGTCTCTCAGCCATGTATTCAGGATCATGTAATCTTCCATTGTCTCATGAAATGGCTCTTCAATCCAGAATAACCTGATACCCTCAATACCTTCAAGGTAACTGATAAATTCATGAACAGTAAATCCATTATTCCCGTCTACAAGGATATCGCAATCAGGAAAACTATTATTGACAAGCTTGGTCACTTCAATATCTCTCTTCAATCCTTTTTCTTTATCCATCCACCTGTTCCCGCGACCAATTTTTAGTTTGAATTGCCTGTAACCGTAATCATAATCGTATTGACACTCTTCAAGTATTTTATCTAATCCGGCAGGATTATCTGCTGGTTCCAGGTCGTCAAAGTAAATCATGCCACTATAACATAACTGGGTTTCAGCTTTCTTTTTGCCAAGAAGTTGATATACAGGTTTATTTAAGATTTTCCCAGTAAGATCAAAAAGTGAAAAATCGAAAGATTCGAGCTCAGGTGTTATGATTCCGGTTTTCGGATTGATAAACTCAGAAACGCTTTTACCTTTTATTTTTTCAAATGCCTGGGTATGTTGTTGCTGTGAACCTCGGTTAATACCCCAACCGGAGGCTCCTTTATCAGTATATAGTACATGAATCCCGGAATTTGGACCCCATCCATGAACATCAAGCTGCGAATTCTTTCCAACCTGTCGAGGGTAATTAAGTTTTATATTACTAAATTTAATATCAGAAATTTTGTGATAAACTAGGTCGCTAGATTGATCCAATTCCCTTATACCTAATACCTTACTGCTAAATAATCCGTAAGCAACACCTAATCCTGCTTTTTTAATAAAAATTCTCCTTTCCATTGAAAAACGAATATTAAAATAGAAATAATCAGAGATGTAATATAATATTTTTTTTCTATCTGAGAATACCTTAAATAACAAAAGAAGCCTTTCAAAAAAAAGACTTCTTTTTACCTATGACTTTTGGACTTGCAGAAAGTATATCTATTTTCAACGTAACACAAATGGTACAGCAATGGCAATTATTCCGGTGAAGACTACAACCATAATGAAAAGATTATAGCGTATGTTATAATTACCGAGCAGTGAGTTATCATAATACTGATCCACATTCTGATCTTTATACATCCTGAGTAACCCTGATACCAGTTTTATTCTGGTCTCCCTGCCCTTTGATAGACCGAATATTACTACAATATTCACTACTACAATCAGGACTACAAACAGGAACATAACAATAAGCTGGGAATTATCTGTGCGTGATTTTTCAACCATTCCTGAATTAATACCCAGCGTAATCAGGTTCAATAAAATTGCACTTAAAATAAAAATTGTATCAGTTTTTGTATTCTGATTCAATTCTGCAGTGATGTGCTTATGAATGTGCTCTAGCATAACTTTAAAGTTTTAGTAAATTTGATTGTCTGAAATAATAATAAATAAAGGTATAATGTTTATCCATGAAATCATAGAAATTAAATTGTTTCAAATAATAATAACGTGGATTATCTTGATTCAAACTGTTTCCACATCTGTATCACCTCCTCAACTGTGAATTCTTCGAGAGGCACAGGTGCCTCATTTCCCATCTCTTGTGCAATTTTTTCAAAATCTCCTTTTGGATTAAAAAGGTTTGCGATCGGCATTGTCAGATCAACAATCTCAATCGACGGATCTTCGTAGCTTAGCTCCCATTTGCTTAGAATTGCAATCACTCCTGCATCTTTTGCTACCTCGGGTAGTTTTTCCTTTATAATCTCAATTATCGATGATACAGAACCTGTACAGAATCCCTGCTGATGGAGACGGTACTGAAAAGTTATCATTTTGTAGGCTGCTTCAACTTTTCTGGTTGAATCACTGCCCTGAAGGTCAGCTTCACCTTCTTTTTGCATTTCTGACATACGATTACTGAAAGCCTCTGAACGTGTATATGCAATGGTGATAACACGTGAATCAAATGTACCTATTCTTAATTTTTTCTGATTTTTCTGTGCAGTTACGGTATTACAAATAAACAGAAGCAGAATCAGTGTAAGAAGTGACATCAAGTAATTACTTACTCTTATAGTTGATTTCATAGAATAGTTTTTTAAGTTATTAATCAAAACAAAAGATAATAATATCAAATTAACCTATCGACGAACAGATTGAGTTGTAATTCTTTTGTAAATTCGCTTTAAATTAATTTACAACGATTTAGCAATCATACCCAGTAATTCCTTTTCAACTTTGCAACAGGAAGATCAGATATACTTTTGGTTCATCAAAAAGGAAATTGCAAATGTCATGAAGATATCATATCCGGGAGACTGTTCATATCGAAAAGAAGCGATATTTCGGGCTGGAGTAAAGACTATTCGGAACCAGGCAAACATACTGTGGATTCCCTTCTTACTTCATCACTTGCAAGAGGAACTCTCTTTTGGATACAACCTGTCAGGGTAACTATCATGTCGTCATTATCATTAATAAATGATACGACTTATGCCGGTAAACTTTCATTTTATCGGCAGCACATGTCTTTTGAAGAACAAAAGTCTGTGGAAGAAATTAATGAAAATCTGGCAATTGATATTTATGCTGTTAAGAGAATTAAACCTTTCGGGAAAGAGACTATTACTGTATGGGAGGTCTGTTTAGGAGACATAAAAACTGCACCACAAAATTAAGATATACTGTTTTTCCGCTATTTATCTGATTCACTTACCCTGCAATATTAAAGGTTCAACCAGCATTTAATCCCTTCCTGAGGTGTTGTGGCAGCTATTCCAAACCGCTTTTCAAACTTACTGCTGTCAAAAATGTAGTCCTGTTCATACTGGTAGAGCATTTCCGGAAATTCCTTCATTACAGGAACGAAAATCCCCATCAGATTTAACATCCATACCGGCACTTTCTGTACTTTCGGTTCCCTGTTCAACTCTTTGGCAATCAGTTCAATCCATTGAAAGTTTGTCAGTCTTTCTTTGGTAGTTGGAACATGCCACTCCTGGTTAAAAGCATCAGGGGTGTTTCCAAGGATTGCTGTAGCCTTTGCGGCATCGGGAGTATAGGTATATGTATGTATTTTGTCAAGACCACCAAATATCTGCGCCTTCTTGCCCTTGTTAAGGTTTTCTGAAACCATTATTGTTAAAGCGCTGTTTTTATTTTCTGGTCCGTAGAAATCGGCAGCTCTCGCTATAAGAGCGTTAAGTGACTTTTTTTCCACCTCCTCAATTATCATTTCACGGACTTTTTGCCTGACCTTGCCTTTTTCGCTCGGGGGATCAATCGGAGAAGATTCAGTCATAAAGGGCACGGAACTCTTTTCATACATATAAATATTGTCAAAGAAAACCAGTTTGACACCATGCTTTCTGCATGATGAGATGACTTCTTTCATAAAGGACGGCCATGTATTTTGCCAAACCTTCAGGTTGTAAGGGAATCCAATAGTAACATATAGAACATCACTTCCTTCTATTGCCCTGTCAATTTGTCCGGGGTCGTTGACATCAGCAGGGAAAAGTTGATCAGTTTCGTTGATCTTTTTGGGATTTCTGCTGACCAGCCGGATCTGATCAGTATAATTTTTTAACTCTCTTGCTAAAGGAGTTCCTATACCTCCGCCTGAACCAAGTATTGTCTGAAGCATATTACAGTTTATTTGTTATTGTTTTATAAAGACCTGTTTCGCAATAGATTTAAACATCTTAATCAGATAATAGATTTCTTTTTTGTAATAAGATGTAATAAACCTAACAATTTGCAGGAGGTAAATGTTTTAGGGTGTAGACTCTTTTTTCTCTTTCTTTAAGGAAGCTGTTCATCTTCTTTGAAATATCATTATCAGGATGATGGTTCTTATTTGCAATATTGGAAAGTGTTTGAATAAAAAGGTCGACATGCTCCACTGTATTCTCTATCCCAATGCTCACCCTGGCAACCCCCGGGAGTCTTAATTTTGGAAACAGTCTTACAATCAGACGCTGGAATTTTTCCAGGGAGGGAGGAACACCCAGGATATGTTTAACCAGGATATGAGCGCAATGGCAACCATACCTGATACCGATTCCGCCTCTTATAGATAATTCTTTGGCTACTTTGTCTGACATGAGTCCCTTCTGGGTAAATGCAATTACCCCGCCCTTCTCGTTAAACCTTTGAGATTCAGGATTATTTATTCCGTAAATCGTTATTCCCGGAATATTTGACATACCGGTCAGGAGTCTCCTGGTCAATACCTTCTCTTCCTCCTGGATGATATCAAATCCAATACGTTGCAGAAGTACAATCGACTTACCCAATGCAGCTATTCCACCTGCATTTTCTTCACCTGACGACTGGATTTGTTCAAGTTCTGTATGGTTGAAATTCATCAGTCCCTTCCTGGCTACTAAAACACCGGTTCCAAAAGGGGCATATACCTTATGGGCTGAAAATGCAAGATAATCAATACCGTATAACTCCATCTCCATCTTACGGTGAGCTATAAGCTGTGCTGCATCCACCAGCATTTGAGCACCATAATGGTGTGCGATCCGGCTTATTTCTTTGAGATTGTTGTATATGCCTAATACATTTGAAGCGCCACTGGCAGCTACAAGTTTTATTCGTCTCTTTCCATGAAGATCTTTTTGATTGTATTCCTGTAAAATTGCTTCAATCTCTTTCAGATCAAAAAAACCTTCATTATCTAATGAGAGCCGGATCAAAGAAGAGCGAGGAACCATACGCCATGGAAGATCGTTTGAAGAGTGTTCCAGAAGTGTGCTGAGTATAACCGGTTCCCTGTTCTCCCCACCAGGTTCATGACAATAACTTTCAGCGACAAGATTTATGGCTTCTGTAGTATTGGAAGTGAAGATTAAATCATAGTCAGTTAATGATGCACCCAGAATTTCCGAACAGATAACTCTGACCTTATTAATTATTTCCTGCTGAATTTGTGATGTCTGTTGCAAGGTCTGGCATACAGCTTTCCAGATTGGTTCGAATGTTGGTGTACTGGCACTATTGTCAAGGTTGATAAAGGGTCTCTCCCCATTGGTTGTCGGAACAAGAATACTTCGGCCTATCAGAGTTAGCCGCAGTTTATCCATCAGTTCCTGCCCGGAGAATTCCTTCAGTTCGTCATTATATAATATTTGGTCGGCTGAGAGTGGTTCTTTCGGCAGACCCGGGATTATTTCATTGCCGTATTGCCATGCCTGAGATAATGCCCCGGCAAAAGCGATTACATTAATTATAGATGGTGTGCCTGCTTCAAACCTTTCAGGGGCATTTGCCCAGATAATCCATTTGAAAGATATCAGGTTGGTAGTTCCTCCCCCGGGATGATAAGGCAATCTTCCTCTCAGTGCCCTCTTTTCTACAGCTATGGCTCTTACACCAAGCTGAAGCCGAATGTCGTTGCTTGATAAACTTTGATAATTTTCAGGGTTTAATTGCCTCTTGAAAATTTCGGCACCTCTTGGAGTGAAGAAAATAACAATGTATTTTCTACTATCCAGACCCATATATTCCAGAACAATTTTCCTTGCCTGCTCATAAAGGTGGGTGGTCACCATTGAGTTATGTCCGCTGCCACGGTGAACATTGGAATATGTCTCTAATGCAGTAAAGACAGCGTTCTCGAGAACTGCATATGCCTCTATTATTTCAGAGTTATTTGTACAAGCATTTTTAGAACTATTTATAAAAGAATTTCCGATGGGTTCTATTTCGTTCATACAATCGTTTTATTTGAAGATTGCATCGAAGTTGACTCTATTCAGAATAAAGGTAGAAAAAAAGCTAAAAATTACATAGTTTATAACTTTGAGTATATTTATTGAGGAAAAGGACAATTATTTTCAGCTACTATGGTAACCAGGATTCCGACATGTAACCTTTGAGATGTAAGTATTGTTTTTCCAGATAAGAAATAAATGCTTATTTTATACTGAATTCGTAATGACTTGATATTTCATTACTTTGAAAATCAATAGATATAATATTAATGTAATTTTGCATTAGCTATAACAAAAATTGTGCCTTATGAAAAGCATCACAACCCTGTTAATATTCTTGTTTTTTAGTGTTAGTACTGTTGCACAAAAGAAAACTGCATCAGATACTACCCAGAAAAAAGATCAAAATCGTTCAGTCAGTGACCAAGGATCAAACAGAGAGGTTCAGGACACAACAGAGATCCATATTACACCCGGAAGTTCAGGTGTTAAAAGAAGTATCGGATACAAATTCAGCTCACTTCGTGGAGATAGTGATCCCGGAAATGGGATCTTCAGATTCGATAAAGATAGCGTCTTAGTGGTCTCATTTCTTTTTGCAGATAATATTGATTTATCTGGTGAGGATCAAAGTAACTGGTACTCTACCTGGGAAAAAGAGACTGGAGCTGCCGGAAGAGGAGGATTGACAGTTGCAGAGAGGGATGGGAAGATTGTTTGCATTTTTAATTTTACTGATATATTTATTAAGGGAAACGGATTCTGGAAATTTCCGGTTGAATATATTTCCGGTACATTGCCCGTGAATGGGTCTGACTATTACTATGTATTTGAACGTATTACACACAAAAAAGCTAAGCCGGAAGAACCTGCTCCAGTCATAGAGACTCTGCAACCAACGCAGCCTGCACCTGTTGTTGAACCTCCGTTAGTTGTTCAGCCGGCACCTGTTATTGAACCTCCGGTAGTTGTTCAGCCTGCACCTGTTGTTGAACCTCCGTTAGTTGTTCAACCGGCACCTGTTATTGAACCTCCGGTAGTTGTTCAGCCTGCACCTGTTGTTGAACCTCCAGTAGTTGTTCAGCCTGCACCTGTTATTGAACCTCCTGTTGTAACTCAGCCGGAACCTGTTACTGAAGTCAGCCAACCAAACCAGAGGACTCAGCGAATAGTAAAGACTGAAGTTACTGAACCAACACAACCAACCCAAAGACCTCCCCGACAGTCAGTACCTGTGACTCAGACAACACAAAGGCCCCAGCCTACACTATCAACCCAGACAACACAGACAGCACAACCGACACAATCTACTCAGGTATCGCAAAGACCTCTACCAACTCAACAACCTCAGCCGACTCAACAACCTCAGCCAAAACAACAGTCTCAACCAACATATCCGGCACAACCAGCTCCCCAACCACAACCAAAGCAACAGACTCAGCCAACATATCCAACACAGCCAACACAGTCATATCAACCAACTCAATCTACCCAGGTGGCACAATCTACACCCAAAACTCAGCCTGTTCAAACGCAGGTTAACCAAAGTACTCAAAGCAGGGTAGAGACTCAAATGAACTTACCATATCAGGTTACCGAGGAAAGTCAAATTCCATATTCTCAGAGCAGGAACAGGTTAGAAAGTGGCAGTCGCCCGAAATGGTACTGTGGAATCATTGAAATAGGTTATGCCTTTGGTGTGGCAGATTACGGAATTAATAACTTTCGATTAAACTTCATTAATGGTATTCATTTAGGTAAATTTTCCTCAATCGGACTTGGAATAGGATACCGTCAGCTATTTACAGAAAACAATACAGCTCCATATCTTGTATCAAATAAGAAGCAAATTCCTGTATTCCTTGACTTCAGGACAAACTTCTCAACAAGAAAAGTTACTCCATATCTGGCAGTGGGTTTTGGCGCTTTGGCTGAATCAGGTGCTACTGAAACAAGCCAGAATAGATACCTGTTCAACACCTCGGGGGGAATCTGGTTTAATCTTTCCGACAGGTTTGCTGTTTTTGCAGGAATTGATTATGAGATTCAGAAACTTGAATTTTCAGATTCGGATCCTTTTACCAATAATTATAAAATGAATGCCAATTCAATAGGTATTAATATTGGCATTTCCTTTTAGGAAGGATTAAACCTGCCGTATGCCAACCGATCAATCATGCCCCGATTCAAATGAAGTTATTTCTTAATATAGCTAAGACCTTCATCATAATTGAAAAGAGCATATCCATCACCTTCAAGATATCCGGGGACATCTTCTTTCTGATTTGTTACTGCCTGATCTGACACAGGTGTAGAGAATGGCATTTTGCCTGAGGGATTAAATTTGCCTGTTATAATATCCAGCAAAGCATCAGCTGTAGTACCGAAAGTAGCCAGAACTCCGACAATATTTTTCGTTTTATCGTTATATACCTCATTGATAACCCATGGGTTGGTGTAATTCACTACCAATATTGTTGGTTTCCTGGCACTAAGTTTATTTACATATGATACATCTACTGAACATTTTGAAAGAGAAAGTGATATAGGTTCTCCAGTGGAGCCAAACAAGGCATTTCCAGTTGGTTGGATCCACAATATCAAAGCATCTGCTTCTCCTGGTGTCTTCACAAATTCCACCTCATATTTGGTGTCATTCACAAGGTAAACATTCGGAAGATCCGATGCGTGTCCCCTGGCATTTCTCTGAAGAGATTCGAAATATACTTTTGTTTTTGGCTTAAGTGGTAATGCATCATTTTCATTCCTTAGTAATACAATTGATTTACGCAAGGCCAAAGCAGCTTTTTCACTGAACTTGTCGTTGTTTACAATTTTTTCAGCTGCAGCCTCATCCACATATGGATTTTCGAACAAGCCAAGTTCAAATTTTTCTTTCAGTAAGCGCATAACTGAGCTGTCAATGATACTCATATCAACCATTCCGCTGTCTATTACTGCGAGAAGATCTGACGGATCGGATACACCTGAGAAGAGATTTACCCCGGCCTCCAGTGCTTTTTTATATCTTTCATGAATTGACAGGCTCTCTACTCCCCAGGGCATTCCTGTAAGAGGACCCGTATCGGAGTTAATTATACCCTTAAATCCCATCTGGATTCTGAGCAGGTCGTTGATAACACCTTTATTGTAAGCATAACCAACTTCTTCATATTCAGTTCCTTCCGGCAATGAGTAATATGGCATAATTGCAGAGGTTCCGGCATCTATGGCAGCCTGAAAAGATATAAGGTTATTCTTAAACATTCCGCCAGGGTAAATTTCGGCTTTTCCCCAGTCAAAGTGTGAATCCTGACCGCCTTTTCCTGATCCACCGCCTGGAAAATGTTTAGTGGTAAGAGCAACAGAAGTTGAATTCAGACTCTCTCCTTGGAATCCAAGTACCACCTGTGTCATCATTTGTGCCACCCATTCTGCGTTTTCCCCAAAAGTTCCGTTTATCCTTGACCATCTTGGTTCAGTTGACAAATCAGCCATGTACATATAACCTTTTCTTAAACCAACAGCAGTCCATTCCTGACGGGCTATATCAGCGAATTCCCTTGTCAGATCCAGGTCTCTCATAGCAGATAAGCCAAGTTCGCCCGGCCAGGAAGAGAAAACTGTAGCCCCCACACTGGTTCCCAGAGATGCGTTGGTAGTAATATTGTTACGGGGATTTGAGGCTATTATTGCAGGAATTCCAAGTGGTTCACTCTCGCAGAGCGCCTGAAGCTTATTGGCCCATTCGGCAGTGATCGTGGCACTCTCGTTTGCCCTGAGAATGAAATGCCGGTTATGGAATTCTTTAACAGCCATTGTTGTACCTCCCGACCTGCCCATATTGGCAATAACCTCTCCATTAGCACCCTGGGCTCCTCTGGCGCCTCTGCCCTGAGCTCCCTGACCTGCCCTGTTTTGTGTACCTCTTCCTGAAGTATCAGCTCCGGCTTGTCCGGATCTGTTCTGTCCAAAGCCTCCTCCTCTTCCAGACTGGCCTCCTCCACCCTCAGAAAGATCGCTGGCTGCAAGTTTGCCACCCGATGCTTCCGCTGCCTGTGTTCCAACCATGCTTAAGGAGTTGATGAGCATAAAACCAGCTTTCTCCTCCAGCGACATTTTAGAAAGCAGGTCTTTGCTTCTTTCTTCCGGAGACAACCTCCAGTCCTCATATTTATCCAGTTTCCCGTTTTTATTGAGGTCCTTGAATTTTAATCCGTGTTTCTCAATTGTGACAACAGACCTGTTCCCCAGAACAGGTTGGGGTTTAGTCTCTTTTCTGTTAGTGCATGACATTAGAATTACCGACATAACAAAAGAGATCATCAGAATTAATTTCAGGTTTTTCATAGTCAGGTTATTATTATTCATGTCAAGGTACTGTATGTGGTTGGTAAAGTTCTTCCAAATGTCGGTTTGCCATAGGTCATTGTGCCTGGACAAATCTTTAATACTTTCATTCCCGTATTCCCAAATTTTTTTATCAGAAGTTACTGTTTTTATCTCTGACCTCAGAGAGTTGTAAAAGAGTAATAGAGTGATAAAAGTACTTATAATTAAGACAAAGCCTTTGTTGGATAGTTAATAAATCAAGTACACAAGTATGAATTTCAAGCCAGAATCTATTATTTTTTGCAGGATCCACTTTTTAGCCACTTAACCAGATTTTTCCGGAATCGTTAACCCACAGACTATTAATAGTCTAAACATGATTTTCTTTCCTGCCCTGTCCTGGTTTACCTTCAAACCACTTTTCCCCATTGCTGAGAAATAACTAAACGAGGGTGATCCTATATTCTCTCGCACTTCTTCTCCAGCATCTTTTTTTTGCCGGAAAGCTCAAAAGTTGCAAGAGCTTGAAAAACATTTAATAAATTAGGGGAGTATTTTCTATTTGTTACACAATGAATAAAAAATGAAAATGAAAAATATTGGAAATGAAATTACCAGGATTTTAAGGGTATGTTTTTTAGTCGGATTAACTCTTCATCCATCTAAAGCAGAAGGCATTGAAAATGATGTAAAACTTTTACTTCAATATTCCATCTCAATGCCTGAACCTGCAAATCACTTGTTCAGGGTAACACTTTCTTGCCAGGGATTGAAAGAGGATACAATTGATTTCAAGATGCCGCGATGGTTGCCAGGGTATTATCAGATAATGGAATATTCGAACGAGGTAAAGAATTTTACAGCGAACAGCACGAAAGGAAGGGAAATTCCCATTATTCATACAGATAAAAATACCTGGAAGGTAGTTGCAGGGAAAAACGCCCCATTCAGAATAAGTTATGATGTATTTTCTGATAAAAAATTTGTTGCAAGGAATTTTCTCGACACAACTCATGGTTACATTATACCTGCTGCCACTTTTATGTACATTGAGGGACATTTAGATAATCCTGTCAATCTTAAGATAATACCATCCGCCAAATGGAAAGATATTGCCACAGGACTTGACAGGGTAGCAGGTAAGATTAACGAGTTTTCTGCACCTGATTTTAATATTCTGTACGATTGTCCGATCCTGATCGGAAACCTTGTGGAATTTCCTTCATTTGAAATAAACGGAGTTGTCCATCGCTTCCAGGCATATGAACCTGGAAGTTTTAACAGTGCCCTTTTTATTTCCAGCCTTAAGAAGGCAGTTAGTGCAGGTATAGAGATTATTGGCGACATTCCATACAGTGAATATACGTTTATAGGATTTGGTCCGGGGCGTGGTGGAATTGAACATCTTAACAATACTACGGTACCCTTCACCGGCGGAGGTCTTGAGAAGCCCGGTGCAATGATCAGTATGCTTAAATTCCTTGCACATGAATATTTTCACAATTATAATGTCAAGCGTATCAGGCCCTATGAACTTGGCCCCTTTGACTATGAGAGGGAGAACAGAACCAACCTTCTCTGGGTAAGTGAGGGATTGACTGTTTATTATGAATACCTGATGGTAAAAAGGGGAGGACTTATGACTGATGAGGAGCTGCTGAAAAGCATCGAGGGCAATATTAACACTATTGAAAATGATGCCGGGCGTCTATACCAGTCTTTATCACAGTCCAGCTATGAGACCTGGGATGATGGTCCGTTTGGCAACAAACCGGGAGATACTGATAAATCTATTTCTTATTATGAAAAAGGTCCCCTGGTTGGAATGATCCTGGACTTTTCGATACGTAATGCAACACAGAACAGAAAGTCGCTGGATGATGTGATGAGGTTTCTGTATTGGCACTATTATAAGGAACTGAACCGGGGATTTACCGATGCTGAGTTTCAGCAGGCATGTGAAGAGATTGCAGGCAGTTCGCTCAGCAGGGAATTTGAGTATGTCAATACTACGAAAGAATTAGACTACTCAACTTACCTTTCCTATGCCGGGCTGAGAATGGAAGTAAGTACAGACAGTAATACCGGTAAGAGAAAGTTCATAGTTACCAGACAGGAAAATTTAAGTCCTTCGCAAATGGCTATATTCAAATCCTGGTCTGGAAATTAAAAGAAAGGGTTTTCGCAAAGGTCGCAAAGGATTGTAAAACATAATCTTAGCTTTGCGTTCTTTGCAATGACTTTGCGTTCTTTGCGGTTAAAAAGGTCTTTTTCAACAGCCCCAAATCCTTTTTTAATTAAAGATTTTATTTGATTTTTTTATTTGCCCATTCTATAAAATACTTCATATTCGGTCCGTCAGTATGTCCGCCATCGTGCTGACGCCACGCCAGCTCTCCATCGAGCATGCTTGTGTTATAGGGGGGCATTACCTCTGTTTTATAATCATTGGAAACACCAATATCTTTTACACCCAGGAGTTTAAATACCGCCCCTGCGGCCACTGTGGCCATATAGCTACCCTTCTGATCAAGCCATTTTGCATCACCCTTTTCGGGTATTCCATAGCTGATGAAAGTAAACCTTGGTGCGCACATGGCAATAAGACTATGAGAATCAACGTGCATCTGACCCGCATTTCCAACACCTGAAGTTGATTCAGCAGCTCCATATTTCAGATAATTGCCGGCCATCCAGTGATATTCACCGGTACCCGTGAGACTCTCTACAGCTTCACCAAAATTACGGCGATGCAGAGTGGCTCCCCCTTTTCCTGATGAACCTACCAGTGCCAGCGCAAAACGATCCTCAAAGGCAAGTGTAACAAGCGCTGCCTTACCGTAGCGTGAGACACCCTCTATACCAACATGCTTTGCGTCAACTGCGGGATCGGTTTCGAGGTAATCAAGTCCTCGCGCCGCACCCCAGGCCCAGGCCCTGAGTGATCCCCAGTCGTCGGGTTTGCGTGGCTGCCCTTTATTCACTAGCCCGATTATACCCCTTGTTAAACCGGCTCCATTATCGGCCTGAATACTTGAAGGATCTATCATAGCATAACCCCAGCCGGCCGCAAGAAGCTGTTGGGTTGAAGGAGGGTCTGCGTTTGCATTGGCCTGTCCTCCTCCGAAAGGGGAAGCAGTTGTTGCACGGTTAACAGGGGTATATGCCAGGTATTTATCGAATATGGCTTTTACTTCAGGATCGCTTTCCGACAGCATTTTCCTTAGTGCCTGGTTGATCAGCTCCAGTTCCTCCTGGTTCGGTTGAGCAGGGGCAGGCAGGTTTGCCCTTCCAAACATCATAAGTACAGGTACCGGGCCGGTCGCATTAGCCGGCAAAACAAGGACCATCGAAATATTTACATCAATAAGAGAATATGCTGAATTATCCACATGACCGGTGAGTTTTTTGGCAATAACCGGCATGAATCCAACCCTCTCCCTCTCTGAAATATCTACAGTCCATTTGACAGGCGGAATATTTTTCGGCAAGCGGCCGTATATTTCTCTTTCCATATCATCCACTATTTCAGGACGACGAAGTTTCCACCATATTTCAGGAGTTGTCACTTTCTTCCCATTCTTCAATGTAAGTAAATCAGGAAGATCAGGATATGGTGTTGCGATTGACTCATCGTAATTGGCATGGTTGGGTGCTGTTTCGTTCCCACTTGGTCCCGGTCTAAGACTTTTGATCCCAAGCTGATCCATCATATTCTGATGATCCTCCTGAGCAGTGAACTGAACAGGAGCAGGGTATTTTCCGGAAGAACCGGCAGGATTCTGGGCCAGAAGTTTACCGGCAACCAGGATCAACAGAACTAACAGCGTTTTTTTCATGGAAATATATTATTAATTTAATAATTCTATTTTGCTCATGCTCACACTCATAACTGCATTTAAATCAATTGATTGCGATGCTCACTGAGCAACTTTGACACACATTAACCGGCTCTGGTCACGGATCAGGAGCTTGCCGTTGGATAGTGCCAGCGGTGCCCAGTTTTGAGTCGGAAATCTTTGATCGCCTGTTGCTTTGAGCAACTCTGCTGTTGCAACAGGTTTAAAAGCTGAAGGATCTGGCTCGATAAGATATAGTTTACTACTGCCATCTGAACCCAGCAGCAGACCATCGGCGAGAATGAAGCTACCCTTATCAAATAAGGGAGCCCTTCTTGTTTTCCACATAAGTTCGCCGTCCATACTCATACAAACCATTCCGTCTTTTCTTTCGTTGGTTGAATATTGAGCATAAAAATAGCCCTTATAAAGTACCGGGGGTTTCGTATGAGCTCCAAAATCCTTGTTTTTATAAAGTTCTGTAACATTGTAAGTGCCATCAGTTTTCTTCACAACTTTTATCATTGCAGCACCTGCCTCATATCCACCCGTAATAAGCACTCTGCCTTCTCCGGCATCAACTGCAGCGGGGACAGGAATTGAACATTGCCAGTTCGTATATTCCCACAGGATTTTCCCGGTAAGAGGGTCAATCCCAACCACTTTACCTCCGCTGGCGCTTTCTCCGCGACCGGATGCAGCAGTTATCATTACAACATGGTTTCCTCCGCCAATTTTGACTATTTCCGGACTAACATATCCGACAGGTCCAAGAGACGGAGTTGTCCATTTGACTTTACCGGTTAACTTTTCATAAGCCACAACCCCTGCCTGAGGCGCCTGTGAAGCCACGATAAGCAAATCGCCATAAACCAAAGGACACTGAGTAATTGCCCATGTCGGAATTTTACCGCCTCCGAAATCGGTCCATACATTCTTATTCCAAATTGGCTTATGTGTATTAATGTCTATGCAATAAAGATCTCCGTTGGGACCGCATGAATAAATTCTATTGCCGTCCAGAGTCGGTACACTGCGCGAACCAGGAAACATTACAGACCCGGGAGCTTCATAACCAAATTTCCAAAGCTCTTTACCACTGGAAAGGTCGAAACACCTCAGGTTGTCGCCAACCTTGTCGTCTCTGTCCAGTAAATAGACCTTGCCGTCTTTAACAACAGGTCCGCCAAAACCGATACCCACATCAGCAGTCCAAAGAACTTCCGGGCCTTGCGGAGGCCATGTACGTAAAATATTTTTCTGGGTTGATACACTATTCCTGTCAGGACCCAGGTACTGTGGCCAGTCCTGTGCAAAAATATTCGATATGCAAACTAATAAGACAATCACCGGAATTAGAATCTTAATTTTTTTCATTTTCATCACTCTTTTATTTTTGTTATGTAAATAATAATTTTAATTTTTCAAGCTTTAATATATAAATCATTCTGAAATAATTGCTATAATATAACACTATTGAACGGATAATATTTAAAATTAGAAGGAGATTGCCTTCGGCGAGCTCGCAAAGCTCGGTTCTTCGCTTCACTTTGTTTTGCTCAGAATGACAGGTAATTGTGTTTTTGAGTAGGAGGTGGTTGGCGGCGCAGCCGCCAACCACCTCCTACCCCCTAAGACTCTCTAAGTAATTGTCATTCTGAGCGAAGCGAAGAATCTCATACTTTTAATCGGACACTAGTGATAATATAACTAAAATAAATTGCAATTCTTGTGCCAGAAAGAAGATCAGGGTATAATCACGAAAAGGATCAGCGATTAATCAATTTTGCACTACCCTCTGAATACCTGTCACCCTGAACCTTGATTTTTGATGAAGCGGTGTCTATTTCCCGAAATTCCTCAGACGTTAGGTCTAATGCTGCACTGCTCCGAGATTCTCTTTTAACCGGTGTAATTTTGTAGTACCTGGAATTGGAACTATCCACGGTTTCTGTGCCAGTAACCAGGTGAGTGCTATCTGAACAGGAGTAGCATTTTTTCGTTTTGAGACCTGTGCCAGCATATCTACAAATGCAATATTTGCCTTAAGGTTCTCAGGTGATAAACGCGGCACAGTGCTGCGGAAGTCCTTACTGTCGAAGGTTGTGTTATGGTCCATTTTCCCTGTCAGGAATCCCTTGCCCAGCGGACTGAACGGAACAAAGCCAATTCCAAGTTCTTCATTTATAGATGGCCCGTAAACTTCAGCAGTATCAAAAAAAGTAACTCCGCTTTCTACTGCTTTATGAATAAGTGTTATCATCTCGTTCTTGTCTGCAATAGTTCCGTAGCCAAAGCTCATTCCCATACATCCCAGCCCTAGTGCCGAGACTTCAAGATTACTGTTTCCAAGTTTGCGTTTTGGAATTTTAGCGTCCATAATTGTGTGTTTCTAAATATTGTGCAAAAATAAGCATGAAATATTACATATAATAACAAGAACGAAAAAATGAATTTTTCTCTCAGCACATTTCGTCATTAATCTGAGAAAGTTCATCATTAATTTTGTTTAAGTTAGCAGGCATAACTGAATTTTAAAATTGTTGGACGGACTTTTTGACTACAACCTTTGGGGATTATTCCTGGCCAGTTTCCTGGCAGCAACGGTTGTGCCTTTCAGTTCCGAAGCTTTACTCTCTTACCTCATCATCAACGGAACAGATGCCTATACTGCTGTTCTGGTTGCTTCGGCCGGAAACTGGCTGGGTGGAATGAGCAGCTATTTTATTGGTTACCTGGGTAAATGGGAGTGGATAGAGAAGTACCTTCGGATAAAACGTGAAACAATTGAAAAGTGGCATAACCGTCTTTATAAGAGAGGAGCAATTTTTGCATTCCTGTGCTGGCTTCCGGGTGTAGGTGACATTTTTGCTGTTGGTCTCGGCATTTTACGAGCCAATATCCTGATCACTGCTGTTTCAATGCTGGCCGGAAAATTTCTGCGTTATGTGATCTGGGGATGGTTGACCGGGATGGCCTCCTTCTTTCTGGGGTGAACATACTTAAAGCCCTATTAAAATTCTATTTAGGGTAGGATAAAATTCAGGAAATCAACACTGGAACTTGCCAGATGATGTCTTCATGGGATTTCAATTACCGAAGGATCATCATGGCTATCGGAAAGAAACCATTGTTCATTAATGAATTGATCATCAGCAATTTTGTCGATGGTCAGCTTAATATATTTTCCCTCGGCAGAAACAGCTATCTCCCCGTTTGGGAGAACAATTTCTCCGGAACCTTCAAAAGCACGGCTCCCTTCATTGGTAACCCGTCCTACAACTTTCAATTCCTGTCCAAGAGGAATGGGTTTCCTGAATTTGGTTTTCAATTCCAGGGTCACACCCCATAGTTGTTCATCTTTTCCGTTGCAAATTGCTCTGGCAATGGTTTCGTCAAGAATGGTCGTAGCTATACCACCATGCATTCTTCCCGGATAACCCTGGTGTTGCTCTGATGGATTAATTAAAGCGACCAGTTCGTTGGCATCGGTTTCGTAGAATTTAGCATGTAACCCGAAATCATTTTTTTCTCCACATACAAAACACATCCTTGAGCTGTGTTGCTTTTTCAGGACTTTATGTTTCATGTTAATCAAATATGTTGTAAAAATAGATCATTCAGCACTACGGTGCAACTATTAAGTATGAGTGTTTTCGATCCCGCTCTCATTCTGTTTCAATAGGCCGAACCAACCGGTTGTGTTTCTTCCGGGTATAATAAACAGATACATTAATAGATGCGATGAGTTTAGAAATAATTGCAATAATGTTGCATATTATCCACATAAGAGTTATATTTGTGGATAATATACCACATTTAGTATGAAATCTAAGAAACAAATACTTTTTCCAAAGCATCAGAAAATACTTGAAAAAACAGGAGAGAACATCAAATTGGCAAGAAAGAGAAGGGGCTTAACTACAATTCAGGTTTCTGAAAGAGCTGGAATTGATCGTTCAACTCTGGGAAGAATTGAAAAAGGAGATGGCAGGGTCTCATTGGGTGCTTACTTTAATGTACTTCGGGTACTTGGACTGCAAGATGATTTTTTGAAGATAGCCACTGACGACGAATTTGGGAGAAGGCTTCAGGATCTTAAACTTTTAAGTGAAAAATAATATGGATAAATCAAAGATGGATATTTTGGTTTACGCTCATTGGTTTGGAATGAGAGACGCAAAGTGTATTGGTACCTTATCAGCTCACTTTGGAAAGGGGAGAAAGTCTTTCAGTTTCGAGTATGGCTCTCAATGGATCTCTTCACAGGAACAGCTGCTTCTCGATCCTGATCTGGGATGGTATTCCGGACCTCAATATCCCGGCGATAAGGATAATTTTGGAATGTTTCTTGATTCAATGCCTGATACCTGGGGGAGAACCCTGATGCAGCGCAGGGAACCGATACGTGCAAAAGAAGAAGGAAGAAAACCAGGAAAACTACACGATATTGATTACTTACTTGGAGTTTATGATGAGAGCAGGATGGGAGCATTGAGATTTAAGCTTGATCCCAAAGGACCATTTCTGGAGACAGCATCAGGTAAAACGGTTCCTCCATGGACATCTTTAGGCGAATTACAAAAAGCAGTTGAATCATTAGAATCAGATGATGATGATGATTATATCAGGGATTGGATTCTGATGCTGATTGCTCCGGGGACCTCTTTGGGTGGAGCCCGTCCAAAAGCTAACTTCAGGGACAGATCGGATGATTTATGGATTGCAAAATTTCCCTCTAAGAATGATAATATTGATAAAGCGGCATGGGAGCTGCTGGCATATAGATTAGCGCTTAAGGCTGGTATAAACATGTCAGTATCAAGAATAACTAAACTTTCAGGAGCTTATAATACATTTCTTACGAAAAGGTTTGATAGGATTCAGAATGAGAGAATACATTTTGCATCTGCAATGACAATGACTGGTAATTATGAGGAGGTATTAAGAGACAAAAATGCCAGTTACCTTGAAATAGCCGAATTTATAAAGTATTCAGGTGCAGAAAATATGGCAGATTTGCACCAGTTGTGGCGTCGGATTGTTTTCAACATTTCAGTATCAAATACAGATGATCATTTACGAAATCATGGATTTCTTCTTACAAATAAGGGATGGAGACTGTCTCCGGCTTATGACGTTAATCCCTCAATAGATAAAGATGGCCTGGCACTTAATATTGATATGGATAATAATAACCTGGATTTTGATCTTGTAAAAAGCGTAGGTGAATATTTTATGTTGAATATCGGACAAATGAATGATATCTTGACGCAAGTTAAATCTGTTGTTGCTAAATGGAGAATCCATGCTACTGCCATAGGGATTTCAAAACAAGATCAGGAAATGATGCAACCTGCGTTTCTATACTGAAACAAAAAGAGTTGAAGTGACTTATCTCAATGGAGTCGGACTGTTGGCCATTTTTACAGTAGTCATGAATAAAAGTCTGCATACTTCTTCCATTATCTCAGGATTAATGATTTCAACATTGTCTCCAGGCAGGTGATAAGGAGATGAACCGGAAGTAGCAAAGCTCAAAGAAGGGACACCGGCACTCATGAAAATGGAAGCATCAAGACGTGGTCTTCCGAGATTTGCGAAGTAATTTGTTCTAAGAGCTGAATGTATGTAAGCATCATTTTCATCCTTGACGAACGACCACATTACAGGGTAATTTTCACCTGCATTTGCGCTAATTGATTTGCCGGCACCAACACCATCCATGTTGAGTAAAACGCTGTTTTCCAGAGGAAATACTGGATCTTCGATATACTTCTTTGATCCGAGAAGGGCCTGCTCTTCAGATCCGAATGAAATGAACAGGACTGACCTTTTCAGGGGAATATGATTCTGAGCCAAAGCTTTTGCTATACCTATCATAACAGCAACTGCCGATGCATTGTCGTTAGCACCTGGCATCATTTCATAACAATAGCCAAGGTGATCGAGATGAGCCCCTATGATAATGACTTCCTTGCTCAATTCCGGATCAGATCCCTTTAGTAGTCCAATGATATTACTCCCTCTCCCGTCAGGAAAGTGCCGGGTGCTCATCTTTATTGTAACATTTTTTCCGGTATTGAAGCTGCCGGGTTTGAGAGTTTTATTGATCTTCTCTAAATTTTCCCTGTATTTGATCCCTGTTCCTGCAAATATATCCTTCACAACGGAGTCACCTATATGCACGTATATGAAATTTTCAATATATGAGTTGTTAGGATTGGCAATCGGTCCGTAATTGTACAGCATACCAATCGCTCCATGCCTTGATGCATTTTCAAGCTTATGCTGATGGAAGGAATATTTGTACCAGGGATTGAATTTTTCAGCGCCTGCTCCGGGTGAAACCGGTGATTCCCTTTCGATCAGGATTATTTTACCTCTGACATCAATTCCGGCATAATCATCATAATTCAGTTCAGGTGCTGTAATTCCATATCCTGCGTATACTACTTCGCCTGTCACTTCACCGCTGCCTGAAGTTGACCCGGGAACAAATTCAGTTACATACCTGTATTGTTTTGATATTGACCCTCCTTTTTTCAGAGGGATGTGCAGAGAGACACCGCAATCTGTAAGAACAAGTGTATACGGGACATTGAACCATTGAAACCAGCTGCCGTTATCACCGGCGGGTGAGAGGCCCCATTTTGAGAATTCTCCGGCAAGCCATTCAGCACAATCCTGGTATTCCTTTGTCCCAGTCAGTCTTCCGGCATATTTTTCATCACACATGATTTTAACATAATCCATCAGATCGTGACTCGAGATTGAGTGCATCGATTGCAGAACATCTTTGTCATTTGTATCCTGGCTGAAGGATGAAACAGTTGAAATAAATACTGATAGAATGAATAACGTATTTTTCATAGTAATGCTTTTGAAGGAGTGAATCAGGTCTTTGAATTACATATTTAAAGATAAGAGATCAAGATATAAAGATAAAAGAAGCATACTAAATATCAACTCTCACTCTCGCTCTCGCTCTCACACTCGCTCTGTTTTAGTACCCCGAACCCGTAGGAAGGCGGGCAGGCGGACAAAAATTGCACCTCGCTGAAAGATATTTGATGGGGAATGTCATACTGTAAAACTACATTACCTGATGAATTAAATATTTGCTGAACTATTTTAAGTTCAATTCATACTTCATACAATTGATGTTAGTATCTGATGCTAAACAATCATTATTGTTTAGCTTTCATTGGCTGCAGTCTCTTATAGGTCAGTGACTTCCATATCCATTCAGCGGGTCCAAACTGATATTTGCTTAACCACCACCTGCTGAAAAATATTTGCAGAATCATCATTGAAACAAATATTGGAGTGTATATTGAAGGACCTATTTTCCCAGCTAATCCAAATCCAATACCATTGAAGATAAGAATATTGATTATGGTCTGCATTAAATAATTCGTCAGGGCCATTTTCCCCATCTCTTTAAATACGGATAGACGCCTTTTCCACTTCTTGTTTTGATAGAGAAAAGCGAATTTGATTGCATAAAATATGCCCATGGCCAATGAAGCTATTTCTAATAAAGCAGTAATCGATTCCCAGTCTGACTTAGGTGATAGAATTTCCGCATCTATTAATATCCTGGCTACAATTGTAATAAACATAACAGGAAATCCGATCCTGGCACTGATTCGCATTGTTTTTCTGAAAAAGGCAATATGGTTTTCCATTTGATACATTCTGCCGGTCTGTCCGATCCAGAACCCTATCATAAACCGACCAACAGCTGCTATTAAAAGAAACCATACATATAAACTGTATGTTTTTATATTAACCAGGTTAGCATTAACAATTTTGCCAAAAGAGCTTGAGGAATATGCATCCATTGTCAGAGTGCTGAGATTATCAAATACATCCGTGGTGTTTGGCAATAGTAAAAACTGATAAATTATCTTTAGGATAAGAGGAATAATAGCTCCCAATATTATGCCCCAGACTGCCAATGACTCGTTTTTTTTGTTGCAGAACCATAGTAAAATAAATCCCGCAATGGCATATTCAGTTAAGATGTCACCAAACCAAAAGAAAATGCCATGAATGAGGCCAATTATAATTAAGATTAACAGTCTTCTAATATATAGTGCCTTTCCATTTTTATTGAGTCCGTTTGCTCGCGAAATAAATATTGAAGTTCCAAATCCGAACATAATTGTAAACAATGTCCAGAATTTCATGTCAACGAAATAATAGATCAGATAACTTATTATTTGGTTTATCAACGGAAACGGAAGTTCTGCCTTCTGCTCATTATTAAGGCAAAAATAGAAGCTGAATAATGCGAAGTTGCCCAAACATACACCTGTAAGGGCAAATCCCCTAAGTGCATCAATCATTTCAATCCTCTCACCAGCAGTGGTTGGACTTAGAACAGCTGTAGAATGATTTTTCAAAGGATTATTCAAAACACACTTCAATAAGTTTTTTCCATAATTCTCAGCTTCCGATTAATTTATGCATGAATCTTTTATCTGAAGATCCCTAATATAGTTTAAATTTATATTTTTCATTGGAGTTCTTTTCAACTGAAAGGAAGATCTCTGAAGAAAATTGCTTCCTATACATTATCATTACTGTGAAAACTAATTTCAAAATTGAAAAATTCTACCTGGATTGCATTGATGATTCGGGAAATTGTTTTATTGTTTATTGGGCAATGGTGGAATTTTATCTGGTAAGGTTTGTTTATTCCGGATTGATATTTTGTGAAAAGGAAGGTTTTACAATTGAGAGATCTTCATTTAAAAAGATCCCAAAACCGGTGATTGGTAATACCATAAATCTTAATCATGAGGATTTAAAAATTGATGTCAGCTTTAAAGGAATTGATGATCCAATTTCCCTTGCATTATATAAAGACATTGATAACAATGAATTAATATGGAATTGCCATCATCCGAAGGGTTATGCTGAAGTAATCTACGATGGTAACAACTATAAAGGTTATGGCTATGCTGAAACTCTGGTATCCTCTATTAAACCATGGAACCTGCCGATAGGAGAACTACGTTGGGGCCGTTATTTATCAGATTCAGATACTTTGATCTGGATCAGCTGGAAGGGAAATTATCCGGTTAATAAGCTTTTTTTCAATAATATCGAATATAATGATACAATTTTTGAAAATGACATAATTATCTTTGGTGAAGGTACTTATCATCTGAAGTTTTCGGATATACATGTTGTCAGGAAAGGCAAGATTTCCAGGTTATTCTCAAAAATGGCTTATTTAAAGATATTTTTTAATCGAAGGATATTAAATACATTAGAGATAAAATTCAGAGCAAAAACAACATTGAGCAAGAATTTATTACTCTTATCAAATGGATGGTCATTATTTGAAATTGTAACATGGGGAAAATAAAATTAGTAACAAGCAAGGTTCTTTACAGTACGTTATTTGTAATGGTATTGCCATTCCTTCTCATACTTTTGGCAATATATACCAGTAATGTTGTTAAGTTGCAACTTCCGGAAAGTTTAACCATTGGATATATACTCATAATCACCGGTATAATTTTAGTTTTATCTGGTATTTGGTACCTCTGGAGATTTGGTCACGGACTACCCATGAGTGCATTCCCCCCAAAAGAATTTGTTAAGAAGGGTATCTATGCTTTTACAAAACATCCTATTTATTCGGGTACAGTTGGAATAAGTTTTGGCATTTCAATTATTACTAAATCAGGATCAGGATTCTGGCTGGTTAGTCCGTTATTTGTCCTGATGATAGTTGCATATGTTGTTGGATTTGAAAATGAAAGAACACGAACTATTTTCGGAACACAGGATTATAAACCGTTCCTGTCATTGCCGGGAGCTTCTTCAGATACACCTTCATTCAATGAAAGATTATCATCATATTTTCTTGTTTTTGTGCCATGGCTACTTGTTTACGAGGCTTTCATTTTTATTGGGGTGCCGAAGGATGCTATAACTACAAACCTTTCTTTTGAGAAAAATTGGCCGGTATGGGAGTTCACCGAAGTCTTTTATTCGTTCACATACCTTTTTGCTATATTAGTCCCTTTAATAATAAAAACCAAAGAGCAGTTAAGGTATTTTATCATTGATTTGTGGTTTGCTACAATTATTGGAGGTATTATTTATTTTTTATTTCCATTTATAGTGAATCAAAATGAGTTTGTACCACACTCATTTTTAGGACGTCTTATACTGTTTGAGCGCTCCATGGATAGTGAAGCTGGTGCACTTCCATCATTTCATGTGATCTGGGCATTTCTGTCAGCCAGATATTTCAGCAGATGTATGATGCGCTTTAAATGGCTATGGTATTTTCTCGCAGTTCTGATTTCTGTGAGTTGCATAACAACTGGCAGTCATTCATTACTTGATGTTGTTGCAGGTTTTTGCATATTCATCATTATTGTATATAGATTGCAAATATGGAACTGTATCCGACTGGTATCTGAACGATTATCAAATAGCTGGCACGAATGGAGAATAGGTCCTGTTAGAGTTATCAATCATGGTTTTTATGGCGGGGCAGCAGGATTTGCCGGGACATTGCTGGCAGGCTCTTTCCTGGGCTATCAATATGCTTTAGCAGCTTTTATAATAATGATATTTGTTATTGCAGGGGCCGGATTATGGGCTCAATTAATAGAAGGATCTTCAAAACTGCTAAGACCGTTTGGTTATTATGGTGGTTTGATTGGAGGAATTGTTGCAAGTGTTTTAATTTCTCTTATCTTTTCAATCAGTATTTACACTTTGCTCGGGGCATTTGCTATGGCTGGTCCCTGGATCCAGTGTATAGGCCGGCTCCGTTGTCTGGTGCAGGGCTGTTGTCATGGGAAGCCCTCAAACGAGAATATCGGGATCCGTTTCACACATCCTTATTCCCGTGTAAATAAGATATCAGGACTAGCTGGTGTGCCATTACATCCGACACAGATCTATTCAATTGGCAATAATTTAATTGCAGGTTTAATTTTAATCAGGTTATTCAATATTGGAATGCCTTCTTCTTTTATTATAGGAGTTTATTTTATTTTAAACGCATTAGGCAGGTTTGTTGAAGAGTCATTTCGTGGTGAGGCTCAAACTCCTTATTTGGCAGGGATGAGAATCTATCAATGGATTGCTGTAATTAATATCCTGATAGGAGGTGTATTTTTATCTTTCCCAGATAGCGGAGTTTTGTTATTCAATCCTAATCTTGAGTCATTATATCTGGCAGTAGTAATAGGCGTCCTGGTTACATTTGCTTCCGGAGTCGATTTCCCGGAGTCGAACAAGCGCTTTGCCCGTTTAACAAGTAATTAGTTCATTACCTGGACCGCGTTATCATTTTTAGGCGGCATACTTTATTTGAGGTACTGATTTGTCAAAGTCATTTAAACGTACTGCCTGGATATTTTTAAAACAAGCAATTGTTCAAATAAACAAACGGTTATTTAATAGCCTAAATAAAGGGGAGGATCACCTCCTGGAATATTACAGGAAGTCAGACAGCACCTTATGGAAGAGTGAGTGTAAGTGTGAGTGCGAGAGTGAGAACCGAACAATGCCCTCATTGTGAGCTCGAGGACCGAAGTGAGTCAAAACAGACGAGTGTGCTCGCTCTCGCTCTCGCTCTTTTTTAGTACCCCTGACCTTCGAAAATTAGAACCGGGGAGAGGTTCTTATATTAGTAATAAATGACCATATAAGAATAACTTAAAATCCGCTGTTCTTTAGGATTATTCTAAATATGAATTTTCAGGATAGCTGACATGTCATTTATTGATTTCCCATTTACAAATAGTTATTATATTACATTGAGTAAATAATTCAAATAACTATTGTGTACTCTGGTATGAAATTTCCTGGATTCCTGAGAAATAATTAAAGGCAACATATTGATATCCGGATAGATAATTTAAATAAATATAATCTTAGATATATGATTTTTAACAGAACACTTTTTGGCAGCATTCAAGTGAAGAAGACAGTATTGCTTTTTTTTATTGGATTATCAACGATTTGTTGTCTTTCAAAAAGCATGAGTACTATAAACCTGGAAAAAATTCCGTATAGAAAAGTAAGGAAGTCCATTGCTGAAAGAGAAATAGACCAGATGAACGACTTTTCTTTAATTCATGCTAGCTGCAAGAAGGAGACCATTGAGCCTGATTTTAATGTAAATCAGGAAGTATTCGACCTGAAATATGATCCTGCAGAGGTGTGGAACTGTTACAGAAATATTGATCCCCTGAAAACATGGAACAGGAAATCATTACGATTTGGGCTTATGATTTCAAAATTATCAAATTATGTTACATATATTAACAATCCCAATCCAATAAGGGTTGATACCGGACAGGTTTATTTTCTAAACCTGAGGCTTCTTAAAGGATTATTAAATATTCCTGTTGCATTCGAAATAATAAATATAGACGAGAACAGGAAAGTTGCTGAGTATAGTTATATCGATAATAATAAAGCCAGAGGCAAACATGTTCTTGAGTTTCTTGATAATGGGAACGGAGGCACAAAAATAGTGCACCGAAGTTATTTTAAAAGTGAATCTTCATTTCGGGACAAATTTCTTTATCCCATATTTCATAAGAAATTTATCAAAGAGTTCCATAGAAATATGAGACAGACTATTAAGGATGAAAGTGTTATCTGACTTTATTTTGCAGGTCATAATGGTATCCTAAAAAACAGCTGAACAAGAAACGTAATACTCAGACACTAAGGTATCAGCTCATTATAAATCTTCCATAAGCGATAAAAACAGCTAATAGCTACAGCTCTAAAGTAAGACAATGGTCTTATATTCTTTATGATTGATATGATGCAAAACAGCAAATATCAAAACATGAGCAAGGCTAATTGCTGCAACCGGTGTTAAAAAGAGAAAAATGCCTAATGCCCCTGGAAAGAATTAATCCGGCTGTTCCCAGCAATTCCATTACTAGTTTAAAGCGAATGGTTGTGACCGGAAACCGTTCGGCCAAGGTAACTCTCTTTACCTGCTTATTAATTGGTTGGGATGATTTCATAACTCCAGCCATTGAAAACATTGAAGCCAGAATTCCCTGAATTTACCAAAGCTACATTGGCGACGACATGCCCTGGGGTTTAATACCATTTATTATCTGTAGTAATATCTTAATATTATAACTGAATCATTTTAAGTTGAAAAAATAATTATCATGTCCAGGAACAATTATATCGGCTATGGAATCAATCTTTTCCATACTCCGTTTTGATTCTGTCAAATCCAGAACATTGTAATAGGCACGCCGTTCGTCCCAGAAGTCTTTTGTAGCAACAGAATCGCCAGCTATTACAATAGACATACCTTTATAATCGAAACGTAAACTCTGGTGATCAGGTGTATGCCCGGGTGTAGGAATAATATCAATAGCTCCAAACAGACTTTTTTCTGCAGATTCAATTTGTTTAGGCAAGCTGGCAGAATTGTTTAGACCTGATGCTACTGATGATCCTGCAAGCCATCTGGATTTCATAAAATGTTTCAATCCCGCGATATGATCACCGTGCTGATGTGTAATAAATACAACATCTATTTTGTCAGGAGTCAGTCCTGTTCTTCTATTTAGTTCTGTTCCCATTGCCTTCTCATCATCCAGTGAAGGATCAATGATTACATGGAAATCTTCTCCGGATATAACGCTACATGTGCAAATTGCACTACGGATTGCACGTTCGTCACTTTCACCCCAGTACCTGTTACGTGAAAGATTACCAATAGTAATTATATCCCAGTGAATAACTTTGGAATTTTGTACGCCTCTCAGCCTGATTGTTCTTCCTGATTGTTCTGATTCTATTTGTTTTATGAAAGATCTTGTAATCCCTGTATAGCAAAGGCTTGCCATACCAAAGACGTTTATTACTGAACCCATGAATTTACGACGTTCAATATTTTTCATCAGAAAATAATTTTATTTATAATGACCTTATGGAACCCACATGTTAATGAAATAATAATAATTTGTTTAAGAGATTACTAATATGTTGGATTCATGATGCATCGATCATAAGTTGTTCGATAATTATCTGCTCTTCTTTGGTTAAAGGTTTCATTTTAGATGCAGCTACGTTTACCGACAATTCCTTTAGCGATTTCATTCCAATGACACAGCACGATATTGGTAACCCGAGACAATAACGAATTAAGGTTGATGCCTCAACCTGGTTTGGGGTCTCATCCCAATACCAATTTTTTCTGATAAATTCCTTCCCTGTTTCGGTTTTGGCAGGATTACCAAGAGCGAGTGCACCACCACCTCCACCCATCACTTTCATGTTTATGATACCCATATTTTTTTTTAACGCATTTGGAAGAACAATTTCTCTGAAAGGCTTTCTTCTGGGGCATGGGTTGAAAGTCGTTAAAACGGTATCAAACTTATACATATTAATCGCCCGGTTAATTGCATCAGCATCAGTATGGCATGTCACGCCGATGAATCGTACAACTTTCTCATCGCGCATTTTATGAAAGGCGCTCAACACTCCATCAGGCTTTCCCCATAAGGTAAGGTCCTCATCAGGACTTAAACTGTGAATGTTCCAAAGATCGAGATGATCAGTCTGCAACCTGTTAAGACTTGTTTCTAACTCCTTCATGGCTCCGTCGTATGTCCTGTTACCAGTTTTTGTAGAAAGAAAAATCTCGTTTCTCCTTTTGGCTACAACTTTCCCATAATTAATTTCGGATTGCCCATTCCCGTAAGATGCTGCTGTGTCGAAATAATTTATTCCTGAATCCAACGCAGCACTGGCAAGCTCAGCAGGATCAAATTCTTTAGTAGGCACAGCCATCATTCCTGAAACGCCTCCAATGATTAAACAGCTCACTTCAACTCCTGTATTACCAAGAATACGCTTTGGAAGGTCACTTTTCTTTATCTTAGATTCTTTTTCTGCACCCTCTTCAAATTCCAATCTCAGACCGGCAGCTCCTGCAACAGTTATCGTTGCCATTGCTCCCATAAATCTACGTCTATCCATTATTGTAATTTTTAGTAAAAGTTTAATGATTCATAATAATCTATCTTTTTACAGGATTGGCATAAACCTCTATCCAATCAACCCGTGAACAAGCATCACTTAGCCCGCCGTTCATAAGATCGGTAAATCCAATCTTATCTACCAGATTAAGCCAGTGGGTTCCATAATGGAACTCAGGATTGTCAATTGGTATACCTGGCGTAACTGTATTAATCTTAAGAAGACTCCATTTAATATCCTTAATAATAAAATCATACACTTGCCACACCGACGAGGGCCCTGCTGATTGATCGCTAACAAACCAATTCCCGCTGGCTGACTGTATTATTATATGTAAATTGCGCATCCCTGAATTCCTTACACGGCAACGAATCACTGCATTACTGGTAAGGTCAATATAAAAAGTTTTATGCGAGAGTGCCAGTGCCCATGTAGACCTGCAGAAACCTGTGAAAATGTAATAGGCATCATTGCCAGTGCCATGGTGCCTTTTCTTAATACTATCCTGTCCGGGTCCATAGAGTGTTTGAATCAGGTCCGGATTCATTACATCTTTTTGAGTTAAACTATAAGGTGTCATCACATCAAACGGTGGTAACTCGTTCCAATCTTCTTTAAAAAGAAGTTTAGGTGGTTCGCCTTGCTGTGCGAAACCAGTAGTAAATAAAATCAATCCTGAAAAAAAAAGTCCTAATTTCATTTTCATTTTGCCGGTAATGTTAATCGAAACAAATCAAATAGTTGAGTCAGTTGTAAAATTAATATATAAAGTTAAATTTTTAGGGGAGCTTTAACATAATCCAACAAACTAACATCTTCAGGGAGATGACAGACAATACGTTCACTCTCGCTCTTTTTCAGTACCCCGAACCCGCCGGAAGGCGGGCAGGCGGACAGATGCGATAATTAATGATCGGAGTTTACCTTCACATCCTTGAACATTAACGGGTTATTACTGAGCCTCAAGGTCTTGCCGCTGGCAATGGTCACGTTCCTGAGAATGACTTCCCTGGTTCTGACATAGGGATACTTCTCCACATAGGAATCGTTGGTCATTTTTGGATTGAAATCTGCAAATATGGCTGGACCATTGTAGTCATCCGGATGTTTGGAGTCGTCGATCCGGAGGTTTTCGATTGTAATCCGTTCCGGCATATAACAGGTGTAGCCGAAATCATGTTGTCCGGAATAGGATCCGCCGATCAGGCTGGCACTTGCCGTTCTTCCACCTGCAGGTATGAAAATGCAGTTGCGGATGAGGAATTCTCCCTGCCACGTACTGCCGTAGTCAGAACGCAGATTGATAAGACTCCTTCCATAGATAGTGGAATTTTCCACAATAAAGGTTCCGCTGCCAATGGCGTTTATTCCCTGGTGCCCCAGGGTCGAGTTGCGGATGGTGGCATTGGCAACCCCCATGTGGGCATCGAACCGGGATAAAGTGCAATTGTCATAAAGAAGATTCTTGCAGTAATTGGATCCCAGGATCCCCCAGTATTTGCTATCATTGATGTCATTCGTTTGTGTGCAGTTTAAGAATGACACATTGAGAGCCCGGTTAAGGGAGAGGTCGTAGGTACCCATGGAGACCGTTACTCCTGCCGCACCAATAGTCTGGTAAGTTTTATGTCCGGTAAGGATGGTATTCCGGACTGTCACGTATGCGCATTCACCGATATTGATGAATCCTCCATAAGGTGCTCCATGGTCTCCTTCGCCGGTGATGCGGTGTTCCAACCCGGTCACCAGAACATTGGAACGCCTGATTGCGATGCCACGGCTGTAGTAGTTGTACTTCGATTCGGCTCTGTTGGCAATGGTGGTGAAACGTCCTCCAGTGATGGTCAGCGTCGTCTCATCAATGGGAAGGGCTGTGATAGCTGTAATCTGGTCGAAATCCCAGATGATCGGAGCGTTCATATCCACCTTGCCGTCTTTATCAACTATAAAAATATCCGTCTGCGAGGATCCATTATTTTGATTCGCCCCAAACCGGATGTATCGTTTTACATTGGAATCAGTGACGGTGACAAGGCAGGTTCCTGGTAAAGAGACATTAATTTTCTCCTGATTCCTCTTAAGGGAAGATATCCCCTCAGTCTTGAAAGTTTGCAGACTGGAACTAACCAGGAAAACATGTGCATTCCGGTTCCGGGCGTCCGTATCGTCAATGATAAAGGCTGCCTTGCCAAAATCGGTGTCGGTCCGGATGACTGCTGTGCGGTTCTTCCCACCAATATAGTAGGTGGCCCCCTCGTCGGCTTTCACAGGAAGGCCCTGCTGATTGGCGAAGACATGGGCTGCAGCGATGGCGTCAATATCATCGGTTTTGCCATCGCCCATGGCACCGAAGTCACTATAGCGGACCAAACCATTGGCTTTAAATTTAAGGACATCCTTTGGAGATACATTTATAAGTAATTCCCCATTTTCACTTGTTCGTACCTGGGTTTTATCTTTTTCGGATGTTATTACCACATTATCAAGTGGGTTTTTGGTCTGCCCCTGTGTCATAGTCAACACACTGGAAAACAATAAGAAAAATAAGAGCATGTTTTTCATAAGAGTGTACTTTTATCCTTATTCAATCCGAACAGTTTGTTAGATATTAAATCAACGTGTATAGGTAATCATAAGCTGGTAATTTTCACACATAAACGCAAAAAAAAGTTCATTGGGATATATTAATGAAAATGAAATTATGGTTTTCGGGCCGAATTTCGAGGAATACTGATCAATAGTGTTCGCTCTCGCTCTCACATTCGCTCTGTTTTAGTACCCCGAGCCCGTAGGAAGGCGGGCAGGCGAACAAAAATTGCAACCTTTTTGATCTTACGAGCCTGACTTGGCTGGAATCATTTCGCTACCCTGACACACATTAACCGGCTTTGATCCCTGATCAGGAGTCTGCCCCCTGCAAGTGCCATTGGTGCCCAGTTCTGAGTAGATCCTCCAACTCTTGCAGCTAATGGATCATCACCGCTTATTCCTCCTTCTTTTAGGAGTTCTGCCGATGCAAGAGGTTTGAATCCCGATGGCGATGGCTCTATCAGATATAATGTCTGTCTGCCGTCTGTAGCCAGTATTAGCCCGTCAGCAAGAATCATACTGCCTTTATCAAATAGAGGAGTCCGCATTGTTTTCCATATGACCTTGCCATCCATGTCCATACAAGCCAGGCCTTCACGTCGACTGTTAGTTGTGAACTGAGCATAGAAATAACCATTATACATTATAGGCGGTTTTGTGTGATCTCCAAATTCGTTATGTTTAAAAAGTTCTGTAACGCCATAATTACCATCAGCCTTCTTTTCAACCTTTACCATAACAACCCCGTTTTCATACCCACCTACCACAAGCACTTTATTTCCTCCTGCATCAAGCGCGCTTGGTACTGAAATATGACATAACCAATCCTTGTATTCCCAAAGTATTTTTCCGGTACTTGGTTCTAATCCTACAATACTGCCAAGAGTTTGTGGTAAATCCCTATTCCCTATAGGATTAGTAGATGAAACCACCATCACAATATGATCTTTACCATCTATTTTTACAACAGAAGGACTTGCATATGATTCATTCCCGAGATTTGGTGTTTTCCAGACGATTTTACCTGTAACTTTATTATATGCAACGACACCTGCTTCCGGAGCCTGGGATGATACAATGACCAGATCACCATAGATAAGAGGACACTGGGTAATAGCCCAAATTGGAAGTTTTGTTCCGCCAAAATCCGTCCAGATATTCTTGTTCCAAACAGGTTTTTGAGTTTTGATATCAATACAATATAGATCGCCGTTGTGACCGCAAGACCAGACATAGTTGCCGTCTACGACCGGGACGCTCCGTGAGCCGGGAAACATAACTGACCCGGGAGCATTGTAGCTGAACTTCCATAATTCCTTGCCTGTTTTAAAGTCAAAACACCTCATTATATCTCCTGTCTTATCATCTCTGTCTAGCAGATAGACTTTCCCGTCTTTGATAACCGGTCCGGCATAACCAGGACCAACATTAACTGTCCAGAGGACTTCTGGCCCGGTTGCAGGCCAGGTACGCAAAATTCCTTTTTGAGGTGATGTGTTATCCCTGTTTGGTCCCAGGTATTGAGGCCAGTCCTGTGCGCAAACATTCGGGATGTAGGTGAATAAAACAGCTGCGGTTAAGAGGAGACTAATTCTTTTCATAATTATGGGTTTATTAACAAAGATAAAAAAAATAGGAATAAGATAGTTAATGGGAGACACTTTGAGGTATCTGAGATTCTCTATTTGAGATTCTATGACATTAATAATCAGTTCACATAATTCGGGGATCTTATGTCTTATGACATCCCATACAACTCATCCTTAGGATTAGTGAGGTAAGGGGAAGTTCCAAAAAAAAAACAAGAGGTCGATTTTGACCTCTTGTGCCGTTTGGTACCCGTAGCGGACGAAAGTTGCACCGGTTTAAAGATCTTTTCGTCTCAAATTTCCTTTTTTAAAACTCTAATTATAATTAGACCGAACTAAAGGGTAGGCGTCACACATAACTGCTTCACGCTCCCTCTACAGAAATTAATCCATTCACTCCTCCTTTTATTCAATTCATCCAACATAATAAACGATCCGGAAACATTTATTTGATTTAAGGATTCCGGTGTATGAATTTTGTTTTCTGTAATCAGATTAAACTATCATTTTCATGAAAACACACTTACTGATTTTTGTCCTGATATTTTCATGTAACAATATTGTTGATGCTCAGGGTATTATAAGCGGAAAGGTAACAGATAGAAATGATGAGATCTTGCCCGGGGCAAATGTTATGGTCAAAGGAACCTATGATGGAGCCTCAACTGATACATCCGGATACTTTCAGTTCAAAACATCAGAGTCGGGGAATCAGATTATTATGGCGAGTTTCATAGGATACAAAACAATGGAAATCAATATAGAGATTTCAGCGGGTTTTACCCCGGTCACAATAATAATGGAAGAGCAAATCGGAGAAATAAGGGAAATTGTTATTTCTGCCGGAGCATTTGAAACAGGGGACCTGAAACGGGCAATAATTCTTAAACCGATGGACGTGTCAACCACGCCCAGTGCAATGGGTGATATTTATGGCGCCATGACTACTCTACCCGGGACCCAGGTAGTTGGAAATGAAGGAGGATTATATGTAAGAGGGGGAGAAGGGTATGAATCAAAAACCACAATTGACGGAATGAATGTTGTCAATCCTTATATGTCAAAAATGCCTGATCTTCCTACACGCAGCAGGTTTTCACCAATACTTTTTACAGGTACAGCATTCAGTACCGGAGGATATTCTGCCGAATACGGTCAGGCATTATCATCAGTAATTAATCTGAAGACGACCGGGCTGGCCGAAAAGAACCAGGGTTCATTTTCGCTGATGTCAGTCGGAATGAGCGGTTCATATGCGCACCGCTGGAATAATTCCTCGATATCAGGAGCTCTTCAGTATTTAAATATGAGACCTTATTTCAGCCTGTTTAAGCAGAAGATGGATTGGAAAGATCCACCTCAACAAACTGGCGGAACGGTACTTTTCAGACAGCGATATGGGAAAAGCGGATTTTTAAAAGTATTTGGCTCATTTGACAATAATGAAAGTGCCTTGTATTATAATTATAAAGGAGACTCAGCTAAACCATCACATATAAGAGTTCTTTCCGCTAACTATTATTTTAATAGCACATACAGTGATATTCTTTCAGAAAACTGGAAGTTGAAAACAGGAATCGCCTACAGTTACGGTAACAATAAAACAGGTATTGACCAAAACGGGTTGGTAGAAAATACTCACTCATTCCATCAAAGGTTAACACTTAACCGTGATAATAATGAAACATTTACAGTGAAATTTGGTGAGGAGGCATCATGGTATTTGTTAAATCGTGATTATTATGCCTTTGATAGCCTTAGGACCTATAATTCAGGATTCACACTTACAGACTATGCATTCTTTATGGAACCTGAAATCCATGCTAATAATCATCTGGTTGCCCGTTTTGGGATGCGCGCAGAATATTTGACACTCTTGAACGAATGGCAGCTTGTTCCCAGAATATCAATGGCATATAATACAGGTGATTATTCACAGGTTTCGCTGGCGTATGGGTTATTCCGGCAACGGCCAGAAAATCAATATCTTATCTTTAGCCACGATCTTCAATCCGAAAAAGCCACGCACCTGATACTGAATTATCAGTATGAGGTCAATGACCGTATTTTAAGAGCTGAGGTTTACAATAAATGGTATAACAATCTTGTTAAGTATACGAGTGAAAATAATCCTGATCCTTTTGCTTATAACAATTTTGGGAATGGTTATGCCAGGGGTATTGACCTGTTCTGGCGCGACAGCAAAACTGTAAGAAATCTCGATTACTGGATATCCTATTCATACATTAATACAAAACGTAGTTACAAAGATTACAAGGTATTACGAGTTCCCTCATTTATTTCTTCTCATACTCTTTCAATCGTGGTTAAGTACTTTTTCAGTAAGTTAAATACTTATACTGGACTTACTTGCATGTATGCGAGTCCTAAAACGTGGTATAATCCTTCTTTACCATTTTCTTCAGGTGATCAGACAAAATCATATAATGACGTGAGTTTAAACTTAACAACTATCAGGCCTCTCTTTGGGAGCTATTGTGCTCTTCTTTTAAATGTTAACAACCTTCTGGGCTTTACCAATATATACGGATTTCATTATTCTCCGAATCCTGATTCAGGGGGGAGCTATTCACGCTACCCAATTGCACCTCAGTCAAAACGATTTTTCGTTTTAGCAGCATATTATGTTTTTTAATTTCTCCATCATTATTAATTAAATCAAAAAGTATTATGAAAACAAAAGTCTTTCTTACAGTATTAATTCTCTCCATTATTTCAGTATATGGTCAGAGCAATAAATACACCAAGGCCATGTCAGACAACCTTGAAAAGGCCAAATCTGTCAAATCAATAAATGATTTACAGGAACTGGCAAACACGTTTGCCTGAATAGCAGAAGTTGAAAAGAATGAGTGGACCCCATTGTATTATGCGGCATTTTATAACCTGGTAATTAATTTCCAGGATAGTGTCAGGGAACGTAAAGAAAAGTACATATCCCTTGCTCAAAAACAGATCGAATCGGGTTTGAAAATAAAACCTGATGAGACTGAGTTCTTTGTACTGAAAATAATGTCATATTACGCCGAAATGTCTATAGATCCTATGAAGGGGATGACACTTTTGGGTGAAGCAAATTCACTGATAAGCGAGGCAAAGAAAATCAATCCCGGGAATCCTAGAATCTACCTTGAGGAAGCAGAAGCAATTTATAATATGCCTGCTGAATTTGGTGGTGGCAAGGAAAAAGCCCTGCCGATTCTCTTGCTGGCTAAGGAAAAATTCGACAATTTTGCATCGACTGGTCCCTTTTCACCTGATTGGGGAAAAGATCGTTGTGAATTGTTGATTAGCGGGGCAACTGAAAATAAGTAACCTTGTTTAACCGAAAGAAATAGTACACGATTCAATATGAAGAAAGCAGTAAGAAAATATCTTCTGATAATTCTGTCCCTGATTATCATTGGGAACCTGCTTCCTTTCCTCCTTAGCCCTTCCTCTGTAACAAGTCCAAATCAATGGTTGTTCAACTGTGCATTCTCCATAGGTGTAGGCTTACCGATGATGAAGATGTCTGAATTCATAACAACCAGGTATGGCAACAAAATAAAATGGGAATCCAATCCATGGAAAAGAATTGCAGTTACCCTGGGTATTGTGATAATTGTGTCCACTCTTATTACTATACTGATCAATTATGTTTTTATTGTTATCATACTTGAAGTCTCCTTTACTCAATATCTTGAAACGACTCTTAATTTGATGCTTTTACAAATAGTGATAATCGTATTCATTTTCACTATTATTACAGGGATACAATTTTTCAGGATGTGGAAGGAAGGATTACTCAGACAGGAATCGTTACAGCGTAAAGCTCTTGAGCTTAAGCTTGAAGCCATGAAGAACCAGGTAAACCCTCATTTCCTGTTTAACAGTCTGAATACACTATCCACTCTGGTTCACAAAGATCCGGATATGGCTGTAAACCTGATCAGTCAGATGTCTGACATTTACAGGTACGTTCTTGAGCAGAAAGATAATAAGGTGGTTGAATGGCGCGTGGAGAAGCAATTTGTGGAAAATTATATTTCACTTCAGCAAATAAGGTTTGCAAACAATATCCGGATGCGAATTGATACAGGAGAAAACAAAGATTTTTATGTAGTACCTTTATCGGTACAGATGCTTGTCGAGAATGCCATAAAACACAATGTTATTTCTTCTGATGAACCACTGTTCATTCAAATATATGTGAAAGGCAATTTTCTGGTTGTTAAAAACAACCTGCAGGTTAAGTCGAGCCTTAAAAAATCAGTGAGTATCGGACTTGAAAATATCAAGATTCAATATGAGATTCTTGATAACAGGAAGGTTGAGGTATTGAAAGAAGAAGGAGAATTCACTGTTAAGTTACCTTTAATAACTAAACCACTTGTTTAAAAAATGAATATACTCATAATTGAGGACGAGCCCCTGGCAGCTGAAAGGCTTGAAGAACTTCTCCTTAAAAGTGATCCTTCGATCAAGGTTATCGGTAAATGCGATTCAGTTAAAAGATCGGTAAAGTGGCTAATGGAAAATCCTTTACCCGATATACTGTTTCTTGATATTCAACTTGGCGACGGGGTCAGTTTTGAGATATTTGATCAGGTTGATGTAGATTGTCCTGTCATATTTACAACAGCATTTGATGCTTATGCTATTGAAGCTTTCAAGCTTAATAGTATAGGCTATTTGCTAAAACCTGTTAAACCTGACCAGCTGAAGAGTGTAATTGACAAGTATAAGGCATCTCCATACTTTATTAATAATACATCTTCTTCTCAACAGCAAATTGCACTGGATCAGATCAGACAATTACTGACCAGGGAATACAAAAGGAGATTTTTAATTAAAACAGGATTGCATATCAGGAGTATCCCTGTCGAAGAAATTCTCTACTTTTTTAGTCTTGAAAAAGCCACCTATGTAATGATTATCAGCCACAAAACTGTACTTTTTGATCATACTCTTGAGCAATTGGAGAAGTTGCTTGATCCTTCCATGTTCTTTCGTATTAACAGGAAGTATATCGTTTCATTCAATGCGATTATTGATATGGTTACTTTCTCACATTACAAGGTGAAGATTAAATTACAAAATTGCAGTGATGAAGATATTTTTGTAAGCCGCGACAGAATGCAGGACTTTAAGGATTGGCTTGACAGGTGAGGTCAATTAAGGGGAGAAGGTAAAGAGTTTATAATGGAAGAGTAGGCAGAAAGTGTCAGATACCCGGGAAAGTGCATTGGCCTATCCGGTTTAGCAACCAATCCAGTAAAAGAAGTTCATTGAGAAAGACACACTGATACTGGAGAACCTCATGGAATATTACAGGAAGTCAGTTGGTGTGACAAAGAAAAAGATACTTGATGGCATTTTTTCTGAATATCTCGTTTTGGAGACAAGGCTCCACCGGTTGGAGGAGCCGCAGTTCTTCGCAGTTGAAAAGGAAAAGTTACTGATAATTTACAGTCTTATTTATAGATTTCTTTCCTATGCCCAAATGAGACAACAGTAACGATAATTGTATTGTCGTTAATTTCATAGATAACTCGGTAATTGCCAACCCGAATACGGTAGGCTTCTTCTCCTTTAAGTTTTTTGTAGTCGTATGGCCTGGGATTATCTGCGAGGTCAATGATTGAAGCTTTAATTACAGGGATAATCTTTTTGTCAAGCTTCATTATCTGCTTCTGAGCATACCGTTCAATAAGAACTTTATACTTCATTTTATGGCGTCTTCAATTTCCCTGAAAGCTTGTTCAAATGGTATTGCATGTCCTTTATGAGCTTTGGCTTTGCGATATTCCTTTATCTCATCAAGTTCTTCGGAATCAGCCACAAGTTTTTCATATGTCTTAATAGGAACTTGAACAGCTATTTTCCGGCCATTTTTATCTATTATATAGTTTTCATGTATCATAACTCAATTAATTAGTACGATATATTAGCCTACCGAATTTACAAAGATAATCTACTTGAAAGAAAAATCAAAAGATCAATAAAAACCACACCTTAAATTTATATACTTACTGGTAAACTTTTAGCTGACTATTCACATAAAGAAGGAACTTCCAATGTTAGAGAACCTACCGGAATTTTACAGGAAGTAAGAATTCCAAAAATAATATGATCCCTTGGTTGCAACTCTGGCAAAAAACTCATTTTCTTAAAATAAAAAGTTGCAACCCCCTGTCAAACAGTGTGAGTGTGAGAGCGGGAGTGAGGAAAAAAAAGATCTCAAGTTCAGTACCCCGAACGGACAAAAGTTGCAACCAGATGAGAGACTTATTGAGGTATCTGTAATAATTTATTTATTTATTCTCTATGACACTAATGATCTGTTCACATAATTCAGGGATCTTATGTTTTATGACATCCCATACAATTGAATAATTTACTCCCATATAATCATGAATCAGTCTGTCCCGCATTCCAGCCATTTCTTTCCATTTTACCTTGTCCCATTTTATTTTGAAATCAGCAGGGATTTTCTTGGATGCTTCACCAATTATTTCAAGACTTCTTACAAGGGCTCTCTTTAATGTTTCATCGTTAAGGAAATCTTCCTTGGTAAGGTCTTTGCCAGTGACAGAAATAATATATAAACTTTCATCACGTATATGCTTAAGATATTCAATAGGTTCTTTAGACATAAACTACTTCTTTTAGGATCTTAGGACCAATATATGGGCTCAGACCATTTAATGTAACAATTTCAACTTTTTCATTCTTAAAAAGCTCTTCAAATATGTCATAAGCTGCCATGTAGTTATCATAGTTTTCCATCTCAGGTTTAAAATCAATCAGGATATCAATATCACTCTTATCCGATTGCTCATCCCTGGAATATGAACCAAAAAGGCCAACATTTCGTATACCCAACCTGATAAGTGACTGTCGGTTAGTCTTAATTGCAGATATTATAAAATCTTTAGTTGTCATCTTCAACTCTTTACTGCAAATGTACAAATCTTTTTAATGTCTCTTTACCGTACAAAGATAATTTGAGTCCGGGAGAACAAAGCAGATTTTTACGGGAAGTCAAATGGCGCCATGATGAAAAAGATCTTGGTTGCAACTCTGACAAAAAACTCATTTTCTTCAAAGAAAAAGTTGCAACCCTCTCCCTGGAAATCATTGTACATCTCATCCTTAGAATTAGTGAGGGTTTCAGGATGTCATAAAAAGAAACAAGAGGTCGATTTTGACCTCTTGTGCCGTTTGGTACCCGGAGCGGGACTTGAACCCGCACAGCCGTAATGGCCACAGGATTTTAAGTCCTGCGTGTCTACCATTCCACCATCCGGGCAGAATTTAGTGTTGCAAATTTAAAACAAATAACTCTTAATCAAAACTGTTGAGAATTTTGGGGTAATAAATCTCCATGTTCCTCTGTGTCTTTATTATCCACCGTAGCATTTGCGAAGGTGGACTCAGTAGCTCTCTGTGTAACTATTAAAATATTAAGAACTTACACAGAGTTACACAGAAGAGGCACAGAGCTAAACTGAGATAATAAATTAATTTTTAACCAATATTGGTTTGCCTAATCCAACCTTTTCAAGTGGCTTTAATTGAGTTTTGGCATCGCCTACAATAACATAATACATCTTTGATGGATCGATATACTTATTTGCAAGTTCCAGCTCTTTTTCAACCGTAAGCCCTTTGACAAATGCCTCTTCCTGTTTGATGTAGTCTGCCGGCAGATTATATGTTGTCATTGTATTTAACATTCCAAGAAGACTTCCTAACGTTTCAAACCGAAGAGCATTACCTTTTAGAAGTGATGACTTTGTAAAGTCGATGTACTCCTGAGGAACATTATTACGATATTTCTCCATCTCTGTTTTGAAAATTGTTACAGACTCAAGTGTTGAATTTGTACGAACCATTGATGAAGCAATGAAAGCACCATAATTTTTTGCACCTGAGAAGCTTGATCTGGCTCCATAGGTAAATCCTTTTTCTTCTCTGAGAATCAGATTGAAAACTCCATTAAACGATCCACCAAGCTTGTAATTGGCAACAGTTGCAGGGTAGAAATCGGGATCTGATCGGGGAATTGTTGGAGTACCAATTGAAATAACGGATTGCTTTGCTCCGGGTACATCAACAAAATATATCTGTGATTTATCTGGTGCTCCCGGTATACTTATTTCAGGAATTACTACCTCCTTAGCCTGCCATTTTTGAGTAAGACCTGCCAGCGCAGACTCAGCCCTTACCTGATCAACATCACCAACTACAAGGAATTTTGCAATAGATGGTGAAATGTATGTTTTATAATACTCTTTAAGATCCTCCATAGTGATTGCTGAAACAGATTCTTCTGTTCCTGAAGCATCGATGGCAAGAATATTATCTCCATAAATGAGCTTGTTTAGTGTGGTATAAGCAAGGTAACTCGGACTCGCGGCATTTCGTTTAAGGTTATTAATTATACGACTTTTGGCCAGAGCAAACTGTTCTTCATCCCATCGGGGCTCAAGAAGGATTTCTTCAACTAGTTCAATCGTTTTTTCAAAATTACGTGAAAGTGAACTAACATTGACTGATAGATCTTCATTTCCGGAAGATACATAGATTGATGCTCCCAAAAGACCAATAGCATCTTCCAGCTGTTCAGGAGTTTTATTCTTTGTTCCTTCGTTCATCATTGTTGCCACAAGACTTGCAACACCGGCTTTTTCAACCTTATCGAGCATATGACCACCATCTATAGATATTGAATATTGTACAGTTGGAAGTTCACTCTGGATAATTCCCCATACCTTCATTCCATTTGTCAGAGATGAAGACCATGGTTGGGGTATTGTTACTTCAGGATCAGGGCCAACAGGAGGCATCACACTGCGATCAATTTTGGTCGGAGTCTTTACAATGGTCTCTTCAGCAACCATATCAGCCTTAACCTCTGCGGCTTTCGTTACATCTTCTTCAACAATACCTGCATTTGTAGATCCTTCAACAATAAGATTGACCTCACCTTTGGGAACAAAACTTGTTTCAACAAAATTCTTCCCTTTGATATATTTATTATACACTGCTTTTACATCTTCCATTGTAACTGCCTGAGTGTAGTCAAGATCTTTATTATAGAATTCAGGATCCCCTGTATACATTGTATATTCAGCCAGGGTAAATGCTTTTCCCTGTACACTTGAAAATCTTCTATAGAAACCTGTCTCATTTTCTGCTTTAATTCTTGTCAGGTCCTCTTCACTAAACCCATCCTTTTCGAACTTATCAAATCCTTCAAAAATTGCTTTTTCAACTTCTGACAGATTTACACCGGGGTTTGCAGTAACTGAAATTGTAAAAACACCTGCAATTTCCTGGGAACCATTTCTTGCATAAACCCGCGAAGTAAGCTTCTTGTCTTTAACAAGTATGGTATATAGAGGAGCTTTCTTGCTGTTTGCCAGAAGTTCGGCAAGGAAGTCGAGTGCATATGAATCTTTTGAAAACTGCTCAGCTGTTGGGAAAACCATATTTAGCTGAGGAGCCCTGGCAAAATTATCTTCATGATAGAATCTTACTTTTGAGGTAAGAGATACAGGCATTGGTTCCCTTTTTTCTATATTTTCACCGCCAGGAATCTCTCCAAAGTATTTTTCAACAAGAGCTTTAACATCAACGCTGTTAATATCTCCTGAGATAACCAGAATAGCATTGTTTGGTGAATAGAATTTCTTATGAAAAGCGACTACATCCTCCACTGAAGCATTTGTAAGATCTTCCATCTCCCCTATAACAGTCCAGCTGTAAGGATGTCCTTTGGGATAGAGATTTTTGAGTATCAATCCCTGGTTAAAACCATATGGTGCATTATCGACGCTCTGACGTTTTTCGTTTTGTACCACATTCTGCTGATTGGCAAGTGCAGATTTTGTAACCGTATTTTCGAGATATCCCATCCGGTCAGATTCTAACCATAATGCCATTTCAAGTGCATTTTTGGGGACAACTTCATAATAATTGGTTCTATCCTGGCTTGTACTGCCGTTAAGTGAGCCACCGGCACCCTGGATAAGCTTAAATAGCTGATCTTCCCCAACATTCTCAGATTTTTGGAACATCATATGTTCAAAGAGATGTGCAAAACCGGTCTTGCCAGTTGTTTCACGACTTGATCCAACATGGTAATAGATGGCGACTGCTGCGATTGGATCAGAATGATCTTCATGAAGAACAACGGTTAGTCCATTTGCTAAGGAGTATTTTTCAATCGGAATGGAGAGAGTACTCTCCTGACTTTTAGGCTTACATGAAAACAGAAGAACGATCATGACTGACATGATCAGTGAGATAGATTTTTTCATAATGATATTATTACAGATTAGGTTGTTGTATACAATATTGAAGCTAAAAGTAATAATAAAACTTTTAAGTGCCGGTAGTTTGAAGATAAAAAAAAAGTCTTATTTTTGCCGGTGAAATTGCGGGAGTAGCTCAGTTGGTAGAGCACGACCTTGCCAAGGTCGGGGTCGCGGGTTCGAGTCCCGTCTCCCGCTCAGACAAAAAGGTTGCGAAAGCAACCTTTTATTATTTAGACAAGCCAACTACTGTCTTCGCGGGCCCCATTCAACCAGAGTATTATTTTCGAAATATAACCAGGTGTTTATAAATATCCATTCCTCCTTAATAATATTTCCGCTTATAACCCTGTTTACTTTTTGAGCATCTCCCCAGCTGTCTCTTACCATTTCGGAATTCATTCCTTTCCAGATTTTACCGGATAAAAGCCTGGCAGCCATATTGGAGCCGTATTTATTTTCAAGATAGGCGAAACGACTAATCTCCTGTTGCTGAGCAGCTTGTTCTTGCTGTTCAGGTTGTTGAATCTGCTCCTGTTGTGTGTTCTGCTGCTGAACGACAGGTTTGCTATCAATTGTTGCATGTCGTTTGAAAATGTAACCTTCACTTTCCTCAAAAACAACATGATAATAGGTGCTGTCAGAATCAATAACTTCAACTGTGGAGCCGGAAGGAACAATAAAAATGACAGTAGTAAGATCATCCTTTGCTCCAAACAGTCGTGTTGCAGATGTCAAGGTTGCAGTTGTATATGAATTCTGAGTGGCAGACTGGTTTTTCTCAAGATCCTGGAGAAGGTCAGCCCTGTTTCCCTGCGCCCTTATAGGAATAACACATATAATAAATAAGGCAAAAAATATTAGTTTCTTCATATTATTGTTTTTTTCAAATAAAGCAAAAATTGTACCAACTTTAAACGATTTAACGACATGACTTTGCAATGGTGCAAGGTTCAATAAGATAACAGGGCTAATACAATTCTCCCTTTTCTCCCTGGAGCCTTTGCGCCTTTTAAGCCATCATACCTTTTTCCTTATCAGCATTAGTCCGTCGCGCAGAGGCAATATTAATACCTCTATACCTTTCTCTTTTCTGATCATCTCATTAAAAGCAATTATTCCTCTTGCCTGCTGATCTTTAGTGGCTTTTTCCAGTACTTTCCCTCCCCAGAGAACATTATCTGCAATAATATATCCACCACGTCTGACTTTTTCAATTATCAAACTGAAATATTCAACATATTCTCTCTTGTCGCCATCAATAAAAACCAGGTCAAATACCTGGTCAATAGATGGTAGAATTTCCAGGGCATTCCCTGTAAGCTGGCTGATTTTAGATACCAAACCTGCCTTTTTGAAGTAGGAGTGAGCAAAAGCAGTAAGCTCATCATTTATTTCGATGGTTATAAGCTTCCCTCCCTGTTTAAGACCTCTTGCCAGGCAAATTGCAGAATAGCCTGTGAATGTTCCAATTTCCAGGATATTTTGGGGAGAGATCATCCTCGAAATGAATTCAAGAAATTTCCCCTGCAGATGGCCGCTTGCCATGTTCGGGTTTACAAACCTTATATGCGTCTGGCGGTATAGCTCCTCCAGAACAGGATCTTCCGGGGTGGAGTGGGTGAGAAGGTATTGGTCAAGTTTTGGATTCATAATAATTACTTCTGACTACAAATATATCAGCATCGATAACTTCCCCGGTTCAAAAACCTCATTAGCAGTATCAAGCAATTCGGATGCTGTCACTGAGTCAATCTTTTTGCATATATCTTCCAGGGAATCAATTTTATTAAAGACCAGAAGGCTTTTCCCGAGACTGAGCATCAGGCTTTCATGATTCTCGTAACCTCTTGCCAGGTAACCTTTTATCTGGTTTTTTGCTTTACTTAACTGAACAGTGCCCAATTTAGTTGTGCGAAGCTTATTGAGTTCTTTCTTCGCAATCGATATGCTTTTATTCAGGAACTGACTGTCGGTTCCGAAATAAATCGAAAAGATCCCGGTATCATAATATGGATTATAGCTCGATTCGACATTATATGCAAGACCGTTTTTCTCGCGGAGAGAAAGGTTGAGCCTCGAGTTCAGCCCCTGTCCTCCAAGGATGTTATTAAGAAGAAACATTCCCATTCTTCGGTCATCTTTCAGGTCGTATGCCAGATTACCGATAATACAATGATTCTGGAAAGTATCCATCTTTTTCGTAAGGGACGCAGGTTTATATAACCAGTCTTTATCTATTCTTAATTCCCTTTGTTTTGTAACGATATCTGAAAAGTACTTTCTGAAATACTTCAGGATCTTTTCATTGGATATGTTCCCAACAGAACAGAATACCATCTCCTGGCTGTTATAATTATTTGCTATAAAATCAGAGATCGTCTTTTGTGAAAATGATTTTACTGAACCGGGAGTACCCAGTATATTCCGACCTATCGGTTGACCGGAAAAAATAAGTTCTTCAAAATCGTCAAATATAAGTTCTGAAGGATTATCGAGATATGAGTTTATCTCTTCAATAACGACATCTTTTTCTTTTTCTATCTCTTTTTCAGGAAAAATCGAACTAAAGGTTATATCGCTTATCAGTTCGATAGTCCGCTCGTAGTCCTCTTTAAGGAATGAAGCATGTATGGCTGTCTCCTCTTTTGTAGTATATGCATTTAGTTCACCCCCTACATCTTCGAGGCGGCTGAGTATATGATAAGCTTTTCTTTTTTTTGTACCCTTAAACAGCATATGTTCTATGAAATGTGCTATACCATGCTCAGCATCGGTTTCGTTGCGTGAACCGGAATTGATTATAAGTCCGCAATGAGCAACCATGCCCGTTGTCCTGTGATGGACAAGCCGGATGCCGTTGTTGAGGGTATGAAGGAGGAGTTCCATCTGGTATTGTAAGTGAGGATGCAAATGTACCACATCTTAATCTGATTAATTCATAAACCTTAAAAAAGACAAAAGACAAAAGGCTAAAGACAAAAGGTTCAAAACATTATAAAAAACAATCATAAATACCATTTGCACAAAAAAATAAAAAAGTTTGCAGATACCTAACTTTTATCTTTCTACTTTTATCTTTTATCTTCTGCATGAATAATGCAGGTTAAAATGATTCCAAACAGAATTTGTTTATCAAAGTTTTGCTTAATCGGATTTGAAATATATATTTGCAGTCCGAAAAGGAGGTGCCATAGCTCAGTTGGTAGAGCAATGGACTGAAAATCCATGTGTCCCCGGTTCGATTCCTGGTGGCACCACAACCTTAAATCGCAAATCCCGCAAGATCAACGTCTTACGGGTTTTTGTTTTATGAGTGGTGACGGAATTGGTGACGAATTTTTTAACGTACACGTTATCAGTGTATTACAAGCGCCAAATCACAACAAAACCGTCATTAAGAGTAGTAAGGAACATTTATTAGGAGTATTTGTAGTTAAGAGTCAAGGCCTCTGGTTATTCTATATTACAGTGCAAATTAAGGAATGCTAGAGACTAGGCCGAATAGATCTTAAATCTGGTTTCATAGTTGTGTCATTCTGCATTTTCTTTCCTGATGTTCTGAGATCGTGCAACTCAACTTTAAAATCTCAAGAACATGTGAAAACTAACCGTGCTAAGTTCATTCTCCAGATTCCCACCTAGGAGACTTGGATGAGTGGATTGACTGTTATTTGGTTCACATTACTGTCGTTCATAATTTTATCTCAATGAATAACGATTATAATAGTATTTCTTAAATTTTTTATGCTAAAAAATGAAGGACGCGTATCGAAATATAGCATGGATATATGACCGTCTTTTCGAGAACATAAATAAAGGTATAAGATTAGCGGGGATTCGTATGTTACGCCCATCAAAAGGGATGAACATCCTTGATATTGGCTGTGGAACCGGTACGCATCTCGAACTTTACAATCGCTATGGATGTAACCTTTATGGAATTGATTTCTCGCCGGCTATGTTGGAAATTGCACGAACGCGTCTTGCAGATTCGGCCCAACTTGAACTAGGTGATGCAACCAGTATACCCTATGAAAATAATAAATTTGATTTAATCATTTCTATGCTTTCCCTACACGAAATAACTCAGCAAACAAGGTCAGGAGTAATCTCTGAGATGAAACGGGTTCTAAAAAAGGATGGACATATTCTCCTTATTGACTTCCACTCCGGTCCTTATCATCCTATTCAAGGATGGATATCTAAGGTTATTATCTTTTTCTCTGAGCTAGCTGCAGGAATGGAACACTTTAAGAATTACCGCCAGTTTATCAAAGGAAAGGGACTTTCTGCACTGGCAACATTAAATGGGTTGAAAGTTGAACAACAAAATATAATTGCAGGAGGTACATTTGCAATTTTCCTGGTCTCCTGCAAAAATCGAAAATCTTGATCATCATTTGCCAGTTATAATGTGTTTAGGTTGCTCTCATTATGATGCGTTGCACAATATATAGATATAAGGTTTGCAAACATAAATGCAGACCCCTGCAAATCAATAAATTACAGGGATCTTTTATTTCTCTGTTGACGGAATTGATGATTATTTTGTAACGCACACATAGTCAGTGCATATCCATTCCTCTTGTCCACTCAAGTTTATTGAGTGTCAGAAGGAAATCTAAAATAGAACAATATTCAGATTGGGTTACATATTTTTTCATAAATTGCACAAATATTTGTCAATTTTTCAATGCAGCTTTACTCTTTAGTCTGGAAAAATGAAGATTGGAAATAAGCATATTTTTCTGGGAATAAAATTGAATATTTTAGGAAAGTTACTGATTGGCATAATCTTTTTGATAATGCTGATTTCACTTATAGCATTGGTGGGTATAAGAAATATAAGCAATCTTGAGAAGACATATACTGAGATGATGGTTTTATCTAACAAGAATAACACTATTCATAATATAAAGTTATATTTTCAGCAAATAGTAATGCCTCCCAATGATTACCTTATCCACGGGAATAAGATTGAGCTATCAAATTTTGAACAGTTACTGAAAGAAATTCAACAATTGATATATGAATACAGCAAGCTTGTTGGCAACAAAAATGAACAAATCTTATTCGATAAGATTGAAAGCAGCCTGATTGAATTGACAGCTTTATCTGGAAATATTCTTGAAATCGAAGACCCAATAGGCAATATTCAAGGTGCAATCATGATGGAGGAGATGGATGGATTTGCGGATAGTGTAGTAACTGAGATTGAAGCCTTCCTGACAGGTGATGAAAATGAAAGGGAAGAAAATATTAAAGCAAGCCATTTAACTATTATTAAAACCAGTAGAGCTATTATTATTGTGGGATTGTTAATTAGTTTTTGTCTGTTTACAGGTGGATTTTTTTATGTAAGGGAAATCACCAGGCCTTTGAAAATATTGGAAATTGCTGCTCAAAAGGTATCTGAAGGAGATATGTTTGTTAAAGCGGAAGTTAATACAAATGATGAAATCGACAATCTTGCCAAATCCTTTAATTCGATGATCGAGGTCTTAGAAAAAACAACTGTATCCCGTGATTATTTGAACGGTATTCTCAACAGAATGATTGATACCTTAATTATTACCGATGCTGAAGGTAAAATAAAAATTGTTAATAAGTCAGCACTTGATCTGTTAGGATACCAGGAAGGTGAGATTATAGGACAACACATTGGGATTGTAATGTCAAAAGAAGGTAACAAAAATGTTCAGTCAGACATTAATGACACAAAGGAATTGTTCAAGAATGAGCATATTGATAACATACATAACAACTATCATACAAAAGCAGGTACTGTAATACCTGTTTCGTTTTCCAGCTCCTTAATGTATAATAGTGACAATAGAATCTCGGGATTGATATGTATAGCTTCACATAATTCAGAGTTCTACCAGGGAGAAAAAGAGGTTGCACAGGTAAATTCTGACACTGAATATCCTTTCATCAGAACATTAGGAGAGATCCCGTTAACCAAACGTGAGTTGGAGATCTTAAGATTAATTACTAGAGATCAGAGCAGCAATCTCGAAATTGCAAACAAGCTATTTATCAGTGTAAGAACAGTAGAAACTCACCGAAAAAACATCATGAAAAAATTACATACAAAAAGTGTGATATCTTTGGTTCATTATGCTGCCCAAAATGGTATAATTTAATCTGCATATTTCATATTCTGCTTTACGCCTCCCCTTGTGTAAATCATGAGGATAGCGATATATTAATCCGTATATACGTATTTGAGGTTCTGGTCCAATAGTTACTTAGTTTTACTTTATCTTCATTGAGGATTCGATATCACCTCAAAGAATTTTGTTTGTAGAATTTATAAATTTCAATTATTCTGCAACTTTTTAATGACTAATTTGTTAATAAATCAGAGGGTGTGACAGACCGTAAGAATAAAACCTAAATTAAAATGAAATATTTATTTGTTATTGTATTAGTGATACTTTCAAAAAATATTATCGGACAGGTAACTGGCGCTGATACTACGACAAACGAACCTTTGAATTCTGCAGCTAACATTATCTCAGGTAATATCAGCAAAGGAGTTACCCTTGGAGCTTATGCACAGATTGATTACAATCAGCCGTTCAGTGATATTGCTAGGCAAAACGGCAACCTTGATGTTCACCGACTGGTTACTTTTATGGGCTATAAGTTTAACGACCGCACACACTTTGTTACTGAAATAGAAATTGAACATGTCATAGAGGTTTATGTTGAACAAGCTTTTTTAAGTTACATGATTGACGAAAGACTGAATTTCAGGGCAGGATTAATCCTTATACCAATGGGTATTCTCAATGAATATCATGAGCCACCAACGTATAATGGGGTTGAAAGACCAAATCTTGACGCTAAGATCGTTCCGACTACCTGGCGGGAGGTGGGAGCGGGTTTTTCAGGTAAATTTGATGACCTCTCATTGAAATATCAGCTATATATATTAAACGGCTTCAACGGATATAACGGTTCAGGGAAATTCAGGGGAACGGATGGTTTTAGGACTGGAAGACAAAAGGGAGCAGAGTCTTTTATGAGCAACCCAAATCTTTCAACAAAGATTGATTATTACGGCATTATGGGACTAAAGTTAGGGCTTGCTGTTTATTATGGAAAGAGTCAATCATCTTTATATCATGGTTTAGACATGGATGATATTGGTGCTGTAAAAAAGGCTGATTCCTCCATTGTCGGAATCACTATGTTGGGTTTGGACGTCCGTTATCAAAACAAAGGCTTTGAGGCAAGGGCTCAGTATATTTTAACAAGTGCCTCTAACACCCTGCAATACAATGCCTTTACAGGTAAGGACCTAGGCTCGAAGATGATGGGATATTACTTTGAAGCTGGTTATAATGTATTGAGATTTTTAAAGGATACCAGGAATAAGATGACAGTATTTGCCAGATATGAAAATTATAATACCCATGCCCAAGTAGATGCTGGTATAGCTAAGATTGATGCATACAACAGAACTGATATTACTGTCGGTCTTGGATTTAAAGTTGCTGATGGAGCAGTGTTTAAGGCAGATTACCAGCTATTTAAGAATGCAGATACAAGCGTTGATGGTATAAATCAGATTAATCTCGGTATGGGGATATGGTTCTGAGTATGATTGTTGACAGTCCGATTTAAGACAGGCTTTTAATATATTTTAAAGTGCTAAACAGGTTTTTATTTGTAATAATATTATTGTTCTTTAGTATCATATTCTTCTCCTTCGAGGATAATGGTTTAGGTCTTTCCAAAAATGCCTTAAAAAAAGTTGAAAAAACTTTTTTGCAACTATGGCCAGAAAGAATGGTTTCATGGGAAAAAGTACTTATCACAGAGGATGCAAGGAGAGCTTTATCTTTTGATATCAAATCAGATCAACTGTTCAGGTTGAAAGATAATGAAAGCTTGGTTGGATATTTGTATGTAGATGGTGCGCCGGGCAAGTTCGACAGATTTGATTATATGGTTATTTTCAGTCCTGACCTGACAATTTTAAATGTAAGCGTTTTGGTATACAGGGAAGATTATGGAGGAGAGATTGGGAGTATGAGATGGTTAAATCAATTTACCGGTAAAAAGGATGGCAGAGGAATGGAATTTAAAGAAGATATCCAGGGAATATCGGGAGCCACTATCTCGGTACTTTCAATCTCATCTGGTATTAAGAAACTTTCTCTCAATATTCAGGAGTTGAGGAACTTAGGGGTCATTTGATATTAATAATAAGAAAATAGAAATAATGCAACTTTCAGGAACCATTCATGATCTCCCAAAAGACGTTAAGGTATTTATAGCGCTATTTGTAATAACTTTAAGCTTCGGCTTTTTTACAGGTTTCTCTTTTTTACACTTGACTACCAGTCTGACACCGCATGGGATTGAAAATCATTACATTGGGAATGAAAATGATGTAGATGCTGAAGAAATGATATTCAAGAAATCAGAAAGGGAAATATTGAATATTATTCACACACATGTCTTTTCATTTTCATTGATATTTTTAGCTCTTGGTGGTATTCTGACAACCACATCCATAAATCAAAAACTAAAGAAATTCTTACTGATCGTGCCATTTGTTTCGATCATTCTGACATTTGGCAGTATATGGATTTTATGGAAGGAGATTTTATGGTTTAAATATATCATTATACTTTCAGGTATATTATTAGAAGCTTCTTTCATATTGATTGTATGTCTCATATTATGGCAATTGATTTTTGTTAAAGGCGAATAATTAACTTAATCTAATCTCTCAAAAATCATCCCACAAACCAAAATTTGCTTATTCAATTGTCAGGTAAATACTGACAATGAATATCCTTACATCAGAACATTGGGCGAGATCCCATTAACTAAGCGTGAGTTGGAGATCTTAAGATTAATAACTGCAGATATGAGTAGCAATCTCGAAATTGCAAACAAACTATTTATCAGTGTAAGAACAGTAGAAACTCACCGAAAAAACATCATGAAAAAATTACATACTAAAAGTGTGATATCTTTGGTTCATTATGCTGCTCAAAATGGTATAAATTAATCTGCATTTTTCATATTCTGCTTTAGTGCCTCCCCTTGTGTAAATCCGGAAGATAGTGGTATAATTATCTATATATACGTATTAGATGGTATATTTCATTCCGTAAATCTATTTACGTATTCCATGGTATATTTTTTCTTCAATTGATAATTATTTTTGTATTTAGGTTTTTTACAGTATGGTGTTATGATTATTGTTCAGGCTTCGGTTGATAAATCTAGTACAGGATATTGAAACTGAAGCCTGGATTTCTAAAATTAGTTGATGTTTTGGCTGCAATTACTGTTTATGTTGAGAACCCTATTCGGATTTGGAGTGAGAGGGCTGTGTGAAAATATTGCAGTCAGCCTTTCGTTTGGTTAATGTAGAGACCTGTTTTAAATTAAAAATAAACATATGAAACCTATAGACATCATTTCATGCAGTGATTGCACAAATCATGCATGTTTCTTTAAGCAATATGAGCCATCTTTAAATAGTCCAATGGTTGAAGCAAAAAAACAACAGGCGGACTATTTGAATGAGCAATATATTATTCGCGAAGGTGATCCTATTATAGGAATTTATTTTGTGCAAAAGGGTAAAGTCAAAATTTTTTCCTGTGGACTGAATAGTACTCCGCAGATAGTGCGACTTGTTCATTCTGGCGAATCACTTTGTTTTAGAGGGTATGGAAGAAAAACCTACCTCACAAATTCTGTTACGCTGGAAGACAGTCGAATATGTTTTTTTGATGAAAAAGATTTTATGAAAATATGTGACCTTTCCGTACTCTCAATGCATCTTGTAACATATCTTGGCCATGAGCTTGAGATTGCTGAAAAAAGATTGAAATACCTTATGCAAATGAACGTAAGGGAAAAAACAGCAGAAGCGCTCTTGTTCATGAAGAAAAGTTTTGGTGTAAATAAAAATAACGAATTAAATGTATACATGAGTCGGAAAGATATTGCCCACATTGCGGGAACGAGCGAAGAAATCATCATTCGTCAGTTATCTGACTTTGAAAAAGAAAAACTCATAATGAGAAAATACCGTGGAACCAGAATTGCATTACTTGATGAAAAAAGATTAGAACAATTAATTCATAAGTATACTGCTTTTAGTTCTGTCACAACTAATTAATAATATGGATTTTTCCATAAAAACCATGACAATCTAAAATTTAAAAAAATGATTGGTTCGGCCTGATTGACATAAAATAGCTATCTTTTCACGAATGCATAAGAACTAAGTATATTTGTTAAACAATGGCACCAAAAATATAGTATTTAGCGGTACCCTTCAATAACTGAAAATAGGAGGCATTAGATGATTATTTTTCAATGGATAATATTATTTTCATTAATTGGGCTTATAGTCGTCATTGGTATTGCTAGCATGCTGTGTGCTGCACTTCTTATGGCTTGGCTGTCAATAAAAGATGATAGTTCAAATGAATCGTGACCATATTACAGTGGATGGAAGTGTTGGCCATAGAGTACACTTTATTTCTGATTAGCTTCCTACTTACCTCTTTCATTTTATTCCTCTTTTCCTGCATATAATTTGAAAATCCCCAGTCGATTTTACTCTTCTGATAAATCTCCCTTTTCAGAATTCTATTCCTGAAAAGTAAGGAAGTCGTACATTTTAGTATACTGCAGAATGCAGGCCAATTTATCTGATCATACACCCTGGTTTAATATTCCTTAAAGTTCATCTTTATTCGGACCCAAACATATGGTGTAAAGTCATCTCCAAATTTTTGTCAGGGCAGGTAAATATTCATTTCTTGTAGAACTATTCACTGTTATTTATTTCACACTAAAGTTAGGTTTGTCATAATGATTTAATTCGAAGCCAAAATAAATGACTCTTAATAAAACAGATAAAACTTTTAACTTAAACTAAATACAATTATTATGAAGAAAAAAGATTCAATCTCGAAATTAGCCAAACTTTCAGGAGTTTTTCTGATATGTGTTGGAATGAATATTCTATTCGGCAGTTGCGAAAAAAAGAATAATGATCCAGATGTGCCAATAGAGAGGGGAACAGATAGTTATGATATTGCTGATGCCGTACCCGATGATTATGTACATGCGTTAATGGCTGCTACATCCAATGGAGAAATTGGTGCAGCTTCCTCTTTTCTAACACCAGGAAATTGGTCTTTAGATGTACCACACTCAGCTGTAAGTTGGAAAACTGCTTATATGGGATTTGGTGCCTTTTTAACTGGTAAATTTAGTTGGTTCGCATTAAAGAATTTCTCCTTTGATGAAAAAGATCCATCAAAAATTGTCTTTGAAGCAAAAGTTTATCTTAATTCAGTGGTTACAAGTCAGATCCTTAGAGATGATGGTTGCTTGTTAACTACTTATAAAACCAATGCTTCTTATATAGAAGAAACTGCAAACTTAGCAACAATTAAATCTACCAGTGCCAGTTATCATACAGATGATGCAGGCTATACAGTTTTAGCTGATTTAACTTTCCTTGGGGTTACAAAGAAGGTAACTATGGAACTCTATTATTTGGGTAAGAATGAGACTGCAACCCATAACTGGATAAGTTTTGAAGCTGAATTTCCGTTTAACGCTATCTCGGACTATGGCGTGGGATCCACCAGCGTTGCAGATCTAGTTACCGTTAATCTGAATTTGAATCTTAAGAAAAGTAAATAATTATAAGTTCAGTAAGCTAAATACAAGAAATATGAGGCCTTTTGTCTATTTGTTTATTATTACTGTTTGTCTGTTCGCTTCCTGTGAAAGTAGCTATGTTGAAGCACCGGAGCCAATACCACCTGTAAGTTTTAATAATGATATACTCCCGATTTTGGTTTCACATTGTCATAGTTGTCATGAAATCGGTAAAGTTTTTCCGGGCTTAATTCTAAGTACTGACAAGGCTTATGATCAGTTACTAAATGATGGCACAAATGCTCCGTATGTAAATATTAATGATCCTGTTACGAGCAAATTATACTTTAAACTTAACCGAGACATGCCCCCATTTGGATTACTCCCAAATAACGAAATCGCAATGATATTGAAATGGATCCAGGATGGTGCTAAAAACGACTAAACATTGACCTTATGAAACTCATTCTTGTAACAGTTGCATTAATAATTGGAATTAGTTCAGGATTCTCGCAAGAGAATCCTGAAAATTCCGAGACAACCAAACCTAAAGAGTCCCCTAAATTGATTAGAGACTCTTTTGAGGATATTATATTGATAAACAATCAAACCTCAGAGGTACTTAGAAAGAATACACTTCAACTTGAGATTCAACATCGGTTTGGAAGAATCGACCAGGGTCTTCAGATGGGGAATAATTTTGATTTATTTGGAATATTCGGGTCTTCAAATATTCGTGTTGGTGCTAATTTTGGATTATCAGACAGAATAATGATTGGGATTGGTGGGACAAAAAATAATAATCTATACAACTTGCAATGGAAATATAATATTTTTCGTCAAACAGAATCTATGGGGATGCCTGTATCTGTTACTTATTATGGCAATACAGCTATCAACATTTCAGTGAACTCGGATTTCGTCACGGTTTCAAAAAGGCTATCTTATTTCCATCAAATACTTATTTCTCGCAAATTCAACAATAAACTTTCCTTACAAATTGCCCCATCAATAGCCCATTTCAATATTATTGATACTATCCGTTATCAAGACATTTCACATAATAATTTCAGCTTTTGTTTTAGTGGGAGATATAAATTCTCGGCACAAACATCTTTTATATTTGAATATACACAACCTCTGACTGTCTCTGAATCGGTTGGCACCAAACCTGATTTAGGTATTGGCGTTGAGATTGCCACACGAAGTCATGCTTTTCAGCTATTTGTTAGTACTGCGAATGCAATTATTAATCAATATAATGTGGCATATAACGCTCTGGATTTAACTAAGGGAGAGTTACAACTCGGTTTTAATATTATACGTAGGTGGAATTTTTAATGGCGTAATTAATACGCATATCATTATCAGTAATGTTCAATAAACATTTAAAGAAATATGAAATTATTAAAGGAGGAAATGAAAATGAAACATCTGAAGAATATAATTTTGCTTTCTGCCATTGTCGGAGTTTGCCTGGGATTTAAACCTGCGACGAGCCCTAACCATCTTATCATTGGAAATATTGAAAAGGAGTATCACCTGTCAAAATCTTTCGGTTTTTATCCGCAAGAGAAAAATACTTCAAAATGGGAGGCTCCTGCAGAAGCCGATAATCTTAAGAATCCGATTGAAGTCAACAAAGAGACCCTGACAGAAGGATCAAACCTATACAAAATAAACTGCAGATCCTGTCATGGCCGGCTGGGTGATGGGAAAGGGGTTGAGGCTGCTGATTTAAGTACAGTAGTTACTGACTTCACTATTTCCGATTTTCTTAAACAAACCGACGGGGCAATATTTTGGAAGATTTCTGAGGGAAGGATCATGAAAGAAAAGAATGCCCAGGGGAAGGATGACATGGTAGGGTTTAAAGATGATTTGGAGGAAGGAGAAATCTGGCTCCTGGTAAATTATATCAAGACTTTTTCTCAGGAAGAAGTTAAATAGTTGCATGCATGGATGATCATTTGAATCACAAACAAAGATTCCGAAAAAAGTTCGTATCCATAATCATACTTTGCATTTTATTTAGCTTGCCTGGAGCTAAATTTCAGAATGTTTTTGGGCAAGCTGATGCAGCTGATCTTTTTGACGAATTATGCTCAGATTGCCATTCAATTGGTGAAGGGGATATGAAAGGGCCTGATCTTCTTGGAGTTGAACAAAAACATACTGAAGATTGGCTGATAAAATTTATCCAGTCATCCAAAACAGTGATCAATTCAGGAGACCTTAAAGCAATTGCTTCATGGGAAAAATACAACAAGGGTAACATGCCTGATAATAAACTTTCCGAGACTGAAATTAAGTCATTGATTGATTATATCAGAAGCTTTAATAGAAATATAGTAGAAGAAAATGACATTAGTTCATCAAATGGCACTGTAGCGGAGACGTTCGATGGTACAGGAAAGACAATAGAAAATCTCAATTCTAAAATAAATGAATATGAAAGTAAGCTGCAAAATATTGAGAAAAAATTAGATATTATTCTGGAGTTTCATAAAAAATCATTCTCAGCCAGGATTACAGATGAAGAAATTAATAAAGGGAAAGAATTATTTGAAGGTCATACACCTTTTTCAAATGATGTTCCCGCTTGTATTACATGCCATAATACTTTTAAAATAGATACGCTAAACTGGAGTCCTTCAGCTTTTGATATTGCTACAGCATTTTCTCAACAAAAAAATGTGGATATGAGCGATATTATAATTAATCCAATATCTGGTAAAATGAAGGAGGTTCTAAAGAATAACAAATTAACAGATGATGAAGCATTTTATATCACTGCTTTTTTACAAAGCATTGAGAAGGCTGGCCTAAAAGAACATGTAAAGATACCCATAAAGCTTATTGTTTTTATCCTGATAAGTATCATCATGGTAATGTCTTTATTTGATTTGATTTTTACTAAAATCATCAAGAATAGGTGGATAACTTTTATTTTATTTCTTATTTCCGGCATTTTCGCAGGTAATACAATAGTAGTTAATGCTAAAAATGTAGGTCTAAGTCAAAATTATTCACCGGAGCAACCCATAAAATTCTCTCATAAGATTCATGTGAAAGAAAATAAAATAGAATGTATATTTTGTCATAATAGTCCTGAATTTAGTACTGAATCTGGCGTACCTAGCACTAATGTATGTATGATTTGTCACGATAAAATTAATACTGGTAAGTTGAGCGGCCAATTTGAAATTAATAAAATCAAAGATTCTGAGAAAAATAAGAAACCAATTGAATGGATAAAAATTCATAACCTGCCAGATCATGTTTTCTTCAGCCATGCTCAGCATGTGACCGTTGGAAAAATAGATTGTCAGACTTGTCATGGAGATATTGAAGATATGGATAGAACATCACAATATTCAAATCTTTCAATGGGATGGTGTGTAAAATGCCACAGGGAAAGCGAAATCCAGTTTGAAGAAAACAATTATTATTCAAATCATGAAGAACTGCATCGAGATTTAAAGGCAGGGAAAATAACAAAAATTACAGCCGATAAAATTGGTGCAAATGATTGTCAGAAATGTCATTATTAAAAAATAATAAAATAGTGAATTTATATTTAAATCACGTTTTGTATCTGAATTGATGAAAAAGTACTGGAAAAGCATAGAAGAAAAAAGTCAAAAAATTATTCACCAAAAAGGAGATGATAATTATGTATCTCAAAATACAATTATCGGGAACCTGATTGATGATAATGCATTTAATAATTCGGCAAGCAGGAGAGATTTTTTAAAAATATGCGGTTACAGTCTGACGGTAGCAATAGCAGCAAGTTGTAAAGGACCTGTAATTAGAGCAATTCCTTTTTTAGTAAAACCTGAAGAAGTTGTATCTGGTATAGCAAATTATTATGCCTCTTCTTTAATTGATGGAAGTGATTATTGCAGTATTTTGGTAAAAACACGAGAGGGAAGGCCTATAAAGATTGAAGGTAACGACCTGTCATCAATCACAAGAGGGGGAACCAATGCCAGGGTTCAGGCATCAGTTTTGAGTCTTTACGATTCTGAAAGATTAAACGGACCTTTACATAGAAAAGCAAAAATTTCCTGGGATAATATTGATAAGAATGTAATTCCACTTTTAAAATCCATTAATGCCAATGAAGGTAAAATAGTCATACTCTCTTCTACAATTATTAGTCCATCGACAAAGAGTGTTTATGAAGATTTTATCAAAACTTATCCCTGCACCCGAATAATTTATTACGACGCAATATCAGCTTCCGGAATTTTGATGGGAAACAAAATATCTTTTAACAAGCAGGTAATTCCGGATTATAGATTTGATAAAGCTGATTTAATTATAAGTTTTGGTGCGGATTTCCTTGGCACATGGCTTTCACCAATTGAATTTACAAAGAAATATGTTCAAAAAAGAAAGCCAGGCGGTAAAGAAAAGATGTCGAGACTTATTCAGTTTGAAACCGGAATGTCACTGACTGGTAGTAATGCTGATGAAAGAATTCCTATAAAACCATCTGAAGAGGGAATAATTCTAGCCAATCTTTATAATGGCCTTGCAAAAATTAAAGGATCACCTATTTATAATATTAATGTTCCTTTATCACCGGTTGAAATTAAATCTCTTACAAATGAATTGTGGCTAAACAGGGGAAAATCACTCGTAATTTCAAATAGTAATGAGGCAGGTATACAGATACTTGTGAATGCCATTAATGATTTATTGGACAATTATGGTAATACAATCGATCTGAATACACCTTTATATTTAAAACAAGGAATAGATAGTGAAATGGAAGCCTTTGTATCAGATATGGAAAAAGGCAATGTGGATGCTCTAATCATTAATAACGTTAATCCAGTCTATGATTATTCTGATACAGATAGATTTAAAAGAGGCCTGCAAAATCTAAAATTATCAATTTCATTGGCAAACACAATGGATGAAACAGCAACATTAGTTAATTATGTTTGTCCTGATAATCATTTCCTTGAATCCTGGAATGATGCTGAACCTAAAAAAGGATTTTTTAGTTTAGCTCAACCTGCTATTAATAAATTATTCGACACTCGAGCATCACAGGAGAGTTTTCTGACATGGTCTGATAAGATTATTGATTATCACGATTACATTCAGGAATACTGGAAGAAAAGCATATTCCCTTTACAAAGTAAATTTATCAGCAAGGATTTGGAATTCAAACAATTTTGGAATGAAAACTTACAGAACGGCGTATTTGAAGTTCCCTCTTTGCCAAAATCTGAAAAGCAAGCTGGATTCGACTCTAGTATTGTTCAGGAAACTATATACAGCATTACCCAGAATACAAGATCTGTTTTTGGAGATATTGAACTACAGCTTACTGAAAATATAGCAATTGGAAATGGCAAACATGGTAATAATCCATGGTTACAGGAGCTACCTGACCCAATTTCAAAAGTCTGCTGGGATAATTATGTTTCTATCTCACCTGCTGACGCTTCTGATTTGAGACTTGAAAATGGTGATATTGTTACTGTTAGTTCAGATTCTATTGAAATAGAATTGCCTGTGCTATTACAACCGGGACAGACGAAAAATACTATTTCTATTTCTCTGGGTTATGGTAGAGAAAATGCAGGCAAAGTTGGAAATAAGGTTGGAAAGAATGCATTTCAATTTGGAAGTTTTAAAAATAGCAATATTATAAATTACAGAAATGGCATTAAAATTACTAAGACCAACAAAGAACACTTAATCGCTTTAACTCAAACCCATCATTCAATGGAAGGTCGGGCTATTGTTAGGGAGACAACTTTAGCTAAGTATAATGAAGACCCTTCTTCCGGTAACGAAATGCATGAAAAATATAATGAAAAAATCGGCTCTCTTTATAATGAACAGAAAAAAATTGGTTATCAGTGGGGTTTATCAATTGATCTGAATGCCTGTACCGGGTGTGGTAATTGCGTTATTGCTTGCCAGGCAGAAAATAATATTCCTGTGATTGGGCGTGATGAAGTCAGGAGAAGGCGAATTATGCATTGGATGCGAATTGACAGGTATTATTCAGACTCAGTTGAAAATCCACAGGTTTATCATCAACCTGTAATGTGTCAGCATTGCGATATGGCACCATGTGAAAACGTTTGCCCTGTATCTGCTACGATGCATAGTAATGACGGTCTAAACCATATGACTTACAATCGGTGTGTTGGTACCAGATATTGTATGAATAATTGCCCCTATAAAGTCAGACGTTTTAATTGGTATGCCTATTCCGAGAATATAAAATTTGATTACCATATGAATTCTGATTTAGGAAGAATGGTGCTTAATCCCGATGTTGTTGTCAGGGCACGGGGAGTCGTTGAAAAATGTTCATTATGCGTTCAAAGGATCCAGGAAGGTATTGCTAAAGCGAAACTTGAAAACCGTTTAATAGTTGATGATGATATAAAACCAGCTTGCCTGCAATCTTGCCCCGCAGATGCAATTACTTTTGGTAATATGAGTGATGAAAACAGCAAAATATCGAAACAATTGTTAGATAAACGTAATTATTATCTTCTCGAAGAATTAAGCGTTTTACCTTCTGTTGGTTATCTTACAAAAGTCCGAAATCAACCGAATGTAAGAGAATAAATATTTTAAAATTATAATGAAATAAACTATAAATCAGTGTATGACGTCAAAATAAGAGGTCCTTTAATTAAAGGAAATAAGACTTATCATCAAGTTACTGAGGATATAAGCAGATCTTTAGATAAAAGACCTGGCTATTGGTGGTACATAACATTAATATTATCTTTTGGAGCTTTAGCTTATGGAGCCTGGGCATTATTTATTACTCTTAATGATGGCATTGGGGCTTTTGGATTAAATAATACTGTTAGCTGGGGTTATTGTATTATATGTTTCGTTTGGTGGATAGGTATTGGCCATGCTGGTACTGCCTTTTCTATCTTTCTTTTAATATTAGGCCAAAAATGGCGTACTTCAATTAATAGGGCTGCTGAAGCAATGACAATTGCCGCAGTTATATGTGCAGGTATTTTCCCGATCATACATATGGGAAGACCATTTCTGGCCTTTTTCATGTTTCCATATCCAAATGACAGGGGACCTTTATGGTTGAATTTTAACTCTCCCTTAACATGGGATGTTGCTGCAATCAGTACTTATTTGATGGCTTCTGCAATTTTCTTTTACGTAGGAATAATTCCGGATTTTGCTACTATTCGGGACAGAACTGCTTCAAAGGTTAAAAAAGCCGTTTATAACTTCTTTAGTTTAGGCTGGGTTGGCTCATCTAAAGACTGGTTGCGATTTGAAACACTCAGTTGGTTATTAGCCGGCCTTATGGCTGCATTGGTTGTTTCAGTACATTCGATTGTTGCCATGGATTTTGCATCATCGATACTACCTGGATGGCATACGACTATCTTTCCTCCCTATTTTGTAGTTGGGGCGATTTTATCCGGATTCTCAATGGTGTTGACATTAATGATAATTATACGCAAGATATATAAACTTGAGGATTATATAACAGGCTCACATATTAACGCGATTTGTAAAATCCTGGTTTTCATCAGTTTGATTATGGGCACAGCGTACACCACAGAATTGTTTATTGCCTGGTATTCTAATAATGAATATGAAATGTTCACCTTTTTCCACAACAGGATTACCGGTGAATATAAAACCGCATTCTGGATCATGTTAACAAGTAACGCAATCATACCCCAACTTTTTTGGTTTAGTAAGGTCAGAAAAAAACTATTAATTGTTTTCGTGATTTCCATAATAATAAATATAGGAATGTGGTTTGAACGATACGTTATAGTGGTAACTTCTCTAACAAAGGATTTGCTGCCATCAAACTGGGCAGATTATGTACCAACAAAAGTTGAGGTAGGTTTATTTATTGGGACAATAGGGTTTTTTGTAATGTACCTGTTGTTGTTCTTCAAATATCTGCCTATGATAGCAATGAGTGAGGTCAAAGGTGTTTTGAAGTATAATGATAGTAATAAATAGTATTGAAATGAAAACCAATATTATAGGAATATTCAAAGAAGAAGGATTATTAATATCTGCCTTAAGAATAATTCGTGATAAAAATATTGAAATTACTGAAGTATTTAGTCCTTATCCAATTCATGAGGTTTTTAAAATCATGAAAAGAAAAACTAAATTTCAAATTGCGACTTTTTTGTTTGCAGCTTTAGGATTAGTTCTATCCTATTTTGGTTTATACTGGTCTTCAGTTATAAGTTATCCCTTGATTTATGGCGGTAAGCCTTACCACTCTATTCCTTCATTCATAATAATTTGTTTTGTCTCTACCATTTGTGTTGCAGTAATTTTATCGGTTGTCGCATTTTTTATTAGATCGCGTTTATATCCAGGTAAAAAACCAAAAATTATTGATACAAGAATAACCGATAATGCCTTTGTAATACTAATTAATACCAATCCGGGAATGTCGTCAGCTGATATAAAAACTATTAATACACTTATGATGGAATATGGTGCTGTTGAGGTTATTGAAAACTGATCATAGATAATTTTGAATGGTTAAAATATATCTAATCAACCAAATAAAGAGGATATTATTAATGATAACGAAAATAATAATAAGGTACCTGATTTATAGTAGTATAATTATTTTATACATCTTACAGGTTTCTTGTGAATATGACAGGAACAAAAGAGGGTATGAATATTTTCCTGATATGGTTTACTCTGAAGCATATGAGACCTACGCACCCAACAATATATTTCCAGATGGAAAAACAGCACAACCTCCTGTTCCGGGTACCATTCCTCGTAATATGCTTCCTTTCCAATATCCAAAAACTTCTGAAGGTTTGAGATTAGCTGGTTTGGAACTTAAAAATCCCTTTCAACCAGATAACGAAAATCTGGCACGTGGGAGAGTAGAATATAATACTTTCTGTGCTAATTGTCATGGATTTGATGGTGTTGGCGATGGAAATCTGTATTCAAGTGGTAAATATCCATCAGAACCTCCATCAATAATCACAAAAGAAATGTTGGGAAAGCCCGACGGTGAATATTATCACATAATTACTGTCGGGTCCGGAATTATGGGACCTTTTGGATCCTTGATCCGGCCCCAGGATAGGTGGAAGATTATTTTATATATAAAAAACGAACTTTCGAAAAAGGAAATAAATAACAAACGGTAATGGATGAAAAGTATTCAGTTCCACCAATATTAAAATATGTAGCAGCTATATTTGTTGTAATAGGAGTAGTGACTGTAAGCTTAGGACTTTATTTTGAATCAGAAGTAACCTGGGCAAATTTGCTGTTAAATAATTATTATTTTATATCTCTCGTAATAGGGACCACATTTTTTTATTCCATACAATATATTACACAGTCAGGATGGTCTGCTCAATTTCAGAGAATTCCAATTGCATTCAGCAGTTACCTGCCCTATGCAGCCATTTTAATTTTATTTTTGATCTTTGGAATCAACCATCTGTATCATTGGTCATTACCTGATGCCGGAGCTCATGATGTTGTTATTAAACATAAAGCTCCCTACTTAAACATCCCTTTCTTTATTACAAGAATAATAATCTTTTTTGCATTGTGGATTTTACTTACAAGATTACTAAAGAATTTTTCGATTAAGGAGGATCAGGAAGGTGGATTGAAATATTTTAACAAAAGCGAAATTTACTCTAAGGTATATATATTTATTTTAGCAGTCACTTTTTCTTTATTTACCTTTGATCTGATAATGTCGATTGATGTACATTGGTTTAGTACAATTTTTGCGGTTAAGAATTTTGTTTCCGGATTCTATCATGGGGTGGCCATTATTACATTAATAATAATAGTTCTTAACCGATACGGATATCTTAAAAATCTTAATAAAAGTCATTTACAAAGTTTTTCTAAATATATGTTCATTTTAAGCATAATATGGGCATACTTATGGTTTATGCAGTTTTTAGTAATCTGGTTTGTGAATATTCAGGAAGAGACTGTCTATTATATAGTCCGGACCAAAGGAAACTGGAGAATATTTTTCTTTACAAATATTATTTTGAACTGGGCTATCCCATTTTTTGTTTTATTGTCAGGGAAGGCAAAACAAAGCAAGCCAGTATTATTGTTAGTTTGTTTTATATTGATAATTGGCCAGTGGGTTGACTTATATCTTCAGATAATGCCAGGAACAGTTGGAGAACCCGGAATAGGATTGGTTGAAATCGGAACCTTTGTCGGATTTAGTGGTCTTTTCATTTTAATAGTATCCAGAGCTTTAAGCCTGCATCCTATAATTCCCAAAAACCATCCATATTTGAATGAGAGTTTTAATCATAATCTGGATTAAGGTATTGGGTCAATAGTATTGAAACTGGATTGATTCAAAAAATAGTTTTCAGAATGTTTTAATCTGTCAGTGTAAATTGTCAACCAGATGCCTGCCGGTAAATATATAAATTTAAGATGTGAGTTTAAAATTAAGAATGCTTTTGTGATACCAAACAAATTTATTGCCTAAAATCATGGTGAAGTTACCAGGAAAAACAGTTGAAAGACTCAGCGAATACAGAAGAACACTTCTGGAATGCCTTAACGAGAGGAGGAATTTTATATTTTCTCACGAGCTGGCTGCCCGTATTCATATTACAGCAGTACAGGTCAGACGCGACCTTATGCTGATTGGATATTCAAGTGTCCTCCGAAAAGGATACGATGTTAGAAAACTCATTCATACTATTGGAAGAATTATCGATTCCGATGAGAGCATGAATGTAGCAATTATTGGCATTGGAAATCTTGGAAGAGCAGTAGCTGGTTATTTCAAGGGCAAGCGTTCAAAACTTAACCTGGTGGCATCGTTCGACAACGATCTGAATAAAGTAAATAAGATTATTTCAGGTGTGAAATGTTATCCTTACAATGAGATTGAAAGGTTGATTAAAAATCTTGATATCCGTATTGCCATATTGACAGTTCCTGCCAATTTTGCTAAAGAGATAGCTGATGAGACAGTCCATTTTGGAATAAAAGGGATTCTTAATTTTACAACTATTTCATTAAATGTTCCCTCAGAGGTTTACCTCGAAGAATATGATATGATAACCTCTATTGAAAAGGTTGCATATTTTGTTAAAGAGAATAAAATATAGAGTGGTGCTCTGACCATGAAGATTTTCATAAAATGATTCGTTGTGGTTCTGTCGCATCTGTTCAAAAACTTACTAAAATATTCAATTAAATCTCGTTCTATGCAGCTAAAAAATAAAACGATTTGAAAATACTTTGCTCTAGAGTATTAAGCTGATTCAAAATCTTTAAACTCTAAGGCTTGTTGGAAAATCCGATCTTATTGACATCACAACCTTAAATTGCAGGCTCCTGTAGATCAATGACTTACAGGGGTCTTTAAATTTTTTGTTGACGGATTTGGTGACGGTTTTTATAACATTCACGTTATCAGATAAATGTCATATTTTCAAATAATCGTCCGTTTTTACAGTGTTAAAATTAAAGAAAGGAAAAACTTGATTTATTATATCCTGGGGTAAAGTATAGCCACATATTTAATTGACTAGGTACTGTTTAAAGGATAATCCAAAAGATATTAAGTAAAGCCAGCAGCATAACCAAAGAGTAAGTGGTATTTTAAATAGACAATATCAATGAGATTCCTTCAAAAAAAGAAAAGGAACACGGAATAGTATTTGACAATAAATTTGTAAGATCCCTCATTTCAAAATATCTTTTCACCCTGTTTCTCCTGGTTCTATCTCATAAGAAACGAGAATTTGTCAACATTTTTCAAAGCAATACCTGTTCCTCGTACAACTGAAAGCAAAGGATCCTCGGCAATATGGAAAGGAATATTTATTTTATCAGTAAATCTCTTGTCAAGTCCTCTGAGCAGAGTGCTACCACCTACCAGGTAGATTCCTCGCCGAACAATGTCTACATAAAGTTCAGGTGGCGTTTGTTCTATAACTGAAAAAATCGCAGTTTCAATTTTTAAAATAGATTTTTCCAGACAATGGGCAATTTCATGATAAGAGACTGTAATTTCAATGGCCAGTGCAGTCGTAATATTAGGTCCCCTGACATTAAAATCCGGAGGAGGATTTACCAATTCACAAAGTGCTGAACCAACCCCAATTTTAATCTTTTCAGCAGTACTTTCACCAATTTTAATATTGTGTTGGGATCTCATATAATCCTGAATATCAGATGTAAAATCATCACCTGCAACTCTGAGAGACTGGTTGCAGACAATTCCTCCGAGAGCAATAACTGCAATTTCAGTTTTCCCTCCGCCAATGTCGACAATCATGGTTCCATCCGGAGTATTCACATCGATACCTATTCCTAAGGCGGCTGCCATGGATTCGTAAATCATGTAAACAATCCTGCCACCAGCGTGTTCTGTTAAATCCCTGACAGCTCTTCTTTCAACTTCAGTACATCCTGACGGAATAGTGACTATAATTTTTAGCGATAGAGTAAAAAGGATGTTACTTTTGTTGATCATCTTTATCATCCCCTGTATCATTTGTTGGGCAGCATCAAAATTAGCAATTACACCACCTTTGAGAGGTTTGATTGTTGTAATGTTTTCATGTGTTTTACCATGCATCTGGCGGGCTTTTCCCCCTATTGCAATTATCTTGCCCGTCATTGTATTAATAGAAACAATAGATGGCTCATTCACTACTACACCGTCTTTATGAATAATCCGTGTATTTGTTGTGCCAAGGTCAATCGCCAATTCCCGTTGAAAACAGAACAATCCCATATTTTATATAAGTCCTTTAATAATTATTCCAAAACTTAATTGAGCATACTTAAATTCTTCAGAAGAAGAGTTGTTGGAAGAGTACTTCAGGATATTACTTGTCTGTAAATGAACCTTCCATGAAATTAATCATTGAGAAGAGTGAGAAGAGTGAGAAGACTGCAACTATTAATCTTCTTTATTACTGCTTTTGTGAAATAACCCCCGCTAAATTCAACGAATAGATGCAACTTTTAGCGATGATGGGATAATAAAACATTTTTTGCTTTGCTCTCAATCGTTACAAAAAAGTTTCAAAATGAAGAATTTAACAGTAGAAGTAGAACAAAGATACATGATTCCCCTAATGAAAACAAGGATATAAACAAAAAGAGAAGCCCAGTCAAAGACGTTTTTATTGTATTGTGATAGAATATTTCCTAAATTTGATATCTCTTTGAGCAGGGAAATCGGCTCCGCATCAATCCGTCACATCAGTACAATAAAAAAGATCCGACTTAAAACTTATTAATGGAGGTTATTGTTATGAAAGCAAAAAGTTCTTTTTCAGCATTAATCTTTTTTGCCATTGGAATAGCATTGGCATATGCCAGTTATGATGTTCATGACAGCATGGGAGCCATATGGATTGGAGTGATTCCTTTCCTGGTTGCCCTTATTGTTTCATCTGCAATAAAGATCGCAAATCAGTAGGGAAAGGCAGTATAAAATAGCCTTTTCTGCTTATTCTCAACAAAAGGTAAACAAACGTAAAAATAGATTTAAAACGGACATGAACACATCAAAACATAGGATTTACAGTCAAAAATTTATTTCTGAATTACATTACGAAATAATGCAGCAAATAAGAAATTGTCAGACAGAGGAAGAACTCAACAGAATTGTCAAAAAAAACATAAAGCTGATTACAGATTCTAAGGCAATTGATTGGGTAGTTTACAAACAACGTTGTGAAATTGTACAACATGAAAAGCAGATATAAAATTGTTATATATGTAAATTAACCTTGAGAAGCAAATAAAACTTCCCCCAACAAAATACTTGATGATTAAAAACCGTACAACCATGAAACGCAAATACGAATGCCATAAAATATTACAACAATGAGCGAGAAAATATTCAACACCAGATACGGTCAAATTACTGTTACGGTAGTATGTAACAAGAACGTTACTGTAGCGCACAACCACCTGGAATTTCAAATTCCACATACAATGTCTTCTAACGCTTTACTTAAATGGAAAATGACAAACCGGCAGTTATTAGAACAGCTCAGAAATGATGAAAGAATTAATTGAAATATCATGAAAACACAAGTTCAATTAAAACAAGATCTTCTTAATTTCTATAACGAGGGTTACTATGGTGAGCAGGTAAATGACTACGTTGCTAATAATGAATCTTCTTTCAAAGCTTTGAAAGGGAAGTCCATAGAATCTAACGTTCTTCGTGAAATATACGAATTAAGCAACTCCATCAATGATGTACATGAGATGGATGTTCTGTTAAAATCATTAAGTGAAATTGTTTAAACAAAAAACCGGAACTATAACACACACAAACATGATCCAAATAGATCAGATTTTAGTAACTAAACAACCATCCGAGCCCCTACGTCGGTATTTTGAACTTACAATTGATGAAGTCCATAAATATGGAGAAAGTTTCTTCAAACCCGGATTCTCAGCTAATGTTTGCTTAACAGACGGTTCATCTTATAGCTTTATCCATACTAAAGAAGGTTGGGAGTCTTGTGAAATGATAGATGAAGGTCTTGGTAATATTTCAGAATATACCGTATCGTTTGAAGAATCGTTAAACCGATTATTGATGGAAGTAAACATGCGACCTGGCAAGTATTAATAAAGTAAAAACCAACAACCGAGGCTCTTCAGATTGACATTCAGTACCTTTTCCAGTTTGACGCTTAGGATATTTTATTTTCTCAAATTTCTTATTTAGGTTTTTTATTATTTTCTCCGTCAATACCTTTCTTGCTGTCTCATTAATAGTTTCTCTCTCTTCCTCTGATTTTACTGGATCATGGGGACAAACACTCAATAAATAATCAATTCTTACTGGCACAGAAGTCCGTCTGGATCGGAAATCTATCGCAATACACTTTACCTTGTGAGTATTCTCTTCATTTGAAAGGAGTGAAACATCATCCTTATGAACAAAAATACATTCACCAGGTATTTTCCCTATAGCTGCAAAATTTGGCTCTATCATTGTCTGCTTTTTTAAACTGAGAGCAAAGCTAAATAGCTATAGTTGAGCCTCAAAGCAAGCTAAAATTTGATTCCTTGTTTTACTACCTGAAATGAGGAGGAAAGATTCATAAATTTCCTACTTACTACGAATCCTAATTCCTATAAAGGGGATTTTCATACTTTTCACTTAAAAGGATAGAGATAATTCCTTTAAAATAAATATCTTAATCAAAAATAATTTCTCTAATTAAATGTAACTTTAGAGGTACTTTTATTATACAATTCAGGGATGTGAGTAAATCATTTGAAGAAACAATATTTGACCTCATTGAATTATTTAAGCCTCATATAGAAGGTATTGATTCTGTACTTGATATTGGAACCGGAACATCAGTACCTATCCACATTTTTGCTGAGATATTTCCTAGGGTTAGATATAATACAATAGATGTTGTCGATATTAGGAAAAGAAAAAAATTGCCATTTGTGATTTACGACGGTAAAAATTTACCATTCAATAATTTGGAATTTGATGTTTCCGTATTAAATGAAACATTACACCATTGTGAAGATCCTGACTCTGTATTAATTGAAGCACGAAGAGTGGCTAATTCAATATATATTATCGAACATTTTCCTAATCCCAATACTAGTATTAAAGAACTAGTTGAAACTGAAATTAATGCCCTTTCAAACTTTGATATAAATTGTCAAATTTATAAACCCTTTACGGAAAATTCACTTTACTTATTATTTAAGAAAGTAGGTATGAAAGTTTTGGACAAGATTGAGATACCTTATTATGGTAAAAGGGAAATAAGAAAGTATTTTTTCAAATTAAAATAATAATATTCCGGGATCTGTATAATCTTCTTAATACCCGGATAATTAATCTAGGTAGGTTTTTAATATCTTACATCTTGTAGTATGCTTCAATCTTCTGATCGCCTTTTCTTTGATCTGCCTGATCCTTTCTCTTGTTAGATTAAATTCCTCACCAATTTCCTCAAGCGTATGCTCTTTTTTACCGTTTACTCCAAAAAATAATCTGATAATATCGGCTTCTCTTTGTGTTAAGGTATTAAGAGCTCTATCAATTTCTTTCCTTAATGAATCCGTTAGCAATTCTTTATCTGGGCTGGAAGTATCTTCGCTTAATAAAACATCGTGCATATTCCAATCTTCACCTTGTACAAACGGCGCATCAATTGAAATATGCAATCCAGCATTTTTTAAAGCTACCGTCACATCATTAGGTGTAAGCTCTAACGTCTGTGTAATCTCAAGGACAGTTGGTTCTCTTTCATACTTTTGTTCCAGTTCAGCAATGTTCTTTTTTATTTTATTAATATGACTCACTCTGTTTAGTGGGAGCCTTACAATTCTTGTGTTTTCTGCCACAGCCTGCATAATAGATTGCCTTATCCACCAAACAGCGTAGGATATGAACTTAAAACCCATTGTTTCGTCAAATCGTTCTGCAGCTTTGATCAAACCAAGATTCCCCTCATTGATTATATCGGCAAGACTCAAGCCCTGGTACTGATACTGCTTTGCAACAGATATAACAAATCTAAGATTTGCGTTTATCAAACAATCTCGTGCCTCCAGATCTCCTTTGTGTATCCTCCTGGCGAGATCAACCTCGTCTTCTGCAGTAATAAGTTTTATCTTAGCTACCTCATGCAGGTATTTGTCTAGAAAAGAATTCTCCCTATTGGTGACCTGCCTAATAATTTTCAATTGCCGCATTCAAAGGAGGTTTAGGCTTTAAATATATTTTAAAATTCTTTTTAAAGATACCAACTTTTTAAGGAAAATATTCCTTCCACCTTTGAATTAACTGATTCTTCTTTTATTTCTATTTTATCAATAATTAAAACATGATGAAAATACTTATTAAAAATTTCCATGACATGTTTATTCCCCACTATATAAATTTGATATTAGTTCCAGGAAATTTTCTAACTTGCTATACTAAAACTTTAAATCCACGATCATAAATATTTTAACAAAGTTTTTTGAATGCCTTCTTTGTAAGCCTCCATAAATTGTGATGGTTGAAGTAGTAGAACAACTTAAATGATTAACATTTAATTTATTATAATAAGAAATAACAATTTCGACCCTAATAAAATATAGGAGGTTGTCATATGAATGAAAAAAAGAATGTCGGGTTTCTCAAGATTACTTTATTAATCTATGCAGTAGTCTGTTTGGTCTATGGTCTTGGATACATGTTTATATCTGATTTTTTAGTAAAATTATCGGGTAGTGAACCTGTTTTCCATGGATGGCTTCGCTGGTCTGGTGGATTATTGGTTGCTCTTGCTATTGGCTCTTTCTTGGTATACCGTAAGCCTGAGGGCCAGGGGATTTTTATAACCACAATCGCTTTAGGTTCTGCTCTGAGTAGCCTTGCATTATTTTGTGCCTTGGCAACCCATGAAGAAGGAATGAATGTGTGGTTCATAGCTTTACCAGCAATTGTTGTTTTAATATTAGCTATTCTTCTCTGGTGGAGCAGGCAAAAAGCAAAAAACATATTATATCCTGAATAATATCAGAATATGACGTGTTTAATACACTTTTAATAGAATTAGGTTAAATTCTTTCCCTGTAAAAGCTCATGAAAGGGAATATTGGGTCGAAATTGTTTTATTTTTTTGACATCTAGTCTACTACACCAGAGTTTCTCATTCTGGCTGAAATATCATTCACTACTATCGTTTTTATCGGATTCTGTCGTACTTGTTCAACAATCCACGGAATATTAAATATAATCCAGTTCTACGCTACTTTAATGCGCTTACTACTCAGCTATCATTGTGCATCAAAGAAACGCAATAATGCCGTATATACGCTTCGCATTACTGTTATTACAATTATTCTTATAAATGGGATTTTTATCTATGCAAAATTATTTTGCAGTCTCTTCAATATACTTAATGGCTTCACCTACAGTACTAATCTTTTCTGCATGTTCATCTGGGATTCCGATACTGAATTCTTTTTCAAACTCCATGATTAACTCAACAGTATCAAGAGAATCAGCACCCAGGTCATTTTGGAAACTGGCTTCCGGTGTGACTTCTGATTCTTCAACTCCAAGTTTATCAACGATGATCTCTTTTACTCTTGTCGCAATGTCACTCATATTCTAAATTTTAATTACTAATAAGCTGAATTCAAGTCACAAATGCAATTTCTGATTATACGAATTTAGTGAAAAAAATTCAATTGGAGATAAGAAACTCATCTTATGTCCAACTTTAGATTTACACTAACAAATATATATTAAGAATTTTCGAATATATATTTCGAATGTTCGAAAAGAAGATTCCATAAAGAATCGGTCTAAATTGGAAAAGGTCATAAATTAATATTATTAACTTAAAAAGATTATAAATTAACACTATTTACTTTTAAAGAAAATGAATTAATACTAATCATTAATGTATGTTGTTAAATAATAGTATTAGATTGAAACACAAATAGATAAAAAAAAATTCTCAAATTTTTCGTACATTTGTTTTTTGAAAGTTTCAATTAGAATATCTTCTAATGCTAAAATTGCATAGAAATATTAATCAAGTATCAAATGGACTGCTCAAGACAGCTAATGGAAGAGTTGTTTTTAAGAAACAATCATTTTTAAAAGCACCTGAGGGTATTTGTAAAAGAGCGATTGATAAAGACTTATATTCTGAAACTGAATTTTATTACCAATTGAAGGGTACTAACAATGAAGGTCATATAAAAAAATATCTCTGGAATAGGATAAAAAATATTACCATTATTCTGACTCAACTTTATATAGAAAGATTAATAAAATTATAGCAGCAGGTTTTGCTACAAGTTCAATAGAACAAGATAATGTCAGACTTGTATCTTATAACAAGATGTGGATCATCCGTCCATTGTTATCGTACTAGTGTCACGGAATAAATATTTAAAATTCTTACATTTGAAAAGGAAGCAATAATAAGACTGTGTATAAAAACAGTATTTAGTTTTTCGGAAGTTATCAGACAGCATAACTGTACATGGTAGGTTTAAAAATTAATGTCTATGGGGATTGTTAAAAAATACATATGGTTAGTCATTGTGGTATTAGTAATGATAGCGGGAGTTTTTTACTTCTTTAATCTTTTCCATCATGATTGTAATCTCATAAATTGTAAAGGACGACTTAAGATTATGTAGAGTCCTCAGCTGGAAAAAATCTCTCAAAATGACCACTTAACACCACAACCTCAAATCGCAAATCCCTGTAGATCAATGATTTGCAGGGGTCTTTAAATTTCTTGTTAACGTCTGCCTGCCCTGCCTACCGGCAGGCAGGCGTAAGGCAGGGAATTGTTGATGATCTTTGTAACGCATACATTGTCAGAGCATTGCATACTTCAGGGCTATTAAGAGCTACAATAAGTGACTTAACTAAGATTCTTACAATATTTGGCAGTTATCAGTAGAGAATGTTTAATTATCAAACTATCCCCTGCGCAAGCATGGCATCGGCTACCTTAATAAATCCACCTATATTTGCTCCGTTTACATAGTTTATAAATCCTGATTCTTCGGTGCCAAATTTAACGCAGGTTTCGTGTATGCTTTGCATGATCTGGTGAAGCCGGTTATCAACTTCCTCTCTAGTCCATAACAGTCGCATTGAGTTTTGAGTCATTTCAAGTCCTGATACTGCCACACCTCCGGCATTGGCAGCTTTACCTGGACCAAATAGAATCTTTTTTTCAAGAAAGAATTCTACAGCCTCCTGAGTTGAGGGCATATTTGCACCTTCAGATACAACAAAGCAACCATTTTTAACCAACTCTTTTGCTTCCTCTAAATTTATTTCATTCTGCGTAGCACATGGCAACGCTATATCACATTTAATTTGCCATGGCCTTTCACCTTCAATAAAATCAGCTCCAAATGTATCTGCATATTCCTTGATACGTCCTCTACGTATATTTTTTAAATCCATTACCCATGCTAGTTTTCCTTTGTCGATTCCATTCTTATCGAAAATGTACCCTGTTGAATCAGATAGAGTTACAACTTTGCCTTTCAAATCAATAACCTTTTCTGTCGCAAACTGGGCAACATTACCTGAACCCGAAACTGCCACTATTTTCCCGGCAAAGGATCCTTTTCTGGTTTTAAGCATCTCTTCAGCGAAATAAACTGCTCCGTAGCCAGTTGCTTCCGGGCGAATAAAACTTCCTCCCCATTCAATTCCTTTTCCGGTTAAAACTCCCGTAAATTCATTACGTAATCTCTTATACTGACCAAAGAGATAACCTATTTCTCTGCCTCCAACACCTATATCACCAGCAGGAATATCTGTGTTAGCACCTATATGCCGGGATAGTTCAGTCATGAAACTTTGACAAAAACGCATGATTTCATTATCTGTTTTTCCTTTAGGATCAAAATCTGCTCCTCCTTTGCCTCCACCTATTGGTAATGTTGTCAGACTATTTTTAAAAACTTGTTCAAAAGCCAGAAATTTTAGAATGCCAAGGTTAACTGTCGGATGGAATCGCAGTCCTCCTTTGTAAGGCCCTATCGCACTATTCATTTCAATTCTGTATCCGCGATTAACATGTATTTCTCCATTATCATCCACCCAGGGAACTCTAAAGATCAATACCCGTTCTGGTTCTACGATTCTTTCCAGAATTTTTGCATACTTATACTTTGGATTGTCTTCTATAAAGGGCATCAAGGATTCAACAACTTCCTGAACTGCCTGATGAAACTCTGATTCGTTAGGGTTCCTTGCAATTACTTTTGCCATGAATTCATTTACCTGAATGTTTACGAGGTCTCTCATATAATTATAGTTTTAATAAAGATTACACATTAAATATGATAAGGGAGTACTTCCAATTTCAATCTTATGATATCACAATGAGATACCTCTAAAACATCAGATTCCCTTCTGAGGGTTGAAAATATCATACTTTAGAAGATATGACACTTTTTAGTACTTAATTTCAGTGAATCACTTATAGTTTTCCGAGAATTTCTGAGCTTGATTATTTACTAAGTTCTCAGATCAGAGATGGCATCAGACTGCCTCAGGAATTAATTTAATTCAATAAGATTGTTCTTGATAGCAAATTTTACAAGATCAACTGCAGTTTTTAAATTAAGTTTCTGCATTATATGATTTTTATGCGATTCTACAGTTCTTAGCGAAATAAAAAGTTTATCTGCAATTTCTTTATTTGTATTACTATCTCCCCATAACTTAATGATCTCCAATTCACGTGAACTAAGGTTTTTTAAACTGGGATTGCTTTCAGAACGTTCGTTTTGAATTATTGAAATATAATTGTTTAAGAGAAGGTGAGTAATTGGCTGGCTATAATAATCGTGTCCGTTTCTTAAGGTATAGATAGCTTCAATTAATTCTCTATAACCGGAATCCTTTGCTAAAAATCCTTTTGCTCCCATTTTGATAATTCTGAGTATAGTCTCCTCTTCATTGTGAACTGAGGTGATTAAAGATTTTATTTTGGGATAGCTCTGATTTATCTGGAATAGAAAATTTAAGAAAGCCGTATCAACATTATGTAAATTGATGATGAGCACATGAATTAAATCGCTGCTTAAATGCTTCAATAGTTCATTTCTGGTGTCAGCATTAAAAACAACTTGTATATCACTGCTTTTATTAAGCATCGCATTGATTCCCTCCTGAGCTATACGGTGCTCATCAAAAACTCCAATAAAAATCTTACTCATTCTGGTAAAGTATTGTCTATAATTGCAGCCATTTTTTTAAGACCCTGCATAACCACAGTAACTGACCTTTTAAAACGGATATGCTTAAAGTACTTTGTTTCATTTAGAACCTCTTGTTTGTTAAGAATACCCCAGTGAATGAAATCTTCGAGGGATGAGTCCTGAATTGAAAAATATCCGATATTCATCGATGTCACGTTATGAAAGAAATGTGAACCCAGGGATGCATCAAGGGGAAAATTGGCCAGACTTGTCTCCACAATAACTTTTGCATTTGAAATATGTCGCCAGATAACAGGAATCCCAAGAAATCTGTCACTCGAGCCCCAACGCCCCGGACCGACAAGAATATATTGCCTATTCTGTTTTCTCATTAATTCGTTCATGTATTCCATTTCATCAACCATTTCCAATGTTTTTAGTTTGTTAAATTTACTAGGTTCAATGTATATAACATCACTAATGTTTTCTACTACTCCGTTTCCAAGACTCGCATGGGAATAGAGTATCATTCTTGATTTATCAAAGAGATTTATGTCCAGAGTTGAGTGTTGTTGATTACTGATAAGAGGTTTGACCTGAAGTAAATAGAAAGAAGGCAAATTATTAATAGTAGGTGTTAAATCTACGGCAAACTCTATCTCTACAGGTGAACCAAAGGCATCTTTCAAGGTCTTTAGCAGCACTTTTATTGTTTCTGACAGAGGGATGTAATTATATTTAAGAATATCAACAAAGTTCAAAATTCTGGATCCGGCAATACTAAGGCCAGGTTCTATTCTGTCGTTTAGGGCATCGTAAACCGAGGCACAATGTTTCAGAGTCCCATGTTGCTCTGCCTCATTAATGTCAAGCAAACTAAGCGATGCCATTTCACCATCAACTTCATAATTTATATTCTTTTTTGAGAAATCCAATGCATAAAATTTAACCTGAGAACTATTGATTAGATCTTTTGTTGTAAACATCTCTACTTTTGGATACTTTGGTGAAAATCGATATGAATTATTACCTCTAACGATATATGTACCCAAGCCAGCTGCAATTACAGCAAATCCCTCCTCAGGATTCATATGTGCTACCGGATAATAATTATAGGATTGGGCCACCCCACTAATATGTGGATAGTAATAATCCCCATATCTGTTTCCCACCAATTCCTGTAAAACAATGCCCATTTTTTCTTCCTCAATTTTATGATGGATGGCATTAAAATAGGCTCGAGAGTCATCAGAATAGACTGAAGCAAAAACAAGTTTTATAGCAGTGGCTATCTTTTCAAGGGTAAATCGTTTTTGATTACCTGAATATGGGATAAGATAAGTATCAAAAATGCCGGCAAAAGGCTGAGAAACAGAGTCTTCAAGAAGGCTTGACGAACGAACAGCTATTGGTTTATTGATTTGATCAATAAATACTTTCAACCTTTTCAACAGACTATAAGAGAGGTCCGCTTTGACAAATTCACTTCTTATCTCCAAATAACTCGAACCAGTTTTGATTACTTTATCGTAAAGTTTATTATGTTCAATAAACTGATCAAACTCATCTGTCCCGATAATAATAGTTTTTGGTGCCCGGATATTTATTCTACCGTCAAAAAAGGAGAAATCCAGGTTATTTATTAATGTATTGATAAATGCTAAACCACGTCCTTTCCCTCCGAATGATCCGCCCGCAAAAGATACTATATTGTATTCATCAATTGTTGAAGTCTCATCAAAAGAGAGAATTTTACCCTTCTTTTTCTCTTCCTTATATTTCCTGAGTTGTTCTTTTAAGAATGTCCTGGACTCTATAACATTAGAAAAATCGCCGACTCTAAGTGGGTTTAATGTCCGTGCCAATTCTATTTCGCCTCTGGCCATAAGCCAAAGTGAAAATTGGTTTTCCTGGGCATGAAAGTAGAACGATTCGTCAGATATGTTCTGAAGTTGTGTCTCGAAATCTCTGAGCGAGCGAGCGACACCTATTCGTTTCCCTTCTTTATCGCGAAAAACAAAATCTCCGAAACCCATATTTTTTGTGAGAAATTGTTTCAAGTCATTTAGTAGTGTTTCAGAATTTTTATTAATATAGAGAACATCAAGTTTTTGTGCTATTTGGATATTTTTATCATCTGACGACTGTAAGACAATTGGCAGCTTATGTATGTTTGCTTTTATATGGTTTATTAATTTTATCCCGGCTTTTTTATCGAGTTTGCCCTCTTTTTCAAATTCAACATCGGAAATTACACACAATAGAAAATCTTTATACTTGTTAAAAATATATAGAGCATCCTCATAGTTCCGGACATGTAGAATTTTTGGCCTGGAACGCATTTTTGCAATTTTATCAAGTTCGTTTTTTTCAACCTCAGGCAAAAGCTGTTGAACCCGACCAAATACAATAGAATATAGAATTTGCAAATATTTTGAATAGTATTGAGCAGAATCCTCGACCAGAAGAATAATCCGAATAAGTCCTATTTTTGTATCAGTCTCGGTATTCACCTCATCCTCGAAGGACTTAATCATGGCAAAAAATATTTGTGAATGGCCATTCCATATAAACAATTTGTCAATTGAGTTAATTGTGGGAATTAATTCCTCGTAATATTGAATATTGATTTTTTGATTGAGCAGTAAAAAAATTTTTAAACCAGGTTGCTTTTGTTTTATTTCTTTGCTTAATTGAACCGGTATATTCTTTTCAATACCGGCCATAAGTATTACCAGGTCGAAATGGGTAGTGTCCAGTAATTCTATTGCCTCTTCTGATGAGGTTACTCCGGTTATCCGGGGTAAAGAAAAAAGACTATACTGATAGATTTCACCCATAAATTGCTCAAAAAAGCTTTCCTCTGTTTGCAGGGTAAATGCATCATACAAGGTTGCTACAAAGAGTATCTCTTTTACCTTAAACTTCATCATATCCAGATAGATATACTTATCAAGAATTTGTTTGTTGAAGAATAATTGAAGCGGTTTTTTATTTCTAACCAAAGATTCTCTATACTCAACAGGTCTATGTTTTTCCCTTTGCTGAAGAATATTTTCCCTGACTATTTCTCGTCCTTTCAGATCGTTCAGGTATCCACTGATTAATTTGCTGATATTAATTAGCAGATTGCGTTCTTCTTTCAGGAATGGACCCTCATAAGCTTTTGGAAATATTTTAAGATAAAACACCTCAACGCATCCCTTTTTATTATTTAGAGTAATGAAATTTTCTCTCTGAACCCAAAGAGTATCCTTAAAATAACAACTGCAATATTCTTTTTCTTCGAAACGAATACGTACTGCAGTATACTTTGGATATTGCCAGGATTTTGGAAGGATTGAGCAGATCTGCTGCAAAGTTTCCTCAATTGGATTACCACTGGAAATAATTTCAGAGGTCTTATTAATTGCTCTCAATTCTTTTAAGCGTTCTTTATTCTCATGCAGTAATTTATTAAATACCTCTCGTGTTGCCGATCCTGATATCAAATTTGACAGATTAATAAGAAGATTTCGCTCTTCAATTAAAAATGGGCCTTCATCAGCCTTGGGAAATTTTTTCAGATAGAAAACCTCGATAATCCCCTTTTTATTACCTGGAGCTTCGAAATCCTGTTTTTGAATCCATTTGCTTTCTTTAAACTTAGCGCTGGTGAAAATTTTATCTTCATATGTAATTCTGATAACTGTAGCGTCCGGATACTGCCAGGCCTCTGGAAGAACAGAACATAATATCTTTAGAGAATCTTCAATAGATTTATTTTGTTTAAGGATATGAGAGGTTTGATTGATACCTCTTAATTCCTTTAGTCGTTCCGTATTCTGTTTTAGAAGATCCTTAATTGCTTTTTTTGAAACCGTTGAGGAAATAATGGTTGCCAGATTATCCAAAAGTATACGCTCTTCTTCCAGAAATGGTCCTTCGAAGAGTTGTGGAAATTCCTTAAGGTAATATATTTCAATGATTCCCTGCTCCAGATCAGGGGTTTCAAAACTTTGCGACATTACCCAGGGCGTAATTCTAAATTTCCGGCTTTTGAAAATTCTATTGTTATAGATAATTCGCGCTGCAGTAAACTCAGGAAACTGCCATGCTTCAGGTAGAACTAAACATATCTGTTGAAGAGATTCTTCAAGAGTATCACCCTGTTTTAGAATTCTCGTAGTAAGGTTAATCCCTTTGAGCTCCTTTAGTCTTTCACTATTTTTAAGGAATAATTTCTCAAGCAGATAACGCGATATCAATCCGGACAAAAGTGTTGTTACATCTTTTAAAAACACCTCCTCATTGGAAAGAAGTGCCTTATTGCTAAACATTACTGGTTCATTTGAAAAATAGATCTCAATACTACAATCTTTTCCCCCTGGAAAAGATATTGTTTTCCTTTCTAACCATTGTGTTTCAACATAGTTTTTACTATAATAAAATTTATTTCCTACTGAAATTTTAACAGATACACTATCCGGGATTGGATAGGCCCTTGGAATAATGTCACAAATTTGGAATAATGTTTCATCAAATGATTTTGATTTACTCAATAGTGTTATTACAGATGAAAGAGTATTTACCCTCATTTCTGTGATTGTTGAATTGTCATTAGCCATTTAACTTTTCTATTTGAGGATTTTTTTTACTATCATCTGTTTTAATAATCTGTAAAATTTCATACTTGGTTCCGGAATTGCTCCTGGCAAATATTCTTCTATGATATTCTTCAAGTTCTGTGAGATATTGCATACAAACCACCCAGTTGTTATGTCGACGATCATCGAAAAATAGATTACCAACTTTATTTAGTACCATTAAAGCGTCAACCAATACTCTTTTTCCATCAGATGTTATTTTCAACCGTTTACTCCTCTTGTCAAGCTGGTCAGTAAATTCAATTACCAATTGTAATTTGATCAGTCGTTTAATAATGTCAATACCCGTTGTATACTCCACCAAATTATAATCAATAACCTCCTTTTTCTTGAAGGAGATATTTTTATTTAATGAGAAAAGAAAATTGAACTCTAGTAAATTATTTAGAGGTAGTCCTTCAAACAGCTTTTTAGTATAGAAATCCTGAAGTCTGGAAAGCCTGAAAATTACTTCTAATAACTTTTGCCTGTTATTTAATTCACCCTCATCCTCGGTTTTCCCATGGTTCATTTCATCTCCCGATTTTAAATTTAAAGGAGATAATGAATGGTCATTTGTGTTTTTCATACTCAACCATCGACCAAAGCCAATAAAATCCTGAGCAGGGTTCTTTTCCTCATATTCCTGCCAGTAAGCTATTAATTGCTGAATATTACCGTATTTATATTTCATTAATCTGCAGAATTATTATCTTAACATTATAATGTTATCATAGTTAAATGCTACGTAAATATATCAATTATATCTTAATTTGTCTCCAATGGCTTATTTTATAGCGCACAAAAATTGTACGGCTTGTAAAAATTGTCTTCAGGTCTGTATGAACAATGCTTTAGTTGAGTTGGATGACGAACTCTATATTGATCCCGCCTGGTGTACAGAATGTGGCTCATGTGCAGCAATGTGCTATGAGAACGCAATAGGATATGAAGGATTGGATCTGGTAAAAGGTATCTTCCTCCATGAAAATATTGATGATATTTCAAGGCTTCTTCTTGTAAATTCCGGTGTAGATAACCTTTTTCCGGGTTGAAGTGACCGGTTCATTTGAGAATAAACGTAAAATCGTTTTGCATTGATATTGTGATGCTTAAGTTCCAGTATAGCACCTGAACTTCTAATTACAATACATTGAAAATCAATGATCCAATAATTTAACACTAAAGGTTGTTGACGGATTTGGTGCTGGATTCTATAACGTGTTCGTAGTCAGGCAAATACATAGTCTTTTTGAGTTATTTCTGTCTTATTGTGGAATAACCATAGACTTTAATCTCCTTAACCGGGAATCAAATGATCATCCTTAGTCAGAATTAAGTGTTTGTTATTATGTTATTTATGTTATTAGTAATCTAGTTGATAAAGTGGGGTCAAGATTCCCGGATTTTGAGAGATATGACCTCTTAGTTTTTATCATATTTTTTTGAAAAATAATAATATTCTTTTGAAAAATAGTTACATTTATATATCAGGAATTAATACCTTTAACATAGATTAAAATAAACTTGACCTATGAAAAAGATTCTACTAATTTTCGTTGTAACATTGGTATTGATAATGGGGGCATGTAATAAAACACCTTTTGATTTACCTCAAGATGAAGATCAATCGTTAGTCAAGACCAATGATGGAGATATTATTCCCGGGCAATATATTATATTGCTTAAGGATGGTGTAACATCTGTGAAATCCGCAAAATTAAGCTATCCAGATAGCAAGATTCTTATGCGTAGTGAAGTTCAGAAGGTTTTGGCAGCCTCCAATATTTATGCAAAAGAACCACTACAAGTCTATACAGCATCAACTGAAGGATTTGCAATCCGATTATCTGATGAAGAAGCAAAAGCTCTTGAGAACAATCCCGGAGTTCTCGGTGTTTGGCCTGACAGGTTAGTTGTCCTGGCAAAACCTGTTAAACCGCCAACTCCACTTCCTGTTGAAGTTACACCTCCAGGCATCACTAGAGTCGGTGGAGGTGAAACGTATACAGGCGAAAATAAAGTCTGGATAATTGATACCGGAATTGATCTTACTCATCCTGACCTGGATGTTGATGGTGCATCAGGTGTAACATATGTTCCAAGGACAAAAACTCCTAATGACGATAACGGACATGGCACTCATTGTGCTGGCATTATAGCGGCTATTGACAATACTATAGGAGTAGTTGGAGTTGCAGCAGGGGCAACAGTAGTGCCTGTAAAGGTACTTGATAAGCGTGGATCAGGCTACATATCAAACGTTATTGCCGGAGTCGACTTTGTTACTGCTAATGGGAGTGAGGGTGATGCTGTCAACATGAGTCTTGGAGGGGGTGCCCATGAGCCTTTAGATATCAAAGTAGTCGGGATGGGGGCAACAGGTCTCTTTGTTGCCTTGGCAGCAGGTAACGAGAGTGATGATGCAAACAATCACTCACCAGCTCGAGCCGAAGGCCTTAATATTTATACCGTCTCAGCATGTGATAAAAACGATATATGGGCATATTTCTCAAATTATGGAACCCCTGTTGACTTCTGCGCACCAGGCGTAAGCATCTTTTCATTATACAAGAATGGAGGCACTGCTACTATGAGCGGAACATCAATGGCTGCACCTCATGTTTGCGGTATTTTGCTGGCTACAGGAGGACATCCGAATAAAGACGGATATGTAAACGGTGATCCGGACGGAGACGCAGATCCAATAGTTCATAATTAAAATTGATTTAATAATAATAAAAGCCCTGTCATTTTCAGCCGATTAACAGGGCTTTTATTCTTTTTACCTTTCTTGGCCATCTACCTGAAACAAAATTATCGAATAACAGGTATGGGTGGCACCACAACCTTAAATCGCGAACCCCTATAGATCAATGATTTACGCCGGTCTTTAATTTTTTGTTGACGGAATTGGTGTTGGTTTCTCCAACGATAACGTTATCTATTTAGCCCAAGCCCTATCAATCTTTCAAATATTATTTATTACTTGAATGGATGGATTTATGACAAAATAATATCCGAGTTGAGAATTTATATTGAAATAAATAGCAAATTAGTTTAAATATAAGTATCACAAGTTGTATTTATAAATCCATTTTGTAAGTGTATATTCACTTTCGGGTAAATGTTAAAAAGTCCTTAATTTAAAGAGAAATGAAAAAAATAATTGATTCCATTAGGATTAATTTTAATCACAACCATTTTATTCTTATATGGACAATCTTAAATTTAATTCAAATTGGGACTACAGAGCTTACAAGTGATGAAGGATACTATTGGTTTTATTCTTCTAAACTGGAATGGGGATATTATGATCATCCACCGCTTCTGGCTTTATTAATTAAAATGGGAAGAGTACTTTTTCGCGGAGAGCTGGGAGTAAGACTATTCAATGTGCTTTTAATGTCAGCAGGTCTTTTCTTTCTCTTCAAAATTGTTCAATGGACTAAAAGAGGTAAAAAATTTGTTTATCTGATCATTCTCTCAATTCCATTATTTAATTATATAACTTTTATCGCCTTCCCGGACACTCCGCTGGTCGCTTTTTCCATAATCTGCCTGTATTCATATAAACGATTACTATATAAAAATGACTTAATGTCATCTTTGTTTTTTGGTGTTTCATTTGCTTTAATGCTTTATTCAAAATACCATGCCGTAATTTTTGTGCTTTTTATTATCTTATCAAATTTAAGTCTTCTTAGAAATAAGTATTTCTACTTTTCGATTATTTTGTCGGGTGTCTTATTCATCCCGCATTTACTTTGGCAATATCAGCATGATTTCCCATCCTTTCAATATCACTTATCTGGAAGAGCAAGCCAGTTTGAATTCTCAAATCTATTCCAATTCATTTCCCAGCAAATTCCAATAATAGGAATTGGAATAATTTTCATTCCTTTTATTTATAAGCCTGAAAACCAATTTGAAAAAACACTTAAGTATATCACGATAGGGACATTTATCTTTTTTTTGCTTAGTACTTTAAGAGGATTCGTTCATTTACACTGGACATCGATTGTGTTATTCCCTATAATAATTCTTTCAGCTAAATATTATTCCTTGAAAAGAGATAACAGACTCTTTAATTATCTTGTCATCCCTTTTTTGATTTTGATACTTTTTGTTAGGTTTTATTTAGCATTTCAAATTTTGCCGGTCAATACTTTACATGTTGATTACTATCATGGCAGGAAGCAATGGGCCGAAGATATTAAAGCAATTGCTGGAAATAGACCTGTAATTTTTGAAACCGGGAATGGAGCGTTGAGAGAAGCACCACTATATTCATTTTATTCAAAAAGCATGGGTATTGCACTTTACTCCGGGGGGGGAAAAAAATCTCAATATCAAGTATGGAATTATGAAGATAGTATTCAATCAAAAAATATAATCCTTGTTATGGGCGGACAATTTGAAGGAAGTGAAGAATACCCGACAAGAATGGGAAAATCAATTCATTACAAAGAAATTGATAATTTCACTTCATTTAATAATATAAAGATAAAATATAATGTAGAAGATATTATTTATGAGGAAGATTCAATAAAAATTCTTGTACAAATTTTAAATCACAGACAGTACCCTGTTTCTTTTACAAATAATCATAAAATATATATCTCACTTAGGAACGAAGAAAATGAAGAACTTACTTTTGAAAAAACATTTAACAACTCTATGTCTATACAAGCATGTGATACAGCGAATTTATATTTCTCATTTAGCTCCAGGGAGATGGATGGAGGTGGTTATGAATTTTTCTTTGGAATTAAAGATGGAATTACATATCCTTCCATAAACAGCAAAAGAAATAAACTATTGGTGACAAAAAATTAACAAGTGTTCGAGTCCGGATCAACAGCAAGGCGCAGACGATTGGCAGGTAGACGTTTCGCATAGCGACAGACCTGAATAGCTATCAGATTTATCTTCTCCGGTACGTCGGATAGGTCAGGCGGGTTACCCCGCCTTTCCCTCCTAAGAACCGTACGTGCGACTTTCACCGCATACGGCTCAAGCACTCTAAAGGCTTCAAGTGAATGTTACCCGGTGGCGCGTTGAACCACCTTTGCATTACCGAACAGTGATGAACCAACCTTTCCATAAGGATTAAAGAAAGAATCAAGAGCACATCCGTAAGGATTCATTTGCTTCCTTGAATAAAGGATC
>Ga0214473_10000035_pt1 | contig 181351 bp, 142 predicted proteins | sample RVTome_7_FD_203509 | JGI IMG/M metagenome (GOLD analysis project Ga0214473, IMG submission 203509) | Soil microbial communities from uranium-contaminated site in the Upper Colorado River Basin, Wyoming, United States - RVT98D197 | ecosystem: Environmental > Terrestrial > Soil > Contaminated >...
CCTCGGTTCTCCACCGAGACGCAGTGGGACCTGCAAGAGCAATCGCGGTGGCGCAATCTACTGGACATCGTGACGTATCGACCCAGAGTGATCCAGGGGGATTCTACGTTGTACGGGCGGATTAGTTTGCGGCAGGATCTGTACTGGGATCGGACAAAGACGACATTCTCGGCGCGGCTCAGAGGCAGGATGGTGGAATCGACCAACCGGCAATACGCGTTGAATTCGGAGACTTCGTCGCTTCGGGAAGGGTCGGTGTGGATGCGTCGGAAGTTCTCGTCCACCTTATCCGGCGAATGGCAAGCAACTGCCGAAACGGACAGGCGCGTATTCACCGGAGCCGGGCGGGTCGACAGCGACATCCACCGGCAGTCGTCCAGGGTGGATCTATCGTATCGATGGGCGCAACCCCACGAATTGGGTATTGGGATCGGAGCCACCCATGGCACAGACCTGGCGGGAGGCGAGCAGTTCTGGGCGGCTGAGTTGGAACCCAGCTTCACCGAATCCATGCGAGGTCGGGGGCGGCTGGACTTTTCCGTCACCTGGAGCCATGTGATTTCCGACAGTCCGACACTGCCCTTTGAATTGTCACAAGGATTGAACCCGGGGGACAATTTTCGATGGGCGGCACGCGCCATGCTGCACCTGGGAAAGAATCTGACAGGCAGCGCATCGTACGAAGGCAGAGCTGACGCGGGAGAAGCAATCCGCCATCAAGGACAGATGGAAGTGAGGGCGTTCTTCTGACATGTCTGGCATCGCAATCCGTCATTCCCAACGACCTGCGGCGATCTGCTTCGCACTTTGCATGGTATGGGCGTCTGCGGTGTTTGGGCAACAGGTTGCCCGAATCCTGTCCGTCCAATTCAGCGGGAACCACGAAATCTCGGAGCGGCGGCTTCGCACCTGGCTGGGCTGGAAGTCGGGGGATGTATGGAGTCCGGATCTGCTGCCCTCACGGCTCGAGAGTCTGCTCTCGGAATGCCAGCAGCAGGGATACTATTTTGCCCGCGTCGATTCCACCCGGGAATACTGGACTGGCGATTCCTCCAGAGTTCGTTTGACTGTGTTTTTCCACGAAGGGGGACGTCCCCGGATCGCGTCGTTGGGCATCTCTGGTGACACCCCGACCACGGGAGCCAGTCCCGAAGACCTCTTCCATTCCCACGTCGGCGGGACGTTCCGACGCGAGGTGTTCTACGAAGATGTGGACGCACTTATCGAATGGTACGAAGACCGTGGCTATCCCTTCTGTAAGGTCGAGCCGGAACAAGTAGATGTGGATAGTGGCAGCCCGCCGCAGATCCACCTCGGCTTGGTTGTGGATCCGGGGCCGCAGGTGTCGGTCGGATTCTTGACGGTGGCGGGGAATGTCCGCACTCGCACTGATGTTGTGCTGCGGGAAACCCGAATTCGACTCGGGGAAATCTACCGGCAGCGTGAGGTGGATCGGTCGGTGCGACGACTGCGCAGGTTAGGTTTCTTCAGCTCAGTCAACGATCCCGCGATCGTCAAGGACAGGGAAGGTCGGTGGGGGCTTCACTACCAGGTCGTGGAGATGCCGACCTACCGATTCGACGGCGTTTTGGGATATGCGCCCGCCAGCGGTAACCAGAGCGGCTATTTCAGCGGACTGGTCGATATTGTCCTGGCGAATTTGATGGGCACCGGCAGGTTGGCGGAAGTGCATTGGAGTCGGCGAGGACCCGGCGTCCAGGAATTGGCGGTTCGTTACAAGGAGCCCTGGTTGTTGGGACTGCCTCTGACCGTGGGTCTGGGATTCCAACAACGGGTGGAGGATACCTTGTACGTCCGGCGGTCGTGGGACGTGGGGCTGGAATGGCAGCTCACCGACATCGTCAGCGTTTGGGGCACGGTCAGCCGCGAAGAAGTGCTCCCGGATTCCTCAGGAGTGCTCTACCTGGGACTGGACCGATCCAGCACGTGGTCTGGAGAAGTGGGCGTGACGGTGGATACCAGAGACGAGCCATTGAATCCCCGGTCAGGTTACTACTACAGATCGTCCGGTTCGACCGGGCTTCGAGACGTGGAAGGCGATGCTCAGGATGCCTTCACCGAGCATCGAGTTTCTCTGGACCTGGAAGGGGCGTGGGAACCCTTCCGATTCTGGGTATTGGATGTGCAGGGGCACGGTCGGGAGTACTCAAGCCCTCTTGATGTGGCGCCGGTGCCGAACCTGTACCGGATGGGCGGCGCCAACAGCCTTCGAGGCTATCGGGAGGAACAATTCATGGGGCAGCGAATTGCCTGGACCAATGCAGAATGGAGGCGGATTCTCGGGCGGTTGTCCCGAGCGTACCTGTTCGTGGACACCGGCTACTACTTTCGAAAGGCGGAAATATCAGCCAATGTCGTTGAATCGGTGGACGATTTTCTGGTCGGATGGGGCATCGGACTCAGGGTTGAAACCAGTCTGGGAGTGGTCGGATTCGATTACGGGCTGGGAGAAGGCGACCGGATCACCAACGGCAAGGTGCATTTCCGCCTGACAAGTCAGTTTTAACTCAGAGGCTTACAATGCGTATGGGCTTAGCATGCTAAGCCCATACAAAAGTATGCGCGGAGGCTTACAATCTGTAAGGGCTTAACATGTTAAGCCCCTACAACAGCGTGGCAAGGACTCAATATGAAGAAAGAGATCATTATAAATTCGACCGCATCAGAGACCAGGATCGCGATTCTCGAGGACGAGACCCTGGCGGAATTGTTTGTGGAGCGTCCGGAACAGGAACGAAACGTGGGGGATATATACAAGGGAGTTGTCAGGAAGGTGCTGCCCGGGATGAGGGCGGCATTTGTGGACATCGGCTGGGAGATGGATGCGTTCCTGCATTTTTCCGATTTGGGCGCTCAGCAGCATCACTGGTTCGACGACGAGACCAGCGACGAGGAAACTCCAGCAGCGCCGGCACGCACCTCGGGACTCGATTTGAAAAACAGGCAGGAGATCATCGTTCAAGTTATCAAGGAGCCCTTAGGGAACAAGGGACCGCGAGTCACGACACAGATTTCTCTGCCCGGCAGATTCCTGGTCCTGGTGCCAAATGAGAATCATTCCGGCGTGTCCAGACGGGTGACCGATTTCCGCGAGAAACGACGGCTGAAGCGGATACTCAAAGATATCCATGTCGAGGGATTCGGATTGATTGCCCGGACTGCCGCTGAAGGCAAAGATCAAGCGGCGTTGGCGAAGGACATGAGGGTACTGCTGCGCTTGTGGCGTAAGGTAGAGCAGAGGATCAGCGCCGCGTCGGCGCGAGCCAGAGTCTATAAGGACGTTTCCCTGACTTCCAGTGTGCTTCGCGACCTATTCACTTCGGATATTGAGCGGATTGCAGTGGATTCGCCCATGCTGCGAAGGGAAATGGTGCGTACTTTGAAGGCGACCTCTCCGGCGCAGGCGCGGCGAGTCGAATTGTACACCGGCAAGGTGCCCATTTTCGACCACTTCAAGATCGAGCCCGAGATCGAGAAGGCATTATCGAGGAAAGTGTACCTGTCCCACGGCGAGTATATTGTCATCGAACAGACCGAAGCGGTGGTCACTATCGATGTCAACAGCGGGCGCTACATTGGCAAGAAAGACTACGAGCTGAACGCGTTGAAAGTCAATATGGCAGCGGCTCGGGAAATCTGCCAGCAGTTGCGGCTGAGAGACATGGGCGGCATTATCATCATCGACTTCATCGACATGTTGGAAGATAAGAACCGCAAGAAAGTGTACGACGAGATGAAGAGGGAGCTGAAAAAGAGCCGGGCGAAGGTGGATATTCTGTCGATCAGTCCCTTCGGAATCATGGAAATGACCCGGCAGCGGATCAAGCCGTCCCTGCAGTACACGCTGAACGAGCCATGCCCCACCTGCAACGGCTCGGGAATGGTGGCGTCGAAAGAAACCGTGGTGACTCGGGTGGAACGGTGGGTGAAGCGATTCCGCCAGAAAACCGGGGAACGAGGGCTGACGCTGCAAGCGCACCCCGACCTGGTGGATTATTTGACGGAAGGAGTGAAAAGCCGGATAAGAAACATCATGTGGCGCAACAAGATGTACATCACCCTGGAGAGAAACGACAGCTTGAAGATCGAGGATTTCAGGGGGTATTCCTGGAAGCAGAAGCGGGAAGTAACTGATGAATTTATGGCTTGACATTGGGGAGAATATTTCATATATTTTAGGTTCGCGATGGAACAATTTTTGTTGCGAGTCATGAAGGGGGTTATCGAATCCAAAGTCAGCGAGGAATGCATGTACGCGATATGCCGGATAGCAGGGCAGCAATATCGAATCGAGCCGGAGTCCAAGCTTCAGGTGCCGCGATTGAGCGCATCGGAAGGCGATACGGTGCAGTTCGAGGAGATTCTGCTCTTGTCGGACGGTGAGAAGACTGAAGTAGGCACTCCGCATGTTCCCGGCAAGGTGATAGCTACCGTATTGAAACACGGGAAATATCCCACCGTCCAGGTCTACAAGAGGAAACGTCGGAAAGACTACCATAAGTCCCACGGTCATCGGCAGCAATATACCGAATTGCTGGTCAACCGCATCGAGAGACAGTCTTGAGGGATTAACCTGTTCGGGGGGATAAGATCTGGAGAATCATCATGGCACATAAGAAGGGCGTAGGGTCGTCAAGGAACGGTCGGGATTCCAATGCGCAACGGCTGGGCATCAAGATGTACGGTGGTCAAGCCATTCGTACCGGACAGATTATCGTGCGTCAGCGCGGAACGCGTTTCCATCCCGGCAACAACGTGGGCATCGGCAGTGACGACACTTTGTTCGCATTGGCAGATGGCGTGCTGCGGTACAAGTCCCGCGGAAATCGGAAATTCGTGGAAGTGATTTGACGGCTTGTAAGCTCGCCACTTCCGCGATTTTTGTTGAACATCTTTGTGACAAACATCACGATTTCCCTATAACATCTCGGATTAACCCTTTAGAAAATAATAATTAGTGATTGGGCGAGCGACTCCTGGCTCCGGAAATCGTGTCGTCGCCGGCGTTACGACGAGATTCGCATTGCCCGTCGGTCCGGGAAGCACCCGGATACGGATGACCCTTGCTGGCAGCAGCCAAGAATGGAGGAACTGTTATGAAAATCACCGTCATCGGCGCCGGAAATGTGGGCGCCACCACCACTATGGGGCTTGCTCAAGCCGAGTTGGCGAACGACATTGTCATGATCGATATTCTCGATGGGATTCCCCAGGGAAAAGGTCTGGACATGTGGGAAGCCGCACCCGTGTACGGGTACGACAGCCGGGTGCGGGGAACCAACGACTACAAAGACACCGCCAATTCCGATATCATCGTGATGACCGCCGGATTGGCTCGGAAGCCGGGAATGTCCCGTGATGATTTGCTAAAGGCGAATGTGGAAATCGTGTCCGGCTGCATCAAGCAGGCGGCGGCGGTGTCCCCCAAAGCCTTGATTCTCATGGTCTCCAATCCGCTGGATGTCATGACCTATGTGGCGTACAAAGTCACGCACTGGGAGCCGCATCGGATTTTCGGCATGGCAGGGATTCTGGATACCTCGCGGTATCGGTCCTTCATTGCCATGGAATTGGATGTGTCGGTGCGTGATATCCAGGCAATGGTGTTGGGTGGGCATGGGGATTCGATGGTGCCGCTGCCTCGGTACACTACGGTGGGCGGTATTCCGCTGCCCGACTTGCTGTCCAAGGAGCGCATCGATGCCATCGTTGACCGCACCCGCAACGGCGGCGCCGAAATCGTCGGCTATTTGAAGACCGGCAGCGCTTACTATGCGCCGGGAGCCGCCGTGACGGAAATGGTGGAATCCATCGTGAAGAACAAGAAACGGATTCTGCCGTGCTGCACCTGGCTGACCGGACAATACGGAACCAAGGACGTGATGATGGGTGTTCCATGCGTGCTGGGATCCAAGGGCGTGGTCAGAATCCTGGAGATTCCGTTGAATGCGGAAGAGAAGGCGATGTTCGACAAGTCCGTCGGGCATGTCAAGTCCACTATGGCGCAAGTTGAGTTGTAGAAAGCGACTGACCTATGTAGAAAACCCCTGTCCGCACTGGTCAGGGGTTTTTGCTTTGCTGTGATCCATTCCAGGTGCCTCATCGGAACACCTAATCGGTATGCTTTTTCTCGGAATCGATGTAATTTTGAGAAGGAGAACCTGCCGGCGGTGCTCCATAGGTACGCTGAGGATTGCTTCCTGCTGGTGGCGGTCGCAGCATTGAGGATCGAATACGAGTCTCAATTGCCGCAGGGGTGGCCAGGGGTTGATTGTTGGCTTGGAGATAGCCTCTGGGATCGCCACAGCGTCCTGCGACTTGGTAGAAAGCATGATGCAGCACCTCTAATGCAGTCGTATCCAAAAAAGTAGTGTCACAGCAGGTAGCAAGGAGATTGGCAGAGCTAAGGGAGTCCCCGGGAACAGCAAGGCGATGAACGTCATATTGTGAGGATTGCACCCAATACCCTGAACTATCAATCATGATCGGAGACCACGTTAATACCACACCCTCCTGAATGATTGAAATCGTCAGGTCGTTGATGACGGAATCTGCAGGCGGGATACTAGGGGTAAACTCTAATCGGTCAATGCCGATCCAGTAATTCTGCGATCGGGGGTCGCGACCCACCACGCGGAAAGTGACAGAGCTTTGCTGCGACAGACACTGATTCCCTAATAATACCAGCCCTGAATGTCTGTAATCGGGAGAGTATCCTTGCCAAGTGGGACCATACCCTGATCCCTGGAAATCGATGCTGAAATCAGCGGCATATTTGAAACGCGTGTACGCCATGTGAATGTCCCAACAGCCCGAGTTGGGCAGATAGAATTGCAGAGTCATGAAATCATCAATGGCGTTAGACTGCAATTGCAGATCAAGGTCATCGCCCCATTCGCCAACATAGTTGGGGTAACCCCTGAACTCCGCACCGCAGTAGTCCCCGCTTGTGGCGATAGCCGGTGCCGTTTGTTCCAATTCTACGACCCACCGCCTATCAACAAAGACCATTCTATCGCTGCTCATGGGTGATCCTATGCTTGGTATCGCAGTCAGCGGAAATGATCCTGCAACCGTGTCAGGTACCATGGCAGAGGCGTGAAAGGTGCAACCGGAATCGACAGTGGTCGGGGATTCCAGACAGGCGAGCTGTTGGTCACCCAACTGAAAAGCAATTGTAGTCCCTGGTGGGAATCCCTCACCGGCGAGAATCAAGGTATCTGTTCCCGGAAATGCAACGGTATCCATTCCCGAAAGCTGGAAGGTGAAGCTGGGAGTACTGCGATACTCCAGGATTCTCGCTGAGTACATCGTCCCCCCCCCCCGCGAACGCGCCAGGGCGATAGAACCCTGGAATTGTATCTGGCACCGCGACTATGGCTTGGAACCTGCCATTTGAGTCAGCAACCAGGGGAGCCGGTTCTGTGGGGACAAGGCTGTTTCCCCAGAGTGCAGTGATGTTGGCATAAGAAGGGAAATCCCAGCCAACAAGGGTGAGTTGCTCACCTGGGAAAAGCACTCCTTGTGGTGCCAGATCGACGAAATCAACCTGAGTTTTCGCTCGGTATGAGTATGCCACGCTGTGATAATTTGTGGGAATGTTGTTGAATGGACCGTGTTCCGTGGATACGCTAAGGGAAGAATCGAACGGAATCGGATCCGTCAGGTGTATCCTGTAGGCAGAAACCTGTCTGGGATAGTAATTGTACAAGGGTGCACCGTGAATAGGACGGAGAAATGCATAATACCTGAAGTAATACCCACCGTTGAAATCGTCTTCGGTACCGGTACCGTGAATTGAGGGGGATGATTCACCGTCCACACAGATGTGCTGGTCGCCTTCGAGGAATGTGTGTTGATGGCCAAGCACCGATCCCTCCATGTAAAGCTGGCAGCCGACATAAAGACCCTTTCCCTCAATCTGTAGCAACGTATAATCCTGACCGTATGTCGTGTTGGTTTCGGACCGAGTGGTTGCCCAAAATCGCATGTCATCAGACTCCTCGTTCACGACCGAGATTGTTGATTGCACTGCGACGGATGCTGGCGACAGAGAGGTGAGGGTGATAGTGCAAGCCGCAAATGGACAGGGGAAATAGCTATACAGGGACGGGTTATTGCACCCAATCGGGATTGACGTCGTGGTTACCGCATACCAGTGGGATCCAAAAATGTCACCCAGGGTGCCATCAACCGACGGGACCGTCGATCCATCCCAGTAGATTTTGATGATCAAATCATCGAGAACTTGTTGAGAATATGGACTTAGTGACACAAGCAGTGAATTCAGTACGCCTGGAGCGGAGATCGAAAAGACGGTATCCTGTTGATTTGGGGATATCGTGGTTGACAGATGGTAGATCGATGTATCGGGAGGCGTCCAGGGACAATCGCCGACGTTGTCCCACATGCTTTCCCATTGATTCAGCTTTGTTTCCCATTCGGGAGGCAATGGCAATGTGAAAGGGTCAACCTGTGTGGTTTCCGGGAACTGAATGCCGGTGGTTTGGTAATAAAGTGCTTGATAGGGGGACTCAGGAAGAAGGATGATCCGGCATGTGTCCTGGAAGTGAATCGGCACATACGAAAAATACCCACCAGCGGCGGAGTCCGCTAACGGGGGATTGAAAGGCTCCATGAATCCGAAGAATTGCCTTAGAGTTGTGTCGATCAGTGCCGAATCATTGTCGACGAGGACGCGGAATCTGGCGCTGGCGGGAAAGGGCTGATATGTTACCCATATGCGGGAGATGACGCCCGGACCGGATATTTCCGCCATCACTTTCGAGCCGTCGGGATCTGTTCGAAGGAAAGTTCCGCCGTCGCGGTTTCCGCCATAGCGGTCATAGCTGGAGAACTGGAAAGCCGTTCCGGGCGGTTGGCATGACCATTGAGACACATCCAGGGCTCGATCCAGGATGTCGTAACAGTATGAATCAGAAGCAATTAGGGCGGTCAGGAATAGCAGGAGCCCCACGATACGGTTGATCATCATCGATAATACTCCCCATAGCGTTGTGCGCTCGGCGCAATTTACGATATTATCGTGATAATATCAACTCTTTTTTGCTCGACGAAGAAAAAATTTGGAGAATGTATGCAAACGATGACCTGGACTTCGGTCGGCTCGCCGGTGGGGACGCTTTTCTTGGCTGGCACGGAAAAAGGGCTGGCATTTCTGGAGTTTGGGGATTTGGTGGATAGCTTCCGTCGCCGGGTCCGGCACGCCTATCCGAAAGCTAATCTGGTTGAATCGCCTCGACTTCTGGAAGAGCCGTTGCATGATCTGGATCGGTACTGGAGAGGCGAGAGTACTCTACCGAGAAGCGTGTTTGACTTGAAAGGCACGCCGTTTCAAATTAAGGTCTGGCAGGCATTGAAAGAAATTCCGTTCGGGTCAGCGGTCTCGTACGGCGACTTAGCCCGGATGATCGGTAATCCCAAAGCGTCCCGGGCGGTGGGCGCTGCAGTGGGCAGTAATCCGGTAGCGATCTTGATCCCCTGCCATCGGGTGATAGGCAGCGACGGGACTCTGTGCTGCTACGGTGGCGGACTGGATCGTAAGGCGAAACTCCTGTCCCATGAGGGCGTGCAATGGAAGTCAGGATGATTCCTCTCTGGAGGGGGACTGTGCGAAACAGGAACTATTCTCACATGGTGGATAAGGTGTGAATAAGTGTCAACTCTCTCGCTCCTGCTGATTTTGGTAGTTCCGTGATTTTAATTGACTTCTTGAGGCGCTTTGAGATGTATTGTATTGTATTATAATATGTTATGCGCATTGATTGGGACTGCCATATTCGTGGTCGTTGTGACGAAAATTCAGGAATTTGCGAATGTGGATATTTCGGGGACAATGTGGATAACTTCGTCGGGATGATAGAGTTGGGCTCGTTGCGGTTCGTTGCGAGAAGGTGATGCCTGACGTTGGGATCTCGCCGAATAATTCTGTCGGAAAAAGCTTGATTCTTATCAAAAAATTCAGTAAGATTCTATGTTAGGGATTTCCTGGAAAACCTCCTCTTCGGAATAGGCATGTCAAGAAGCAAAGTCGCGATTCTACGAACTTCCCCCGAGACGGTTCTGGACGATTACAATCGGCTGCTGGATCTGGCTGACGCGGCGTCTTTCCTGCCTTCCGGTCATCAAACCATCCTCAAAGACAACATTTCCTGGCATTTATATTTCCCCAGCGCCAACACGACTCCCTGGCAGTTGGAGGGGACGATCTTAGGGCTCAGGGCACGCGGGATCAATGATCTGGCGGCAGTGCACAATAACACCGTGGTCACCGATCCGTTTCGCGGCGGAGAATTGAATCGGCTGGCGCCGATCTACCGGCACTACCAGATTCCGGAGCGATTCAATTTCCGTCCCGAAGACGTCCGGTGGATTCGCTTCACGCCTCGGGCTCGCATGAGGGCGCTGCATAAGGTCTTTCCGAGAGGCATCCACATCCCGGAATACTTCCGAGATAAGAACATCGTCCACCTGCCCACCGTCAAGACGCATATTTACACGACCACGACCGGCGCCATGAAGAATGCGTTTGGGGGACTGTTGAACACCCGCCGGCACTATACGCATTCCTGGATACACGATACATTGGTGGATTTGCTGGCGATCCAGAAGGAGATTCACAGCGGGATTTTCGCGGTGATGGACGGCACCAGCGCAGGTTCCGGTCCGGGTCCCCGCACTTTGATGCCGCATGACAAGAATGTGATTCTGGCGTCCGGCGACCAGGTGGCGATCGATGCAGTCGCGGCACACTTGATGGGATTCGATCCGATGCAGATCCGGTACCTCCGGCTGGCGCACGACGATGGCTTGGGAATCGGGAAGATTCAGGACATCGAAGTCGTGGGCGATACGGATGTGATGAACGAACGGTGGAACTTCACGGTGGGGGACAATCTGGCGTCATTGGTCGGCGATGCGCTGTGGTTCGGACCGTTGAAGATGCTTCAGAAGCTGACGTTTCGGACGCCGCTGGTCTATATTTTCGTGTTCGGTTCCTATTTTTTCCACGATTACGTCTGGTATCCCATCAGCGGCAAGCCGGTTGTCAAGCGATTCCTGCGGGAAAGCCCGTGGGGCGAGCTGTTCGAACGATACGGGCGCGAGCAGGTTCTGGCACCGCATTCTGCCGTATCAAAATCACCGGTTGCATAGGTCTCTCCGGACACAAAACTTAATCTTTGGGCATTGACTTCCCCCTCCTTCGATTTCATAGGACGAACATCAATCACCTGCAGTAAGAATATGGACGATCGTATTCAGGAACTCATTGCGTTTGCCAAGGCGGAAAACGTGGTCGCCATCGACCTCAAGTACACCGACTTGTTTGGGGGATGGCATCACATCACGGTACCACAGAACCAGTTCGTGGAGGAAGTTTTTGAGCGTGGGGTGGCGTTCGATGGGTCATCGATTCCGGGATTTACCCGTCTGGAACGAGGGGACATGGTGGTGGTGCCTGACCCTGCCACTGCGAATCTGGATCCCTTCTGCGAGCACAAGACATTGTCGATGATCTGCGATGTCAAGGACGCTCAGACCCTGGAGCCGTTTCCGTCTGATCCTCGTCGGATTGCCAGGCGCGCCGAGGAATATTTGAAGGAAACCGGCATCGCTGATTTCAGCTTCTGGGGACCGGAATTCGAATTCTATATTTTCGATTCCATCGATTACGGCTCCGACATCAATTACTCGTTCTATCAGATCGATTCGGTGGAGGCGGATTGGAATTCCCGGTCGAGCGTTCCTGGAAATCTCGGAGGGAAAATCCCCCGGCGGGGCGGCTATCATGCTATTCCGCCGCTGGATCAGATGCACAACATCCGATCGGAAATGGTCAGGATTATCGAGAGCTTCGGAATCAAAGTACGCTATCATCACCACGAAGTCGGCGGACCCGGGCAATCCGAAATCGAAATCCAGCTTGGGACCCTGTCAAAAATCGGAGACGCATCGCAGAATATCAAGTACATCGTCAAAATGGTGGCGCAGAAGAACCACAAGACCGCGACTTTCATCCCTAAGCCGCTTTTTGACGAAGCCGGTTCGGGGATGCATTTCCACCAACGGCTGGTCAAGGGCGACCGCCCGCTTTTCTATGACGAGAATGGGTACGCCGGCTTGTCGGAAACTGCACTGCATTACATCGGAGGGCTTCTGTATCACGGTCCGGCGCTGCTGGCGATTACCAATCCTTCCACTATCTCCTACAAGAGGCTGATTCCGGGATTTGAGGCTCCCGTCAACCTGATTTTCGGTTTGGCGAATCGTTCCGCCACAATTCGGATTCCTCGATATGCTCTGTTGCCGGACGAGAAGCGCATCGAATTCCGTCCGCCGGATGCAACCTGCAACATCTACCTGGCAATGGCGGCGCAACTGCTGGCGGGAATCGATGGGATCAAGCGGAAAATCGACCCCGTCAAAGAGGGATTCGGACCTGTAGATGTCAATGTCTTTACGCTGCCGCCGGAGGAGCGTGCTGAGATCAAAGCGCTACCGGCATCTTTGAAAGAAGCCTTGGAGGCGCTGAAGAACGACCACGATTTCCTCAGTCAGGGTAAGGTATTTCCCAGCAATTTCGTCAGCACCTGGGTCTCCTACAAGATGGAGAAGGAATATAACGCGGTTCGGAACCGTCCTCATCCGTTCGAGATGCGGCTGTATTACGATGTGTAAGTTGTGCTGCCGGGTGGGGAACCCCGCAGCACCAGAACGATGAGGTGCTGGCAGACGCCCTCGTCTGCCAGCGAACCGTCACACGGGGGCGTGTGACGGCATCCTCAATTGCGTGTGGTGTCAGGTGTCCTCACCTGACACCCAACTGCGACTGGATTCCCGCTTTCGCGGGAATGACACGGAAGGGAGATATCTGCAGGGTGGGGACACCCTGCAGCACCTGATTCAGTGGGCGGTTATTTCAATCGGACATAAGAAGAGGCACAATGACCAGAGAAGAAGTTCTGGGGACAGTAGAGAAGAATAGCATCGAGATCATCCGCCTGTGGTTCCCGGATATTCTGGGGCATATGAAGGGATTCGCGATTCCGAAAGCCGAATTGGAAGGCGCGTTGGAGCACGGGATCGGCTTTGACGGGTCGTCCATCGAAGGATTTGCCCGGATTCACGAAAGCGATCTAATGGCGGTTCCGGATCCGGAAACCTTCATGATCATGCCGGAGCAGATCGACAATTACAAAGCGGCGGTCATGTTCTGCGATCTGTTGACCACCGACGGGAAACCGTACGTGGGCGATCCTCGCGGCGCCTTGAGGCGGAACCTGGCGAAGATCGCCAAACAGGGAATGGTCTATAACGTGGGTCCGGAAGTCGAATTCTTCCTGTTCAAATCAGCGGAAAAACCGGAGATACTCGACCATTCGGGTTATTTCGATTCTTCGATCATCGACACCGGCGCCTCACTCAGAAAGCAAAGTATATCGGCGCTGGCAAAGATGGGCATTCAATGCGAGTTTTCTCACCACGAAGTGGCGCCGTCTCAGCACGAGATTGATTTGAAATACTGTGAGGCGCTCCGGATGGCAGACATCGTGATGACTTACCGATTAGTGATCAAGGAATTGGCTCGCAAAGGAGGCGTGTATGCCTCCTTTATGCCTAAGCCGCTGTTTGGTCAGAACGGAAGCGGCATGCACACTCACCAGTCGGTTTTTCGTGACGGCAAGAATTTGTTTTTCTCGCCAACAGACAAGTACCATCTGTCCGATTTTGCCAGGCATTACACAGCCGGTATCCTAAGGCATATCAGGGAAATCACTGCCGTGTTGAATCAGTCGGTCAATTCGTACAAGCGGCTGGTGGTCGGATACGAAGCGCCGGTGTATATTTCGTGGGGGCAGAAGAATCGCAGTGCGCTGGTTCGGGTGCCCAGATACCGCCAGGGACATGAGAAAGCGACCCGGATCGAGCTTCGAAGCCCGGATCCGGTCACCAATCCTTATCTGGCGTTTTCCGTGATGCTGGCTGCGGGTATGAAGGGCGTTAATGAGAAGTACCCGCTTCCTGATCCCGTGGAGGAAAATATCTACGAGATGACACCGGGAAGACGGGTCGATATGCAGATGGGAGTGCTACCCGGCAACCTGTACGAAGCGATTCTGGAAACGGAGAAGAGCGGATTGGTTCGCGAGGCTCTGGGCGACCACCTGTTCGAGAAATTCATCGACAACAAGAAAATAGAGTGGGATCAATACCAGATCCAGGTCACCGACTATGAGCTGGACAGGTACTATCGGATCTTCTGAATTTGGCAGAGCAATTCTGCGGCATTTTGTCAAGAGGCTGCGAGAGATGACGCATCGACGAAGCATTTGTGTGAGACTGTGGCAGGCTGTTGCCGCATCGATTTTAGGCATTTGGACGCTGGCATCTGCGACGCCGTATTGGACGGAAGCTGATTACAATAGGTCTCAGGCATTGTCCTTTGGACCGCCAGTGTTAGAACAGGCTCCTTCATTGGAAATCCCTACTCTTGAATACTATTCTTACCTGCACGAGTATTTTCAAATCAGCCACTTTCTGAGTACGTTGCAGGTATCCGATCCTCAAAGCCCAAATTTCGGCGGTATGATCGAAGGCGAAACCGGTCCGGTCTCGTACATCGTGGAGACTGACAACACTCAGGAAGCCATCCGGGTGTGGAGCCGGTATGCGCAGCTTGCCGATGATCTGGAGCTATATCGAAATAATATCGAGGACGCCTGGACGTATACGATGCATTTCCCGGCGTACAGCGAGGAAGGCTATGACAGCGACTACTATCGCGTTCACAATTGCGGCTGGGCGCTGATCGCACAGATGAAGTACACGGATGTATATGGCGACCCCACCTACACCTGGTACGCAGATTCCTGCGCCCGCTATCTGCAAACGCACTTGCTGGCTTTCAACCATCCTAATCCTTTCTACCAGCAGTTGCATCCGTTGGTAACGGGATGGGCGGCAGGGACATTGTATTGGTATGGCGAATATACCGGTGTGCAGTCTTATATCGACAGCGCTTTGTCCATGGCGGATCGCGTCATCGACTGGATCGAGGCGAATCCGTCGCGGTTGAATACGACCGAGGTCTGGGCACTGTCCGCCGGTACTGCGATGTGGGGCATCTGTAATAGTCGTTTCCGACTTGAGCCGGCATACGGTCAAACCTGGCTTGCGACCTATGCCAGCTATCTGGACACGTGGCAAGCCACCGGACAATGGAACAACTCGTGGAATGTGTGGTACGCGCACGCTTATCATCATATGTTCGAGATTGCCGGCACCGAAGCATTCCACGAGCAAGCGATTTCGAATGTCGATAGGCTCCTGGCGATGGATACCGATAATGATGGCGGGATCATGGCGACTTCCACCGATCCCGATTCCGTCGATCAGACCTGGGTGTCGTGCTATTTGAATTGGATGGGCATCGACAAGATTATCGACAACATGTACAACCGGGACGCTGGGATCATCGCCATTCTTGAGCCGGACACGACGCACCCGTACATGCTTGGGGATACGATTTCGATCACAGTCGTCGCCGGAAATCTTGGAATGGATGCGCTGGGGACGGTTCCGGTGGCAGTGACCGGAGAATATACCGCTTCTTCGTTTGCCATCTTGCCGCAAGCAGAGGTGGACACGGTCACCTTTTCGCCGCCGTGGATACCCCAGGTGGGCGGGGCATTTGCTCTGACGGCTTTCACCAATATGGCGGATGACGAGAATCGCGCCAACGACAGCATGACCGTCCATCTGGTCATCCTGGATCAGAGCGCTATCGCCGGGCGAGTGTACGACGCGGCGACTCTGGACGGCATCGAATCCACGCTGCATTTCTACAATAGCCTGTATCCACCGGAAGAGCCGTACGGATCGACGACATCCGATCCTGTGACCGGGCACTATCTGTTTGCGCTCCCTACCGGCAGCTATCGCGTGGTGGTGGAACCGGTGCATCCATACACGCCAAGGGAGTGGAGCGACGTTGTGGTCGCAGGCGGCGACACGACGGTTTTTGACGTCGAACTGGTCCCGGCGCCGTTGGTCGTGGTTGATGATGACGACGCCGGATACTTTGAGGATTGGTACCTGGATCCTCTCGCGGAAATGGGCGTCGATGAGTATCATTGGGATGTGGCTCATGATGGTCCGCCGGGCGACGCATTGCAGGAATTCCAGGTGGCTGTGTGGTTTTCCGGCAACGCGGCGGGTCAAGTGCTGACTTCCGGCGACATTGCCTCTCTGGAATCGTTTCTGGATTCCGGAGGCAGGTTGCTTCTCACAGGTCAGGATTTGGAGACGTGCCTGAGCGGCACCAGCTTCTTGAGCGGCTACCTACACGGTGAGATTGGGGTCAGTACGATTGGCAATCGCTATTTGAATGGGGTCCCGGGCGATCCGGTATCGGATGGTTTGTCGTTATTGATCACGGGAGCCGGAGGGGCTCAGAATCAGAATTCCCCCGGGGAAGTGTCCGCTAATGGCGGCGGAGTCGAGATTTTCCATTACAATTCGTCGCCACCGGTTTCGGGCGCGGTGCGCTATTCTAACGGGACTTACAAATCCATCGTTATGACGTTCGGCTTGGAAGGGGCATCCGGTTTGGCTGGCACCAATTCCATTCGGCAGGTGCTGCAAAGCATTTTGACCTGGTTCGATCTCCAGATTTCGGTTCCGGAGGCTGACATATCAGTCCCCACGACATTCCGTCTGCTTCAGAATTACCCCAATCCGTTCAATATGTCCACGGTAATCCCATTCGAGAATCGCATCAGCTCCAGAGTCTCGCTGGCGATCTATAATGTGTTGGGGCAGCGGGTCCGACTGCTGGCGGATGGGAAGGTGTACGGATCGGGATTTCATCAAATGATCTGGGACGGTCGCAGCGATGCCGGAATTCCGGTCTCAAGCGGCGTCTATCTCTATCGCCTGGATACCGGCTCATTCTCGGACTCGCGGAAAATGGTGGTGCTGCGTTAGTGGTTTCGTCAACCGGAGTGGAATTGGGATGATTCCGGCGCCGTAATCGTATGTCCTTGTTTCGTTTCCAATATCGCAATCCCCGGGAAGTGCTGGGGTGGTCGTTCTATGACATCGCTAATTCCGCATTCGCCACGACGGTGATGTCAGTCATATTCAACAAGTACTATGCAGGAGTAGTAGCAGGCGGAGCGGAAGGTACGGTCATCAACCTGTTCGGAATCGAGTCACGTATCCCTGGCGCCTCAATGTTCACTTTTTCGGTGGCATTGGCGATGATCATCATCGCGGTAACTTCGCCGATCCTGGGTGCCATTGCCGACTACTCCGGGTTGAAGAAGCGGTTTCTGCTGATCTATTGCGTAGTGGGGGCAGCATTCACGGCATTGTTAGCCACAGTTGACCAGGGGGAGGTGTGGTGGGGTGGTGCGCTGTTTGTCATTGCTTTGATGGGGTTCGCCGGCGGAAATGTGTTCTACAATGCGCTTCTGCCGGAAATTGCCGCCCGCGAGGATCTGGGAAAAGTCTCCGGAATTGGATGGGCGCTGGGCTACCTCGGCGGTGGGCTGTGCCTGCTGATCAATCTCTGTATGTTGCAGTACCCTTCAATACTCGGGCTCAGGGAACCAACGTCGATTAGGGCAGTATTCCCAGTAGTGGCTGTGTGGTGGTTGCTGTTCTCGATCCCGACGTTCTTGTGGGTGCGCGAGAGGGCTCCTCGTCAACATAAGCCGCCGGGGCAATCCTACTATCAGGTCGGAAAAGCCCGGCTCATGCAGACGTTCAAAGCGGTACGCCGATTTCGGGAATTGTGGAAATTTCTGCTCGCGTATTTCCTGTTCAACGACGGCATCGAGATGGTGATCATCATGGCAGCCATCTTCGGCGATCAGGTGTTGCACATGGGCTCCGGGCAATTGATCATCTTTTTTCTGATGGTCCAGGGGGTGGCATTCTTTGGCGCGCTGGGATTCGGAGAGCTGGTCGATAGGATCGGCAACAAGCTCACACTGATCATTACCATCGTCGTTTGGACCGGCATAGTCCTCTGGGCATACTTCATCGGCTGGTGGACCGACCCGATCAAAGAATACTACGTGCTTGGAGTCCTGGTCGGGTTGGTAATGGGCGGCAGTCAATCCGCCGCCAGGTCGATGCAGGCTTCGCTGGTGCCCATTCAGAACAGCGCGGAATTCTTCAGCTTCTTTGCCATATCCGGCAAATTCGCCAGCGTCCTGGGACCGATAACGTTTGGTCTGGCGACCATGATCACCGGATCGTTACGGTCAGGTATCCTGATTCTCATCATATTTTTCCTGACCGGCATGGGCATGTTGATGACCGTTAACGAAGACAGGGGGAAGCAAGAAGCGCAAGTACCTGTATAATGTCACGTTTCAAGGTTTGAGTCACATATTGGGTGGAGTTATGGACAAGAAAGATCCCGATATCAAGAGCCGCTTGCTGATTGTGGATGATGAGCAGGATTTCCGGGACACTCTGATCGAATTTTTCCAGGCGAAGGGCTTCGACGCTCACGGTGCTGCTTCCGGACTGGAAGCCATTCGACTGCTCAAAGTGCTCCGTCCGCATCTGATATTGCTCGACATCAAAATGCCGGAAACCAGCGGGATCGAGACACTGAAGCGAATCAGAGAACTGGATCGCGAAGTCGGCATCATCATGGTCACGGGTCTCCATGATCTCAAGATTGGGCGGGAATCACTGAAGTACGGGGCATCTGACTTCATCACCAAGCCCATCGACCTGCACTACCTGGAAACCAGCATCATGGAGAAAATCCAGGTCATGCTGGGGTCGAAACCGTGACAGAAATTTCTTGCCTTTTTTGTTGACTATTGTGCCGAAATTTCGTAGTTTTCTGCTCAGCTTTGTTCTTAACATCGAGGCGACATCTGCTTGATTCATGCTCTTGATAATTAATCACTAATAAGTGCTCAAGGTAGTGGCTATGGAACATGACGAAGAATTGGAAGCGCTGAAGCTGGCTCTGAAGACGGAGCAGGATGGTCGTGCCATGTATCTGGACGCTGCGGCAAGGGTCCGCAATCCCCTGGCGAAATCGACCATGAGCACGCTTGCCGAAGAAGAGCTTGTGCATATCAAGCTGATCGAGGATTTCTACACCGATCTGAAGGCGGGCGGCGTGGGCGTCCTGTCCGAGCAACTTCGCAAAGCCGCCGGTTACGATCTGCGTCGGCAGACCATATTCGAAGCTGCCCGGGGACGGATGGAAGCGACGGTCGTGTCAGATCCGGACGTCTTCCTGGCGTACAAAGCCGCCATCAAGTTCGAAGAAGACGGCGCCAGGATGTACAAAGACTTTTCCGAAAAGACCGGCAATGAGACGGCTCGAAGAATGTACGTGTTCTTGAATCAGCAGGAGAACGAACATTATCGCATCCTTGCCGAGACTTTGAACTACCTTGAGAATCCTCGAGAGTGGTTTCTGGAACAGGAGAAGCCTCACTTTGAGGCGTAACATCTGCGCGCGTCAGACTCGAAGCGGAATCGGCGTTTGATCCTAAGTCATCCGAGTACGTTTTCGATACAAGGGAACCTCATAACATAGCTAACCAAACCAGACCAGGAGGACTGATGACCAAAGCGAGAGAGTTGTGGTTCGCAATTCTGTTAGGACTTGCCGTGTACTGTCTCGTGGTGTTAGCGGCTGATCATGCCTACATAGGTGGGAGCAAATGCATGATGTGTCATAAGCTTGCCAAGGGCGGAGAAGTCTGGCAGGTGTGGGAAGGCACTGCTCACGCCAAAGCATTCGAAAGCTTGAGCGTCGAAAAGGGTGATACTGAGAATCCCAAATGCCTGAAGTGTCACACCACTGGTTATGCAGCCGGAGGATACGTTCCCGGAGACACTACCATGAATTTGAAGGGTGTCCAGTGCGAGGCATGTCACGGTGCCGGCGCCGACTACAAGTTGACTCACAGCAAAGCTGAGACCCGGGAGAAGGCGTACGCGGAACAAGGTTTGATGAAGCCCGATGAGAAAACGTGCCTGGGATGCCACAACGAGGAAAATCCGAATCAACCGGCAGAACCCTGGAATTACGAGAAGATGTGGGCGAAAATCGAACACCATCTGCCCACCGAATAGTCCATCGCAAAATCGACAGGCTGTTCAAATGCCGATTCTGACCTGACAAGACCCAATGCGACCAGTGTTGGGTCTTTGTATGTACGGATATGTTGGAGTCTACCTGTCCTGGATTCTGACACTATCTCGAATATGGACGCATGAGAACAACACGATTCAAAACAGGGAGGAGGAATTATGGACTTCAGAATGGGAGTATTGGCAATTTTCTTGGCGACCTGCCTGGTTTGGTTTGGGTGCGAAGGACCGGAAGGCTCTCAAGGCGAGCAGGGTCCCCAGGGTCCGCAGGGTCCTGGAGCGCCGGTTCTGACATACCTGGGCGATGACGGGAATACCTGCAGTCACTGCCACGGCAGCAAAGTCAATACCTGGCACGGGACCAGCCACTCGGAGGCTTATGCCGCATTGGCTGAGGCGGGCAATCAAGATAATCCCTATTGCCTGCAGTGCCACACCGTTGGATTTGACTCACCAGTCGCGTCCGGCGACACAACGATCACGGTGCACGGTCCTGATCTGACGGGATTCGACGACTATTGGCCCCCCCAGACCGCTGACGACAGCGCCAGGATCGACATCTTGCAGAATGTGCAGTGCGAGTCCTGCCATGGACCTATGGGTCCCACCATTTACGATCATGCGCCTGAGGTCTCGTTCGACACACGAATCGAGAATGGGGTAGAGCTGTCCCCATGCGCGACGTGCCATTCGGAGGTCGCGGAATGGCACCAGTCCGGGCATGGGACCGTCATGGAGAGGCTGGGAATGACGGTCGAGGAATTTACCGAGGAGTGGGGGACATCGACTACTTGCGCGGGATGCCATACGGCAGCGGGTTTTGCCATCAGCAACGATCCGGCGTTGAGCGGATGGGCGCTGCCGGTGGAAGCGGATATGGTCGGGTGCGTGGCATGCCATGATCCGCATAATGCGGCGAATGAGAAGCAACTGCGCAACCTGGACGACTTCTCGGTGATCTATGACGCCAATCAACCGGCGACCTTTACCGGCTATGGGCCGGCGCAGGTCTGCGTGCAATGCCATCACGCTCGCCGCTCGGTCACCGACGTGGAAGAGCAGATCCAGAATGGCGATGACCACCTGGGTCCGCATCCGAGCGATCAGATGGATATGTTCCTGGGAACCGGTTGCTACGAGATCCCCGACAGCACCTATAGCCGGTCTCATCCGCATCAGGGACTCACTGAGTCCTGTGTGACATGCCACATGACGGACAAGCCTCATGTCGATCCTCCGGCATTGCGACCCGGGCATGATTTTGTGCCGTCGGTGGCAGCATGCCAGGGGTGCCACCCTGAACTCACGGAGGAAGGATTCTTCGATCATAACGGCGGTCAAACCGAGATCAGCAATTTGATGTTCGACCTGATCACTGCGATCGGCGTACCCGTGGACAGCCTGGGATCCCCGACCGCCACCACCGTGGAACAGCGGATGGCGGGCTACGCTTACGTCTTTGTAGCCGATGACGGCAGTCGAGGGGTTCATAACCCGACCTACGCACGGAATCTGCTGGAAACTGCTATCCACTTCATCAATGCGGCTAACGCACAGGCTCAATCCAAGCCCCTGACGAACCGCTGATGGCAACGAGCATCATCCCAAGACCGTCTGGGGCGATGTGAGATGCTTCTATCCAGAGCATAAGTTGCCAGTAAGGACGCGTCTTTAGACCGTAGCGTATGGTCAAGCAAGGAGTGTGATCCGGAAGGGAAGAATGCGGGGTAGGCGATAGTTATTATACTATCTATAGGAAATCCAAAGTATTAAATGCCCCGCGTTATTCTGCAATCTGCAAATTGTCCTTGACTTTTTGTCATTTCGGGTATATATTCTAAGATCGAGGGATTCGAGGCGGCGTGCGATATTTCCGAAGCCAGGAGGATCGGTGAGATCTCGACTGATAGTCTTTTTGGCGTTGTTAGTGGGGGCGGTATTGGTAGTATTCCCATTTTTTGGCAAGGGTCAAGGGCGCGATTCCCAACCGGCGGCTTCCGTCGAATTGAATTCAGGGATTTTGAAGAGCCTGGTCGCCAGAGGAAGCGATAATACGGTGGTTCTGCGGTGGTCCACCTCCAATGAGGCAGGAATCAGTCATTATTCGCTGTATCGTGGATTCGCGCCGGTGGGCAAGTTTTCGTTGATATCCGAGATCCCGGTGCACGGCTCGAATCCGGGTGGTTTTGACTATACCTTTGTGGATGAGTGGGTGATCAACGGAGTGACCTACTACTATAAGATTGCCTACAAGACAAGTACCGGCGCGGAAGTCGTGCATCCCATGCTGGTGTCGGCGACTCCGTCCGAAAAGGAAGGTCAGACACCGCCGGAGTCTCTGGCTCAGTACCGGCTTTTCGCCAGCTACGCCAATCTTTCGACCGCGCCGACTTCGGTCGATTTCTATGTCCGGAATTCCGGCAAGGTGCATTTGAAGATCTATGACCTGCATGGGAAAGAGATCAAGACGCTGGTCAGCCGGGATTTTCTGCCAGGGATATATACGCTTGACTTGACGAATGAGGATTTAGATGCCGGGGTGTATTTCGTTAAGATGACGGGCGATCACGGATTCTCGACTATGCAGAAAGTGTTGGTCGTCAAATAAGGCAATCCTCCTTAGACATAGTGTTTCTTCTCTACCCCAAGAAAGGGCTCCGTTATGGAGCCCTTTTGCTTTGGTGCCTTCGCCGGGATGCATGGTCCATACCGTGCCACCGGACTCAAAAGCATCCCAATTGTATGGGCTTAGCATGCTAAGCCCGTACTCTCATATTCGTGTCAGTATCTGTCCTGGCGTTAGAATCTCACGCCTGCGTCGAGGAAAAGCCGGACGGCATTGATATCATCGCCCTGATGGATCTCGGCGGATGCCGATATGTTCCAGCGCTTTGCGAAGAGATAGCCGGCATCGACCCGTGCCCAGTTGGCAATAATGTCCTGATTGGTCACGCCAAGGCTGTATTGGCTTCGTCCAAGACTTGCGCCCAGATTCAGCCTATTGAAGAAGTGTTTGGAGGCTCCGATGGAGCCCTGAATTCCATTGTTGAGGGGGCTGTCGAAAACGGCGATTCTGACAACTACTGCCACGCGGGACTTCAGCACATCGGATGTGCTTAGAGCCGCGGAATAGAATCGAGACGAGCTGTTGGCGACTCCATTCGACATGAGGTTGCCGTTCAGCGACAGACGGAGATCTTCCGGCACACGCAGATTCAATCCAGCTCGGAAGCCCTGACGACGATAGTCATTGAACAGGCTGTCCGGAGTATCTCGATTTTCCCAGGTGTGGACGTTTTGCCGGTTGTCATACCCGACGGAAGCGTTCAACGATTTCGAAAAGTCATACTGCAGGTTGAGCAGGACATTCGATAGCTGCAGTGATGACCCTGCCGCATCCCGCCGCCACCCACGATTGATATTCAATTCTGCGCTCTGGTACAGGTACATCCTTCTCGCCACAGTGACATTCGTCTGCTCATATAGGAATTCCCGGCTGATGTTCTGATCTATGTACTGACCGGCAAGCGCCACAGTGGCGCTGATGTGACTCGAGCGGTAGCTGCCTCTTTCGTAGGTTGCGAAGATCCCGCCTTTCAACTCGTCGGGATTGACATCAGCGAATTGTCGGTCCGGCTGAGTGCCACCGAACACACCCACTGCGATCCGTTCGTTGGCGCGGTAGGTCACCAGTCCTCCGTCGATGTAGCCCATACCGCTGAATTGGTTGGAATGGATGCGCCCAAGTTGATAGCCGAAGTTCGAGCCGGGGGATTGGTAGCTTAAGGACAATTCATAGATGCGGTTGTCCCAGTCCGTATGTTCAGGGCTGCCGGCGGCGCTGTCTCTGATATTGCGGCGCGACCGCATTCGTAGTGAGAGATTATGCTGCGAGCCGAGCACGTTCCCGACGCCCAGATCCAGCAATAACGACGGCTGCTGGAAGTTGTTATCGGTGAGACTGTTATCGATCTGCTGATAATACTGGAATCCGATCCTGCCGGAGATGCGGTTGGATGATTGCCTCTTTGGGACGACCGGTTCTGTCGGCGTGGGGCTCAATGCTGGCTGCGGCTGAGGTTCGATCCCGACCTGGCTCGGTGGGACGACTGCAGTCGCTTCGATCACGACAGCGTCGCCGACCTGGATGCTGTTGATGCTTTCCAGTATCTTGCACGACGAGGATTTCTCCGCTACGAATTCCACCTCGACACGCCCGATAACAGTTCCACCTCTGAGTATCTGCCCCTGGTCGCCGGTCGCGATTCCTTGAGAGCTGCCGGCGTCTAGATATATATGATCCTCAGTCACATACTTCACGATGGTCGTCAGTTGCTCCGCGAAGAGCGTCGATGCGATCAGAAGTAGGACGCCAATCCACTGGCTATTTCGAAGTGAGGTCAACATACGAGTCCCTGAGAGAACCGTCGGTCATTCCACTCCTATCGTTAGTGTCCTGTTCGGCGGAATGGCGAGGTTTTCTTGTTGATGTCCAGCCCGCCGCCATTGCCAGTGGGATGACATTGCAGGCACGCCCAGCTTGCATAGATATATCCCGGAACTTCGCTGTGTACATTATTCATCTCGGATTCGTTGTGCTCATGACAGTCGATACAAGTGAAGACCTGGAAATTCGCGGGATTCGGATGGCAATCCGCGCAAGTGTTCCATGCCTCGTGGTGACTACCGGAATAGATGGGGAAGTACTGCTGGTCGTGGTTGAAATTCGATAGCCAGTTGTTCGTGGTGTGGCACATCAGGCAATCGGTCGGGTACCCTTGTGACAGATGATTGGGATTCGAGGCGCCGTTGTAATCGTTCTGGTGGCAGAAGAGGCAATCGGTCGGAGTGCCGGAATACTGCCCGCCAATGTGGCACAAGTTGCACGGAACCGTCTGATGGGCACCCGTCAATGGGAAATTGGTATTATTGTGGTCGAACGTCGCCGGGCTCCAGGCGGTGGTCGAGTGGCACATGGTGCAGTCGTGTGGGAATCCAAGGGCAACATGATTGGGATCAGTCACCCCGTTGTAGTTTTCCACGTGGCATGAGTAGCAATCGGTGGGCGTTCCCGCATATTGACCGTTGATATGGCAGTCGGTGCACGCAACCGTCTGATGAGCGCCGGTCAACGAGAAACTGGTGTTGTTGTGATTGAAGGTGGACGGGCTCCACGCAGTCGTCGAGTGACATATAGTGCAGTCATGTGGGAACTGATTCGTCAAGTGATTGGGATCGGTCGCACCGTTATAGTTGTCCTCGTGGCAGGAGAAGCAATCGCTTGGCGTACCCGCATATTGACCGTTGATATGGCAGTCGGTGCACGACACGGACAGATGAGCGCCCGTCAATGGGAAGCTGGTGTTGTTGTGATTGAAGGTGGACGGGCTCCAGGCGTTTGTCGAATGACACATGAGGCAGTCGTGCGGGAACTGCATCGTTAGGTGATTGGGATCGGTCGCCTCGTTATAATTGTCCTCATGGCAGGAGAAGCAGTCCGTGGGGGTTCCAGCATATTGACCATTGATATGACAGTCGGTGCATGCGGTAGTCTGATGGGCGCCGGTCAGCGGGAAATTGGTGTTGTTGTGATTGAAGGTGGACGGGCTCCAGGCGGTGGTCGAGTGGCACATGGTGCAGTCGTGCGGAAACTCATTGGTCAAATGATTAGGTTCTGTCGCCTCGTTGTAATTGTCCTCATGGCACGAGAAGCAATCTGAAGGCGTGCCGGCATATTGATTATTGATATGGCATTCGCTGCAATTAGCTTCGCTATGGGCGCCGGTTAATGGGAAGTTGGTCTGATTGTGATCGAAGGTCGATGGCGACCAGGCGACGGTCGTGTGGCAGTCTTGGCATTCGTGGGAGAAGTTGCCCAGCAGGTGATTCGGGTCGGTGACCTCATTGTAGGCGTCCTCGTGGCAGGCAAAGCATGCCGTGGGCGTACCGGCATATTGGTTGTCGATGTGGCATTCGCTGCAACTGACTGTCAGATGCGATCCCGTCAATGGGAAGCCGGTTTGGTTGTGATCGAACGAGGCTGGTGACCAGGCGGAAGTCGTGTGACACATCGTGCAGTCGTGCGGGTAGTTGCCCAGCACATGACCGGGGTCCGCGACTGCATTGTAGTCGCTTTCGTGGCACTCGAAGCAATCCGTCGGAAGTCCGGAGTATTGGTTGTTGACGTGACACTCGACGCAGGCTGTCGAGGCATGTGCTCCGGTTAGAGGAAAGCCGGTGGCATTGTGATCAAACGTCACCGGACTCCAGCCATTGATAGTGTGGCAGATGGTGCAGTCGTGCACAAAGCCGCTCTGGACATGGTTGGGATCGGTGGTGCTGTTGAAATCGCTCTCGTGGCAGGGATAGCATGCGGCAGAGAGTGTGGCAAGGCTGCCGCTGTGGCACAACCCACAGTCCGAGACCGCATGCCCGCCTTGCAATGGAAAACTGGCGGTATGTTGGAATCGTACGCCGGTCCAGCCCATGGTCAAGATAGAGTGGCACTCTTGGCAGTCAGTGCCAAAGCCCACGTTGACATGTGACGGATGTTGTGTTGCAGTGTAGGTCTCCGCGTGGCATCCTTCGCAGGAAATCGGCAGATTGACATATTCGCCGCTGGGATGGCACGCCTGACAATCAAAGGCGGCATGGACGCCGATCAGTGGGAATCGTGTCTCCTGGTGCATCTGACGCATCGCCGTGTTGTCCGCCCAGCTCACCGGGGCATGACATCGGTTGCATGCGTCGCCGAACTGGTTGGAGTGGATGTCTTTGTGACACGAGATACATTGGGCGGGAGCTTCATCGAATATCAACGTGGAATGGCAAGCTCGGCAGGAGACGGTCTGATGCTGTCCGTCCAGCGCAAACGCCGTCCTGGAGTGGTCAAACTTGATCTCCGAAAGACTGATTTTCCAGGTCTCGACAGAGTGGCATTGCTGGCAGTCCAGGGAAAAGCCCGACCCATGCGGATTACGACGGGTCTGAGCCATGGAATCACTTGGGGAAAACGCAGTCTGCAATATCAGAACTGTCATAGCAATTGGAGCCAATTTGAGCGCGTTCATCAATGTTCCCTCGCGGACTTTCCTCAGATTCTCATTCATACGATTTGGTGGTGTCGGGCACCGAATCACCGTGACAACCAATACATTCCGTAGTCAGCGGCTTGTATCGAACAAGCTGCGTGCCGTTTGGTTCCGTGACCGTTTGATGACACTTGGCGCAACTTACTTTTTTGTGAGCGCCGTGCAGCGCGAAACGCGAATCTCGGTCGTGATCGAAAATCAACGTGGTCCAACCCGCCGAAGTGTGACACCGACTGCATTCCGTGTCGTCGTTTTTCGCGAATTGCCCGCCGTGCTTGTCGTCATGACAATCAGCACATGCCAGACCGAGAGGCTTCAGCCTGAGTTCCTGAGCCATCGTGTCTGCCGCCATCACGGTGTGGCACTTTCGACAAGTGACCGCACCATGCTTCCCCTCCAATTTGAATCGGCTCAGGTTATGATCGAATACGATCGAATGCCAGGAACCGGTGTTGTGGCAATACTGACAGCCTCCCTGAGCTGCCCAGCGGTCGGCTTGCCCCTGGTGGATGTCGCGATGGCAAGCCGCGCAGCTGGTGTCCGGGAAATTGAATCTGGCGTAAGCAGTCCCATCATCCCCCGTGATCGGCAAGTGACACAGGTTGCTCGGCACCGCCAGGTGGCTGCCCGTCAACTGATAACGGCTCGATTGATGTTGCGTGACGCCATAGATAGCCGGCAGGAATCCGCCAACCGTATGGCAGGGCGAACATTCGCCGCTGTCGGCTCTGGCTGCGAATTGCCCTCGATGTGTGTCTTGATGACATCGGTTGCAACGGTCGTAGCGCAGGGGCGTTGACGTCTTGCCACCGAGGTGGCACTTACTGCAATCCACGCCGACATGGCGCCCGACGAGGGGATACTTCGTCATGTCGTGGTTGAACTGCTGGGACTGAATCTGTTTGAACCCGGAAGTCTGGTGGCACTTCTGGCAATCGCTGCCCAGTCTGCCGTCATGGACGTCCCGATGACAGGGAGTGCAATTCCGGAAATCCAGACCACGGTAACTCACATACTGGTTTGCATTCTCCTTCTTGGTGATCTTCTCTGCATCCGCCGGAGGCGCCGGTTCGAGAAGATGGCATTTGATGCATTCCAGGTCGCGATGCTCGCCGGTCAGCCGGTATCGGGCATGGTCGTGACTGAAGCCGGGTGCAGGTCGCCAGCCTTGATAATCGTGGCATTGGAGACAGTTGTCGCCCAGTTGGTCTCGATGCTCGTCATTGTGGCAGTTCAAACATGCCAAATCCAGCCCGAGATACGTGCGGCTAAGATTAGTATTCTTGTGGCGCATCAGATCGGTTGCGTTGAGGAAACTCGACCGATGGCACTTGCTGCACTCCAATCCGCGATGTCCCCCCTCAAGTCGATAGCCTGTCAAAGAATGATCGAAATTCTCGCGCCCGCTTTTCCAGAAAATCAGCTCGAACTCACGACCGTTGTGCTCGGAATGGCACTGGAAACAACGTACCGACGTCGCTTCGGCGGAGCTATGATAGCCTTTGTCAGCCTTAATGCGTTCCTGGATAATGGTATGGCACGCCAGGCATCGGTCGTTGGTCGGTTCCTTGCCGATCTCGTGACAACTGGTGCAACTACCTATCCCCTCCAGTGATTCGTGGAACCTGGATAATTTCCCTGGAGAAATCTGGGCGGAGGATGGGACTTGTAAGATTATAAGTAATAATAGTATGGCGTCAAATATGCTGGATTTCATTCGCGACCGATAGCTGTGAATGATAATCATTATCAGAATTTACAGTCTTTCCAAGCCAAAGTCAAGAGAAAAATCAGTCAGTTGTGATTTTTTCTGGACTATATATGGATTAGACTTCTCCACGCTTCTGGCTGAATTCGATGCCGATCTTTTTCAGGAATTCAGTGGGCAATTCCCCTCCGATGAAGACGAATACGAAATCATTGGGTAGGACGATTTCCTTGCCGTCCTGCTCCAGATACACGGTATCGGGATCGATCTTCTTGACCTGCGATTCAAAGAGAGTCTGGACAATCTTGTTCCCGATCGCCTCCTCGATCCGGGAACGATTTCCTTCTTTGATCCGAAAGAAGGCTTCCTGGCGGTAGGACAGGTGCACGACATTCCCTGGCTGCTCTGCCAGGGCTAGGGCTGATTCGATGGCGGCATCGCCGCCGCCCACCACCAGGATCTTGACATCATGGAGTTTTTCCGGATCCAGCAGACGATAGAAGACCTTGTCGGACTTTTCGCCCGGGACGCCGAGTTTCCGAGGCGAGCCCCGGCGACCGATGGTCAGAAGCACGCGTTGAGCGTGGTATTCCCCCTTGGGACTCACCACCTTAAAGGACGTATCTTCTTTGACGATCTCGTTGACTTTCTCGCTCTGGTTGATTTTCAGTCCAACGTCGTCGAACAGCCTGGTGAAGAATTCCAGCAGTTGTTCCTTTTGGACCTCCCGGAGCCTCCATTTTCCGTAGAGAGGGAATTCCACCGGTTGAGTCATCACCAGTTTCTGTCTGGGGTAAGACAGGATGGTGCCGCCCAGGTCTTCCTGATCTATGGACACGAAGCTGAGCCCCTCTTTCTTCGCCTGGAGCGACGCGGAAATCCCTGCCGGACCGCATCCAACGATGATCAAGTCGAACGCCTTCTCCTGATGCCTCTGTTCGAGACTTCCAGCAATATGCTGCACTGCCTCACGACCTTGAGTCACGGCATTACGGATGAGTCCCATTCCGCCCAGCTCTCCCGCAATGTAGATGCCCGGGACGTTGGTCTCGAAAGTTCCGGAGACGTAGGGGATTTCGACTCCACGGGTTTCGGTTCCGAATACCAACTTGATTGCACCCACCGGACAAGAGTACTGGCATTCGCCATGCCCGATGCACCGCGACGGTTTGATCAACGCGGCGCGGTTCTTGATCATACCCAGAATTTCGCCTTCCGGGCATGCCTTGACACAGGCTCCGGATCCGATGCATAGGTCCGGGTCGATGATGGGATGCAGCGACACCGGTTCGCCTAACCCGCTTTCGATGGACTTTTTCAAAGTGAGGGCAGACATCCGGCTTTTCCGGAGTGACAAGTAGATGTACACCGCCGGAATCCCTATCGCGATTAGCGCGACGCCTATGTATATGAGAGTTCCGATCATTGACGCCGCTCGATCAGAATATCCACTTATAGCCGAACACGATGGTCACGACCACGTGCACCAGCATGATGATCAGCATGACTACCGCGAATGGTCTGTGGAAAATGTGCCAGTGATGCAAGAGAGTGTGAGCCGTTTTCAGGAAGCTGATTCGACGTTCCAATTGCGCACGTTTCCTTGCGACTCCTGCAATCTGCCGCACTTCCGCAGCTGTCACACCCAGCGACTCGCTCAGCATATGCTTGACCCTGGCGAACCTTAATGGCATAGTCAAGTCACGGAATAGCAAAAAGATGATGCTCTCCACCCCTGATGATCGTGAGACTTGCCTCCCGCCATAAACGTCGGTCAGGCGCTCGATCCATTCTTCTTTCCCCTTGAGTTCTTCCCACAGCTTGTTGGAGAATTGGTGTTCCTGCTGCTCAAGTTCGGCTGCCGACAACTCATTTCCGGAAAGGCTTCTGGGGATCTGCATGTACAGATAGCGACCAAAGATGCCGCTCAGCGCCACCGCCGCCATCGACCAGAATGAGACCGCTACCAGCCCTCCGAACTTGAACGTCGTATGGAACAGAACCAATATGGGACCCGTGATCCCCATCCAGATATGGTAATTCAACCAGTACCGGATATTTCCACGCTTCTGCATGAAGCGAAACCGCTTGCGAACTGAATACAGCAGCAGGATGAGCATCAGCAGGCTGCCGATAATTCCGATTCCGTGACCGATGATACCGCTTGGTTTCCAGGCTTCATGCAGCGGGTGATGCGGACGATCTACTTCGGAGGCGCCATAATAACCACCGCCCTCGACAGCAAGATAGATTATTGCCGCCAGAGTGAGGGCGTAGAGAAGTACTAAGGACAAGCGGTGAAGAATCATGGAATATGTGCAGGACTAACGTGTTTTTTAGTCGAAAGCCTCGCGATACTATCATCTTGTCAACGAGGCTGTAGCAAATATATAGCGAATTTTCTCTGAAGATTCAAGAAAAATCTCGGAAATCGTAACCGAAACTCACTGCCAGCCCCATAGCAAATAGTCGCCAGGTTGGCGGGGTATCGGCTGACCTTGAGTTCAATTAATACGGTCTTGAGTGGGGGTCCTGTGCAAAAGGCGGACTGCACTGTGCGTTGCAGGTCATCTTCGATGGCACTGGATGCACAAGTCTCGGTTGCGGTCGAACGGCAGCAATGGGTCGTGCTGAGCCAGGTGCATCTGGTGGCAACTGGTGCAGGTTAATGGGGAGTTGTCCCGGGGGTCGACGGAGTTTCCGCCCATGGGGTGCGATACGCTGTGCTCGTGCTGGTGGCATGTGCCGCACAATTCGAGAGAGTTTTCCCGGAGATAGTACTTGTCCTCCGAACCGTGGGGTGTGTGGCAACTGGTGCATTGCTGATTGCGGTGTGCCCAGGATTTGACGTCCTGCACGAATTGGCTGTTCTGGGAATGGCAGCCCAAGCAGAGGTTGGTCTGCCGGGTTCTGAGCAGCGGAGATGCGTTTGCCGCATGTGGATTGTGGCACACAGTGCACTCGTTACTATCCGGCGGAACATGACGGAAAGCTTGCCGATAGCTCTGGCTGACGTCTTCGTGGCAGCCAATACAGAGGCTGTTGACAGGACCCTTCAAATCGAAGCCGGTCTTGCCCCGGATGTTGGAATGGCACGCCTGACAATTGTTGGCTGCAAACGGGGCGTGCTGGAGCGGCATCATGAGTCCCGGCGACCGCGATCCGTGGGGATCATGACAGGTGGTGCAGTCGGATCCCTTCAGTTGGTATCCCTGGTGGATACGGGCAAATTCGTCCGTGATGGGATGGCATTTCGAGCACAATTCGAAGGCGCTGCCCTTTGTTAATCCGGAATGATTCGAGGCGTGAGGGTCATGGCAGTCCATGCAATTTCCCGCCTGCACCGGGGCATGTGGGACCGGACTCTTCAACCAGACATTGACCTGGTCGTGACAACTGGCGCAGAGCTCTTTTTCCGGAAGGTGCAACTGGTTGGCGTATTCCGATCCATGCGGATCATGGCACGCCTTGCATTCCTTATCTGCCACGGGTCGATGTACGGCAGCCTCAGTCATCTTCGCTTCAAAGCCGGCATGACACTTGAAGCACAGTTCGCCAGGATCCGCTTCCAGCAATGCTGCATGCCTTGAGGCGTGAGGGTTGTGGCATTGGGAACACTTGCCGGATTTCAACGGAGTATGGATGCTCTTGCTGTGCAGCGTTCTTCCGAAGTCATCATGGCATTGGAGGCAGACTCGGGGCTCAGCCACGGAGATTTGCTGCGAGAATCCCCGCCCGAAAAGGAAAAGAAGCGTCAGCCAGATGACGGTAGCGTAATGCCTTCTACTCATGTTGACCTTTCTTTTCCTTGCTGGTCGCCGGGTGACAGACGGTGCAATCTCCCTCGCCGAATGGGGCGTGGATATTCTGCTGCATCAAGGTCTTCCCCAGCGAAGCATGGGGCTCATGACATTCGGTGCAAGCCAACCGGTCTCCGCTTTGCCCCAAGTGCGCTTGCACGAAGGCTCCGTCCTTGCCATCGTGGCAAGACAGGCATTGATCAGGTACCTTGGGCTGTGTGAGAGCTGCGGTCTGGGAATAGTGCGGAGTATGACATTCCAGGCATTGCCCTTCCGCGGCCGGGGGATGGGCGTTCTGCGACTTCAATTGGGACGCCAATCCGGTATGACAATTGAGGCAGATATAGGGGGGCTTGTCCTGGAGCAATCCAGCATTTGCCGACCAGTGCGCATTGTGGCATTCCGCACACTGCCCTTTTTCGACCGGCTGGTGCACGGTCGAGGATTCGGCGATCTTGCTCCTTATATCCGAGTGGCACGTCATACAGAGCACCTTCGGGTCCACTTTGAGCAACTGCTGCGACATGCTGGCATGCGGGTCGTGGCACTCCTGGCACAGCTTCTCTTCGAAAGGCGGATGCAACGTCGCCGATTCCGCTGTCTTCATGATATCGGTGTGACATGTCAAGCAGAGTTCGCTGGCTGGCTGTTTCAGGAATTTCGGCGTAGCGGAAAAATGTGGATCGTGGCACTGTGCACATTGCCCATTGAATACCGGCTTATGTACAAACGACTTCTTGAAGTAGGCTTCGGATTCCGAATGACACTCCAGACAAATGTCCTGAGTTCTTCCAACCAACAGCGATTCGTAATTCCCGCCGTGGGGAGTATGACAATCGGTACAGACGCCGTCCGCAAATGGCGAGTGACGCATCTGACCTGCGGGGACGTCCTCCAAGTCAGTGTGGCAGCCGAGGCACACGTTGTTGATCGGTACCGCCAGCAGTTTTTGCTTCACCAGACCGTGGGAGCGGTGGCAGCTTTCGCATGATTCCACCGCGGGCTGGTGGGTTACTCTCTGATGCAGTACCTGTCCGACATCGTCGTGGCATTGCAGGCATAGTTCCGGATCACGCTGAGTCAACAACTTGGGCTGTGGTGAGCTGTGCGGATCATGACAGAGCAAGCATTCGTTCGAAGCCACCGGATCATGCACCCCCGTCGGAGCCAGAGTGCTCTGATCGTGGCATCCCCAGCACAATTCCTCCGTGGGTGTTGACACTGCAAATGCTGAAGAGTCGGTCGCCGCCTTGTGGCAAGCTTCGCATTCGCCGTCCGCCATTGGCGGATGCACGCTCTGACCCAGGAGTTTCTTGCCTCGCGCTGAATGGATCTGGTGGCAGATGCCGCAGTCCTTGTTTGCAACCGGATAGCCTTTGTGAGCTTTCTGGAATTCTCCGTCGGTGGACTTGTGGCACTGAGCGCACAAGGCTTGCTCTGGATTATTCAAGAGCTCGGAATAATCGCTGCTGTGGGCACTGTGGCACTGATAGCAGCCCTCGTGCAACGATCCATGTGCGGTTTGGTCGGCATATCGGGTTCGATCATGGCAGGTATAGCATTGATCGATCCGGGCGGTGTTCAAGAGCATCCGGTCGTTCGAGGCGTGGGGATTGTGGCAGGTGATACAATCGCCCTTAGCAAGAGGCGTGTGCTGGAATTTTCCGGTTCCGCCGTATTCGCTGACTTCGTGGCAGTCCAGGCATAACTCGTTGACCGGCTTCTGCAGCCTGAGCATTCCGACCTTGCCATGAGGCTTGTGGCATTCTGCGCATTCGTCCTTCCGCATCGGATCATGCCGATATTTCCCCTCGAAGGCGTCCGGATCATGGCAATCGGTGCAAGTGTCCGTCCTGGAGAAGCGCTTCCCCTTCTTGACCTGTGCAATTCCGGGATCGGTCTGGATCAAGACTCCCAAAGCAATCAGCATGCCGGCACTGATAAGAACCATCGCCCTCCGTAGGGTATCTCCGCGGCGATGAGGTCGGGGATTCTTTAATGCGTCCGTCATTGACCATTCCCTACGATCGGTTTGAGGCATGCTAATGCTCGTCTTTCTTGCCGCTGATCGACAGCTTCTCGACCACCTCGGTGTTGATGCTGATATCGGAATTGCGTCTCAATTCACTGACGACGTGATCCAGTGTCTGATTGAATGCGGTTTGGAACAGGGCTTGTCTGATCCGGGTTTCCACCCTTGACAGTGGAAGATAGTCGCCTGGCGTTCGATCTCGCAACTTTAGAATCAGATAACCGCCAGCGGAGGCGTATGGTCCAACGACCTGACCGATGCCGCGGGTTTCCAGATCGTGTCTGACCTGGTCAGGATAGGAGGCGAGGTTGACAGTGCCGATGTCGCCTCCCGCTTTGGCATAGTTGTCGCTTGACATCCTCTCCGACAACCACGCGAAGCTGGCGCCTCGCGACAGCCGTCCCATCACGCTATCCGCCAGTTCTTCGGTAGGTACTGTGATCTGGCTAAGCTTGACGTTGCTCGGTTGGCGATAGTCGTCCCGATTCGCCTGGTAGAACGAATCGATTTGGGACACCGGAATCTGGATCTGCGGCGCCACTATCTCCTCAAGATACATCAGGACCAGAACCGAATCACGGTAGGCTTCGGTCTCCTTGACCACATTGGCGTCTTTTAACATGCCCTCATCAGCGGCGGCGCGTTCCAATGCCCTGTCCCGGATCAATCCTTCCACTGCATCCGACGCGATCGTCTCCATGTCATCTTTGTTTCCGATGCGACCGCTTCGCATGATACTTCGGATTACCTCGTCCGCGGTGATTGTCTGGTCGCCAATTTGTGCCACTGCCAGTTCGCCATCGATACTACCGGATTCTGTCTTGAGCCCCTCCGCCGCGCTGTGCAGAGCATCTTGATTCACTCTGGCGGAATACCTCTCCTTCAGGTGGTTGAAGTAGGCGTTCCGAGCCACCTCTCGCTTCCGAGCGGTCAAGATCGCGACAATCTTCTTCCGGTGAGAGTCAAGTTCTTCCGAATCGGCAGGCTTCTGATCGGATAATCTGAGAATCGAATAGGCGTGCCGGTTGAGGAAAGGACGGCTCACGTCACCCACGCGCATGCTCTCCGCTTGCGACTTGAGGGCGTCCTCCACGTCAATCCACCGACTCATCCCCAGGTCGCCGCCACGGTATTTGTACATGTCAAGGGAATATCGTCTTGCCAGGTCCTCGAAGCTTGCACCATTAGTTATTGTCTGATAGAGGCTGTCAGCTACATCTTTGTCGCGGACCGTCAGCAGATTGAATCGGAATTGACGGTACTGCACCACGAAGAAATCGCGGATCTCGGAATCTGTCACGCTATAGGAATCGGGGAGCACCTCCTTCATAAGCTGTGCCACGGCGATCTTTGTTTGGAACCTGTGGACATCATTGAGCAAGCTGGGGCTTTGATCCAGCTCCAGCGAATAAGCCTCTTGCACCATCAAGCGTTCGTCGATGATTCTATTGATAAGCTTTTCCAGGTCGAAGTCGCCCCGCTGCGCCTGCCCAAGGCTCTCATGGATGCGCATCAGTTCGATTTCCAGTCTGCTCGCCAAGATGCTGTCTCCGTTGACGACGGCGATCACTTCGCTCTGGGCATAAGCCAGCGACGAAGCCAAGGCTGCCAGCGCAAGCATGGTGATAACGGTTCTAATCACTTGACTCCGTATTCGATGCCTGATGGTTTGGACTCATGTCCCGTGCCGGGATCGATTCCAGCAATTCGTTTGCGGAAAGCTGCAGCAGCCGCCCGGGTGACAACACGGTCCCGATTCCAAGGACGGTGGCGTAGTCGTTGCCGGTGCGTTGGATTCGTCCCGCCCACAAAATTTTTCCGCTCGATGCTTCGAGGATACGCGCGAATATTTCGATGGCGGGCACAATTACGCCCTCCTGTACCGAGACCGCCTCGTATTGATTGATAGAGCCGGTGACACAGTACTCTGCATCAAGACGGCTGGCAAGAGCATGCAGGCTTTCGCTCTCGATCTCCCCGTAAGGCAGCACGGCACGTGATCGAAGCTCGTGTTCGACCATGCCGGGTTCGATGACGCGATATCCTCTGTGCGATATCAGTGTCAGGAAGATATCGGAAATGACATAGTTGACGGTGGCGGTGGTTGTGTAATTGACCAGTGGTATAATCATGACACCGGCTGCGGAGTGGCGCACCGCCGATAGGTCAAATAGTGCATGGTGAGTCGCCATCGCTGCCACCGTCTGATGCAGCTCCCGCTTCGCAAGCTCATCGATTCTATCGATTTGCCCCAGCCCGAGGATTCTCAAACTGGCGTCCCCAATTGCATATCTGGAATCCGCCCACAAGATATCTCCAGTGGTAGCGTCCAATAACCTCATTGAGAATCCGACTTGCGGTTTGGGCGACTCTTCGAAGTACTCAATCGAGCCCAGCAGGATCAATCTGGCGCCGGTGTCGCTCGCAATCAGTGCAATCTGCTTCTGACTCAGTCTGCCGGTATCGCGGATCCTGTTGTTTCGCAGCGTGCTATCGACTACCTCGGCAGTTACGACGGGGATTCCCCAAGCCTGGATCTCATCGCTTATGATCCGCATCGTCGTGATGCGAGCTGCTGAGATCTTGCTGAGATTCTCAAAGGGCAGAATCGCCATCCTGACGGTGGAGGAATCAGGCTCGGTAATCGCAGCCGAAGCCAATCGCAACATGATCGCGGCTGTGACCGCCACTCGCTTGACATGACTCACAATTTTGAGCCGATGTGTGTCGATCATATTCGTTAGTCAATCAGCGTTCTTAGGATCCTATGGATGCAGCCTCGCATGGTCTCGCTGGTGGATTTTCCCCCAGTCCCGAACAGAGAGGACAGCAGCGATGGTTTTCCGTAAGTGTAGGATGCCGCCCACACGGTAGTGCCGGTCTCGGTCTCGACCATTCGAACGTCCATCGAGATCGTCGGAGTCGCTACGCTACCGCTTCGAATCGACGTCGATTCTCCGACAGTCCCGAAGATCAACGCCTGGGCTTTAAGACGTTTCCCGACGGCAATTATCTGATCTGTGCTCAATGTGCCTGTTCTCACCAGACTCAAGTCACTCAACGCCTTCGATACTTCGCCGGGTTCGACCACGTCGTATGTTTCGCTGGCGAGCAGCTCGGTAATGAAGATCAGTGTCGCCTGTTGCCCGGAGCCCTGCGCTTGCGAGAGGTTCTCGAATGGTATGACTGCGACTCGCTCCACGAAGTTGAAATCATAGGAGCGATTCAGAAAGACCAGGGGTGCGCTACCACAACCCATAAGGATCAGGAGAGCAGCGAACAATACTGTGTTCCGACGTGGCTTGTCATGCAACATGACGTCCTCAAAAGCTGGTGCTGAAGCCAACCCGATAACTCGAGGTCGAGGAAATGTCGGGCTCTGTGATACGATTGTAAGAATAGTTCAGACTGAGGCTGGTTCGGTTGCTCAGGGAATAATTACCCTGTGCGCCAAGACTTATGATGTCATTGCCGGTGTTGCTGTCCGTTATTCGAAGGCTCGAGCTCGCGGTGATGCGCTGCGTCAGGTTCCAACTCAGGGAATAATCCTGAGTCACATCTTCCCGTTCCCCTTCCCGGTCGATTCGGACCCCGCCGCGGGCAAAGATGGCGATCGTGACCGAATAGGTGAATTGGACATCTGCCCCGTCTCGACTCTCGATTTGACTGGGCAGATCCGACGTGTAGTCCTGGAAGGAGTAGCTCGCAATCATAGCAAGGTTCTGCCATATTCGGGCGTCACCCGATAAGCGGTATCTCCAACTGTCGATGACCGCGTCCTCCTGGATCCGCTCATCGTGCGTGTATCCGGTTTCGACCAACGTGGATAAGCTGGGAAACCATTGCATGGAGAGTCGGAACAGACCCGATGTCAGCCTCTGGTGGAGATCGTTGTTTTCCAGACTATTGATCTGAGAGCCAGCCACGGAAATGTCCACAGATTCAATCGGATCGATCGAAATCGACAGCGACACCGTTTGAGTCCCGCGAGTGCCGATCGCTTCGTTATCATATTCGATTTTTTCCTGTTGGACTCTGGCGACGGAGCTGACCATGTTCGTGGGTCGGTAGGTCACGCTTCCCGCAATATTGAGGTCTTGCCGTCCTTCCCGCGATTCCGTCTCCGGAATTTTTCCCACAAGCACGTCAAGCCCGAAGGTCAATTTCTTGCTGGCTTCAAACGAGGCATTGGCATTCAGACGGTGGTTTTGGGTTTCCTGTGGACCGGTTTGTACTGCTTCGGACAGCGTCAGAGCCTGGATTTCCGTCACGAAGACTTCCGGTGCCTGGTTGATCGTAGTATTGACGACTTTGACGTATCTGCCGGAAATCTCAGAAAAGGCGATCTCGTACCGGCTCTGAGAGACGTTAAACGCGGAAGTGTGCGGCTCCGGAATCAACGACCATTCCTGATTATCGTCGCTGCGATAGAGCTCCCATTGAAGATCCGGGTCGGATAACCGATCGGTAAAGATATAGATCAGGCTAACGTCCCTCGGTATCCCCAGGTCGAATCCGATGTTCCGATTGAGCGAAGCGCCGCCGATATTGATTTCCGGCGAGGTAGGATCGGTGACGACCTGATCAATCAAAGTCGGCACTGATTCCAGGGGTCCGAATTCGGGAGTACTGTCCTCTGCATATAATCCAAGGACGGTGGTCAGTTGGGTGTAAGGTTCCGGCGTCAGACCGGTATCTTGCTCATAGCGGTTGAGATTGAAAAGATAGGAGCCTGAGAATCTCAATCGATCCTTGAAAATTGCCCCTGAGTAATCGCTTCGGAAGACATGCTGCTGATAATTCTGGCTGATGTTATTGGAGAGATTGTCGAATTCGCGGTGCAGGAAGCTGTACAACAATCCCAGATTCCTGACGGCATATCTTGCGTCGGTTTGAAAGCGGCGGTCGGTGGTTCTCTGCGGTTGCAGCAGCAACTCATAGGAATTGTCCTGCCATTCGTAACGCACACCAAATGTGGGAACATTGACGAACTGTGTTCTCAGGAACCCGCCTGCGCTGCGGCTCGTCAGGTTGTTTGACTCGATAAGATCGCGGGTCTGACGGTACCGATAGTGGATGCCCGAGGCGAAGAAGACACTTTTCCAGGCAAGCTCGCCCGACGGCAGCAACTCGCCATGCCACAGATTCTCGGCGTTGTCGGGAACGGTCTTATAGTCACTGTACCTTAGCGAGAGCCGCATAGTGATATACGGAAGCAACGACCGGTGGTAGTTCAAAAAATACTGCTGATCGAAGGATCTGAAGTCGCTGCTATCGGCGTCGGTAACCGTCGAGCCAAGACGGATACTGCCGGTCAGGTTCTGAAGTGCCGCTGCCGAATTGACCGCTAAGCCGATCGCCAGCGTCATGATGATAATTGTTCGGGAAGTGACCACTCGTATTCTGGGTTTGACTCTGAGAATCTCCCTCGAAATACTTGAATCACGGCAACACCAGCATGTAAGGCATCCTGCCAGTGGCGATGGTGCGGACAACCTGGCGAGAAGTCTTGTTGATGACGTATACGTTGTCGGATCCCCGGCAGGTGACATAGAGATGGGAGCGTTCCGGATCGAACACAGCCTTCTGTGGATCTTTCCCTACGCGAATCGTTTCCACACTGGCGCCCAGGGACGGAACAAAGAATCCCACCGTGCCGACACGACGGTTGACGCAATATAACACTTCTCCAAATTCGTCCACGGCAACATCTCCGATGGAGGGGGTCATATTCAGCCACCCCGACACGGCACGATCGTCCACGTTGATCATGGTCAAATAGCCGCTGCTCAGATTCGCCACATATGCCGTGCGCTTGCGTGAGTCGATGTCGATTGCGACTGGATTTGAGCCCACTGAGATGGTCCGGACGTCGGAAAAATCAGTCAGATCGAAGATGGTGACATTGTCGGACAGGCTGTTAACGACGAACACGCGGCTGGTTACCGGATCTGCCGCCAGATCCACAGGTTCGGTTCCTACCGGTACATTGATGACTGGTTGCAGGGAAGCCGATTCGAACACGGTGGCGCTATTGGAGCCTCGGTTGGCGCAGACCAGAAACCGTTCGTCTTCGGTCACGCACAACGCTACCGGGTCATCTCCGAAGTCCAGTTGCAGCTCCTCTTTTCGTTGCCGGCTTTCGATTTCGATCACCGATACCGTGTTTGACTCCGTGTTGGCTGCAAACAGCAGTCCCAAGCGTCTTGCCACCGCCAACCCGTGCGGAGCGTCACCGACCATGATCGTGCCCACCGCCTGACCGGTGACCCGGTCGATGACCGTCACATCGTCGGAACCTTCGTTGGAAACGTAAGCCAAGGATGTCCGGGGCGGAATCGTTCGGCTGATCTGCGTCAGGGTGACTTTCGGGATTCCGGTTGTATCTGGCGGAAGTTCGACGCGGGACGAAAAGAACAATGTCTCCGCCATGCCTCCGGAAATGGTTAGAGTGAGCGGCAGCACAATCTCGGTCGGGACATAGCTCCAATTCCGACCGGCGGAAGCCTGCGGATCGATCGCAAGATGACCGCGGAATTCGATTCCGTGATAACTCCCTGGTTCCACAACCGAGTCGGCGAGCAAGACCTGTGTCGTACCGATGTCTTCCGCCTTGATTGCAGTCCTGAGGGGCGGCAATTCGATCCCACCCTGTGGTCGGGTGATCCGGATCCGATCCAGATAGATCGTGCAGGGCGTCTCCGGCTGCCGGCTGGGCTCAAAGTAGATCACCACGCGACCCACCGAGTCATCGACGGGATACCCCGCGGCGGTTATGATGCCGATTGCTATGAGTGATATTGAAATGGATCTCATCGTCCGGAATCGGATGAGTTGGGCGTAACCAATAATATAAGCAAATTTTCGGAAAAGTACAATACAACAAGTCGGTATCTGACACAATCCAGATACCGACTTGTCGTGAAGAGTAGAAATGTTAGACGACGGCGAAAGTGACAGCCTCAGAATTAAGGCGTGACCAATTCGTCATTGATATCCTTGAAATGGCACTTGTTGCACAGAGAACGCTGGGACGGGTCGCTGTAGGGGTCCGGGATGGCATACGATCCAGATTCCACACCGTCTTCCTCCAACAGAGTGACCTTGAAATCCCAGCGACCGGCGTTAGGAGCCGAGGTTGCATGGGCGCGATGGCAGGTCATGCAGGAGACTTTGGAAGTCGCCGAGGGTCCTGCGGTGCTCGTGGTAGTTACTGAGGCATCTTCGAATGGAACAGCCGCCAGATAGGCGGTGGCTTGCGAGCCGCCGTAGGGATCCGAAGTGCCGTTGTACAGATTGTAGGTGGCAGCAATGGTACCACCTAAGCCTTCGCTGGTCGGGTGCACTAACGAAGAGGGATTCTCCTGAGAGTGGAAATCTCCGTGGCAATTGGCGCACCATTCCGACCAACCGCTGTTGTAGGCGGTGTGGTTGGAATTGGATTCGGTGCCGCCGCTGGAACCCGTCGACAATATTGCACCTTCCGGAGCCGGGTTGGTGAAGGTGTAGATGCCAGCCTGGACAGAACCTACGCCGTAGAGTAGTCTGAGATTCTCGTTGCCATGAGGATCATGGCATGAGCTGCAGCCCATCATGGCAGCGGGGAAGTTGCCGCCCGGCGCTGACGTTAACACTGCGTCGGGTCCCACGCCTCGGCTGGGAGCATCAAGGTTGTGTCCGGCAGCATATCCCGGAATCGGGTTCAAAGCGCCGTTGTGACCATCATTCAGATTGTCTTCCAGCAGGTACACGAAGTTCCCACCGCCCTTCTGAGGGGGTGGATTCAACGGATCGGTGCCGAATACCGCTCCGCGGCTGGTGGCATGGCATGACAAGCAGACGTCGCTGGGTGTCTCGTCCTTCAGCAAGTAGACGTTGCCATCGGGACTATCAGGATCCACCGGCGCACCGTTCTCGCTGTTGTGCATGGTATGGCAACCGCCACAATAGGCGACGCCGCTATCGTGGAATGCCATTGCCGCACTTCCGAACAGCAGCAGGACACTTATGGATAGAATGCCCACAAGAATTGCTTTTTGCATCATTCCTCCTGTTTTCGCTTTCATAATTCTTGACTCCCGCCCGATTTTCCTCAGGCTATGAGTCGATCTCTTGCAGCTTAATTTTCGTTACTTTGACGAACCAAGATGTTCCGCTATTTTCGATCCATCGGGTCCGGAGAGTTGCAAAACCTGGATTCTGTTTTGAAAAACCTGTGCCACCCAGATTCTGTCCCGGGAATCAATCACCATGGAAATTGGGTGGTAGAACCAGCCGGATCCCATACCCTTGCCGCCAATCTCACCGATGGGCTTGCCCTGACTGTCGTAAGCCACGATGCTATGACGGTGCTTGTCCAGAACCAGCATATTCCCTTTCGAATCCTGGGAGACAGCGATCGGAAAACTCAGTTCCCCGTACGTACCCCCCTTCTGACCGATCATCTTGACAAAGGTGCCGTCTTTCTTATAACAATACACGGAACCAATCATCGGTGCCGGAACATAGATCAGGTCCCCCACCACGGACAAGTTGCCCAATACCTGTTCCCCCCGGTCCTTCTCGGTCAACTCATCAAACAGCGAAATCTGTGAGAGAAATTCCCCGTTGGCATCGTAGATCAGGATTCTCTGCCCGTTGCTGTCCAGCAGATACATCAGATCGGCAGCATCTGCTGCCATGCTGGTAATATCCATCTCCGTCGCAGCGGGACCGCTATGCATGGGAAACGGGTGCAAATAGTCGCCGTCGTAGTCGAACACCTGGATCGACTTGCCGCCTGGCATGGAACCAAGCACAAGAATCTCGCCATTCGACAACACCGCGACATCGATGGGGACATGGAAAACGTCATTGGCGCTGAGCTCGAATTCGCTCAACCCATTCTCGTCGAGAATCACGATCCTGTCGTTGCCGGTGTCCGCGACGTAGTATTCCTGGTGCCTCGCGTCATAACGAACCTGCTGCGGTCGCAGCATGCCTAGCTCACTCCCGAGCACCTTGACGTCGAACAGGTAGCCGGCGCTGACCCTGCCGGGATCGCCCTGCGCGATCACTGTCGCACAAAGCAGACCGATCGTTATGTTCGCTATTTTCAGACTTTTCGCTATCATCTCGAGGGATTCGATTAGCACTACTAACTATACGCCCGGAGCATCTTCCGGTCAGTCTGATGATTCCCCCAGATTAAGGGCAAAATATATGCCACAAATGTCATATAGGCGGCTGTGGGCACAACTCGTGACGGCAGCAGTTCTAATATCATAATAATATACAAATTATGACGGCAACATACTTAGTGACTATGGATTCCGGCTGAGGGTACGCTAATTGTTTGCCGGTTTCCTTGCGAAAAAATACTCAATCTCGGCGGTCAATTGCGTCAAATTACGCAATCACTACATCGAAATGCCTTCGAATCATGATTTTCCTCTGGGCTCGACAGACTGCCGATTCCATCTTTTTTCTCTTGACTCTCCATTTTGGCGGCATATATTAGGGGTAGCGTGCTGTATTCGATACGTCCGGATTCTGTTTGTCATCAGGTGCGCCAAGACTGCCTTAGATAGGACCGAAGAAAAACAGCCTGGAAACTCGATGAGATCGTCCAATTCCGCCTGGCGTTTTCTGTGGTGGTTTGCAACCGGATTGTGGATTGCGATCATCTTCGCCACTTTGCGCTATGTCCCGGTCTGGCGGGATTGGATCGCGGCTCGCTTCACCGAAACGCCCATTGTCATCTCGGTTATCGCAATTCTTGTGGCAGTCTTCGGGGTGACGGTTATCCGCATGGTACGTCAAGGGTGCTTGATCCGCGACTATCTCTTTTTGGCAATCTTCGGTGCAGGATATGCCTATTCCCTCAGCCGCATCAGCATCGTGGTCGAACAAGTCCACTTCATCGAGTATGGGCTGCTGGCGTATCTTATCATCTCTGCCCTGCGGGTTGATTGGAGGGATTCCGGACAATATGTAACAGCGTTGCTCGTCATCACTCTGGTTGGTGTCGCCGACGAGTATGTACAGGGTACGCTGGTCAATCGGGTCGGTGAGCTTCGGGACGTTTTCTTGAATATATTGTCGGGGGCGCTGGCGCTGGCATGGTTCCGGTATGGTGTCAAGCCGGTTGAACTGGCTGCCGATTGGCGTGCGACCACCAAATTGGCTCTGCCGGTGATCGGGTTGATCATCCTTGGAATCGGCATCTTCAATTCCCGTATCAGCGAATTTGGTTACTATATCACTGACCCGGAAATCGGGGAATTCCATTCCCGCCTGTCGGAAGAGCAACTCAAATCGGGAGTTCCGGACGGAAGGCGCTTCCAGGAGCAGATATTACCCCAATTATATCATGGGTCGTACGCCGAATTGGTGCACAGGTTGAAGGGGACCACCGACGGCGAGGTCCTGGTGCACATCTTCAGCCGCGACAAGCATTTGGAACGCGGGGACTATTACACGGCTCATCGCGAAAACCAGATTCTCGAGAAGTACTTCCCAGGCTATATAATCGGGACTTCGCACCAATGGTCAGAGGATAAGAAAGCTGAGGTCAAGACCGCCTGTGCTGCCGACCTTGGTGACCGATACGTAAGTTCTGTCAGCGCCCAAATCATAACAGCCTACTCTCAATCCAGTCAGTGGATTGTAATCTGTGTGCTGGAGACTCTGATCGCACTCATCTGGCTGGCGATGTTTCTGAGGCAGCATGACCCTGACCGAGCGGATTCGACGTGATGCCGATTTCGGCATTCTTACCATAAGGGGGAGATTTCGTACGACTTGGCAAAAAAATCTCTTGACAATCACTGAGCCTATCATTAAGTTATCACTGACCAAATTGTCTTACCCATCTGCATCCGTGGAGGGAGACCGATGGAAAAATCTCGGGTACTCGTGATCGATGACGATACCTTGGCTCTTCAGACATCTTCTCGGCAGTTGTCGGAATTGGGTTATGGCGTGGCGACCGCCAGTGACGGCGTATCGGGCAATCGGCTTCTGCATACGGAAGAGTACGACCTGGTGCTGCTGGATCTGCGTCTGCCGGATACCGACGGTCTGACACTTCTGAAGGAATGGAAGGCTCGCAAGCTGCCGGTGTCGGTGGTTATGGTGTCCGGTCAAGGCACGATTCCGGAGGCGGTGGAAGCGTTGAAATGCGGTGCGGTGGACTTCCTGGTCAAGCCCGTCGACATCCGGATTTTGGAGGCAGTGGTACATCGCACCCTGACCGCCCGCAGGCTGGAGCGAGACAATGTCCGGTTGCGGGAATTGGCGAAAGCCGACAAGGTTGATTTCCTGGGTGACAGCGGGGTCGTCCAAGAGCTGCTGAAGACCGCGACCCGGATTGCGGCAAGCGACAATCCGGTGCTCTTGGAAGGGGAGACCGGCACCGGAAAGCAAGTGCTGGCGCACTACCTCCATCAACACTCTCCCCGATCCGGAGAACCATGGGTGCATGTCAACTGCGCTGCCATCACTCAGACTTTGTTTGAATCGGAGCTGTTCGGTCACGAGAAGGGAGCCTTCACCGGAGCCTTCGCCCGGAAAGCCGGCAAGCTGGAATTGGTGGGAAAGGGGACGTTGTTCCTGGACGAGATTTGCGAGTTGCCAGTAGCGTGTCAGGCAAAGCTGCTAACCGCGGTGGAGGACAGGCGTTTCGAACGAGTGGGCGGCACGGCGACCTTGCATTTCGAAGGCAGAATCATCGCGGCTACCAACCGAAATGTCGAAAAACAGATTTCCGAAGGCAGCTTCCGGAAAGACCTCTTCTACCGATTGAACACGTTCCGGCTAAAACTCCCTGCCCTCAGAGACCATCCCGACGACATCGCGATCTATATCGAACACACGCTGGGGCTGTGCTCGAGGAAATACCAGAGAAGCTACTCAATGCCGGACGAGGAGACTCTGCAGCAGCTGCGAAATTATCCCTGGCACGGCAACATCCGAGAGCTGATCCACCATGTGGAACGGATTGCGGTGCTGGCAGAGAGCGACCAGATCCCCAGACGTCTGTGGTTGAGTTGCCCCATGGCTGACCAGACGACTGCCTCCGAGATCGGCGAGATCGAATTGAAAGCAGCCATTGAAGCCTTCCGGAAGCAGCACGTATTCCGGGTATTGGACGCCTGCGGCGGTAATCAAACTGAGGCTGCCGGGAAATTGGGGATTGGCAGGACGTATCTCAATAGGCTATTGGGTGAGTACAGGCGGCAGGAATGAGGCGATGGCACGGGCTTCCAGCCCGTGCACGGGGCGACACCCATCTCAGACTGCGCACGACGAGTCGGCGCCTACGCGGTCAGAGATAGCACCCGAATTAATTCGGGTGACTACAAGGATGATATCCACCCCCCTTATATTCTCCCATGCAATAGCAGGGGGGAGACGAGTGGATTCCCGCTTTCGCGGGAATGACACAAAGGATTGTAGGTTGGGTTAGCATTGCCCCTGAGGGCTTGCGTAACCCAACATGAGCAGTCTGAGTGCAGAATGTTCGGAGAGCGACGAACCGTGATTCGGATGGCGGCAATCACCTATTTCGTGGTGGTGGCTGCTGTCGGAACCCTGAACCTGGCGCATCGTCTTGAATTCCCGATCGAAGTGGCTGACCGAGACGGTAAGATGGTCGTGGAAGGTGTCAGGTCGGGTAGCGATGCCGAGAAATCAGGTGTCCGGGTCGGGGACGTTTTGGTCTCGGTTGGTGATTTGAAGATCGATAATTCCGCTACGGCTCGGTGGGCACTCAGGACGCTGGAATCGCCATCCTCCAAGCCGTTTCGTATAGAACGTAACGGAAGTATTATCAATCTGATCGTGCCACCGGAAGCCCCCTATCCCGTTAGCTTCGTCGTTTTGAATACCCTGCTGGCGGTAACTTTTTTCTTCGTGGGCATTATGGTGTGGTGGTCAGGGGAGAAGGATCCTGCTGCCCGGTCGTTATTTCGATTGAACGCATTCGCTGGCACCGCGATTGTCCTCTTCAGCCATGAGAATACATATAGTTCGTTGCCGCTTCATTATGGTTACACTGCCCTCTGGCTATTGACTTACACACTTACCCCGCCTGCTCTGGTGGAATTCCTCCACCGCTTTTGCCGATCCCAGCGCCAATTCCAGTCGCAGCGTTTGCTCTACCGAGCGCCCTATGTCCCATTGCTCATCGTTTTTCTGGGGCTGGCTGTCACGTATCACCTGGCATTCAGTACCTGGCAACCGGTCTGGATCACCTGGTACGAAACGCTGTTCAACGTCGGTTTCGGCATTCTGCTCTTGATCTACTTCACAGTCGGCATCCTGCTGCTATTGTGGAATTTCCTCCGTCCGGCAAATCAAGCGGAACGAGACCGGGCGCGCTGGCTGCTGTTCTGCACACTTGTCGGTCTGACCCCATTTTTCTTCCTCAATAAGCTGCCTGTGCTCTTAGGATTGAAGCCCTTCGTGCCGTTGTGGGCGACGTTTAGTCTGATGTTGATTGTACCTATCGGCTGGGGAATGGCGGTCGCCTCCTTCCGCATGCTGAAGTTGGAATGGGTGCTTTCCCGAACTATCATCTACGTGATCGCCGTCGCACTGGCGGTGTACTTGATCGCCACCCTGAGCATGATGAGCTTCGAGCACTTCGAACATCCAACGGTCCTTTCCCTTGCAATCATGCTGGTGATAGGAAGCCTAATGTTGGTGGCGACGGTGACAGGCTTCATTACGCATATCCGACATATCATCGACCGGATCTATTATCGAGATTGGTATCGTTACGAAGGTGCGGTACAGGACTTGGGAAGCGAATTGTCCGCGTCTTTGACTGAATCCGGCATCGCAGATATTCTTACTTCGCGTCTTCCCGCCTTGTTAAGAATCGAACGGGCAGTACTGATCATTTCGAAGAGTCAGCAGGCGTGGCATTATCCTCCGCAAGCTGCTACGCTTCTGCCGGAAGACAAAGCGGGCATTTCCCGAATTCTTATCGACCTGGGCATCGCTCCGAATAACCGATACTCTGCGGAGGCACTGGCGTCTGCGGGCACGGAAATCAGGAAATGCGGATACCAATTGTTGCTGCCATTATACCATGGGGGACGCGCCACCGGAATGCTGCTTCTGGGAAGGAAGACTTCCGGCGCATCATTCAGCCTCCGAGATCGCCAACTCTTGGAGACCATTTCCAGTTACGCCGGAACCGCCCTGGCGAATCTGGCATTGACGCAGCAACTCCTCGAAAACGAAAAGCGGGCGGTGGCTGTCGATATGGCGGGAGGGATCGCCCACGAAATCAATAACGCCCTGGCGCCTCTGATGGGGCAGGCTCAATTGATGGAAATCCGCCTGGCGAAACAGGCGTCCGGTCCTGTTGATTCCACTCTCCAGTCACCGCTGCAGATCATCGTCGAGATGTGCCAACGCATCAAGCGGATTGCATTGAATCTGAGCCGGATTTCGGAACCATCCCATCTGGAAATCGAAGAGCTGTCCTTGAATTCGGTGGTGGAGGAGACCTTACAGATTATGACCGAGACTACCGGCAGGATCAAGCATTTCCGATCCGACAATCCCAATGCGAAATATCAGCTCCGTATTGAGCTTTCCTCTGACTTGCCGACCATACAAGCCGACCGCCAGCAACTGAGCCAGGTACTGTTGAACCTGATGATCAATGCGTCCGATGCCATGGAACCTTTGGGCAAAGGCACTTTGAGCATTGGCACGCGATTCGATCCGGTGCAGCAATCGGTCATCGGTTACGTCGCGGACACCGGTGTCGGCATCCCGGCACAGCATCTGGAAAAAGTTTTCCAACCATACTTCACCACTAAGGAGAAGGGCAAAGGCACCGGTCTCGGGTTAGCCATTGTTCGCTCCATCGTTGACGCCCACGGCGGAAAACTCACCATCCAATCCACCGAGGGTCACGGCACCCGCGTCGAATTCTCACTGCCCATTTCAGGCTCAAATTACTGCTAAGTATGCCTTTCGTTTTCCTTCAATCCTAAATCCCCCTCCTCATGTGCGTTTCAGTGTACAACTGTATAGTTGTTTGTACAGTTGTCTGTTGCTATCCACCATCATAAGCTAATTAATTTTAATCAATTACATCAATGGCATTAGATTTGATATGTTATTAGGCGAAGCATTTGAGTCTTTGGTAAACGATTGTCTACAAGAACCCAATAGGAGGGTTGGAAGATGAGTAATCGACATAACATTCTCTCCGTCGTGCTCGCATTGATTCTACTGACGGTCATTTGGGATCTGCCTGCCGAGGCTCAAATCGGGAGCCCTGGAGAAAACGTTACTCCAACAGCATTCAAGCCTACTATGGTGGACACAGAGAAGTCTAAAAAGTTGCCGGTAGTTAGTATCATAGCTGATAGTGGTTTAGAGAAGACTGGCAAGGTGCTGTATGTCACGGATAGCGTGCTGGTGCTGTGGCAGAAGGGGGAGATCTATAATGCGGACCGGTCCGACGAGTCTGCCACTCTGTTCTCCTACTCTGAGATAACTGAGATAAAAGTCAGGAAAAGGGGCAGTGCTGGAGGAAGTCTCCTGAAAGGGATGGGTTATGGAGTTTTGATAGGCGGAGGGATCGGAGCGTTAGGGGGACTGGCGGGTGGCGACGACCAGTCTGGATTTATTAGGTTTAGTGCTGAAGCCAAGGCTTTGTTTGGATTTGTGGTTTGCGGAGCTTCCGGTGCCCTCATCGGAGGTATCGTCGGAGTTGCCAGCAAGCACACTCACTGGTATTTTGTCGGGGGAGACTGGGAGATGTATCAGGAAACGGTACCAACGCTTCGGCAGTGTGCGATTTTTCCTGATAGGGCGTCTTTTGAACTATTCCAACGATCTCACAAAGCAGGAATAGAATAACAATGTGTCGCGGATTATCACAAGGAATCATAATCATGGATTCGAGGAAACAACTACTTCTTATCTGCCTAATTGGTGTCGTAATCGGGTTTGTGACTCTTGGAAGTGGCAGATTTCACGGAAGGAAACCTGCCCAGGTTTACACGGATCCTCAGTATGGATTCCGGATTGTGAGTTCCGACTCAAGGTGGACGGTGAGTGACACCACCGGTTTTTCTGACGTGCTTCTGGTCATGAAGTCCGACACTATGGTTGAAGGTTTCATTCCCAATGTATCTGTTACCGTTGAGTTTCTGCCACACATGTTAAATGCTGCCCAGTACGCTCAGAAGAACCAGGATTGCCTGGCGACAGAAGGATTTGAGATCACCTCAAGAGGAAAAAAGGTGATTGGCGACAACATATTCTACGACCTGCAAGGTGTAAACCGTCATTTGATTCCGTGGTTGCGATTCCGGTTCTTATGTCTGGTTAAGGATCAGATTGGTTTCACAATCACGTGCACGGCTCCACAAAGTTGCTATACCAAATTCGCCTGGGATTTCGAACTCGTAGTAAGTTCATTTCGATTTATCTGAGAATATTAGATTAAAAGTCTGCAGGAGATCATGATGAATAGGCTAAAGGGATTGATCGAACGGCTTGAGAATAGCCGCGTTTCCGTCAAAGGGATGCTGATTACATTCCTTTGTACCATCTTTCTACGGAATTTCCTCGAGACATTTTCTGACACGGACAACTTCTGGACCCCAGTGACGTCGCTTGCTTATTTTGTGCACTATCCGCTGTTCTACGGTTGCCTATTGTTGGCGTTGTCGATCCTGTTCTCCTGGTTGGCTAAAGAGAGAATCGAGCGGGTCAGTCAAATGGTTTTTTTCCTTTTTCCTCTCGTATTGTCAGCTCCAATCTTTGACCTTCTAATTTCCAGTGGGAAAGGTCTTAATATGTCATACTTGTTCTGTGACCTATCATCTCTGGTTCATAAATTTATCCCCTTTTCCTCGGATTATGATGGTCATGGCGCGACCCCTGGCATACAGATCGAACTGCTGATTGCTTTCATGTTAGCCGGATCCTATCTATATCTGAAAACGGGAAAAGTGATCCGAGCTGCCATCGGCATTATTTCGTATTATGTCATGGTATTTGTGTTGGGTGCGATCCCGTCTCTCATGACAATGTTGTGGAATTTCGGAGGCTCACTTGTAAGCCCGCAAGAGATGTTTGGGGGACAAATAATAATGCATCACTTTTATTCCTTCAATCATAAGATGGCTCTGGTTCTGTTCCCAATATTGATCGGAGAACTGGGTCTTTGGTTTTGGTGCTATGATCGTCGAAAATTCCTATCCGTTCTGAGAAACCTTCGGGGCTTGCGCGTCATGCATTACATTTGCATGCTTGGCTTTGGGATGATCTTGGGGTATTCACATACAACCCATTTGAATCTCCTTGCGTCCCCGTTTCCTATTCTGATTATCACAGCATCGGTATTTTCCGGCGTCCTTGCCTGGTGGTATGTTGTCGGCATAAACGATATGTATGATCTGAATACCGACAGGATCACTAACTCGTCGCGTCCCTTGGTATCGGGGAAGATCACCGCTCATGAACATCAAGTTGTAACCACGGTATTCTTGGTGTTATCGATGGTAGCTGCCTATATAGTCCGATATCCGTTCTTCATATCAATAATGATAGTGATCGGGCTATCTTATGTTTATTCATCCCCACCGCTGCGTCTGAAAAGAATACCGTTTCTTGCCAAATTCGTCATCGCTCTTTGCTCGACGATCATCTGTCTTGCAGGTTTCGTCGTATTTTCAGACAACTACAGTTTCCTAGGTTTCCCGCCGAGAATCATCCTGACTATTCTTGTCACATTCACACTTGGCTTGAATGTCATTGATATAAAGGACATGAAGGGGGATAAAGTCACTGGGACCATGACTCTTCCTATCTTGTTCGGTGACAAATGGGCGAAGAGAGCTATCGGGATCTTGGTGCTCATAGCCTATTTATGCATCCCGATATTTCTGAAATCCTATATTCTGGTACCATTAGCATTGCTTTTTGGAATCGCAACCTATCTCCTGATCAACCGGAGACAAATGCGGGAAGCCCCTGTCTTTCTGCTGTACTTTGCTTTTTTGGGGATCACCTTGTATTACATCTACACTCAAATACAGATTGGCGAACTGGCACTCTTTAATTAAGAAGGAGGGTATTGACAATGAGAATCTTGAAGAAAGCGCTTCTGGTATTCTTAATTGAGGTCCTGGTCTTTTCTCCCATGTTTGAGATAAGTGCTCAGAATAGATGGGATCGGGAGAATGCCGGAAAATCTCTTTCACCAGCGGACTCTCTAAGAGCCAAAGAATTGAGAGATAAGATCGCTGAATCCAAAAAACAAGCCAGAGAATTGGCAAAACAAAAGTGGACCAGGGCGGTTTGGTTAGATGAGACTTCTTCCAGTCGGGGTCCCAGTTCAAGAACGACTGGCACCATCCTTGGTTTCACTTTGGGGGCGTCAGCCGGGATGTTGATTGGAAAGGGACTTCAAGGTCAGAAAGTTGATCGTACCGTCTACCACCCACCAGGAGAATGGGGCGATCCTCCCGGTTGGACGGAGGAATTCTATTCCTATAAGAATCGACGGGCGCCATATGTTGGAGCAGCGATAGGTGGAGTCACTGGTGGCTTGATAGGGTATTCCATAGGACGGAGTGCCGACAAATACTACTATTGCCTGGTTCCGAAGCATATTCGCATGGCGCATACTAAATCATCCGGATTTACCAACTTCCTTTTCGGATTCGGGTTTGTGGGCCTGGTCACCGGCGGGATCGCCGGGAGTACCCTGCACGCTCCTCTGTCGGGAGATGCAAGCAAAACAGGTTTCGGTTGGCCTGATTTCTGGGGTGGGTATCTCGTTGGTTCAGTCTTAGGGATAGTGATGATCGATGGAATTAACAGCCGAGCTCGACATCTGAGCCTTTGGGAGAGGTCTCTTAGCACCGCGGGATCGGGATCCTCCATTGGAATCCGATTTGTCCCGCTGGATTTGGCTGCTATAAAAATCCGTCCCTGCAGGCTGCAAAACGGTGCTATACAATGTGAGTACGGGCTGGACCTGATCCGCGTCAATTTATGATTCAGTATGGTTCTGGCGATCACCGCCACGCTTGTCGAAGGGCTGGAGCACGTCCTCGTGCTCCAGCCCACGTCACGGCACCCGCGTGGGATTCTCCCTTCCTCTTTGTCACTCAGAAGTCTGCTGAGTATCTCCCGATTTTTCCCCATCATTGATTTCTCAAATTGTGTACACTTTGTTGCTCAACTGTGGAGCGCACTACACAGCCATACTGGTTACCTCGCAGTGCAAGTATATTATATATCGTAAGATATGCAAGTGGCACGACATTTGATTGACCAATAGTCGGTCGGTGCAAACCAATCAAGTAACATTACAACCACAAATCCAATGAGGAGGACAAGAAATGAGTAATCGAACGAAGTACTTTGCGGTTCTGTTTGCCCTGATCGTGCTCACCGTGGAGTGGGCGCCGCCGGTTAAGGCTCAAACGGGACTACCAAGGGAAGGACTCTCTGAAGCTGCACTGAAACCGGCTTCCATTGAAGCCGGCATGTCCCGGATCTTCCATCTGCGCGATGGAAATGTGATCAGCGGGACCATCACCTCGGTCGAAAAGGATTCCACGGCTGTTATAGAGACGGCGGACGGAATTCTGCGGGTTCCAAGCTGGCAGATTCTGGACGAAATGGTGGACCTGGTCAAGCAGGACAATACCCGTTTCGTGGGTCCGGTTTTGTCCGAGGACGACTATTCGATCTCCATCAAGACCCCGTATGGGGTAGTGGTCGTCCTGAAAGCCGACATCCAGTCCATGGATCGTTATTACGGCGACCAGAAAGTGAGCTGGGAGGAAGAGAAGCAGCGCTTCTATCCGGCGGAGGAATTGATCGATGTGCTGAACGATCCCACTGCATTTCCCCTGCAGCCGCACACGGTGTATCTGAGCGGTTTGTCGCTGGGTTATGGCTTCACCGAGGACTTCATGCTCCGCACCCGGTTCGGGGATGATTTCGTGGGGGATCTTAACTTGAACCCCTTGTTCCGATTCTTCCGCAGAACCACCGGAACTTCGGAGACCAGCATCGCACTGGGGATCAATCTGTTCAGCCATCACCTGATGAGAAAAGAAGGCAACCGGTATAGCCAGTGGATCACGGACACCGCGACCGGAAATCATCTCGATGAGGAAGGCGCAGTGTCGATGGATTCGGTGCTGTTAGAACCGGACAAGAAGGAATTCTTTTGGGAGACCTATTTGGTGCTGAGCCGCCGACAGAGCCTGCCCAGCGGACGAGGGAAATGGGGCTGGCATTTGGGAGTCAAGACCAACGCTCTGGTTCTCGGTCAACCGGATTTGGCTCCCGGCTATGAATGGGATGAGGAATTCCTGTTTCCGTATCGCGCCTGGGTAGGCATGGACTACGACCTGACGAAACGGTTGAAGTTCTTGATCGAGGTCTTTGCCGACAACGGTCACAAGGTCATCAATATCAGTGATACATTCGAGAGCTACTTCAGCGATGATACTCCGTTTTCGGTGGAAACCCAGACCGGTGAATATCAGCCGGTGGACCTGGATTTTGGCTTCGTCTATGCCTTGAACGACGCGTTACGCCTTGGAGTGCATTTCCAGTCGCCGTACCTGGTGCTTTACTGGAAGTGGTAGCCATAAGGAGGCATTCTCATGAAGTCACTAAGCATCTGGCTCATCATCTGTCTCTTGATTTATCCCTTCTGCGGGAAAGGACAGGAACCATCGGATCCCGCCAGGAACGCAGATGTGTTCCAAGCCCGGGTGATCAAGATCAACCGGATGTCCGAATCATGGCGGCACGAGTACGTTGAGTTGCGACTCCTCAACGGGACGAACCGATCGGGCACGTTCTTGTCCATCAGGGACAATCAGTTCCAGCTTCAGGACGGGCAGCGTATGCAGGAAGTACCTCTGCGGGACGTGGATAGCATCGTGCTGAAACGAAAGCCCCAGGACCTGTTCCTGGTCACCTTGACGGCAGTGGGCGTGGCTGCCTTGTTCGGAGGCGCCGCAACTCTGGGATTCGATGCCTCACAACCCGAGCTGGTCGGCGCCTGCGCAATTGGCGGGTCATTGGGCTTTTTTGTCGGATGGCGAGCATTCTACCAGAATACGGAGATTCCGCTCTGGCGCTGAGCTATTTCAATACTGAGCATCCGGACCGGCGGCTCGGTGATGATGTCTGCCCTCCTGGACAACTTCTTCCGCGTCGCCTCAAAGAAAGTCCGTCTCGATACATCGAGACGGGCTTTCATGTGTCTTGACCGGCTTGGTCAGCGATGGACGTTGTGCGCTGTCAAACGAGTCGTTTGACAGCACGTAGTCCAAGGCGTTATTACCGTGTGGTGTCAAACGGCTCGTTTGACACCACGTCATAACGCCCACAAGGGGCTAGGCTACTTGATCTTGAACGAGAATTTGTTCGTCATCCAAACGCCGACGGGATTTTCCCGCTGTAACGCCGGCGTGAATTTCCACTGCGCAATGGCTTCCATGGCGGCTTCCTCGAATCCCATCCCTTTGGGATCAACCTCCGAGATCAATATCGTTCCGACGTTTCCCCTTTTGTCCACGTAGAACTGCACGGTGACACTGCCATTCACTTCAGCCATGGCAGCTATCTCAGGATAGACGGGTTCGACCCGTTTCACAGGCTGAGGCTCTTGCTCGAATGCTACAAAGCCAGGTGTTTGCGAGATGTCCGGTTTTTCGTCCGGAATCGTCGCTCTTATTTCGATCTGACCCCTGGTGCCGATGTCGGAGAGATCGTCACCGATCGCGTTGAGGTGATCTGCAATTTGCTTTTGATCGGCGATCGGAAGTTCTTCCGGAGCGACATCCGTCACCACCGGTTTGGGGATCGACGCGATAGTAGTCTGGAGCTGCGAAAGGATGTTGAGCATCTGTGGCAATTCAGGCGGGGCGATTGATGGAGGCGGCGCCAACTTTGTCGGATCGACGGGCACCTCCCGGTATGTCTGCGCTTCTGAGATCGTTAGATACGCGACAAGGTAGTAAGTCCCGATCGCAAGGACATGCACCCCGACGGATGTCGCCAACCCTATCGACATGTATTTCCGGATGAACCGTCGGATGTCGAATCCACCCAGATGCCCCTCATTCGGCATGGCAATCGCAATTGCAGACATGAACACCCTCCTTTCGCGTTTCTTGTGGTGTCATGGGTCCCCGTTTAACGGTCACGCTGCGGCAGCCTTGGTAGGGGCTTAACATGTTAAGCCCCTACGGTACATTCGGACGCCCACAAGGGGCTATGCTACGCGGTCTCGGCGAATCACCGCCACCTGCTATATTGTTTTCCCTCCCAATTTATTACCTTCCTCTGACGCCTTTTTTCACTTTATTTTTTGTTGTGTCAGGCGTCCCCGCCTGACAACTGTGCCACAGCACAGGTTTTCGCGCCCGTCTCAAACGTTGCCAACTCTCCGTAATTGCCACCCAAGAAAATGCCACCTACGGAAGGTGGCAGCGTAAAGCGCCCACAAGGGGCTATGCTACAACCTCCAGGCTATTTGATCTTAAAGGTGAATTTGTTCGACATCCAGACCCCGACCGGATTGTCACGCTGCAGAGCCGGGGTGAATTTCCACTGCGCAATTGCTGCCATGGCGGCTTCTTCGAATCCCATTTTTGGCGGATCAGCCGTCATGATCAGAATTTTCCCGACGTTTCCCTTCTTGTCAACGTAGAACTGGACCACGACACTGCCATTCACCTCAGCCATGGTAGCTATCTCAGGATAGACGGGTTCGACCCGTTTTACAATCTGCGGCGCTTGCTCAAATGGCACGAACGCCGGCGCCTGCGAGACGTCCACATCTTCCGGAATCGTCTGCTTGATCTCGATGTTGTCGCCTTGCCCAAATCCTGCTAACAGGCTGTCAACGTTGGCATCAAGGGCTGCCGCGATTTCCTGTTGCGTGGCGATCTGCGGCTTGTCCTCAGCGACTTCCTGCACCACAGGCTTGGGAATCAACGCGACTGAGGGCAGTTTCGGCAAGGCAATCTTCAGTGCCGGAGCAATGTCCTCGTTGCTGATCGACGGCGGCGGTCCCAGATTTGAGGGATCGATGTACACCACCTGCGTCGGCGGCGGTATTTCTCGGCTCTGCATGTAGAGCACGAAGTAGTAAGTGCCGATCGCAAGCGAATGCACCCCGATGGAGATTGCCAAACCGATGGACATGTATTTCTTGACGAACCGTCGGATGTCGAAGCCACCCAGATGCCCCTCATTGGGCATTATGAAAGCTATGGTTGACATAATCACACTCCTCAGGCGGTTCTTGTGGTGTCCTGCGTCCCCGTTTGACAGCCACGCTGCGGCAGCCTCGGTAGGGAATTAACATGTTAAGCCTCCACAGTCACTACATTCCGCCTGCTGTGGTCTTGACTCCCAACAAGGAGTCATCTACTGCATCGAATTTCAGAATCGAAAAACGCGTAGTCTTAGCCAGGTTGAAATCATCCAGCAAATCGACCATGGTGTGGTATTTCGCCTTTCGATGGATCTTGGCGACGATTACCAGCTTATCCCCGCTGACCTGCTCCCGCTCCTTCAGCAAATCGATCACACCGCTCCAGGATAAAGGTTTGGGATCGTCGAATCCCACATTTGCCCATAACGAATCCGAGGGATCCACCCGGAGGTAGAGCAAGTTCTTTTCGTTGACCTCGGCTTCACCGGAGGATTCCGGCGGCAGGTTGATCTCCATCGCCTGAGGCAGACGGAACACCGTGGTTACCATGAAGAAGATGAGCAGCAGGAATGCCACGTCCACCATAGGGGTCATATCGATCCGGATGGCGATTCGTGCTTTCTTTTTCTTGCCGCCTCTGGACGATGCTTGTGGGGTATCTACAGCCGCCATATTAGTCCTTTTCCAGTTCAGTAACCATGTTGAAACGATTCATGTTGATTTTCTGCAGCACGCCCATGACGTCTTCCACGGTGCCGAAATCGGCTTCTTTGTCCGCTTTCAGGATCAGCCGAATTCTCAGATTGCTCATGCGTGAATCCAGGATTTTCTTGCTCAGTTGATCCAACTGAAAATCCACGGACCGCAGCATGCCTTCCTGGTTAGGCGCCATGAATCCCATCTGGGCATCCAGACCGGGAGCGCCCAGACTCAGGTTGATGCGATTGTCCTTCGCTACGGAGATAATCAGGACATCGGACTCGGGCAGTTTCACATTCGAGTGCGAGCTGGGCAGATCGATCGGCACGTTTTCCGGTGGCTTGAACTGCGTGGTGGACATGAAGAAAATGAGCAGGAGGAAAGCCACATCCACCATGGGAGTCATGTCGATTTTGATGCCCAGGCGTTTTTTGACTGGACGCGCCATGAGATTACTCCGCCTCCTTCTCCTTGATGATCTCCATGAACATGAAGGCTCCTTCATCCACCGAATAGTTGAAACTGTCAACCAGGTTGACGAAGATATTGTAGGAGACAATGCCCAGAATCGCTGCAAACAGCCCGCCGGCGGTGTTGATCAAGGCTTCGGAAATACCGGTGGCAAGCTGAACCGCATCGGGAGCTCCCTGATGCGCCATGGCGGCGAAAGCACGAATCATCCCGATGACAGTTCCCAAGAGTCCGATCATGGTGGAAATCGATGCGATGGTGGACAGGGCGAACAGATTCCTTTCCATGAACGGGATTTCGAGCAGGCGCGCTTCCTCGATCGAACGCTGGGTTTCCGCCAATCTCTTGTCGCCGGTGAGCTTCATCTTGATGCCTCGAAGATAGGTTTCCACCCCTGACTTCAGGACTGCCGCCGCGGAACCGCGTTGATTCTCACAGATGGTAACCGCTTCTTCCAACTTACCCTCATTGACCGCTTTGATGAAGCTGCGATAGAATACCGGGATGGGAGCCCTGCCCCGAGCCTTTCTCAGCGTCAGAATCCGCTCCACGATGTACGTGACCAGCATAAGCGTCACGGTGATCAACAGCACTACCAGTGGTCCGCCCCTCTTGATGAATTCCGGCATCAGCCCGCTGTAAACTGCCCAGGCGATACCAAAAGCTACCACAAGCAAGATTACGGTGAACAGCGATTGTTTCATGATCTCCTCGTTCGTTTCGACTCTGCGCGGTGTGAAGCCGCTTGGATAATCTTGGCAGACACGGGTCTGCTATCAGTACTATAGCCTCTTTCGTTTCTTCACCAATTCTACGGTGTCCAGTCCGGTCTTGGCGTCTTTGTTGTTGGGATCGTACTGCAACGCACGCCGAAATCCGGTTTCTGCGTCGTCGTATTTTTCAAGGTAGTAGGACGCCTGCCCAAAACCGAGCCAGAAGTTGGCGTTGCGGGGCTGCAATTCTGTGGCGCGCCTCAAATAGCGAGCGGCGCTTGTCCAGTTTTCCTCCGATAAATAGATGAAGCCCAATCCGCCATAAGCATCTCCTTGTGTGGAATCCAATTGAATCGTCGCAAGGAATTCGCGCTTGGCAGCCGGTGCGTCCTCTATGAACATCAGAGTTTGCGCCAGCATCATATGCACGGAAGCCTTGGTCGAATCCAGACGGTTGGCTCGCCGCAGATTTGCGATGGCATCCCGATACTGTTCTTTTTTCAAATAGCAGTACCCCAAATAGAAGTACGCAGGAAACGACGTCGTATCCGCTTCGACTTTCTTACTGAAATACACCAACGCCGAATCGAATTGGTCCGAATTGAAATACGTCATTCCCAATAGATATGCCAACCGGCTGTTGTCCGGATTCAGTTCATAGCCTTTTTTCAAATACACCGCCGCGGAATCGAAGTAAGCTCTGGTAACCGAGTCTTTTCCGGCGATATTGAAATAACATTCTCCGATTCTACTAAAGTCCCCGGGCTCCGATTGACCGTTCGCGATAATATTCTTCAGCACATCGATAACTCGAGTGTACCGTTTCAGGTCGTAACTATTTCCTACCAGTGCCCGAGCGGTTGATATTTCGTTAGGTCGCAATTGATATGCCTTCTCCAAGTACTCTTGCGCTTCCTCCGGATGTCCGGAGGCACGTAGCGCTTGACCGTACATAGTGAAGAGAAAGAAATTGTCCCGCTTGTCATTCTGCAATGCGACTCGAAATTCCTGCACCGCCAGATCATATTTCTCTGCATAGAAATACAACTTGCCGATTTGGTAATCTACATTCGGAATATCCGGATTCAATTCGCGAGATTTCTTGTATTCGCTCAGGGCGTCGTTGTATTCTTTCAGATCCATCAGCACACCAGCCAACTCGAAGTGCAACTCTGCGTTAGTCGAGTCGAGCTCCAGCGCATTTTCAAGATTCTGTTTCGCCAGCGCCATGACCTTTTTCGCTTCGTAGGCTCGAGCCAGGGCGACATAGTAGCGGGGCTGCTTTGGATCCTTGTCTATCGCCTGGAAGAATTTCACCATGGCGTCGGCATCACGTCCACGAGCGGTCATCAGAAGCCCTTCGCTGTAGTAGAATTCGGCGACATTCGGTTTCTTGGCGACGGCAGCGTCCAGAATCTGCTGAGCCCTGGCGGTGTCTGCTTGCGCCAGAAGGATTTCCACGCAGTTCATCACCGCGGCGGGATGCGCCGCATCGGCATTAACGACCATCTCCCAGTGCTTCAGCGAATTCGCCGTATCCTTCTGAGCCAGGTACACTGCCGCTGCCAGCCAATTGGCATCCTTGTCGTTAGGATTCAGGGTCAGGACCTCTTCTGCTTTCTGCTGAGCCTCCTCGTATCGTTTGTCGTTAAAGGCGTTCCAACCCTCAGTAATCTTAGGATTCTTTGCAGCCCACAACGGAGCGGAAATCGCTAAAAAACACGCTAATACTGCCGCATATGTCGGAATTGCCCTGGTCGTCATAAATCCGTGTTGGTGATTTTCAGTTGTGCTCCTCAAAGGTCTCATGCGCTTTCTGCCATATTCTATATTGCTTCCCCCACAATTTTATTACCATCTGAAGTCACTTTTGTTCCTCGCCGGAACGAAGCGTGACCACGCGCACCGGGATCATTTCCGGCAAAAATCCCTGGTCGGCGATGATGCGCTGACCGGTATTCCAGGACATGTAAGTCAGAAAGCCCGATGCAAGATCCGTACGATCGCCGATAGTATAATAATACAGATTCACACGAAATGGATACTTCCCTTCCTGTAACGTGCTGATGTTGGCAGGCACAGGGTCAGCCAGAAGCGGATGACGCCACCGCAGCTTCTTCACTTTCGAATCGCGAAGCGGCATGCCGACGAACCCTAATCCGGCTGGATCCTGCGACACCTGATCCAATACTGCGCTGTCCGACGCCCAGTAATGTGCGTTTACCTTGGTTAATGCCGCGCCGAAGAACTTTTCCAGCGCCGTCCAGGCGCCATCCCCCAATGGCGGCAAATAGACCTGGATACTGTCGTCCTGCCCGTTGAGTGCCTGCCACGATGTGATTTGACCGGTCAGAATCTCAAGCGCTTGCAGAGAATCGATCACCGCGGCGGAATTGTCAGGATGCACCACCCAGGTTGCCACCGAACTGCCCAGCAAGAAGGAATACACGTGTTTCCGCGACTCCACCACTGCCAGTGATTCCGCCTCGGACAAGCTCCGGTCAAAATAGCCCACATCCACTCGCCGATTGATCATGGAATCGACGATGGCTCGCGAATTCAATGGATAGACATTGACGTTCGCATTCTGGTAAGTTCTGTTGAATTCATCCGCCCCCGCTTGAACGACCGGTACCACCGCCGGACTCGCGAATACCGCCAAAGAACCACGGGTCGGGGTGGATTCTTCCCCGTGTTCTTTTTTCCCACAGCCCGCCAGCATCATGACCAGAACCGCAAGCGAGACCATCAATCCGCCTATCCGGCGGATCGTCATGGCTCGGAATCTGGATCGGATCCGTGATGTGGTCGTTTTGGCGGTCCGGAATAGAAAGCCATAGCACATCGGTAGGCACCCATCATAACGAGAACCAATCCGATCATGAAGCGCACATAACCGACTTTTGGCAGTCCGCGGAACAAAACGCTCGTCCACACTGCGACCCCCATCCCTATGAACAAAGCGCCAATAATCAAGTATATCGGTTTGCGCATTATCGAATAATATACCTTTTTTCGCCCTGAAAGTCAAGCGGAATTTCGAGAGAAATCCGTAGCGGCATAGCCTCATTTCCACACACCATTAGTCTATTTCGGAAAAATCTCTCATGGGAAAAGAAATCTCTTGCCAAGTGATTATTTTCTTCGTATATTTAGTCTGCTTAATATGTGATGAACTGCCCCCTTGTGTTCCGCGCTGCATCCTGATCAATGACGCCTCATTTTTTTGCTGACCAAATCTTCTTGAGGAAGAGAAATGAAAAAGTCATCATCGGTTCGTACTCACCATGCCCATATCGGCCTTATTTCTGTTCTTGTATGTGCATTTATTTTGACCGTGCAGTCACCGGCTCTGTCTCAAACCTGTCCGGATACACTGTGGACGAGGACGTTTGGAGGGAGCGGTATCGACTGTGCCTGGGGTCTTCAGCAGACAGATGATGGGGGGTATGTTATCGTTGGATACACCGAGTCCTTTGGGGCAGGGGTCAGGGATGTCTGGTTGATCAAAACGGATTCCTTGGGAAACCAGCAGTGGAATCGTACCTTCGGAGGGTATAATTATGATCAAGGCTATGGTGTTCAGCAAACTAATGACGGTGGGTATATCATCGTCGGGATAACTGCCTCCTCCGGCGCTGGTCACTATGATGTCTGGCTGATCAAAACGGACTCTCTGGGGAACCAGCAGTGGGACCATACTTACGGAGGAAGCAGTAGGGATTTGGGTATTTGTATAGATTTGACCACTGACGGCGGGTATGTCATCGCCGGAGAGACTGAATCCTATGGCGCCGGCAGTGAAGACATATGGCTGATCAAGACTGACTCCTCGGGGAGCCAGCAGTGGAATCGCACTTTCGGGGGAAGCGCTGTGGATTGGGCTGGCGGCGTTCAGCAGACCAATGACGGTGGGTATATCATCGCCGGATTTACCACATCCAGTAGTCCGGACTCGGGCGACGCCTGGTTGATAAAGACCGATGCTTCGGGATACCTGCAGTGGGACCGCACCTTCGGTGGAAGCGTGGATGACAACGCCTACAGCGTTCAACAAACACCCGATGGGGGGTACATAATCGGTGGTTTTACCAATTCCTATGGTGCAGGCAATTATGATTTTTGGCTGATTAAGACCGATGTATCAGGAGACGAGCAGTGGAATCGTGTTTTCGGAGGAAGCGGCGAGGACTTGGGCTACGACGCCAAGCAGACCGCCGACGGGGGATATATCATCGGCGGATTCACCAGCTCCTTCGGGGCTGGCAGCGAGGATCTGTGGTTATTCAGGACTGACGCCTCCGGCAACCAGCTGTGGAGCAGCACTTCAGGTGGGAGTTACGAAGATCGCGGCTATAAGGTTCAGCAAACAAGCGACGGAGGATTTGTTGCCGTTGGGCGAACCTATTCATTTGGGGCGGGTTCGCATGATATGTATCTGGTAAGACTTGCTCCTGAACCAGTTTATGTGTCGGGCGATGTATATGGAGCTTGGTGCGCAGACACGGTGATTGTCACCGGCGAAGTACGTATCCCACCGGATTCAACTCTAACCATCTGCCCTGGAACCAAAGTCCTGTTTCAAACCTACTGCAAATTCATCGTGGACAGCAATGCGACCTTGATTGCAGTCGGCACCGAAACCGACTCGATTCTTTTTGATGAGTTGACCTCTGGTACTCGTTGGCATGGGATTCGCTTTATCAATGCTTCCGATTCCTGCAGATTGGAGTATTGTCATTTGACGCACGGCTGGGCATCTGGTAGCGGAGAAGATCAAGAAGGTGGAGGTATCTTTTGCATCACGTCGAATCCCAAAATCCAGAATTGCCTCATTGACAGTTGCGTTGCCGATGGTGATGGCGGCGGTATTCACTGTTATTATTCAAATCCCGTGATCGACAGCACTACAATTCATGGAAATTCAGCGATTGGTAGCGGTGGTGGGATTCTCTGCGACTGGTCTAACCCCACCATCACTAACAATACTATCAGCGGAAATACCTCCGGTTGGAATGGCGGTGGGATTTGCTGTTGGGAGAATACTAACCCCAACATCAGTAGGAACACCCTCAGCGGAAACTCAGCGGGGAACTTGGGTGGCGGGATTTTCTGCGATCACGCCAATCCCGCCATCTGTGGTAACACCATCGAAGGGAATAGCGCGTCCAACGGTGGAGGAATACACTGCTACAACGGGTCTAACGCGACTATTGATAGTTGCCTCATCAGTGCGAATACTGCCAGCGGCAACGGCGGTGGAATATATTGCTTAAATTCCGCTCCTTCTATACAAAATTGTCAGATTGATAGTTGTACAGCTGGGGGGTATGGCGGAGGAATATGTTCTGATTATTCCAGTCCTGAGATACGTGATTGCCAAATCGTAAGATGTGTTGCCGGGTCCAGCGGCGGCGGAATAACAGTCGGCAATGGCAATTCGGTGTTCACGATTCAAGACTGTCGGATCGATAGCTGCCAAGGTTGGGGCGGTGGCGGGATCTTTGTGGATACTCAAACTGGAATCATTGACAGGTGCTCCCTCACCGGGAATTCCGCCAGTAACTATGGTGGTGGAATTAGATGCACTGGATCTAATTCTACTATTTCCAATAATACTATCAGCGGAAACAGCGCTTACGACGGCGGAGGTATTCACTGTGATAATGCTTCTAATGCCACTATTGACAGTTGCCATTTCTACGGAAATTCAGCCAGCAACAATGGTGGAGGTATCTGCAGTAACAATTCCTCGCCCGCAATTCAAAACACAGTGATTGACAGTTGCGTAGCCAGTATTAGAGGTGGAGGAATATATTGTGACAATTCAAGCCTTACAATTCAGAACAGTCAAATTTTAGACTGCACTTCGATAACATATGGAGGTGGTGGGATTCTTTGCCTAAACAACTCTAATCCAATTATCAACTTGTGCACATTCACGGGGAATTCATGTGGTAGCGTTGGCAGCGGCAATGGTGGAGCAATCAATTGCTCAGCTTCGAATGTCAATATTTTTGGATGCACGATAAATGACAATACTGCAATTGGAGAATCTGGTGGTGGAATCTCCATTTTGGATTGCCCAAACGCAACAATTGATAGCTGCTATATCTACGGAAATTCCGCTAGCCTGTATGGCGGCGGGATTCGCTACGATAATTCCACTGGCACGATTACCGACAATGTACTCAGTACGAATTCAGCCTATGATGGCGGCGCCATCTATTGCCTGAATGCCTCCAACGCAACGACGATCAACGGCAATATAATCAATGGAAATACCGCTACTGTGAACGGTGCCGGGATTTGCTGCGTGAGTTCAAATCCCACCATTACGGATAACACTATCACAGCAAATACCGGCAGTTGGGGCGGTGGAATTGAATGCTCCTATTCCAGCCCAAGCATTGGTGGGAATACTATCGATGACAATACAGCCAATTACGGCGGCGGAATCTGCTGCTGGAATAATTCCAACGCCGTAATCGACAGCAACACCATCAGCGGAAATTCTGCGAATAATCATGGAGGAGGAATTTATTGCGAGAATTCTAGTCCACAAATCTCGCGGAATGATATTGCAGCAAATTTAACAGGAACCAATGGTGGCGGAATTTACTGCTACAATAATTCGAGCCCAACTATTCACGACAACACAATTAGTAACAATACCGCATATAATGGTGGCGGTATTCGATGCTATGGCGGGTCATATCCTATTATCCGAGATAACACTTTCATCGGAAATTCTGCCACCAATAACGGTGGCGGAGGTATTTTCTATGGCCTGCCAAGTCCTCCATTCAGTGGCAATATTTTTAGAGAAAATTTTGCGAATAATGAGGGTGGGGGAGCCTATTTCCCACCGACAGAATGTCCTGACACAATTCAGTTTAATGAGTTCAGTCACAACATTGCGTTGAGCAGAGGTGGTGGTATATTCCTTAACTCTGTCAGTCCAACGCTGCAAAAGAATACCATTGTATATAATGCCAGTCCTTCAGGCGGGGGACTCTATTGTCTATCGTGCAATTCTGGAATAATAAATAATATCGTCTGGGGAAATTCTGCTGAGCAAATTACCGCATCTGGCTCAAGCCCAATGGTCACTTACAGTGACGTGCAAGGAGGCTGGTCAGGGACAGGGAACATCAATGGTTATCCACTATTTGCAGATACCGCAAATGTCAATTATCATTTATTGGAAGGATCACCATGTATCGATGCAGGGGATCCAAATCCAATTTATAATGATCCTGACGGAACTCGAGCTGATATGGGTGGGTATTACTATCCTCAGACTAATCCACAAACGATAAACTACGCTGTTTCTTTTGATGGAATCAACGATTATCTGCAAGCCCCTGATAGTCCAAGCTTAGATAGTCCGTACAGTGCATTCACCCTAGAGGCTTGGGTATTTGTTGAGCAGTTTCCACCTGGGGGTGGTGATTATTGGGATGGACTTATCTCTAAAGGGACTGCAACAGGAACCGGACATAGACACTATTCGCTTTATTTGAACTATACGAGGGGTTTGCATTTGTCACACGATAAACCAGGTCTTGCATCATATGTTGGCACCGTCAGTAATCCAGTTTTACAGCTCCAGAACTGGTGTCACGTAGCTGTAGTTTCATCAAATCAAAATGGTGGTCGACATAAATATTACGTAAACGGTCAGCCAGCAGGTCTTGCCGAAAATTTAGGATTTAGCAATCTCATTTCAAATAATGACCCCCTATTTATGGGTAAGACGAATGAAGGTTCTCAATGGTTCCTTAATGGATTGCTCGATGAAGTCCGAATCTGGAATATTCCAAAGACCCTTGCTGAAATACGAGCAACCATGTATCATGAGCTTGTGGGGACAGAAGCAGGATTAATTGGCTATTGGAATTTTAATGAAGCGTCTGGCAACATAGCTTACGATAACTCCCCGAATGGAAACAATGCTATTATATATGGAGGTGCACAATTTGTGCCTTCCACAGCACCGATTGGTACGATGACGATGGCATTAGAATGCTCTGGGGGTTCCGGATTTACCTATGACGGTGTAGAGCCTAATGTGGGAGGGATAAACACCGAATTCGAGTTTCGGGTGAAGTATCGGGATCCGGAAGGCGATGCACCTTTTGACAGCACGTATCCCATGCTGTTGATAGACACCGATGGTGATAGCATTGCCGAGATGACCGAATTGATGTTCGCTATGGATACCACTGCCAGCTTCCAGACCGGACGAACTTATAGAAGATTTCTGACCTTACCTCAGAGCGATAGCATTCAGTACAAATTCTTCGCCATCGATGCTACCGGAGATACTGCACACGCATTCGAGCAAGTCATCAACTGGAACAGAGGACCTGAAATTCGGGCGCTTGATTTGGCGATTTATGCGGATGACATTGAATTTTCGCAGGAGAATCCGGATACGAATCAGATTTTCACTATTACCGCCAGAGTCCATAACGAATCGTGGTCAACCGTGAATAATGTCAGTGTATGCTTCTATGCCAAGCCGAATAATTACTGGGAAGGCAGCACTCGAGATACCAGCTCTTATGTATTGTTCGCAGAACGAATGATATATAGTATTTCTCCTTGGGGAGATGCGGAAGTGACTTTCGATACCAGCTACAGCGTCATGGGATTCTATCCTTTCAAGGTCAGGGTGGATGAAAATAATGAAATCGGGGAATGGAATGAACTAAACAACGAAGCCATTCGCCCGGTGATAGTGGGGAATTATTCGGTGCCGGGAGCGATTGTGCTGACCAGCGGAGTTAGCGCCGGCAATTGCTACGCCACCATTTATGGACATGCGGAATATCTGGGTAGTGTGGTGGAAAACGAAGTGGTGGCAGGAGCTCTGGTGACCATTGCACTCTCAGGTGTAGATACGGTTGTCCTGTACACAAATTCTCAAGGGAATTTCTCCCGGGGATACAGTCTGGCACCTAGTCCCTACTATGTTGACCTGACGATCACTGATTTCACGTTGACTGATTCTGTCGCTCAAACATTTGAGGTGGATAGCTGCGGAAGCGGTGGACCGCCGCCACAGCCTTGTTCTTCGCCACATGAGCTCTCGATCAGCCTTGATCCAATGCAGCCGGATCAGAATCATCAAGTTGTGATTCAGGGAACGGTCTGGAATTTTGGGGAGACATTGGAACCTCATGTTTACTACCAAGTGCAAGTGAATGGTGCGACCATCTTTTCACAGAATACCCATATCGATAGCGGTGGATCAGTTAATTTCGGACCGATTTACCAGACGCTGGATCCGATCTCTACTACGACGATCAGCGCATCAGTCGATCCGAATAACGCGATTTTTGAATGCAGTGAAGGAAATAATTACACGTATCGAAGGCTGTATCCCTGTGATTTGGTGGTCAGCTATTCCAATATTGGGGTACAGAATCCGATGGCGAATAATGGCATAGCCAATAACTTCTATGTGAATTTGCAGAACACTGGTGATTTTTATTTTCCAGCGGCGTCAGGTTTGGTGCAATATCTGTTGTCGGATGTACTCTATAGCAATGAAGATTGCAGTTTGCCTGAACCCCATCAAAGCGTTCAGGTGCTTTCCAGTTGGACGACTCAATTACAAGCCAATGTACTTAAGATCGTGGCAGATCCTTATCTGGTAGTATCGGAATCCAACGAATTCAACAATCAGGATAGCATTGTGATGCCAACTGACTTGTACTTCGGCAGAGCCAGCGGCTTCCCATCGGTGGTACAGCTTGGGAGCACGGTTAATATTCCAGTGTCAGTTTACAATTCAGGTGCCATGGATGCAGTGAATGCAGCCATCCTATTCGAAGATATTTTCCGCCCTACCGGCGAGGAAGCTGTGATTGACACCAATTATGTGACGGTGACTAATCATCGGCGATCATCGACTCAGGCGATTTCCAGTTCCGTCAGCAAGCAGTACAACGCTGAAGGCTGGGTAGTGATTCGAATTACGGCTGATCCGTGGAATCACGTTGTGGAATACAATGAGTCAAACAATGTGTGGGTAGACAGTTTCCAGGTTATGCAAGTGCTGAGACCGGATTTGCGAATTCTTTCTCAACACATCAACTTGTCTGATTTGAATCCTGAGATCGGAGATCCGGTACAGATCGTTGCCACAATCTACAATGTTGGAGACGTTCAGACTTTTGATAGCGCGCAGGTTGTTTTTGGAATTGATGATGAGATTATCGGAGATACACTATCACTTCCGCCTCTGACAATCTGGTCCGGAGGACACAGTTATCATACATTGCAGGCGTCCGAGGATTGGATCGCATGGAACCCAGATTCCGCTTATATGCACGTGGCTAAGGCGTGGGTGGACCCGTGGAATTTGATTGTGGAGAACAATGAGCTGAATAATTATGCCACGCGCAGCTTGATTGTGGGTTCTGCGCCGGATTTGTATGTAGAAACCATGGATATTCAATTTGATCCCATTTATCCTCACCCCGGAGATTCCGTTACAGTCTCGGTGACCGTGCATAACAGCGGCGGCGACGCCGGCAGCGGAGTCTTGAAACTGAGCTGTAGTTCCTATGGATGGAGCGCACGGGATTCAGTAGTTGTGGTGCCGTTTGGCGGATACGAAACCCTTGAATACTTGCTTCCCACGCCGATAGGTGGAGATTGGACCGCAACTGTACATGCAGAGATCGATAGTGTGCAGCCTTACGAATTTGACGAAGGGAACAATAGTGCTAATCGAGAAATTCAATTGGCACGACCGTTGATATTTCCATTGCAGACATCACTGAACTTCCAATTCGTGAATCCGTTGGATTCCTCTGCGCTAACATTATCAGTTGTGAATGCGGGCTACGACTCTACGCTTATAGTGGATAGCATCACGGTGGATGATCCGCACTATTCAATCATACTGGGAGACACTGGAGCGGTCAACGGAGAGAATGACATGTCCGGGTCAGAGGGTAGTAGATTGTTGACGGAATCCGGAAATAATGTTTGGGATGATGTGGATGAGCCAGGATTTTCGCTGGAGGTCGGGCAAATTAAGGATGTAATCGTTGCTTTCGAGCCGGATACATTGGGCACTTTTCCGGCAAATCTCAGATTCTACTCTAACGATCCCATAAGTCCTTTGAAAATAGTAGCATTAGCCGGAATTGGTTCAGGACCGGTTATCAATGCAGAAGGCATTCCCGATTCTATTGATTTTGGTGTGATCCCCATTAACGCTCCTGCAGCCTTTCTGGTTTCTATCACCAATGAGTGGTATGGAACGCTGGATGTTGCGCTGTCGATGACATCCGGAGATTCGGTATTCTGGCTCTATCCCACTGAAGGGCACTTGATTCACGACCAGACGTTGAACTCTTATCTCTGGTTCATGCCAGACACCTTAGGATCGCACCGGGACACGTTGCGGATTTTGTGCAACGCGTACAACGATACACTATTTCATATCCCGGTGGTCGGAGAAGATACTATGTTTGTGATAAGTGATTTTCAGGTGAGCTTTGTTGGGAATGACGTCCAACTATCATGGGAACCGATTCGCACAGGCTGGGATCAGTATCTTCCGTGGGTGGATGCATATACACTCTATCACAGCGCGGAAGCAAGCGGACCATTCACACTGTTGACGGCGTTGGGACCAGCCGACTCCACATACTCACACCTGGACCCCGATCCGTCCAACCGGCACTTTTATTATATGACATATCAGAGTTCGTCGGTCTTGTCGGGGTTCAGGCAGTCAATTCGAGAGGGGCGTGCCGGACAACATCAATTAGATCAAGTAACGGGACGAATCGATATTACTATACAGAATCCTGATAACCTGGAATCCAAACGATAGGATTGCAATTGCGGATACGCATCTCCCGAAATTGATCGCGTAGGCAAGTGCCCAATTCCCATCTGCCCGCCAGGTTCTCAGTGGGGCGAATCGGACGACTCTCGAACTTGATTCTCGCTCCGTCAGAAGAAGAAAAATCCGTTCTGGTTGCGGCAGCAGAGTTTCTTGCTGCCTAAGATCGGATATTACAATATTACAGACTAATGTAAACAGACGCCGGGATATAATATCTGGCAGCTTTCAGAATCCTGAAATCTCCGCATGAGCAAAAAAACGCATCCCCCGATATACGGGGGATGCGTAGATTTAAGGGTTTCATGTACTATCGCACCATTACCATCTTTCTTAAGTCCTCAAAATCGTTAGCCACAATGCGATAGAAATAGACACCTGAAGCCATTCTTGATGCATCGAACGAGGCAGAATACTGTCCGGCGTCTATAGTTCTATCTAAGACGGTTGCGACTCTCTGACCCAGGATATTGAAGACTTCGAGGACCACGTGAGACCGTTCACGCAGATCGAAGCGAATCCGGGTTGTCGGATTGAAGGGGTTGGGATAGTTCTGGTACAGGGCATAGTCCAGGGACAGGATTTCCTCAGGATCCCCCGTGCTCGCGACGATATTCACCGTGATAGGGATGGTTATCGTTGGAGTGATCGTGTTGTTTTCGATGATGAGATCCGCTGCATAGAAGTCACCCACTTGCGCAGTGTCGGGCATCAAGAAGTCCAGCCTGATGAGCTGGGACTCCTGAGGTTCCACTGACCCTTCATCGGGAGTAGCCCAGACCCATCGTTCATCCACATCATCAATCCCGGCAATAGCCCGATTGATTGGACCAGCCAAAGCGGGTGCGATCTCAGAAACAACTTCCACTCTGGACTCTGCCTTGGATCCCGTCGGGGTACCGCGACGAGATAATAGCGGCATCTCCAGTGCAGTGGCAGCAATCGGCAACGCTGCACCTCGTGATGATTGCGGTCCCAGTGAGAATAGTCCGCCGTCTTCCTCAGCGCCCAGGAAGGAGTGTATTATCCAGTCATGCTGTGTCCACTGATGCCACTCACCGGGCGTGGTGTCATAGTACCAATAGGACCGCAGGTCTGGTGCGGAATTGTCGGAACCGATGCCAGTACCGTTGATGCCGGGTGTAAATTGCACCACCACCCAGAAATCTTCGGTGGTTTCCAAGCCGAAATCTTCGAATTCTACGATTGCCCAATCCATGGCTTGAGGAGCGCTCGCATTCGCTACCGAAATCAGAGGATTGTTGACATCCGGGATTCCCCCGAGATCCTCACACACCATGACCTGCGCCCACGCCAGAGTATCATGTGCCAAGATCGCAACATAGCGGAACTCGATGGGCGGGTTTAACACAGGCTCAGATGGCAGCGCGAAATGTACGCCAAAGTAGTCATGCGGACCATTGGGAAGTTGCACCACATACCAATTTTCGGCAGTGCTGTCGTCGTACGCCAACTCTACCGGTGGATTATAGGGGAAACCTGCGCCGGGTATATGGATTTCATAATCCAATGTGCCGTCGCCGAGGTTGGAGATATTGAAGGTCTCCTGGTGAGATCCACCCACTTCAATAGTGGCTTCGATCGAGGAGACATCCACGTCGATCAAGGGTTGGGTTAAGTAGAAGTCCTGTTCGGCGAGGCTATCGGCAGCAATGACTACCGTTTCAGTTTCGGCAATGTAACCGAGGTTTGACGCGGTGATATCATAGGTTCCTTCCAGGATATTGAAGATCTGGTAGAAACCCACACCATCGGTGTATGCAGAGTCAGCACCACAGGTAACCATGGCGTTTCTGATTGGGAGATTCGGAGTCGCGTTTTCATACACGTAGCCTTCCAGATCGCCTTGAGGCGGTGGTCCTGCCCAGAAAGCGATAGAGCTATTGCTGTGCGGTATGAAATCTCCGACATTATTATTGCAAACGTGGATTCCGATGGTTCCGCTCGCGTTCTCTAAACCGACAGTACAGCTGTAGGTAGGTGGATTGATGGTGTTGTAGTTCATGTAGATAGCGCTTTGGTCAGTGATAATGACCTGCATAGTGTAGGGACCACCCAAAATATAGTGAGGTATGCTGTCGAACTGTACTGTAAACCAATGATTGACCGGATCAGCGTAACGGTAAACCGTGCCGCCGGCACTCGGATCCAAGTCATCCCAGAAGAAGGCGATCAGGTTGTTCGGCTCTGCCACACTCGGGATCTGCACGTTCGAGCTGCTGTGGGAGGAATCGGTGAACGACACGAATCCATTGGAACATATCCTAATGGAGTTATAAGTGTTGCCATAGTATGAGACATCAAATCCGAGATCGAAAGGACCCGCACTTTCGTCGTCCGAGAGCGGAGTGGGTGTTCCTACCCCAGAGATGTCGTTCCAGAAATATGGGAACATATTCCATGGCGATTGGACTTCTCCTACGAATGTGGAGGCAGAGCTCACATTGGGCACTTCATCCTCGGCGGTAACAGTCCAGCTGTAAGTCATCGTGAGGTTGGGCGGAGCATCAGCACAACGCTCCACACCAGGCGCCACATTCGCCACAAATACGCCGTCACGGCTGATGGTCAACTGAGCCAAGTCCACACAGGGGGAACCGTTGGCATTCAGCGTCGGGTCATCCCAGGTGAGAGTCATGGAATCCTCGGTGACGTTGGCGACTCCCGCAAAGTTGCCGGCTGCGGCGGGAGCCATGTTGCATATTGCGGAATCCGTATTGGAGGCTTCGCTTTCCGCACCATTGTCATAGTAACCAGTGACGTAGTATTCGTGCCAGACATTTTCTGCGACTCCGATGTCGTAGTACGCATTGGCATAGCTGGTGTCAATGTACGCACCGTCGCGGTAGATTTTGTAGTACATCAGCACTTGATCGGTCTCGAAGAGATTGGTCAGACCGTTTCGAGTGTTGATGGTTGCCGTCTGATTATTCCAAGCATTCTTGATCAGCGACAACTGAGTCCCGGCAGTTGGGACTATTTGACCGAGAATCCCGGCAGGAACAGCGGAACGAACCAAGACAGGTGCCCATTCAGTCGCGGCAGGCGCCTGACTGATTTTCGTCTCGGCCTGTTTTGTCGCACCGTTGCTTGGCAACACTCTGGCGGTAGGATTAAATTCAGCGATCGGAGAAATGCTTAGTCTCGGAGGAGCGCTGACAGTCTGATCTGTTCTCATTGCGGTAAGGAACTCGATCAGATTCTCCATGAATTGCGCCTTGGTTGAAGGCGGAGCTCCATCATCCAGACCCTCGAGACTCAATGAAGTGAATGCTGTGCGGAAGCCGGCACCTTCGTACTGGCAGGCGGCAGCACCAGAGTAATCGGCAAGCAATAGTGCCGTGCCAGCCGTTTGAATTTCATCGCACCGCAATGTGGCTAAAGGATATGGTACGGTGCAGGTGAAGGTCATACCGACTGCAAAGGAACCTATACTACCTATTGCAGAAATGGGTGGAGCGTAGAAATCCTGAATGGTGGATGTGACACCCAGATAGTCGTACGGGAACTGACCGGCGACAAACGCGCCGGCATTGCGATAGCTTTCATAGAAGTAGTCCTGGGCTGACAGGAACAAGTTACCACCAGCATCCAAATAGTCAGCAAGGTTGGCTTCGTCAGTCAGGGTGATGGTATCGTCGCCGTAGTATCCCCAGGTTTCGCCGGTGAACCAGACAACTACGTCGTAGTCATCCATCTCTTCGGTGGTGGGTCCACTTTGCGGAGTAGAAGTAATAGTCCAGTCCACGATGAAGACATCATATTCGTAACCCGCATCGTCCAGAGCATCAAAGAACACCTGCTGGACGTCGGTATAGATCCCACCGTTATTGGGACCGCCGTCATCATCCACGACAAGAATGGTTCCGACACCGGGTCCACTTCCGGCAGGCACGGTCCATCTTAGTCGAATCCGGTCATCATAGTTGCCATTAGCTACCAGATTCATTGGGGGCAATTCGCCCCAGATCACGTCGACCGGATCGCTCCAAGCACTTTGAGAAGGCGGCGGTATCACGTTCAGATCCGATGCGGCGATTCGATAGTACCATTGATTTTCTTCCGGCAAGTCATCGGTATAGGCATATTGAGAAGCTGGAACCGTTACAAGCGCTTCCCATTGACCGCCATATCCCATGCGCTGCAGAACGAAGACATCCACGGTAGGGTCGGGGTGAACGTTCCAGGTCAGCGTTACTGTGCCGTTGGCGGTGTCCACTACGGCTGCGAATCCGGTCGGGATAGCCGGTTCCAGACGTCTCAGAGTAAAATCTATGTTATGTAAGGTGTCTTCGAGGGGCACGGTCTCGATCCGGGTGCTGTCATAGAATAAACCCTGCAAGCCTGCGGTGATGTAGCGATCACCGGCGCGGGTGCTATCCAGCAGATAGTCGCCGTTGGATTCGCAATAGGCGACAGCGCCAGAGCCGTCCGTGATGCTCACCTCGGAGATGTCTCCTATTGCACCATCCAAGGTCACGTGACCTGCCACCGCGCCAAAACCGAGGATAGGCGGATTAATGCGGATAGAGGTTTGTGCCTGTGGCTGGAAATTCCCTTGACCATCGAAGCAAATCGGGACTCCCGAGGTTCCAGTGACGTTTTCTACACCAATGGTACAACTGTACGTGGTGCCATTGATGGTGTTGTAGTTCATGTAGATAGCGCCTTGGTCCGTGATAATGACCTGCATAGTGTAGGGAAAACCCCCACTATGGCGAGGTATACTGTCGAACTGTACTGTAAACCAATGATTTACTGGATCAGCATAGCGATAAACCGTACCACCTGCACCCGGATTCAAGTCATCCCAGAAGAAGGCGATCAGGTTGTTCGGCTCTGCCCCATCTGGGATCTGCACGTTTGAACCACTGTTGGAGGTGGAGGTAAACGACACGAATCCGTTGGAACATATCCTGATGGAATTGAAAGTATTGCCATAGTATGTGACATCAAATCCCAGATCGAAGGGACCCACATTTTGGTTGTCAAGGAGTGGAGTGACCGTTCCGACGGTGGAAATGTCGTTCCACGTGTATGGAACCAGGTGCCAGGGCGGTTGGACTTGACCTATGAAATCGGCGGGAGGACCGATATTAGGCACTTCGTCGCTTGCCACAATACTCCAGGTATATGGCATGGTGAGGTTGGGTGGAACATCGACATACCATTCGACACCAGGCGCTATATCCGCGAGAAACTGACCATCACGAGTAATGGTCAATAGGGTCAAGTCAACACAGGTCGAACTATCAACGTTCAGCGTGGGGTCATCCCAAGTAAGAAACATGGAATCCTCGGTGGCATTGCCGACACCGACAAAGTTGCCAGGCGCGGCTGGACCTATATTGCACATTGCGGAAACCGTATTGGAAGCGCCGCTTTCCTGACTATTGTCATAGCAACCGGTGACATAGTAGTCATGCAGGACATTTTCAGTCAATCCAATGTCGAAGTACTCGGTAGCATAACTGGTATCGAGGTACGCACCGTCACGGTAGATCTTGTAGTACAGCGGCATTTGATCGGTCTCGAAGGGAACAGCGATATTATTCCGCGTATCGGACGGCTGTGCGGATTGAGCCTTCGCGTTCCAAATAAGCTGCGGTGCAGTGAATGAGAACGCCCCACTGGTTCCCCGGAGAGAACTCTGAGGACCCCTTGCCTTTTGCTCAGTCACGGGAGGCATAGAGACCAGGGTGGCTTCGAATGGCAAATCTGGACCTGAGGAAGGAGACGGACCCAGTGACAATAATCCGCCATCTTCTTCGACGCCAAGGAAGCAATGGATCATCCAGTCATGAGTGTTCCAAGTGTGCCAAGTCCCGGTTATCTCATCCGAATACCAGCGGGAACGCCCGTCCGGGTCAGCTCCGTCGGCGCCAATGGCATCCCCGATAATCCCTGGAATAAATTGCACCACAACCCAGAAATCACCGGTAGTTTCCAGGTAGAAGTCATCGAATTCGGCGATAGCCCAATCCATTGCCTGAGGAGCAGCCACATTGGGCACCGAGATCAGTGGATTGTTGACATTCGGGGTACCGTAACCGTCGCACACCATGACCTGAGAGTAGCCCTGTGTTCCATGGGACAAGACTGCAGCGTACCGAAATTCGATGGGCGGTGTCAATACGGGTTCTTCGGGCAGTGTGAAGCGAACCGCGAAGTAGTCATGCTGTCCATTGGGGTTTTGAATCGCGTACCATGCTTCGGCAGTACCGTCATCGTAAGACAGCTCTGCCGGTAGGTTGGGTGCTCTCCAGCTTAGCTTAATGCGGTCATCATAGCCGCCATCAAATGTAAGTGCACACGGTACCAACTCCCCCCAGATTCGCCACACTCGAACGCTCCAAGCACTTAGAGAAGGTGGCGGTATCACGTTCAGATCAGAGGTGGCGATTCGATAGAACCACTGACCCACTTCAGGCAAGTGATCGGTATAAGTAGTAGAAGGTACCGGAACCACCGCCAGTGCTGTCCACTCGCCACCATACTGCAGCCGCTGCAATAGGTAAATATCGACGGTAGGATCAGGATGAGGATTCCAGGTCAGCGTTACCGTGCCGTTGGCGGTGTCCACCGCGGCAGCTAATCCGGTGGGAACAGTGGGTTCCAGACGCCTCAGGGTGAAATCTACGTTTCGCACGGTGTCTTCGACGAGCACGGTCACGAACCGGGTACTGTCGTAGAAAAATCCCGCCAGGCTGGCGGTGATAAAGCGATAGCCAGCATGGGCGCTGTCCAGTGTGTAGTCGCCATTAGATTGGCAATAGGTGATGGCGCCTTCACCGTCAGTAACGGCGACATCCGTGATGCTGCCAACCGCGCCATCCAGCGTGACATGACCCATAACCACCCCCACTTGTTGCGCCCTTGACGCTGACGCTGCAATTAGCGCTGTCAGACCAAACAAAAACACATTCTTGAGCTTCATGATCTTTCCTTGCCGACTTCTTGTGTCACTCAAAATGCGAATGACAGGCAGTCAGAATTTCTCAGGTGGAATTACAGTCAAAAAGAATACCGATCCGGTAGCCTTCCCCAATCACTAATCTCTGAATCGATCAACCAACGTTGTAACCCAAGCCGAGGCGGAGAAGAGTATCGAATTTCGTCCACCGTAGGGCGGTGGTGCGGGTGGAAAGATGAAGTCGTGGGTTGGAAGCGACCCGTTTGTCTCCTGGAAAGCAGGTAATAAGAGGGTTCCATTGGAAATCAGCGGACGCCTTCGACGGGGGCGATTCTTAACCAGCTATCTTAAAATATAGGAATTTTTTTTTGACATGCAAGCTCTATTTTCACCATCTTGATTTTTGCCCCGCCGGGATTTCGCCTCCAGATTCTGAGTGACCGTGAAAAAAAATAAGGACAGAAAAAAGTACTTGACAAAGAAGAATAAAATGGTTATATTGATAAAAGTAATTAATATAGTCGGCAATACCTACTATAATAGGCATCTTGCTTATACCCCGACTAATTGTGAATGGACAATGCTTACTGGTGATGACGATACCCCAACACCGATTGGAATCTATCAACCCAGTTTAGAATCCAACAACCTACTTTACCGGAGGATCCTAAAATGCTGAAGCCACTGCCAGCCCTGATTGCGGTGATGATTCTGTCAAGTTGCGTCTTTGCACAGTTGCCGGACACGCTTTGGACTCGGTTCTACCACCTTGGCGATGACCAGGGTTATACTGTGCAGCAGACATCGGATGGTGGGTATATTCTTGCAGGATATGAATGTTGTTGGGGCGCTGGTTCGAATGATTTCTACCTCATCAAGATCGATGCAAATGGTGACACACTCTGGACACACACCTATGGCGGAGCTGTGTCTGATATTGGGCGAGCCGCTGTTCAGACTTCGGATGGGGGATATGTTTTCACGGGATATACCAATTCCTTCGGCGCCGGTGCAGATGATGTCTATTTGATCAAGACTAATTCCGTTGGTGATACCCTATGGACCCGCACCTATGGCGGAAGCGGCACTGAAAGTGGCTACAGTGTTCGGCAGACCACAGATGGTGGGTATATTATCGCGGGACGTACCAATTCCTTCGGTCTGTTGAGCTATGATTTCTACCTGGTCAAGACCGATGCGAATGGTGACACGCTCTGGACCCGCCACTACGGTGGAAATGCCACCGATACAGCTTCTAAAGTCCGGCAGACCTCGGATGGGGGGTATGTCGTTCTGGGATATACCCAATCCTATGGCGCCGGCGGTCAGGATATTTGGTTAGTCAAGACTAACTCCACCGGTGATACACTGTGGACCCACACCTATGGCGAACTCAGCACTCAAAGCGGCTCCAGTGTTGAGCAGACCACAGATGGGGGGTATATAATCAATGGGCGCACCAACTACGCTACTCACGGGAATTATGATTATTACGTGGTTAAGACCAACTCCACCGGCGATACTTTGTGGACCCGCAAATTTGGCGGAATCAACATGGAGCTTGGCTATAATGCTCAGCAGACTGCTGATGGCGGGTATATGTTCGCGGGACACACTGAATCATACGGTGCCGGCTCAAGTGATTTCTACATCATCAGAGCCAACTCCACCGGTGATACCCTGTGGACCCGCACCTTTGGCGGAAGTGGTCTCGATCTCTGCAACGATGGTCAAATCACCTCCGACAACGGTTACATTTGTGTAGGACAATCAAATTCCATTGGGCCGGCAAATGACTTTTATGCGGTTCGGCTACAAGGGGAAGGAGGAGGATTAGGGCTGGTGGAGAATTTGGTTGTTGCCGTGATGGGCGATAGCATCAGCTTAGGTTGGACGGCTGTGTCGGGTGCGACCGGTTATAAAGTCTATAGCGGGCAAAGCCCTGAGCCAGGTGGCATGACGTTGCTGGGCACTACTACAGACCTCTTTTTCGTCCATGAGAGTATTATATCGAGCAGTAGCAAAACTTTCTACGTGGTTACGGCTACTGATGAATAATATCCTCATCACAGTCTAAAGCGCATAGCCTGATTCTAATTCCGCTTATGATGTTAGTGCGGGGGTGGATTCACCATCCACCCCCGCACTTTGTATCTGGAAAACAGAGTGCGCGGAGGAAAAATCAGTCTTGTTCACGGTATCAGGATTTCTGGCTGCCTGACCCACATTCGGATCACAGCCATTTTGTTTTCCATCCGATCGCAGCCCGTCTACCATCTGTCCTTGCCTCGCAATGCCTCCATTTTCCCCTCACAATGACGGTTTGATTAACATAATCAAAGATTTCGCTTGATTTTTGCTGAACATAACCGTAAATTATGCCTGAAGTAAGACACTCCATTCGCTCGACATATGGGCAGTAACCTTCTCTGCCCTCTCCACGAAAATTCCGGGGCTCAATGTATGATCACGGACACCACATTTTTCACCAATGAACCTGGATCCACCCTCCTTGATCGGTTTAGGAAGACCTTAAGAGATGCCCGATATTTTGATATTAGGGAAAAAGAGGTCAAAAACCAAGGTGACAGTTATGCGTAAACTTTCGGAGCAGGAGATGGAAAGGCTCGGTAACTTCTTATAGGAGTCCTCGAAGCCCGTAATTCTTCTTGATTTTTGAATTCCGATGTCATATATTGTGGCAAAACCAGAGGGTCGAAAATGACGGCAGCTATTCAGACTACTCTCATACCGGAAGAGCCCTACAACAACAAGGGTCTATTCGCCGATCATTATCTGGTTGAACGCCTTCGCAGTCTACCCGAATGGACAGATGCCAAGGGTGTTGACGAGGTTCTCCAGAAGATAGCCGAATTGTACTCCAAGAACGCTTCCCAATTCACAAAGAACACCAACGAACCCCAGACCGAAAAGGAGTTCATTCAGCCGGTTTTGGACGTTCTCTGGGGCAAAGACTGCTACAAGGTGCAGGTGACCATTCCCAATGTCGACAGTCGACGTCAACCAGACTATGCCTTTTTCCGGTCCCCGGAAGACAGTAAACCTGCACAACCACATTTAGGGAAAATTGAATACTGGAAAGACGTGCCGGTGCTTGGTGACGCTAAAGCATGGTTTACTTCCCTTGATAAACAGCGAGGTGCAAACGAGAATCCCACTGCTCAAATTTGTAGCTATCTTTACCGTTCGAAGGTGCGCTGGGGGATTCTGACCAATGGTCGTATATGGAGACTCTATGAACGTGAAAAATCAAGCGCCGGTGGCATCTTTTATGAGGTTGACCTTGAAAATTTGCTGAAATCCGGGAATCCCGAAAATTTCAAGTATTTCTATCTGTTTTTCCGTTGTGAGGCGTTTCTTCCTGATGCTGAAGGCGCTTACTTCGTTGAGAAGGTTTTCCGGGAAAGCGTTAATTACGCCACCAATGTTGGCAAGAATCTGAAAGAAAGCGTTTATGATGCACTACGGTTGATGATGAACGGTTTCTTTGAATATCCCCATAATGAGCTTGACCGGAACAATCCGGAACAAGTAAAATCAGTCCATGGAAATTCGCTGATTGTGCTGTACCGCCTTCTTTTTCTGCTATACGCTGAAGATAGAGACCTGTTGCCATGCAAGGCGGAACCATACTCAAATTATAGTCTGCTTCACTTGCATAAGGAGATTCATGATCGACTAAAGGCGGGTGGAACTTATCTTCCTCACGTTAATGACATCTGGAATAGACTACTGAGTCTATTTTCTTTGATTGACCGTGGGTATCCGGAAGGCAAGATTCCTGCCTACAATGGTGGTCTTTTTGATTCAACAAAACATCCCCAGGTTGCTTATGAACCTCAATCAGACGTCAAGCGCTGGGAAATCGGGGATCATCGTCTGGCAGAGGTCATCGACATGCTGGCGTATCAGAGGGAAAACTGGGATGAACCTGGTGATGAAGACATAGACTATGCGACCTTGGACGTTCAGCACTTGGGCAGTATCTACGAAGGGCTGCTGGAGCTGCATCCCGACGTTGCTGAGGAAGATTTGATGGAAGTGCTGGAGAAAGGGAAACCGATCTTTAAACCGTCGCGTGAGGTTCCAAGTCCGAAGCGGATTCGAGGAAAAAGTCCTCATGGAATCAAAGCAGGCGAAGTGTATCTGGCAACCGCCAGCGGAGAGCGCAAAGCCACCGGAAGCTATTATACACCAAAATATATCGTTGACTATATCGTGGAAAACACCATTGGACCGCTTGCCGACCAGGCTGCGGAACAGGTCAAGGAATTACTGCCGGGCGTGAAAAAGGAAATAGAAAAACTGGAAAAGGCAAGGAATAGTTTTATAAAAAGCAAGGACCCTAATGCACAGAAGCAAATCACCGACAAAGTAAAGCTGATGGATTCAGAACGGCGCAAGCTGTTTAATCCATACTTATCTTTGAAAATTCTTGACCCTGCGATGGGAAGCGGGCATTTTCTGGTGGGTGCCGCCGACTACTTGAGTTTAGCCATGGCAACTGACCCGAACTTGCTGCCGCTGGAGGAAATGGGCGATGAGGAGCCCCAAGCATTTTATAAACGATTGATTGTGGAACGATGTTTGTATGGGGTGGATTTGAATCCACTGGCGGTCGAACTGGCAAAACTATCGCTCTGGTTGCATACCGTTAGCAAAGACAAGGCGCTATCATTTCTTGACCACCATTTGCGCTGCGGCAACAGCTTGATAGGCGCCCGGGTGGAAGATGATTTGATGACCGCGCCTCCCATCTTGAACCCCAAGACACGAAAAGTCAAAGCAGCCACCGCCGGGGCGCAATTACCCTTTGCCGAGGCTCTCACTGCCCTGCACCTGCAATATTTCCTCGATACTTTCAGAATGATTGTGGAGAAACCGACCGGTGATGCAGATTCGGAACGCATGAAAGACAAATGGTATCAGGAAATGGATGCCGTGCGTGATAAATTCCGCCAAGTTGCTAATTGCTGGCTGGCGCCTTATTTCGGTCAACCGGTAAGTCGGGAGCAATATGAAGAAGCCGTGAACGCCTTGCGGGATTCCGAAATCCAATGGCAAGCGCTGACAAAAGAGGATTGGTTCCGGAACTCCCAAAAAATCGCTAAAGGGAAAAACTTTTTCCACTGGGAGCTGGAATTCCCCGAAGCTTTCTTCGAACCTCATGGTTTCAAACCAAAAGAGGCGCAAGGCTTTGACGCAGTGATTGGCAATCCACCGTATGGTGCATTATTTGATACTTTAGAATCAAATTACATTCAGATGAATTATCATTATGTGTGTTATAGATCTGAGTCATATGTGGCGTTTATGGAATTGGTCATTAATTTATGTCACATTGATGCAAGGTCCTCACTTATTGTTCCTGATAATTGGATGTATCTGGATTTTACTGAGACTCTACGGAAAGGATTGATAGAAAAGGGTTTGCTTGAACATATTATCGCCCTCCCTTCTTCTGTTTTCCCTGATGCAGCAGTTGATACAAGTGTATATGTTCATTACCGAACACGTCAAATTCAAGATAAATCTGAAATAAATATGATGTCTTTTTCAAAGCATTTAAAAATAGAATCGATATCAGAGGGCAATCAATCATCAATTTCTTTGTCAGAATGGAAAGCATGGCCACAAACTGTATTGAATCCATTTTTATTAGTGCGTGAAAGAGGAATCATATCAAAGTGTAGAAGCATTTCAGAACACCTCATACGCATAGCAACTATTAACTACGGATTAAAAGCTTATCAAATTGGGAAAGGAAATCCAAGGCAAACTATCAAAGAAATGAGAGAAAAGCCATTTACATCAAACTCTCTATTATCATCTGAATTCTACCCATTTTTAGAAGGATCTGAAATCTATCGTTTCGATTGTATGTGGTCTGAGGATAACTGGATAAAATGGGGGGAGTGGCTTGCTGAACCGAGGTCATCTGATCTATTCACTGGAGAACGATTGTTGTTTCGCAAAGTAGTAAGTCATCAGCTCTATGGTACGAAAGTTGTTGATACAATATACTCTAATACTCTTTTATATGTAATTAAAACACTATCATCAACGGAGTGGTCGTCTTCCAGTCTTCTCGCAGTATTAAATAGCACACTAATTGGGTTTTGCTTTAGGTCTATTTTTGCAATATGCCCTGATGATATTTTCCCTCAGATTCTTCTAAAAGACTTTGAAGGCTTACCTATCCGCCGCATCTCTTTTACTACCCCCGCTTCTGACCGCACCCGCCTTCTTGAAGAAAGCAGAAGACTCTACGAAACCCATCTCACGTCCGGCAATCCCGATGAATTGCTATCCTTCGTCTCGGCGCAGCTTTCCGCTAAACCGGAACGCTCCGATGTTATCCACGACCTGCTGGCATTCTTAGCAGAACAGATGATTGAGATGAATAAACAAAAGCAGGTTGAAGTGAAAGGATTCGTTACCTGGCTGGAAAGACAGATTGGCGCTAAGACCAATGACCTCAATAATAAAACCAAACTGCAAGCTTACCACAACTGTGATTTAGCAACTCTGCTTGACGTCCTTCGCCAGAATCGCCGTAAACTAACCATAGACCCCAATTCCCGTTCCTTCCAGGAATCCTTTGGACATGAACTCACAAACAGTATGGAAAAACTGACTCCACTGAAATCCCGCCTTGCTTTGACCGACCGATTAATCGACCAAATCGTCTATAAATTGTATGGTTTAACCGAAGACGAAATCACCATCGTAGAAGGGAAAAAGTAAGCCGCCGTAGGCGGACAAGTTGCGAATTGGGAAAGAAACCTGGGAAGATTAAAAGGCGTAGGGACATGTTCGAACCGAAATTCACCATCACTAACAAGATAAATAATGCACTGCTCGAGATCGAACGGGCACGGGGATTTCTGGATGCCGCGAATCTGAAAGATGAGTGGATCAAGGATATGCAAAGCGAGGCAATTATCCTGGAGGCTCACCATTCCACGCATATCGAAGGAACTCAGCTCACGTTATCCCAGGCTCAGGACATCCTTGCCGGTAAGTCCGTAAAGGGAGTGGATAGAGACGACCGTCAAGAGCTGTTGAACTACAAAGAAGCAATGGATTTCGTCTCTGAATATTTGGGGATTAAATCGGAAATCACCGAAGATCTGGTCAAGGAAATCCACCAAATCTTAGTCAAGAATGTACGGGGTGGAACTCTCGAACCTGGTGAATATAGGAAAGTCCAGAACTATGTCGTGAATTCACAGACCGGCGACATCGTCTATACTCCGCCTCCAGCTAATGAAGTCGTACCATTGATGAAGGAATTAGTTGGTTGGTTAGATATGGATTCAGGCATTTCACCGGTGCTTATTGCTGGTATCAGTCAATATCAGTTTGTCCATATACACCCTTTCCGGGACGGAAATGGCAGGACTGCCAGACTTCTTTGCACCCTGATCCTATATCAGAATGGGTATGATTTCAAGAGGCTGTTTTCACTGTCGGAATATTATGACAAGAACCGCCGGGGCTACTACGACGCGATCCAGTCGGTGAGAAATAACAACCTGGACATGACAGAATGGCTGGAATATTTTGTGGAAGGACTGAAGGACCAGCTCACGGAAGTCAAAACCAAAGGAGAAAAATCCATCAAACGAGATGTTCTGTTCGATAGGATAAGAAGTTATGACTTGAATGAACGACAGAAAAAGGCTTTGGAATTTCTGATCGACCACCAGCGAATTGACAATTCCACATACCAGGAACTATGCGATGCGATTAGAAAAACAGCCACACGTGACCTCACCGACCTTGTAGAAAAGGGATTTCTCGAAAGACATGGTGAGAGGAAAGGAACCTATTACACCCTGAAATTATTTATGGGACACTGATATGGGACATTTATAGGACATTTGTGGGACATCGGCAGAAGGATCCTATTCGACACTTACTGTGACGAGCCACTGTGACACAATCATACGGAATCTTGCACCAGTCCACCAACCTTCCCCTACCCCGCCCCTGTGTCCCCCTACCTTAATCCACCCAACAGAGCGACCACCGTTTTCTAAGTCGAGTTGGGTATCCGTAAAATGACGAGTAAGTATATCCGATGGCACTTTTGCCAGTTCGATTTAAAAATAGAAAAAATCCCTTGACATTGTATTTTCTTTTTCTTATCTTATGACTGTTTCAGTATGACCTAATTATTGTGAAACAATCATGGTGACATAATGAAGCTTGACGAGGCACCTGAAGGCTACATGCCCTTGGATAAATTCCTGAACCTGTTCCATATCTCAAGGTCGACATATTGGAGATATGTGAAATTAGGATTATTATCTGAACCAGAAACCTATAAAGCCGAACCAAGCAAGAAGGCGAAAAAAGTATGGCAGGGATTTGTTCCTAAAGAATTGGCTACAGTACAAATGCTAAAGATATTGCGGCTAAGATCTTTGGGATTAAGTATGGCTCAAATAAGCAAGCTGGAAGGGCAAAGTCCTGAATTTATAAAATTCGCCGATGAAATAGCAGCCATTGCACCATTTTCTTTGTCCTATTTATCGCCTATTTTTCGGTTTGATAAGATCGAAAGGCTGTATGAATTTTACGACGTGTATGGAAAGCAATATGGTGGAGAATGGAAAGATGATTTGGATAACCTTCGCGAAGTTCGGATGGACCTGCTTGAGCGTGAGATGGCAGATTTGGTGGCAAGGGGAGATTTGGAGTTGCAGGGAATAGGAAGCACTAAGTTGGGCAAACTCAGATTCAAATTAGAACAAGAATGGCTGAAAAAGAATTGGGACATATATCAAGAAATAGCTCCAGCTAAATTGATTGAGAACCTTAAACTACTATACGAGAGCATGATTCGGAGCGGATTTGAAGTGTCCGACTTCAGTCCATACGAAATCTAACAATAATAAACCCCGCCGGTGAGTTGGCAGCTCGGATTCGGCGGGGCAGATGATCACAACCTGGAATAGGCGTGATCGCTCTTGAAATTCCAATGGCGACATGCCCATATAGGTGTGTCGCCTTTTCTTTCACAATAATCTACAAAACAAAATGCCATTTGTCAAGACTTTTCAGCAATAATCGAAGGAGTTCAAACCATGACCACCGAGATTATCAAGATCCAGAGTGGGGGTACGGTTCAGGAAATCGTATCCTGGGAACTGCTGGTTCAGAAATTCATCGAATCCCTGGATGCCAAACCTGCCACAGTCCTTCTGTACAAGAAAGGTCTTGGCTACTTCATCAAATGGTTGGAAGGGGCACAGCCCACCCGGGGAAACATCCTCGCCTACAAGAAAGCTCTGCAAGAAAGAACCCTGGCATCGTTTACGATCAACGCCTACTTGACGGCGGTCAGGCGGTTCTTTGCCTGGTTGGAAGCCGAGGGCATATGTCCCAACATAGCCGGAGCGATCAAAGGGCTTAAGCAGAAAGATCAGTCCAAGGACGCGTTGACCGGCGTACAATGCCGAAGGTTGGTTAATAGCATCAGTTCGAACGGTTCGCTTTCCCGGCGAGACTATGCCATGTTGAATCTGATGATCCGGACTGGACTCCGGACCATCGAGGTCGCCAGGGCAGATATTGGTGACATCCGCAATGAGGGTGCGGAAACGGTGCTATGGGTGCAAGGGAAAGGGCGAGACGAAAAAGACAGGTTTGTTGTGCTAACATCGGACACGCAGGAGCCTATTCGGGATTATATCGCAACGCGAGGAGCTGTAAGCACCGACGATCCGCTCTTTGTCAGTCATTCCAACCGCGGGCGAGGAACGCGTTTGACTACCAGGACAATTCGGCAAGTGGTGGAATTCTACCTGAAGAGAGCGGGTCTAAAGACTGAGCGGACGTCAGCCCACAGCCTGCGCCATACTTTTGTTACCATGTGCATCGAAAACGGCGCCCCTCTGTCCCAGGTACAAGCATCGGCAAGACATGTGTCACCACAGACCACCATGCGATATTTTCATAATCGGGACCGGCTGGTGAACGCAGCGGAAAAAGTCATCAAGTTTTAGCATTGGGGATAAGCAGTGATGACATCAACACGCATATATTATGGCTGTCCGGCGGAGATGCCCCGCCCCCCGCTCCCATACCGGTAGCTCATCCACCGTCCCGAGACCACCGACTTAAATGGGAAACACATCTTCACGTCAGTGATATTAGGAGAAACACGATTCCATGAGTAGAGCAGAAAAAGCGAGAATTAAGAAGGGATACAGGATTCCTTCTGTGTTCAAGGCTATCCGGGACAACTGCCTGGAATGTTGTGTGGGTTCACCAGGTGAAGTGGCTAAATGTCCTTGTGATCGGAGTTGCCCATTGTGGGCGTTTCGATTCGGCAGGAATCCAAACCCAAAAGACCTGATTGTCAGGAAATGGGAATGGAGCGAAAAGGACAAAAAAGATGTAGTGGTTGAGCAGTACGAATATAAGGGTTACCCGAAGAGGCAAAAAGACGAGTAACTTTTCGAATGACCACAGAGAGACAATTATCGCTTCCAGAAGCCCGTTTTTGGTGAAAAATCCTAACACGTGCCATGATTTTTTCTCAAACGACCCTGGAATAACGCCAAGGGGTGATGGAAATGCCGCCGGTCGAGACAGAAAAAGATGTTTGTCGAATGATTTCAAGATATTACGGAAAAATGTAGTCAGTTATTCTTTAGAGTCATGCTGTAGAACAGTTAATCGGAACAAAAATTGACCGGTCATACTCTGGAAACACGGCTATGCCCTGATTGTGGTGATCCGGTCCACAAAAGGGCAAGATACTGTGACGATTGCAGGAAAAAGCGACGGCGAGAAACCAAGATGCATTCCCAGCGAAAATGGCGGAAGAGCAAAGAAGTGTCCGAAGTCTTGAATCATCCCACTGAATTAGAAGAAGCAACGTCCTGGCAAAAATGGGTCTATGGTGGATCAGAAAATCCGAACCTATAATCACAGACGCTCTTATGATCATCGGCATAATATTCCCCGCCCCCTGTGCATATCCGGTCCGACCCCGGGGTAGAGTGTGGGTGTCATCAACATTTAGATGTCTGTCGGCGGCAAGATGCGAAATTCGAACTTCAGAATCGGCGCGCACAAAATCGACGAAATCCAGATGACCAGAACAGGGTCAATCTCCGTTAAGTGTCAATAACGGAAATTCAAATCAGGAGCAAAATATGAACACACAGCAAGGCGAACAGGCTGGTTTTTGTACGGTAGAGGAATTGGCTTTTGATTGGCAGCTGAGCGCGCCTAACGTCTATAGAATAGTGCAGAGGGGTGAATTACCGAGCTATAGATTCGGGAGCCGCATTAGAATCCGCCGTAGCGACGCGGAAGAATTCCTGAAAAGGCGTAGACGATTTGATGATGTGTTCAATTCGTATTGGCAAAACGGTGATTGGAGGAACTGAGATTGATCAGCGGATGCAGCAGTCATCTCCTTCCTATTTCGCCTCGCCAATTGCCACAGGGAAAGATTGACGTTGGAATAATTAAACTAATCCACCGAGATCCAGAAGGCTACACGGTGCTTTGGAGAAAGCATGATCGCAAAGGGGATTGGCATAATAAATCAATCAAGATCAGTACCCTTGAGAGCGAAATTGCGAATTTGGAAGATCAACTGCTTGAAGATTGCTACATGACGGTTAATTCATTCACCAAATCCCAAAACGGTCATTATCGCCTGAAATCCATGTTGTACAGCTTGAATGCATGCTATTCTGATGTGGACTGTCATGATCTCTAACTGAGCTTCGATGATGCCTACATGGCACTCCAAGCTATGCTGGATCAGAATCAAATCCCATGTCCATCTATAATTGCCAGCAGTGGTCGTGGTATGTATGTGTATTGGCTGCTGGAGCAGTCTGACATCAATGATCGGGAGACTATTAATCTGTACGATGAGGTCCAGGTTCAGATTTATGAAACCCTCAAAGACCTGGGTGCAGATTTCAAGGCAAAAGATGCATCGAGAGTGCTCCGGCTCCCAGGCAGTTATCACCTTAAGGCACGTCAACGTGTTTGTTATTCGGCATGCGAAAACTCGCAAGGAGTAATACCAAGATTCAATCTTGTTGAACTGGCGAATATGTTTCCCTCTTCAGACCGACGGATGGCGCAATCTAAAAAGATGCTGAATTCCGGCATTAGCTGTAAGCTTTCAGAAGCAATCTCTAAGGGTGCTCTTCCACCCGGGTGCCTTTTCCCCAAGAATCTCCCTACGGCAGACTCCGCAGTGAAGAAAGTGGCTCTGGCACATATCCGGGAGCTTTGCACAATTGCGGAGAAGCGCGGCGGTATTAAGAAAGGATGCAGGCACAATTTTCTGTGGATTTATGCGAATAGGCTATACGTGTTGGGTGTGCCCATTGAAGGATTAGCAGAATATCTTTTGGAGATGAATGCCTATGGATGCGATCCACCCTTGGAAAGCAAAGATGTCTTTTACGCCAGCAGTGGTGTCAAAAGATATCTAAGCAACCATTCAGGGCGGATATGCCAGAGGAATAGCTGTTCTATTGCGCAAGAACTCCACATCACGACGAAAGAAGTGGAACAGTATGACTTAAAGTACATCATCCACAGTGAGGTGAGGTCCCGGCGCAAGTGTGAAAATACCGAGCGTATAATGCGTCACGTGATGGAACGAATGGAGAAACAACGATTGATGGTTAAGATGATTGAACAAAGCGAAAAGGAAGGTGTGATCATGGGTCGAAGCGAGTTAGCAAAGCCACTCGGGGTCGCACCTCAGACCATAACGAATTGGAAAAGGCTAATGAAAATTCCGATAAATCCACGTGGAAGACCCAAGCTTTCACAGAATTCAATGACTTAGTGCTCCTGAAAAAGGCTAATATCTTTTCTATTAGTGTGTATTTTTTATTATCTCACGTATATGATTGTATAATCTATAAACCTATATAATAAGATTATATAGCGTAAATATTGGATTTAGATAGTACCGGTGCTGAATTGTCAGAAAATCAAAATCTGCGAAATCCACGAACGAGGGTGGTTTTGGAATTGTGGGCGATCCTACCCCCTTCCCCGGGGGGTCTATTGAGGGACTTTCATAAGCAGATGATCGCCATTCTAAATTTATTGCGAATTCCGGGACAAAGGTATCTACCGTATGGACTATTTTAAGAGCTTATTAATGCATAGGGTATTAATTATTTCCTTTTCTTCCTTCTCAGGTATACTCTATAAATACTCTATATTTACTCGCTATATACTCTATATATTAACATATACTTATTCTAAGAGAATAAGATAATAGTGAATATTAGAGTTACGTTCAAGTCATTGACTTGAATTGGAGTTAGGTTTCGAGGGAGCTTGGAATGATCAAATATGAATGCCTTTCTCCCCTTTGCGCATATGGTTGGATCTGGTTTTTCTAAGCGAAGATAAGTACTGATGGCGTATTATGGCAAGCGATGAATCTGACATCATCAAGGAAACAATCGGATTTTGGAGTGTTCGGTATGGAGAGGAACTATCACCGGAAGACGCAAGGGAGATTGTTCGGAATGTCACCAGCTTCTTTCTGCTGCTCCAGGAATGGGAGAAGAAGGCTTCCTAATTTTTCAGTTGACATCGTGGCGATTCCGGTGTATATTTGGGGTATGTTTGGAGTAATCATCATATGCAGATCGAGAGAGAAAAGATGAAAGATGTACCGACTACCAAGTCTAAAGCCGTCATCTATGCAGGGGTTTCCTCTAAGGAGCAGGAACGCGAGGGATTCTCCATCCCGGCTCAGCTAAAGTCCCTGCGAGAGTATGCACAAAAAAACGACATCTCGATAGTCCAGGAATTCGTGGATATTGAGACTGCGGGATATGTGGGGAGAAGATCATTCGGCAGCATGATAGAATTCCTGCAAGAATCAGAGGCACAAATCATTTTAGTCGAAAAGACCGATCGACTCTATCGAAATATCAAGGATTGGGTGTTGTTGGATGGGCTCAAAGTGGAAATTCACCTCGCGAAGGAAGGACGGGTTGTGGGTCCGAACAGTCGTTCCCAAGACAAATTCATCCATGGGATTTGGGTATTAATGGCAAAGAACTATTTGGAAAACCTGAGCGATGAAGTGAAAAAAGGGCTGCACGAAAAGGCTCGTCAAGGTTATTACCCATCAAGGGCACCGATGGGATATCGGAATGTGCAGCGTGAAGGTCGGAGATATATAGAACCAAATCCTGAAGAAGCGCCGATCATTAGGCGATTGTTTGAGTCGTACGCGACCGGTGATTATTCTCTCCAGGAATTGACTGGAAGGGCTTCCGTCGAGGGATTGACATATCGGTGGAGGGGGAAGAAGGTTCACAAAAGCATCATTCATTATACACTGCGAAATCCCATCTATTATGGAGATTTCGTATGGAAGGATCGGTTATGGCAAAGGAAACATGAACCGATAATATCTAAGTCTCTGTGGGATAAAGTTCAGACAGTCTTGGTTGAGCAGGGGCATTGTAAGAAACACGACAGCAGGCATGATTGGGCATTTCAGGGTATGATACGGTGTGGTCACTGTGGCTGTTTGATGACAGCGGAGATTCACAAGGGGAAATACGTATACTATCACTGCACCGGGAATCGTGGTAAATGTCCGGAGCCGTGGGTCAGAGAAGAAGAAATTGCCAGACAATTTGGAGAGGCACTTCGCGGTATGCACCTTGATGTACAAATCGCAGGTTGGATCAAGGGACTGTTACGACATTATTTGGCAGATGAACAGGGACACCATGAAAGAATGAAAAAAGTCTTAGAGGTAAGGCACAACAAGCTTCAGGATAGAATCAGCAGAAGCTATGATGATATGCTGGATGGTAGAATATCTGAGGAGTTATTTGACCAGAAAAATGCGGAATGGCAGGACGAACAGACAAGGGTTTTAGAACAAATAAGGCTCAACCAGGATTCCAGCCGGAATTTCCTGAATGAATGTGACGACCTAATCGAACTTGCGAGAAGGGCGGTAGAGCTATATGAAAAGCAGGAGATGAGTGAAAAGCGTAAACTGCTACAATTCGTGTGTTCGAACTCGACTTACAAAGACGGGAAACTGAAAGTAGTTTATCGTAAGCCCTTTGATTTGTTGATAGATACAAAACAGGCTCTACTGGAATCAGAGCCTGCAACTTACGATGAAATTCTGGAAAATGAGCACTGGGTGGGCCCTGTAGGATTCGAACCTACGACCTACGGATTATGAGTCCGCAGCTCTAACCGCTGAGCTAAGGGCCCTCATCTCATTCCTATCAGAAATATAACACAATTTTGGGGCGAGGTCAAGCTGAATTTTCTCTGTTTTTCCTCCCTATTTTCCTCGCTACGCAATCCGAAATAAGCCGATCCAGCTTATCTTCCTCCTCCATGATCATCAAGGAAATGCGCAATGCCCAGACATTGAGCGGCTGCAAAATTGCCGGCAATTTCACCCAGTCTTTTTCGGTAGTCAGGATCGTATCGGCTCTCAAAGTCCGATACAGACTGGCGATCCGTTCCAATTCCCTGGTTCCGTATATTTGATGATCCGGGAAAGACAGATGCGCGATGGGACCGATTCCCAGCGAACGCGCTGTTTTCTCGAAATCGTCGGGTCGGGCGATACCGGATAGCAACATGGGCTTGCAGCTCTTGAACGCTTCCGATTGACGAATATCTTTTCCCTCCAGCGCGACCCAATACAGCGGTTGATATGCCGCCTTCATCATCGGCGTTGCCGTCAAGGACTCCAGGCGTTCTATTGTTTCTATCGTCGGAAATTGATCCGAAGAACGTGTGAAGACAATGGCGTCCGCACGTTTCAAGCTACTGACAGGTTCCCGTAGCCAACCTGCCGGCAGTAGTTGCCCATTGGAATGCGGTCGGGCAGCATCCAACAGGACGATGTCCAGATCTCGATGAAGCCATCGATATTGGAACCCATCGTCCAAAAGGATCACATCAGGTTGAAATTGGTTGACGAGGAGCGAGCCTCCACGAAAGCGAATCTTGTCAACCACGATGGGAGTATGGGGCAGCCGCTTTGCCATCAATACAGGCTCGTCGCCCGCCGAAGTCGGATCTGTCTGCAGTTTTCGACCGTCCGAAACGATCAGCGTTCCCCGGGTCTTCCTTCCATAGCCCCGGCTGAGGATTGCCGGCTTCTTGCCCATGGATTGCAGTTTCTCCGCAAGGTAGATCACCATTGGGGTCTTGCCGGTGCCGCCCACCGTCAGATTGCCCACCGAGATGACCGGACACTGAAGCTCCTGTTCGGTTAGCCATGCCCGGTCGAATGCGGTATTTCGCAGTCCGATCGCCGCCCGGAACATCCAGGAAAATGGCAGCAGGAGTCTCGTCATCAGTGATTCCTGTCAGGATCTGGACTTGGGATCGGGATTTCGCCTTTTGCCATGGCGTCGCACAGTTCCACTTCGTGGATCATTCGCGTTTCAATCTTTTTGCGAAGCGCCTCGAATTCGACTCCCTTCAGCGATTTGTCGATATGGAGGGGTTCGCCGATCAGCATGACGCTTCTGGAAAACGGCTTTGGGACTACGAACCGATCCCAACTGCGAAGCGTCCAAGCAGGATGAGCTGCGTAGGTAATAGTGACCAAAGGAATCTGAGCGCGCTGCGCCATCAACATGGTTCCGGGTTTGAAGACATGTCTGGGTCCTTTGGGACCGTCGGGCAGCATGGCTCCCTCTTTGCCATTTCGCAAGTTTCGAACCATCTCCATGAAAGCTTTGCGACCCCCGCGAGTGGATGACCCTCGCGCAGTTCGGTAGCCCAATTTGTGTACTACTCTGGCGACTAATTCCCCATCCCGATGCTCGCTGACCATGGCGATGATCCCGCGATGGCGCTCGTGATACACGGGAATCAGCATCCGCCCATGCCATACCGCGTAGGTGAAGCCTGCGCCCTTCTCGCGGATCTTCCAGACCTTGTCTCCTCCCACCACGGTGATCTTGGTCCATCGACCCGCCAGCAGCCAGAGCAAGTGCCCGAATCGCGTGGCAAGAAAAAACGTCAAGCTGTCGCCGATACGACGAGACCACGAAGTCTTTCTCTTGGGGGCGGAGACTTGCTCAACACTTGGAAGCTTCTGTGACACCGCAATTTCCTGATTCTCAAGTGACATTGGCAAGTTCCAATATTTTCTCAGCCACGCGAATTCCGGCGCCCGGATTCCCCAACAATGCCCGTATTTTTTTCAACTTGCCAATCATGTCGGAGCGATACTCCTCTTGGAACAGCAATTTTTCCAATTCGCTGTGAATGCGCTCCGGAGTGACCTCGGATTGGATCAACTCTTCTACGATCCGCTCTCCGGCAAGGATATTGACCATGCCGATGTACGGCACCAACACAACTTTCTTGGCAATCCGATACGTTAAAGGACTGGTCTTGAATGCAATCACGGACGGTGTGCCGAACAACGCGGTTTCCAGTGTAGCGGTTCCCGAAACGACGCATGCCGCGCGGCTGTGTGCCATAATTTCTCGAGTCCAGCCTTGCATAACTACAACATGCTCCCTGCCTGCGACTATTCGATGGTAGATATCCATTGGCACATGGTTAGACGCCGCAATCAGAGCGCAGAGTCCAGGATGATTTGCCCGCAACATGTCCCATGCTCGAATGAAGATCGGTAGATGGCGTTCCACCTCTTGCACCCTGCTTCCCGGCAGCAGAGCTACCATGGTCTGACCGGCGCTTAGCCCTGCCATCCGCATCAGTTCTGCTTTGTCTCGAGGGGACGGTTGATCCAGCAAGGGGTGACCCACGAACTCCACTGGCAGTCCGACTTTCTGATACAATGTCACTTCGAACGGGAACACCACTGCCATGAAATCGATCACCTGAGCCAAAATCTCAACCCTGTCCGGTTTCCACGCCCACACTTGAGGACTTATGTAATATAGGAGCCTCGGGCGGTATCCCCCGACCGCAAATCGTTTTCGAATTCGTTGCGCGAACCGGATATTGAAACCCGGGTAATCGACCAGAACGATGACCCGGGGTTTGCGTCGCTCGATTTCTTCGATGAGATGACCGGTGACATCAAGGAAGAACTTGAGATGCCTCACGACTTCGACGAATCCCATCACTGCCATCTTTTCCATCGGAATCAGCGACACAAATCCCTCTGAGACCATCCTATCACCGCCGATCCCGAAGACTTCGCAACCGGGCAGGCGTTGTTTCAGGGCTTTCACTACAAGGGAAGTATGGATGTCACCGGATGGGTCACCGGCGATGATCATTACCTGCTGCGGATTGTTGTCAATGGTTCTGGTATTTTCGGGTTTGAGCATCGATGGCGTCGGTAATCTGCATGGCAAGTTCCAGGGCGCGAAGACCTTCTTCTCCGGAAACGGTTTCCGGCGTGTTGTGAATTACACTGTGCACGAAATCGGTGAGTTCCATTTGGATAGCATTGGCGTCAGGCGCTTCGGGCGATTCGAACAGGATCTTCAGCTTCCGTTGCCCTTTTTCGATTTCGCCCAGAGCAAACGTTCCCGGCGCTGGACTGTCGCCACGATCCGCCAATCGGAATACATTAGTCTTGCCGGCAACGAAATCCATGGAAATGTAAGAATCGGCGCTGAATATGCGCATCTTGCGCATTTGCCGTTGAGAAATTCTGCTGGCAGTCACGTTCGCCACGCATCCATTGGTGAAATTCAATCGAGCATTGGCGATATCGATCGTCTCGGAGACGATCGCCACCCCGCTGGCTTGGATGCTCTCAATCTCGGCGCTGACCAGATGAAGGATGAGATCGAGATCGTGGATCATCAAATCCAGGATGACCGCGACGTCGGTGCCTCGAGGGGTAAATTGGGACAAACGGTGCGACTCGATGAAACGTGGATCCACCGGTCGGTCGATCAGGCTGCGGAAAGCACGATTGTACCGCTCCACATGACCGACCTGCAGCTTCACTCTGCGTTCTCGAGCCGCTTTGACCAACTTGCGACCTTGATCGACAGTTGCCGTGATCGGCTTCTCGACGAACAGGTGACGCCCGTTGTGGACGGCTTGCAGCCCCAATTCGTAATGGTGTTGCGTGTCGACCGCGATGATGACGGCATGGACATTGCCCAGCAATTGCTGATAATCTGTGAAGACCTGGCAATGCGATTCCTGTGCCAATGCTTCCGCCTTTTGCCTGTCCAGATCAAGAATGCCTGCCAGAGCAGCGTCCGGAACAGTCGCCAAGCATCGGGCATGGTATGTGCCCAATCGTCCGGCGCCGACAAGACCTATCGATAACGGTGGCATGGTGAATGGAATCGTTCGGTTATTCAGAGAGCTCAGGTGGCTCGAAATTTGGTCATTTAATGTCGTTGCATGCAGAAAGTCCGCTCGCGGGCTGAAGCTGCCCGATCACTGCCGGCTTCGGAAACGGAAGTGGAAATGGAAAGAAAAAAACGCGCTAAGCAACGCGCCTGTGATTGCGATCAGAAATCTGACTATCGGTTGGCTGGAATCCGTGTTCTGTACCATGTGGAAACCAAATATCACCATGATGGCGGTGAATAAGACCGTCAGAAACACGAAAAAATTGCGGAGTGACCTGCTGATCCTGGTAGTCTTTAGCCTATCGAATTCGCTCATTAGCCTTTGTGATCCCTTGTTTGGAATTCTGGTAAAGTCGGTTAGGGTGCATATTAAGAAATAAATCAGAGAATGTCAAGGGAAATCTTTTAACTTGTGCCCGCTCGATTTCGCTTGCAAAACGCACTTTTTATACTTATATTATCTTGAGATATCGGGGAAACTTTAGCGCTGGATGGAAAGTATCACTGTGGGTTCGTTTCAAGGGCATCCCGCCCGCGGATGGTCATGGGCTGGAAGCCCATGATACGTCAGCCTTTCCCCCTCTGCTATTGCAGGGGGACAAAAAGGGGGTAAGCAATATTTCCTGCGAGCTTTGCGCCTCTGCGTGAGTACTTTGCTTCCCGGGGACGAAAAGGTTTCGACGGGATTCAAAGGTCTTGGATAAGCAAGCCGAGGGTCCGGGCTCCTCGTGATTCGTCCGGGAAAAACACAAGTGCCGACGATAATTCGTACGCACTGGCTGCCTAACCAAGCAGCCCGTCCATCTATCCTGCCGCTTGCCGCGGGATAGCCTGGGCGTCGACTTCTGGCGAGCTAATCCATCCGGAGCCGTGACGGATGGGTGAAACAAAGCGGCTGGTTCCGGTATTTCCCTGTCTGTCGGGGGATTCCGGGGCGAGAAAATAAAGACAGACTAAGCTTGTAGAAGGTCCTTGGTCTTGCTTCTCGGACGCGGGTTCGATTCCCGCCGTCTCCACATATTGTCTCATGGGCATCTTGCCCATTTCACCGCTGTCGTATTTCTCGATCCACGGATCGACCATGAGCCCGACTTGAACGTGGTCAAGAAGAAATCTGCTTGGAGGCATAACACCATGGTGAAGGTACACAGATTAGAACGTGAGGTGCAGAAGCTCAATCCAGAGGAACTTGCTGCCTTCAGGGAATGGTTTCAGGAATATGACTCTGACGCATGGGATCGGAGGATTGAGAAAGATATCCAAGAGGGCAATCTCGATAAGTTGGCGGAAGGAGCGGACGAGGCTCACAAGACTGGCAGGACGACGAAGCTGTGATGCATTTCGCTTCACCTGCCTTTTGGGAATGCTATCATCGACTTCCCGAAAATGTCCGCAGACTTGCCGATAGACGCTTTGCACTTTTGAAAAATAACCCCGAGCATCCATCTCTCCATTTCAAGAAGATCGGCAAATACCGTTCAGTTAGAATCGGTGTTCACTATGGCGCGTTGGCAGTTGAGGTTTCTGACGGGTTGTTATGGTGGTGGATTGGGACGCATTCCGATTATGACAAACTTGTCGGCTAGTTCTTGATGGTGAGGGAATTATCGCAAAAGGTCTTTGGACGGCAATTCGCGCCGTCTCCACGATTTTTAAAGATGAGAGGTCAAGCAAATTGCTTGACTTTGTTATTCATTCATATGAAGCAATCTTAAATAATGGAAACACTGAGTTAACTATTATTTTCATGTATCAATGAAACAACAAGGATTGAAGACATACAACACTGGTCTCATTGCCATTTTTGGCGAGAAGAATCAACCTTCTCCACCATATAAAGGAGCAGGTTGGTATGTGACACTGTCTCGTTCGCCTCAAAGTCCCCGAACGCGAGGTCATCGAGTGTGGAAAGCCAGCATACGAGGTCGTCAAGTGCTTATCCATGCACGATCTTGGCCTACTGCTCAGAGGACGCTGAATCTAATAACAGCCTCTTTGTATCTGTTCAATAGCGCTCCGCCCATGGAAGAATGGGATAATCCACTTATAGCCTATAATGAATTAGAACCTCTATTTGATGATCCGGATATCAGGCGAGTTTCTATCGGTAGGAGTTTCAGCACTACTAATATCCGCATCGCCTGTGCAATAGCCGCTAAGGCTTCCAAAAATAAAAGATTTGTTTATGGAATTACAAAATATAATTTTAGTGTCAACTTGCATTCTCAATGGCACGTCGACTTGGAACCATTTAGCGCACCCCATCTTCCAGTATCTTCTTTTCCCAACGATCATGTGGAATTTGCCTACGCTATTGTATCTGCTTATTCAGTGCTCGAGGATATTGGTCTTGAAGTTCGAGCTTCAACAGAAAAACCAAGTAAAATTAATGGGAAGTGGAATCCTGTTGTCAGGAATGATTTAGAGGGTAGGCTTCGCAATGCCGGTATCAACCTCGCTGAACCGCTCCTGTGGACTGTTCGTGGATCCGTCAGGAAACTAGAGCGTAAGCGAGAAATTCCACACATTAGCAAAGCACCTTGGGCAAGAGGTGTTGTGAGAGATTCTGAAGTGGAACTTGTTGATGCAATCGCCCAGGCAGATTGGCTTCGAGATCGCGTGGCTTCGCACAATATAAAGGAACTCACGAAATCTCTGAATCCGTATGATGTAATCAACGTCCAACATCTTGCCAGGCGTCTATTGCTTGAATCTCTGGGTTTTTGGAGATACTCAAGTGTCAGGGAAAAGTCGCAGAAACCAAGCTCAAGAATCCTCAGTCTAAGAGACCGATGCTGACAGAAATGAAATAATTCCGAAAAGCAGACGAATATTTCGCACCACGATATGTCGTAACCTAAGCATTCGTTTTCCTGTGCAATTATCGAATCCTGGATTGCTGTGGTGCGAAAGATATGCAGGTGCATGGTTCGCGGCAGGAATGTTGAGTGGCGATTCCTGGGCGCCCTGAGGTTTGAAGGCGCTGGGTAGTCATGCTGACGGCGGCGAAATATCCTCTCCATGTTTCCGCCGTTCCCCAATATAAGACATAATCCTGTCCAGGTCTGATGGGGAAAGCGAAAGCGTCCCTCTGGGACTCTTCTGCAGGCGGGTGCGCAGGATGACGGGTTCGCCTGGCGCTGACGTGGTCTTTTCGTCATCTTCTACTGACTCTATGACCACTTTGGGTATGTCGGAATCATAGAACCCTTCGCATAGCACCACATCGAATTCCGACAATATCCTGGATATTCCATCGGGCAATCCCTCCTCCCCGGAGCCCGGGTAGTGCAGAAAATACCCCTTGGGTGAAACCAGTACAGTGGTGTCGGCTCCGGCATGGCGATGGCGAAACGTATCGGTGCCCGGCGAATCTGGCTCGATCGACAAATGGGTGTGCTTGATGGTGGACACCGTGTAACCGAACGGTTTTAGGTGCCGGATAATTTGCTCGATTACAGACGTCTTACCGACATTTTTCCCGCCGGATATTGCAATCCAGACTGACATGGGTGTTGGACTCTTTGCTGCTTTCCGTCGAGTGAGGGCACCCGACGGCACATGGATTCCGTCACACGAGGGCGTGTGACGGCACCTGACATCAACATGTAGGTCGGCTTCCCTTGTCCGAAAGGACGCCTATGGCGAAACCCGACGATCATATGTGGTGTCGGGTGTCCCCACCCGACACCAGAACGAACCTGGATTCCCGCCTACGCGGGAATGACACACGAGCTTGTAGGTCGGGTTCCCTTGAAACCCGACAACTGATTACTTCAGCAATACTATCTTCAGTACTTTGGAAAACGCTCCCGCTTCCATTCGGACCAAGTAGATCCCTGACCCTTCCCTGACCGCATTCCAAAGTACCTTGTAATTGCCGGGCATTCGGTCGGCGTTTTCCAGCACTGCGACACGCTGCCCTAAGATGTTGTACACCTCGATTGCCACATGAGCACGTTCCGGGACGCCGTAGGGGATCACCGTGGCTGTGTTGAAAGGATTGGGATATGCTGAATCCAAGTGATAGGTCTGAGGCGCCGGATCGACCGGATCGGCGACGAAACTGCTTTGATAGTCGCGGAGAATCATGACGTTATCGATCCACCAGCCCTGCGCGGCGCCTACCGGATTGGTCATGATTCCGAAGAACATCCGGGTGCCGGAGGTTGGAGTTAATGACGAGAAGGAGATTTCCTGACGCACCCATCCTCCGCTGGAGCCCTCGAAGCGTGCCAATTCGATTGTCCCCGAGTTGGTGGAAACCACGATCCTCCCGTAGTCAGTATCCGCGAAATCGTACTTCTGGTCGAAAACCAGCGTCAAGTCCTGCGCCAGGTCGAATTGAGGCGAGAATGCCATTTCGTTCGAGCTGTTTGGATAGAGCAAAGTCGTCTCATCGCCACAGTACAGGCTCTTGCGGAAGGACATGAAATCAATGCCGGTCGTATCCCATTTATCCTCTATTCCTCCATGCGTCCACATCGGGAAATCCCCGTCGAAATCGCAGAGCAACTCGAATTTCCCGGCGGTCAAATGAAAGCTGTCGGTAATGGCGTAGCCTTCGTCAGCGGAGATGTCGATATAGAAAACACCTCGGTGCGGACTGGGGCAACTGTCGTCCACCGTGATGGAGAAGGTACTAAGGGCGGATACTTGAGAATTGCCGGGCAAGATGGGGAAGGACAGGGTTCCCCCTTCGACTACGAACTCCGAATCAGAGGTCGCTATCGTGGCGGAAATTCCGGTGGCAGTGCCCTGGTCGGGATTGTAGAGTGCGATAGTCACTTCCAGGGTTTCCCCGGGATCGGCATATCCGTTATTGTTGCCTGGCGGAGCATCGGACAGGCTCTTGTGATGGTACAGGACTTGGAAGTCCTTCACTAACAGCACGAATGGCAGGCTGAAATGTGCCCCTGTCGAATCTTCGCAGTACAGGTCAAAGGCGATGACGCCGCTGTCCGGAGCTGTGGCGCTGACAGTTGCCACGAAGTCAAATCCTGAGGACATCGAATCCTCGGGCAGAATCGTGCCCAGGTCGCCCACCGAATCAACCAAGGTGACCATCGGATCAGTAGTTCTCAATATCGCTTGCACATCCACGGCTTGGTTTCCGCCGGTATTACGAACTTGCGCCGACAATTCGATAGTCTCCCCGGGGTTGATCTCGCCATTGTTGTTGCCGTGGCTTTGACCCATATCGTCATCATCGAACTCAACCGAGCCGAGCCCGATCAAAGGACTGTAGGCGTCGAATCCGAACGGGGTGAACCAAGCGTGCCCTTGCTCATCCTGCACTTCCAAGTTGAAAGGAATCCAATAATCATGTGGGACGTCGCCGCGAACCGAGAATCGGAAGGGGACTGTGTTCCATAATGTGTCCTGCGGCGCAAGAGTTCCGAACTCGGCGGCGGAATCCAGAACGGCAGCATAAGTGTTGGCGCTGCGAAGTATTGCCGAGAGCCCGATTGCCTCTGGAGATCCGAAATTCTGGAGCTTCGCGAATAGTTCGATGACTTCCCCATTATTGACCAAGCCGTTGCCGTTCCCAGAACTTCCTCCTACGTCATCGTCATCAATCCGAAAACCAGTGGCGCGAACATAAGGACCGCTGAAAGTGCCGCCCGGCGCAAACCGAATGGCTCTTCCGGCTACCAATGAGTCAGCCCCTGGCGCCAAAGCATGGAAATAGGAATACTGCAGACCTTCCCGAGGATCCGGGCATTGAATCCCCACCGTGGCATAGCAATAATCCTGGTCAACGTCGTGGACAGCCTGGTACTGGAACTCAATGATGCCGTCGCCGGTCGGAGTGGAGTAGCTTTGCGGATCGTACAAGATGATTTGAAACGTTTCCTCCGCATCATTGACCACGTTTTCCATGAAGTAGTACTCGATGGTAAAGCAATGGCTCAGGACATCGTGATAAGTCAGGATGTAAGAATCGGTCAGCATCTTTAAATCATCCCAGAATCCCGCGATCAATGCCGGAGGGCTCATGGGGAATGGAATGCCGTAGTTGTTCTGGGTCACCATTGAAGTCTGCCCCATGCAAATCCAGCCGTTGGAGCAGATGGTGATTTGATCATAATTCTGCCCATAATACGAGAATTGGAAAGGCAGATCGACTGTGGTCGATACATCGCTCCCTTCCGCTGGATCGCGAAGTCCGGTATCTTCGCCGGATCCGCCAAGGGCAGGATTCAATTCCGCCCAGTGATAAGTGGGCGACATGGCATAGGTGGTGTCGCCATTGTCGTAGGCTCGATAGCCGTAGAAGTCCGGCGCCGTAGGATCCCCTGATCCGACCTCTCCCAACGTCATCGTCACAGTTCCGGAATCCGCCCAACCGTTATCCGCCAGCCATTGGTACATTATCGAAGCAGGTTCCGCGGGAAGGATGGTGTTGGACGCGTGCATTGTGAAGATATTGCCTGAGAATTCGATGGAATCGCCAGCATCGATGGAGGGGACAATCGCTACCGAATCGATGACTTCGAGGAAAGCATCTAAGCTGGAAATCGTCAAAGTGGCGCTGCCGGTTGGTGCCGAGCCAGCATTAGCGAACATCATGGTCACGTCAGATTCTTCGCCGGGATCCAACGATCCGTTTCCGCCGTCCAGAGCCCGAGAGGACACGAATAGTGGGGCGGGGGCGCCAATGTTGAGACTCAGAACGCTTTGCCATTCGGATGGGGACGAACGGAACAAGATGGTGTTGGCGATGGTCTCGCCGTCCCGAGACTGGATGGGGACGTCGAAGAGGAACGGACCCGATCCTGTTGCGGTACCCCCAGGAGCTATCGTTCCAAAGGACATGGTCGAATCGAGGACTCCAACTCCTCGGAGTACTGCGTTGACATCGGATGCCGATTGGCTGCCGGTGTTCCGCGCCGTTACCGTGATCTCCACCCTCTCGCCGGGATTGGGAATACCGTCGCCGTTGCCTTGACTGGGCGAGACATTATCATCGTCGAGGGAGAATGACTCCAGAGTGACATACGCTGGCAACTGCGAAACCAAAAGCGTGGCAAGATAGGGGAGACGATTCCTGCCAGTGACTGTCAGCCATGCCGAATCGCCCTCGATCGGCGTGAAGACGAGGTGTGCGATACCGTCGTCACCGGTATTGGCGACCGCCAGCAGTGTGTCGAGTGTTGCGATCGCGACCCGCACGCCGGAAACTGAGGAACCTCCCGATGTGACCGATACCGAGATGTTATTGGTTCCGGCAGCCAGTTCTGATGGGTGTTCGACGGTCAATTCGGTGGGGCGGGCTGTCCAAAGTCGCAATCCCGGGTCGCCAAGGATACTGTACACGTGGAAATAGAAATGCACGCTGTTGTGAGAATTCCCGGGCTCGTGATAGAATGGGAATTGGAGGTATGCTTCCATTTTCCCCCGCAACAGAACTTGTCCAAGAGTGGGAAGCTCATCGTGGAAAATGCCCCAATATATTCCGGCGTCGATGCAGTTGTTGAACCAGGTCTTGGTATCGCCTTCCGACGGTCCGATGAATGCCACGGCTCCTCGTGGCGACCCGGAAGTCCCTACCCGGAGCCAGGCTTCGCCGAAGCAGGGTCCGAAATCGTAGGCGAAATTTCCGCCGCCGCACACGATGGACGTTACTACAGGCAGCTTGTGAATGTTGTTGAGCTGAGTATTAACTTCGTTGATCGAAAAATCCGGACCGCCCCAACCTGTTGGAGTTCCATATCCCCGATAGTTGACAAAGGAGACGCCCTGGTTGATGGCGTCACTCACCAGTTGTGGGCTCATCTGTGCCGGATAGAAGACCGTATCCACGTTTTCGAAACCATATCCCAGCATCTGCTCCCGGCACCACAACTTGGTCAATCGAGACGACGTCATGACCTGATACGGCGGAAACACCGTGGCATTCGCCACCACCAAGCCTCGCTCGAACCAGTTGTTGCCGGTCATGGAGGGAGATCTCTCGTAGGATAGTATTTTGTTGACGATGACTGATAGATCGGTCCCAGAGGAGACCGAAAGTCGTCCGATCAACATCTCCGGGAAATAGTCCGATCCGTCGATCAAGGTGTAGGGAAGATCGGTGCAATCCAGAGGATTCAACGTCCCGGGAATGTAGAAGGTCGGGATAGTGTAATTGCCCGATACGTCGCCCACCAAGAGGACATATTCTGGCGGATTGTCCCAGGTATGATACGCATTGGAGATGTAGTCATGGATCGCGGCTGTGGTGGTTCCTGTTTCCGTCAGGGTTGCCACATGCACTGGATGACCCGACCGCTGTTTCCACTGCACCAATGGAGTGAGCAGCGATGCCAGAATATCCGGAACAACTATCAGATATGTCCCGGGAATCGGCAACTCCGGATCCAATATTTCCCGAGAATTCAAGATCAAGTCACCCCAGAGTTCCTGGAAGGCTTCGGTTCGGAATTTCGAAGCCGGTCGGGCGTTGGTTCCGCCAGCTATATCCAATCTTACCCTGGCATGAGTGACGCGCCGGAACTCTCGGTTATCCGTAAGTACCAGAGGCACGGTCACAGGCACAACTGTCACACCTCGCATGGTGGCTGCCCGCCCGATTTCCGGCTGACATGGCGCCAACGAATTGACCCCTCTTTGATTCCCCCCTACTCCGTAAGGGGGAAGCGGCATTTCCAGGGGTTGGCTGTCCCGGGATTCCAAAATAGCCGTGACGCGCGAATTCCTGGGCACCGCAACCAACGTCGTCACGGTCGGGATCGATCCGTACTCGTGCGACGGATGATCCGGCGAATCACCAGAGATTAGCACGACCCCCGAGTCCGAGGGAGTTATCCACAATCCCGGTATCGCCATGTCGAATACGATTCGGGAGTTGCTGGACTCCAGCAATTGAAATCGTGTCGGGGCAGGAGCTTGATCGCCGATCCATCGGGAATCTGCTGCCAAGCACAGAGCCGCAAGACTGCCAATGAGCGCTGCAGAAAACAGCGGAATGGATTTGTGCAACCGGTCATGACTGCGGGAAAATGAGATCATAGGGTACTCGGTGTCCCTCTGGTGATTCTCCCCGGGTGGATCGTGGGGAAATAGGGCAGGACTGATGCTTCGTTCGCCGCCAAAACGATGCGAACTTGTCAAGTTTGAGACGATACCGCAAAACGCAGACCACGTGGAGCGCAGAGATCTCCGCAGAGGTTGGTGCGAATTGTAACTTATTGATAACTATAAAATAGGTCGAGCTGAGCTACTTTTCCGATTGGGTAAGTGGATAGTCGGCAGTCATTACTCTGGTTTCGAAGGATGTGCAAATCGTGCAGAAGGGGCGCAAGGATCGGTTGCGCATCACAGACCCTGTGCTAGCTCTGGCACTTCTCAATTTGTCGGGGTCGGCTGATCGGATTGATCGAAACCTGGAACCGTCGGTTCTTCCTGTTCGAAGGTAGTGATCAAGGCTTCGATGGCATCCAAGCTGTCCGGCAAGGACTCCACGGAGATTCCCTGGTCGTCGGTAGTCACGAAGATGCCGGAGTCCGTGGGTTCGATCTCGGTGTGATAGTCGCCCATCACCACAATAGTCCTGGCGGTCACTCGTTCTCTTACGACCAGCAATTTCTTCGTGTCGTCTTCCTCCGTCAACTGGTTCTCCAGGTGAGCGATTTCCGCGGACTTCTCAGTGATGAGCGATTCCAGAGTGCGCACCGAACCGAGCAGTTGTTTCAACGCCTCTACCTCCCGCGAGGTATATGGAGTGTTACTCTGGCGCTTTCTCTTGTTCAACAGGCGCATCAGGACACGAGCCTGTTCTGAAGGTTCCAGTTTGTGGTCGCTCTCTATGTCGAACAGTTTGCACAGGCGTTTCAAATTCTGTCGAGCGCTCTTGTTGAAATTCGCATCCTGGCGGATCTTCTCTCGCAGATATTTGTTCTTCCCTATGTTGATTTGGGACAGCCTGCCGTCGTCTGCGGCTCCGATGATTTCAACCGTGACCCGGCGTTGTGCCTGGATGTCACTGCCCTGCACCGCTCCAAGATCGAGGTCGCATCCCCGGACGTCGGAGCCAGAGATCAGACCGCCAAGCCGAACACAACCTCTCGCGGTGATCTTTGACTCGGTCACTCCTCCATCAGCTGTAATGCAGCCATCGCTGGTTAACGTTCCCTCGGTGACCCCTCCTGCTATGGTGATGTCGCCCGAGGCTTGGATCATGCTTCCCCGATGCACATCTCCCTGGACATGGATCAGACTGCGGCTGATCAGTTTGCTGTTTGACCACAGCGACCCTGCCACTTCGATTGGAGAATCGGTGGTCAGGATCTCGCGGCGTTTTCCGGAAAGCACCGTCAGCGGTTCCACATGGATTGATATTTCCACTGGAATGATCTTGCGCCCATAGGGGACCTCAATGGACTTTTCCCTTCGATTGGCGATCACCAATCCGTCCACGTCCGCAAGGACCTCGGTGCCGGCTGGATTGCATCGTGTCCCCCGAGCCGCTACCAGCTTGACATCCCATCCCATGCGCGGCGGCAGTATCTGCCCTTGCAGCGTGGATCCGGGCTTGTTTCCCAGGGTAGGAGGGGTCTTGCGGCACAGGACATCTCCGCGCTTGACCTTTCGAGCCCGCATATATTCGTTGGTAAGTCCGTTCCGGGCTCTGAGCGGGAACTTGAGATCGATGACCGCATCCTCCCCCTTAGATGGCAGTTCTCCGCGGGCGATCTCTACATTGTGCATCGGAATCAATCGGTCCAGGATATTCTGTATCGTTTCTTCCAGTACATTCCATCGCACGAACCGTTCCTCAATTCCGGTTTTCGCAAGTCGCTCGCGGACAGTATCTACTTCGATCTGATTCTCGCGGTCGTCCAGAGGGAACAGGTCCACGCGGCAAATCATGTTGCGGAATTCTTCGCCGCAATCGGACAGCATGGGTTCCAGAATGATGTGAGGTGCCCCGGAGGGTATCGCAAGACGTTCGATCTCAATCTCGATTTGGACGCTGCCGTCCTTCTGGATGACTTTCTTGCGCAATTGCCGGTATCTCAGCAAGCTTTCCGGATGTTGAAAGTGCCTGGAAATCTCCTGCTTGATTTCCTTCAGTTTCAGCGGAATAGCTTCTTTGGTGCTGTCTTTGATGGCGAAAGCGGTCGTTACCTTCCACAGATTCCTGCCTATCGCCACAATATTGACGGTTCCAATTGTCTCGACGTTCGAGAGGGTGATTACCTCGGTCGAATCTGACGTCTTCGTTGGGTCATGCTGCATTGGTTGTCCGGTTCGTAACTCTTATTCACTGAGCGAGCCTCAGCGTGTCCCGGATGGTCTCCAACTTCTGCCCAACCCCGAAGTCGGGTCCGTGTCCTGGGCATGCCCCGAGAATACTTGACAGGATTTCTGGCAAATATCCACCGGAGTCACACTTGGCTCTTGATATAGTATGCCCCTGTACTTATTTCGGCATTCTCTGTGAAATTCTTAGCACACTCGGGAGGAATTTGTCGAATCCAGCACGGACAAGCGTTATGGATTCCCTCGTGAGATAGCGGCGATTCCGACAGCTTTGGTGGTACAGAGCATCATCGTTAGCTTGATGTCTCCCGACAACTTCCGCAAACGCCCGCGAGTCACTTGCCGGAGAAGTTCGAAATATGCGAATCCGAGAAGGCTATAGTGCGACGCTCGCTCCTGGGCTTCGATCCTTGAGACGACTCGATCCGCCAGTGATTCTCCGATGCCCGGCTTTCGAAATATCGGAAGCTTTTCCAACGACTGCAATAATCCACTCTGCTCGGCTGAGATCACAGATTTGCGGTCGTCTCTGACCTGCGCCTGACGCCGACGCTGGTAATCAGACAACTTTTTCCGCCGAGATCCGACTTCCAGAGCCATCGCCTGAAGAGTTCCTGTCAATTCGGACTCCGGCGAGTCGTCGGCGACCCTATTCAAGAAGTTGGCGCAATTCTCGAGGAATACCAGCCCCGTGTCCAACAGCTGATTGAGGGAAAGCCGGTGCGATAGCATCAGCCTATTCTTGCGGGAAGATACTGCTTTGATCGGGATTATCTCTTGTTTGGCTTGTGATGCGGTCGATGTGACAGGGGGTGTGGGCGTTCGATCTTGTTTCCTGGCAGTTGAATTCCTTTCCCCGGCAGCATCTCGATTTTCCTCAGCTTCCACAGATGCCCGATGGCTTGCTTGAACACGCGTTTGCTTAACGCCAAATGCCGGTATATTTCCTCAGGCGAGGAATGATCACCCAGCGGCAAGTAGCCTCCATGACGTACCAATGCCTTCAGGATCAGTGCCCCGTTCTGACGAAGTTTCGATTCGATGGGGTGGAGGGTGCGCCGCTTCTCACCCGGGAGAATGCGACTGTCGCTTTTTCCGCCCACCGGTGGCGCTTTAGCGTCTGCCTTCTGCTGCTTTGTCCTGGGCAGCTTGCCGATCCCGGGCTCCGGGAAGAACGAGGTTGGCTCGGACTCCTCGTGTTCGTCAAAGGCGCGACGAATTCGACTGTGCCTTATGTCTGCACCCATCCTGCCTCCAGTCGAAAATGCTCAAGGAAATCGATCGCCCGGCGGTATCCTTTGCGAGTCAACGGTTCCGAAAGCCGGGGAATCTTCGTTGCGTGGAACGCAGGAAAATACTGACTCATCAATGACACGTACGTGTCGCGGCTGACCTCTTCCGCCAGAAATCGCAGGATCTCCTCGGTGCCGGAAAGGTCGAATGGCAGCACCAGATGCCGAACCAACAATCCCATGGTCGCGATCCCTTCCCCGTCGACCATCAGATTCCCCACCTGACGGTGCATTTCGAGGATGGCTGTCCGGTTGTGTGTTGGATAGTCGCCGATCCCCGAATATTTCCTTGCGTTTTCCGCGTCCGAGTACTTCATATCCGGCATGTAGATGTCGACGATCCCGTCCCACAGTCTGAGCATCTCCAACGATTCGTATCCGCCGCAATTGTACACTACCGGCAAATCCATGCCTTTCTTGCGGGCGATGAGCAGCGCCTCCATCAGAAGCGGCGCCATATGCGTCGGAGTCACCCAGTTGATATTGTGCGCTCCTCGTCTCTGCAAAGCAATCATGCCGGATGCCAACTCGTGCACCGTCACGATGTTTCCGGTCCCCAACTGGCTGATCGGGTAATTCTGGCAGAACAGGCAGCGCAGATTGCAGTTGGTCAAGAAGATGGTGCCTGATCCTCGAAATCCCGAAATGGGCGGCTCTTCGCCATGGTGCAGATTGATTGAAGCCACCCTCAGTTGCGTGGAGGAACGGCAACGACCGGTCTCTCCCTTCCATCGATCCACCCCGCAATTGCGCGGACAACATCGACAAGGACTCAATAAGGCTCTGGCGTCCGGAAGGCGCGCCTCCAATAGCGCGACCTGACGATCTGTATCTATGGCAATCATGGTAACCGAAATTGCGGCTGGTTGATGTTCGACTGTATTAATATAGCAATTTGCAGGGTAATATACAAGAGGATTTGTTTGGTCATCTTCAGATGCCTTGAGGTAGGCAAGATTGGGGCGATTTCCCTTGACAAATAGCCCTAAGGTTCGTATTTTAACACCGGTTCGGCAATCGAAGTTGCTTCGGTATGCAGACATAAGTGCAATCCAGGAGGATATAGCATGGCACGGATATTGGCAGTCGGCGGCACCGGAACCGTTGGGTCGGCGGTCGTCCGCCAGCTCGTGGCAGACGGACATCAAGTGCGGGTGTTGACCAGGAATCCCGACAACGCCTCCGCGAAATTGGGTGACAAGGTCGAAGTCTTCAAGGGCGATATCACAAGTCCGCGAAACGTGGAAGATGCCTTGTTCGACATGGAGGTGGCGTTCTCCGCACTCTCGGCTTCCCCTGGAAAAAAGAACATCAACGAAATCGAGTATAGCGGCAATCTGACGCTCATCGAAGGATGCAAGCATCAACGAATCAAACGCTTCCTGTACGTCTCTTTCCTTAACGCCGAGTATTTCGCGGGCTACCCCAAGTTCTTTGTGAAGTACCGCGTCGAAGAAGAGTTGAAGATGTCCGGGTTGCCCTATACCATCTTCCGCCCCACTATCTTCATGGATACGCTTCCCAGGCTGATTCGGAAGGGGAAAGTGACTTTGTACGGCAAGCAATCGCATCCCATCCATTTTCTCTCCACGTCCGATTTCGCCACGGTCGTCAGCGGATCGTTAAACAACAAAGACAGCGTCAATGCCACTTTCGATGTCATGGGACCGGAGGCGTTGACCCTCGATGACGCATTGGGCATGCTCAAACGCTATCGAAGACCAAATCTGAAGATCGAACACTCTTACCCCCTGCTGGGAAAAGCCTTCCAGTACATGTATTCCTCGTCACAGCCGGAGACAGCCGAAGCCATCTCGTTGCTGCTCGAATTCGAAGTCACACCGGAAAAAGGGGATCCGTCTTTGACTCAGACCCTGTTCGGGGAGCCCACCGTTCGACTCAACAACTGGCTGCTGGAGTTGTGATTCCGACCACAAGAGGATCCGTCTGACTTGACCGAATTCCCCTTGGCTCCCCATTCAAATTATATAGCATTTTTCGCTTGACTTTCCAGAACAAATCGCTATATTATAGTTAGTAGAAGAATTGTTTGAATGCATTGAGGGGATATGTTATCTCCTGTGGGCGAAATCTACTTAATATAACGCATCGGCAAAACATTATTGACCCAGTACGCCGACCGCGTTCCATAGCGAGTTACTGCAGGCAACATAGGTGCTGTCGGGTGTCCCCACCCGACAGCCTTCTTCCCCCCTGCTATCTGCAGGGGGGAACATAAGGGGGTAATGCTGTCATCCCGCGCTTGATGCGGGATCCAGTCTTCTTCCCCTCGGTATTCGGGGGGAAATCAAGAGGGGTCGCCTTTCTGGTGTGCTATCGGATGTCCCCACCCGGCAGCCATCCTTCTTTGGATTCAACGGTAATCCTTGATGATCGACCTCCGAAGCGATACAGTCACCCGTCCTACTCCTGCCATGCGCGAAGCCATGGCTCAAGCCGAAGTCGGCGACGACGTTTTCGGGGAAGATCCGACGGTCAATCGGCTTCAAGCTCGAATGGCGGATTTCCTGGGGCACGAAGCCTCCTTGTTTGTAGCTTCCGGTGTGATGGCGAATCAAGTGGCGATCGCCTCGCATACCAGCCCCGGCGACGAAGTGATCCTGGAATCGTTCAGCCATATCTACAACTACGAAGCCGGATCTCCCGCATATCTGTCTGGAGTGCAACTGCACCCCATTGCCAACGAGGACGGAATCGTCTTGCCCGAGGACTTGACGGAAGCGCTTCGTCCCAAAGACGATCATTTCCCCCAGAGCCGCTTGCTGTGCTTGGAGAATACCCACAACCGCCGGGGCGGCAAGATATTTCCGCTGGACAAGATGCGCCAGGTCATCGACGTGGCGCGAGCGCACGGACTCAAGGTACATCTGGACGGCGCCAGACTGTGGAATGCATCGGTGGCAACCGGTATTCCGGAGCGGGAGTGGGGCAGTCTGGCTGATTCAGTCTCAATGTGTCTTTCAAAGGGGATGGGGGCGCCGGTAGGCTCGATCATTGCGGGATCCGCCGATTTCGTCAAGCGTGCTCATCGTTTCCGCAAGATGTTCGGCGGGGGCATGCGTCAGGTGGGCATTCTGGCAGCGGCAGCATTATACGCCCTGGACCACCATCGTCCCTTGTTAGCCGAGGATCACAAGAAGGCGCGCCGGCTGGAAGAGATCGTCACAGGGATCGCAGGGCGCAATTGTGGAGTTATTAAGGGGGAGACCAATATCGTGGTGATCGAGGTGGATCCGGATCACGTGACGCCGGGGCAGGTACTGGCGAGATGTCGTGAGAAAGGCGTCTTGCTGACAGGATTCGGGATTCGATGGATTCGGGCGGTGTGTCATCTGGATGTTTCCATGGAGGAAGTTGAGGCTGCAGCCGGAATAATTGGTGAGGTTCTGCGACATGATTGAGCAAAAGGTCAAATCAGTCGTTGCCCCCATTCTGATCGTCGATGATGATCCCGTCATTCAGAAGCTGCTTGAGGACTTCTTGAATTACCACGGATACAGAGTCGTCACCAGAGGGAATGGTCAGGAGGCGTTGCGGTGGCTTGAGGAGAATCAGTGCGATGTGGCATTGGTGGACTTGAGGCTGCCCCAGATGCATGGGATGGACTTGGTTCGCGAGGCAAAACGCCTCTATCCTCAGATGCAATTCATTGTTATATCTGGTGTTGGCGACCTTGAAGATGCGATCAAGGCGATGGAAGAAGGCGTATATGCCTATGTGAAGAAGCCGTTCACCGAAATGGAAGAGCTGCGCCAGATCGTGGCTCGGTCACTCGACAAGGTCAGATTGGAACGGGATAACGTCCGGTATCAGACAGAACTGGAATCGATCAATCGGCAATTGGAAAGCAGAGTCAAAGAACGGACGCAAGTCGTCTCGAGATATCAGCGGGCATTATCATACCTGTTCAAAGTCAGTTCGGAGATTGGCAGCTATCAAGATATTGACAGCATGCTGCAATTCATCTGCTGGTCGATTGTGAATGCCGGTTTGTACAATCGGACCTTGATCACGGTCGCCATCGATTCCGACCGCATCACCAATGTGGGCTTTGCATCAGCCAAAGGTGATTATGATGCGCTTCGCGAGGAAGTGCTGGCGGTGCAAGGCGCGCCGCTACTCACGGAAGCTTTCCAACAGTCGGAATTCATGATTGGCAATGCCATCTATATTCCGTTTGCGCGACGCAAAGATTCCTCGGCTCTGATCCAGGTATTGGTCGAAGACAGCGACGACGACGGTCCAGGAACCGAAGGCTGGCACCCCAAAGACCTGCTGTTCTTCCCATTCCGTCATCAAAGCGGAGAGGTGTTTGGTTATCTGTCGGTGGACGAACCGCCCGACGGAGAGCGTCCTTCCGTGGAGGTTACTCAGATTATCGACCTCTTCATCCACCACGCGGCTCGGTACATCGAGCAGTGGGGACTGCAGGAGAAGCTCAAAGTCTATAGCAGCAACCTGGAGCGGATGGTAGAGGAGCGTTCCCGCGAATTGCGGCAATCCGAAGCCAAATTCACCAGGCTGGTCAAGACCACTTCGGACATCGTGTACGTGGAAGACCTGGAACAGGGAATCACCGACCTCAATCAGGCGTTCTACACCGTCCTGAAGTATCCTCCGGAGGACTATATTGGAAAGCCTCTCCGGGCGATATTCGAAGAATTCGCCACCGACAATCCGCTGAACGAGCGGGCTCGCAAGTATCTACAGACGCCGGTTCGAGTTCCTCGCAAAGGACTTATTGTAGTAGAATTACATAGCGCAGAGGATCGAAAAGTCCAATTGGAAATCAACGAGACCGTTATTCGGGACAAAGGCAAAATTATCGGGATCCAGGGGATCGCCAGGGACATTACCGAGCGTCGCGAGTTAGAACATCAGCTCATCCGAGCCGAACGGTTTGCAGCGACCGGGACCCTGGCAGCGGCGATTGCTCATGAAGTCAATAATCCTCTGCAGGCGCTCTCGACCAATATGAATATCATCCGTGGCGAGTTGGGCGAAGGTTTTCCGCACCAGGAATCGTTGGACTTGATGAATCAAGCCCTCGACCGAATCAAGACCACGGTGAGGCAGCTACTGGAATTGCACCGTCCGCCTATCCAGGAAAAGACAGCAGTTGTGATTAATCAAGTGCTGGAGGAACTGCTGGGACTCATGGAAAAGGACTTGTCCAAATCCAATATTACCATACAAAAGCAACTCGGTCCCAAGGTGCAGTCTGTGTACGGATCGCCGCAGGAGCTGCATCAGGTGTTTCTGAATCTGATCTTGAACGCACAGACCGCCATGCCGGAAGGCGGCACTTTGACGGTGTCAAGCCGCTTGCGGGGACGAGGAGTGGAGATTTCCGTGGCGGATACCGGAGTCGGAATCAAGAAAGAAATCCAGTCCCTGATCTTCGAACCGTTCTACACCAGCCGAAAGGGCAAAGGAACCGGTCTGGGTCTGTATATCGTGGACCTGGTCATCCAGAATCACCAGGGAAAAATCACCGTCAAGACCGAAGAAGGGAAAGGGAGCACCTTTACAGTATGGCTCCCCCTGGAATGGTGATATATTGGTAAGTGTGCGCGACAGGACGTCGGTTTCCGCAATCCCGAATGAGAGTCATTCGGGATTCGTCGTATCGGGGGCTGAGAATTATCGGATATGACTTGATTTCTGGAGTCGGAGGTATTATATTATAAGCTTACATCGTTGGTATGAGTTCCCGGGTTACGGTGTGCCCACAGTCTTTGAGAAGGGCGATACCCCGGAGAAAACCATTTTCGTGGACTGCAGATAGCAGCGGTATGGAGTGGCGATGAAACGGATCTACTTCGATCATAGCGGAACCACACCGGTTGACAAATCAGTGATCAAAGAGATGGCGGATACGCTTGACTTGCTCTGGGGCAATGCCTCCAGCGTACACAGTTTCGGCAGAGAAGCCAGAGCCAAGCTCGAAGATTCCCGCGAGATCAGCGCCAAATTCCTGGGGTGCAAAGCGGACGAAATCTACTTCACATCAGGCGGCACCGAAGCGGACAACCTTGCTGTGCTTGGGCTTGCCGAAAGATTGAAGGACAAGAAAAACCACCTGATCACCAGCGCTATCGAACACCATGCGGTGTTGGACACTGCGGAATATCTGCAAGAGAATGGCTGGAAGGTCACTTTTCTAAAGGTCGATTCGTACGGCTTGGTCGATCCCGACGATGTCAAGAAGGCAATCACACCGGGCACGTTTCTGGTATCGATACACCACGTCAACAACGAAATCGGCACCGTCGAGCCCATCGAAGAAATCGGGGCGGTGTGCCGGGAAGCCGGCGTGTTGTTCCACACCGATGCAGTACAATCGTTCGGCAAACTCCTGCTGAATGCGGAGCAGATGAACGTCGACCTGTTGTCGTTGTCGGGACACAAAATCTACGGACCGAAAGGGGTCGGCGCCCTGTACATGCGCCGCGGAATTAAGATTGCCCCTCGGACGCATGGCGGCGGTCAAGAACATCGGATCCGCACCGGAACCGAAAATCTGCCCGCGATCGCCGGATTGGCAAAAGCCGTGGAAATCTGCCAGCAAGAAATGGACGATGAGGCAGTGCGAGTCGCCAGCCTTCGCGAACAACTGCACCAAGGACTAAAAGAGCGGATTTCCGACTTCCGGCTGAATGGACATCCCGAAAAGCGGCTGCCGGGGCTGCTTAACCTGTCATTCCCCGGATTAGAGGGAGAATCGCTGCTGCTATCATTAGACCTGGAAGGGATTGCGGTGTCCTCAGGCAGCGCGTGCTCGTCCGGCAGCCTGGATCCGTCCCATGTTTTGCTTGCAATAGGTCTTGATCGGGAGACTGCTCAAAGCACAATCCGGTTCTCACTGGGTCGTTCCAACAATACTGACGATATCGAACGCACCATTGAAGTCGTGCCGCCCATCGTGAATCGCCTCCGGGCGATGGCTCCTCAATGGGCAAAGTGAGTGGGACTCCATGCGAGGGACTCTAAGGACTCTGAGTCTGTTTGTGCTTGTCGTCGTACTTATGTCGATGGCGGTACTGGCGATTCTGGCTTCGCGAGGGGAAGGATTCCTTGTCAGGCGCATCGGAACGGTGAAGATTGAAGACCGTCAGCATATCTCGGACATCGGAAGCTACCGTATCGATTCGATAGTCCTCACGGACGATCGGGGGCTGGAGGTTCGTGGATTCCTTCGGATTCCGGAGGGTGACGGTCCGTTTCCGGCAGTTGTGCTATTGGCAGGACTGAACACCGGTCGAGAGTCCCTCGACTGGGTAATGGACGTCCCCGAAACCCGCCATGTGGCTTTCCTGACTTTGGACTATCCCTATCAGGGTAAGACGCATTTCGAGAATTTGGAATTCCTGGCAAATCTTATCCCGATATATCAGGCGCTGTTTGACGGGGTTAGTGCGGGAATCTACGCTCGGCGATACTTGGCAAAGCTGCCGGAGATTGACTCCAGGCGGATCTTCATCGTCGGGGTATCGTTCGGCGCGTTCTATTCGATTGTGTCCGGCGGTCTGGATCCCGAATTCGCTATGGTCGCAGCATTCTTCGGAGGGGCTGACATTGCTGCCCTATTGAACCACAACATGGAGCGTCAAGGGATGCTGAAACTCGCGCCGGTAAGATGGCTGGCATCCAGGATTGGGGCGTTGATCCTCCATCCGTTGGAACCGACTCTGTGGGCGCCCCGGATTGCTCCCCGACCATTCTTGATGATTAATGGCAACCAGGACGAGAGTGTGCCCAGGGAGTATGTAACGATGCTCTTCGGCGCTGCCGGCGAACCCAAGAAATTGATCTGGATTGATTCCCAGCACATAGATCGGCAGGGTCCTGCCGTCGTAGGGGAATTGATCGGCCAGAGTGCGGCATGGTTGGTCAGCCTGGGATTGCTCGAACCGGTGCCGGAAACCATGATACCATGAGCGGTAACGACAATAACAAGACAGTGGCTGTGGCGATGTCCGGTGGAGTGGATAGCTCGGTGGCAGCGGCGTTGCTTTTGCAGGAAGGCTACCGGGTCATCGGACTGACGATGCGGCTCTGGGATGCCAGCGAGCACAACTCCTCGTTGGGGGCAGTGCGGGGATGCTGTTCGGTGGAATCTGCGGCATTGGCACGGCGGGTGTGTGACAAATTGCAGGTGCCGCACTATGTGATGGACATGAGGCAGGAATTCCGGCAGTTCGTAGTGGACGACTTTGTGGCGGAATATCGCCGAGGCAGAACCCCAAATCCATGCGTCCGATGTAACACCCATATCAAGTGGCAATCGCTGTGGAGCAAAGCTCAGGGGTTGGGCGCCGACTATCTTGCCACCGGTCATTATGCCAGGATTATTGATGATAACAGGGGATGGCGTCTGTGCCGGGCGGATTATCGAGAAAAAGACCAGTCTTATGCCCTGTGGGGAATCGCCAGGGATCAACTGGCGACAACCACTTTCCCCCTCGGCGAAATCAAGAAATCCGAAGTCCGTCGCATCGCGCGCGATCTGGGCTTTGCGAATGCCGAAGCACCCGAGAGTCAGGATATCTGCTTCCTGTTCGGAACCGAATACCCAGATTTCCTACGGGAGTATTTTCCAGATCAATTTGCGAGCCTGTCCGGCGGCAAGATCACTGACCAGTCCGGCAATGTTCTGGGTGAGCACGATGGATTTTCCAACTACACTGTCGGGCAACGAAAGGGCTTGGGGGTGTCATCCACCGAACGTCAGTATGTCTTGAAGACCGACCCCGATACCAATACTGTAGTGGTTGGACCGGCAGCCTCGCTGGAGGTGAGAGGGTTGCGGGCGTCTCATCTGAACTGGTTGACCGTATGTCCGCCGGAACAGCGTTTCCGAGCCACGGTCCAGGTACGGTATCGGGATAAGGGTATTCCCGGCACGGTAATTCCCGACAGTGACGGAGTATCTGTGAGGTTCGAGGCACCGCATCGAGGCATCGCCCCCGGACAGTCCGTCGTTTTCTACGACGGGGACACTGTGATCGGTGGAGGCATCATCCAATCCGCCATTGAAAATCACACCAGGTCTGATATTGCTTTTCCGGTATCGCGCATTGAGGAGGCGGGATGAATCGCGTCACCACGGTGGAATTGAAGAATATGAAGGAGCGAGGCGAGAAGATCGTCGCCCTGACCGCGTACGACGCACTTTTTGCCGAAATTGAAGATCAAGCCGGCGTGGATGTGATTCTGGTGGGCGATTCCGCAGCCATGGTCGTGGCAGGTCACGAGACGACTCATCCCATCACCATGGATCAGATGCTCTATCACTGTTCCTCCGTCAGCCGTGCCGTGAAAAAAGCCCTGGTCGTGGCGGACATGCCATTTCTCTCGTTCCAGGTCTCCATCGAAAACGCCGTGTACAACGCCGGCAGATTCCTGAAAGAATCCGGCGTGCAGGCGGTGAAACTGGAGGGCGGCGTGCCCATTGCTGATACAGTGCGGCGGTTGGTGGATTTGGGAATTCCGGTGATGGGGCATCTGGGCTTGACCCCGCAATCCATCCATCGGTTCGGGAGTTACGAAGTGCGTGCCCAGGATGAAGTGGAAGCACTGCAGCTTATGAAGGACGCCCAGGCGTTGGAAGAAGCTGGAGCATTTTCCATAGTCCTCGAAAAAATCCCCCGGAAGTTAGCCGCCGAAGTCACCAAATCGCTTAAAATCCCCACCATCGGCATCGGATCAGGTCCGGAATGCGACGGTCAAGTCCTGGTGAATTATGACATGTTAGGGCTGTATGACAAATTCAAACCCCGCTTCGTCCGACGGTATCTGGAAATGGCGAAATTGGTGAGCCAGGCGGTGCAGAAGTACTGCGACGATATCCGATCCGGCAAATTCCCATCCGGCAAAGAATCCTACTAAGGCAATAATCACAGGCGCAATGGACATTATCAAGAGCACCGCGCAAATGCAGCAAATGGTTCGCCAATGGCAGGCTGACGGCAAACGTATCGGGCTGGTGCCTACTATGGGAGCTTTGCACGAAGGGCATTTGTCACTATTGGACATCATCCGACCGCACTGCGACGTATTGATCACATCGATCTTTGTGAATCCAGCGCAATTCGGTCCCACCGAAGATCTGAACCAATATCCCCGCGACTTGGAAGGAGATATCGCCAAATTGTCCGCACGCAGGAGTGACATAATCTTCGCTCCTGACACACTGCAAATGTATCCGGAAGGGTATCGCACATTCGTCACCGTCGAAAATCTGGAACGGAAACTGTGCGGTGCGACTCGTCCCGGGCATTTTCGCGGGGTGGCGACTGTGGTAGCCAAGTTGTTCCATATCACCAAATGCCAGGTGGCGGCGTTCGGGCAAAAGGACTATCAGCAATCGGTTATTCTAAAGAAAATGGTCGATGACCTGAATCTGGACGCGGAGATATTGGTTGCGCCTATTATTCGCGAGCCGGATGGTCTGGCGATGAGTTCCCGAAATGCCTACCTGACGTCCTTCGAGAGGGAACAAGCCGTAGTGCTCAACCAGGCGCTGAAAATGGCGGGGTATCTGGTCAGCCGCCGAACCCTGGACGTGCAGAAAATTCGGGAGGCTATGATTTCGTTGATCCGCGAGCAGCCCAATGCAGTGATCGACTACGTATCGGTGGTCGATCCCGACACTTTGGAAGATGTCAGAGAGGTTAGCGGCACAGTGGTGGCGGCAGTGGCGGTCAAATTTGGACGGGCTCGCTTGATCGATAATCGAATCCTGACCGGGGGATAGTCGAAAAGAAACCTTTGGAAACCACCTGAGTTAAATGGGTACAGAGGACAGGAAACGCTCCTTGGCAGTTGTCATAATGGCGGCGGGCAAGGGGACTCGAATGAAGTCCGACCTGCCCAAAGTCCTGCATCAGTTGGCTGGTCGACCGATGGTTTGCCATGTACTGGAGATGGCGCGCGAACTTGCGCCGGATCGGGTGATCGTCATCGTCGGGTATCGCAAGGAAATGGTGTCTGACGTTGTCGAGGCACACGATGTCACCATTGTGACGCAGGACGATCCGCAAGGCACCGGTCACGCTATCCTGCAAACGGAGAGGGCGCTCGCCGGATTCTCGGGCGATGTGCTGATCTTGTCCGGCGATGTTCCCTTGTTGCCGGCGTCGGTACTGGAAGCCTTTGTGGAAGCTCATCAAGAATCCGACGCTTGGCTGACTGTGATGACCGCCGACCTGGATGATCCCACAGGATATGGTCGTATCGTCAGAGGTCGCAATGGCTTTGTGACCGGCATTGTGGAGGAAAAGGACGCCGACGACCAAGTCCGCAGGATCAAGGAATTCAATTCCGGCATATATTTGATGCGATCGGACAACCTGTTCGACCGGCTGAGAAGGATCGGCAATGACAATGCCAAGCACGAATATTATCTAACTGATATTGTTAGGATTGCAGTGAGCGACGGTGTGCCGGTGGCTGCTTTCCGGGTTGACGATGCCAGTCAGGTCCTCGGCGTCAATACCATCGAGGAATTGCGGGATGCCGAACATGTACTGAATGCGCGATTGACAGCCGGGGATCACTGAAAAATATGAGAAAACCATTGACAATCAACCTCATATATATTATTTTAAGACCTGGACGTCATTCTTCGAGGCAGCCATGAAACGATTGCTGATTTGGACGTTGATTTGCGGCATTCCGGTGTTGGCGTTCGCGCAATTCCGGAATCAGCCTGCCAACAGCCAGACAGTCGATCAGTACCTTCGAACTCCTCAAACATCGTTGGGCTTTCCCACCAATGTAGGCTCCCTTCTGGATCCCTCGCGGATGCATTTCCGGAACAGCTATTCCATGTCGTATGCCACATCCAGTCAGGGCAGCGTGATGCAGGGAGTCTTTGCTTCCGACATGATATACGAACTCTCGCGCCCCTTGACTCTGATGTTCCGTCTGGGATACCTGCATCAGCCTTTGAATACATATCTCCCCGATGGCATGGCACAACAAGGACAGTTCTTTGGCGGCGCCGGAATCCAGTATCGACCGACCAAGAATATGGTCTTCCAATTTGAATTCCAGCAAATTCCAGCATCGACTATCTCGTATCAAAGTCCATACAGCACATCCGTCTATCCCTGGGGATATGCCCGATAGGAATCGTGATCACGCGTATGCCGGGATGTTGGACGAAGGTCATTTCCAAGTATGACCGAGAGTGATTCTCGGTCTTTTTTTTGAGGGTTGAGAATTGTGACCAGCTTTAGATTACCAAAGAGAAAAGACCGGTCATTGAAGCGACCGTCAACGACCAATTGGAAAGTCAATCTGATTCTAGTCTTAGTGGCGATCCAGACCTTGCTCATGGGATGGTGGTGGTGGTCCGGGATGCGACCGTCACAACCGGGCGCGCCAGCAAACACAATCGTTCAGCAGCAGCCTGCCACCACACAGATACTCGAACCGGTGCCGCCATCGTCCCCCGCTCGCCAGCCCGCGATCCAGGAATCGACCCCTGTCCAGACTCAACCGCTTCGCTCCTACGAAGACAATCCGGTGCGTGTCCAGGTATTGAACGGTTGCGGCACTCGAGGGTTGGGAAGTCTGGTGACGGACTGCCTGCGATCGAAGGGATTCGATGTGCGCGAAACTGGAAACGCAAGCCGGTACGACTACTCACGCACTCAGGTGCTCAATCGTACCAGCGATCAAGCCGCCGGAAGAGTTGTCGCCGACTCGCTGGGTGTTGCCTCGGTGGCGTACAGCTCTGACCGGTCTTTGGTGGACATCGAGGTCACAGTGATCATAGGCAAGGATCACGAGAAGTTGCACTGCCCATAAGGCACAATCGGAGGAACAACACCCAAATTGCTGACCTCGTCGGATCTGGCATATCGCATCGGAGAACTGGCGCTTGAGAAGAAAGCCCTGGATGTCATAATCCTCGACCTGCGAGGGCTGGACGCCTTCACGGATTTCTTCGTCATTTGTACCGGCGAAGTGGACTTGCAGGTCAAAGCCATCGTGGACCATATATACGAAACGCTGCTTTCGGAGAAGGTCAAACCCCTTGCCCGCGAGGGATACGAGAACCTGCAGTGGGTGCTCATGGATTACATAGATTGCGTGCTGCACGTGTTCCTGCCCGATCGCCGAGAATTCTACGGATTGGAAAAGTTGTGGATGGATGCGGAAATCGAGGAACTGACCGACGAAGCCTCTGACATCTCCCCCGCTGATTTGCAGTAACCTCCCATTATGAAACGATCCTCGAATACGGGCAAGACGCCCCCGGCATATCTTGATGCGCGTCAATACTTGATCGAAAAGCTTCGCCAGGCAATCGCAGAGATGGGCGGCGATCGAATCCCGATTATTGTGGACCAACCTCGAGAGGAATCGTGGGGCGATTATGCCTGCAACGTGGCAATGCTTTCCGCCAGGCAATTCCGCAAGGCTCCGAAAGACATAGCTCGGGACATTATCGAAAGACTGGAATTGGAAACCAGTATCATCGAATCGGTTGACGTCGCCGGTCAAGGCTTTATCAATTTCAAGCTATCACCGGAGTATCTCCGGTCGAAAGTATTGCAGATACTGGCAGAAGAAGCACATTTCGGATCTTCAACCGAAGGCGGGGGCAAGAAAGTCCAGGTGGAATTCGTCAGCGCCAATCCCACCGGACCGTTGAATATCGTCAGCGCCCGAGCGGCTGCGGTGGGAGATGTTCTGGTGAGGATGCTCAGATTCCGGGGCTATGAGGCTAAGTCCGAGTTCTACGTCAACGATTCCGGGAATCAAGTTGCTCTATTGGGTTTGTCGATGCTTGCCCGAATCAAGGAACGCAGAGGCGAGGTGTTTGAGATACCGGATCAGGGTTACCATGGCAGATACCTGATCGCCCTTGCCGAAGAAGCGTTGCGGACAGTAATGCCCGGTTTGCAGGGTATGTCGGAATCGCAGCAAGCCGAGAAGTTAGGTGCCTGGACAGTGGATCGGATGGTTGCTCACCAGAAGGAAGTATTGGAGGCATACCGCGTCACCATGGACGAGTGGTTCCGGGAGAGCATGCTGTACGCCGGACATGAGACGGACACCGTCTTTGAGGTGTTGCGATTGCGCGATGCAACCTATCTGCAGGACGGCGCCTGCTTCCTTGCTACGACCAGATTCGGCGACCAGCAAGATCGGGTGATCAGGACCTCCGACGGCAGATACACGTATTTCCTGCCCGACATTGCTTATCACGTCAACAAGCGCGATCGCGGATTTGAACGCGTCATCGACATCTTAGGACCTGACCATCAGACTTTCCAGGGTCGGATGAAAGCCGCGATGGCAGCCTTAGGATTCGACAAGGACTTCCTTGACGTCATTATTCTTCAACAAGTCAATCTGGTGCGCGGCGGAGAAGTCGTCAAGATGTCCAAGCGATCGGGCGAGATGGTCACGATGGAGGAATTGCTGGACGAAGTCGGTGTGGACGCCGCCCGCTTCTTCTTTTGCCAGAGGAAGACCACTGCCCATCTGGATTTCGATATCGATCTTGCGTTGAAACGCACCGAAGACAATCCGGTGTACTATGTACAATATGCCCACGCCCGGATCGCCAGCATTTTCCGGAAATCCCCATATGAGATCGACTACCAGCTTTTCGTGCATTTGATGACGGAACGCGAAGAGATTGATCTGGTAAAGAAATTGGCGCAATTTCCCGATGTCATTTCGGTCTGCGTGCAGAATCTGGAACCGCAAACTCTGACGGGATACTTGCAGGAGGTAGCGGCGACTTACCACAGGTTCTACCACGAGCATCGAGTGATTTCCGAGGACGAAAATCTGTCCAAGATGCGATTGGGACTGTGCCGCGCCACGCAGATCGTTCTGAGGAATGGCTTAGACCTGCTGGGAATCACTGCGCCGGAAAGCATGTAGTTGATTAGTGGTAGGGGCTTAACATGTTAAGCCCCTACCGAGAAGACAGCAGTACCATGGCTCAATCAAGAGACAGATTATTGGTGGTTGGATCGGTGGCATTGGACACCATCGAAACTCCGGCAGGCAAACGCGAAGACGTTCCCGGCGGGTCGGCGCTGTATTGCAGCCTGGCAGCGTCACTCTATGTGCCGGTGCATGTGGTTGGCGTTATCGGCGAGGATTTCCCGGAAGAGCCGCTGCGATTGTTGGAACGACGCGGCGTTAATTTGAAAGGTCTGCAGCGTGTCCGCGGAAAGACCTTCCGCTGGTCGGGACGGTATCACCAGGACTGGATCGGGCGGGATACGCTGGACACGCAATTGAACGTCTTTGCGGACTTCAAACCGGCAATTCCGAGGGAATCAACAGACTGCGAAGTCGTGTTCCTGGCGAATATCCAGCCCCAGCTTCAATTGGACGTGCTGGATGCCATGACAGGACCCCGGCTGGTGGCGCTGGATACTATGAATTACTGGATCAAAGGGGATTTGCCGCTTCTGAAAAAGGTCCTCAAACGAACGGACTTGCTGATTATCAACGACGAAGAAGCGCGGCAGCTATCCGGCAAGTATTCGCTATTGAAAGCCGCACGCGAGATTGTGGCGATGGGACCGAAAGTGGTGATTCTGAAGAAGGGCGAACATGGCTGTATCGTTGTCGCCAAGGACTATATGCAGTTGATTCCGGCGTATTTGCTCGAGGATATCGAGGATCCAACCGGTGCTGGTGACACGTTTGCCGGCGGCATCATGGCGGTATTGACCGCCCATCGCGGTTTGTCAGATGCTGTGCTTCGAAATGCGGTTATCCACGGCACGATTATGGCATCCTTCGGGGTGCAAGGCTTCGGTCCTGAGCGATTGAATTCCCTGACCGTCGAGGAGGTCGAGACTCGGAAGAGACAATATCTCCGATGGACGAGAATGACGGAGGCGGCAGGATGTTAGAAGCCTCCCGCTGGCACGATGACCACATGGAAATCGTGGATCAATCACAGCTGCCCGGCAAGATCGCCATCGTCCGGATGGAGACTCTGGAAGATGTCGTGGACGCGATTCGCACGTTGAAAATCCGTGGCGCGCCGGCTATCGGAATTGCTGCGGGTTATGGAGTCGTAGTGGGAGTGCGAAATCTTGCAAGGAACGGCAAATTGAGCTCAGATGCCATCGAGGATGTCCTGCGTCGTCTGGCAGCGAGCCGTCCTACCGCGGTCAATTTGCCCTGGGCGTTGGAACGGATGAGGAAGGTGGTGGGCGCCGTGGGATTGCGCGACGGCAATGTCCTGGTTGATGCATTATTGCGTGAAGCCATCGCTATCCACGAAGAAGACAAAGAGCTGTGCCGGAAGATCAGCGCCTACGGCACCGAACTGATACCGGAAGGGGGCGTCCTGACGCATTGTCACGCCGGAGCCTTAGCCACCGGCGGGATCGGCACCGCCGTCGGTGTTATCCGTACTGCCCATGAGATGAGGAAATCCGTACACGTGTATGCCGACGAAACTCGACCGTTGCTGCAGGGCGCCCGGTTGACCGCCTGGGAACTGGTGCAACTGGGCGTTCCCGTCACGCTAATCTGCGACAACATGGCAGCTTCCCTCATGGCAAGCGGAAAAATCCAATCCGTGATCGTTGGGGCGGATCGGATTGCTTCCAACGGCGACACTGCGAATAAGATTGGCACTTATTCCGTGGCGGTACTGGCGAAATATCACGGCATCCCGTTCTTCGTCGCCGCCCCTTATTCGACCATCGACACGACCTTGAAAAGCGGCGCCGAAATCCCCATCGAACAACGCGATTCGAACGAAGTCCGGGGATTTCGCGACCAACTATGGGCGCCGGAAAATGTGCCAGTGTGGAATCCGGCGTTCGATGTCACGCCGGCAGAGCTCATCACCGCCATCGTCACTGAATCCGGCGTCAGCCGATACCCTTACCGCTTCGCAGCAAACCGAAGAGCGAATTCAAAATAATTCTTGACTGTACCTGCAAAATTACGTATATTGGTTTTTTTGCATCGATCCCAGCCTCAAAGACTTCGCTGTGGTCGGATCAAACTCACGCGGTCAAATCATTTCCAATCCATGGAGGATTGCATGGGTCACAACATCAAAATTCTGTGCGCATTGCTCGTGATTTCAACCATCGTTTTCTTGGGGTGCAAGAGCCCGTGGGTCTCTTCGGCGATCATCTACCTGGATCAGCAGAATAACCCGGATAAGGCTCTCGAACAGCTGCAGAAAGCTTTGGAGCAAAATCCCAACAACCCCGAGGTGTACTACATCATGGGCAGGGCGTATTTGAAGAAAGGAATGTACAAAGAGATGGTGGATGCATTCGACCACTCCCTGGCACTTGCCCCGACCTACAAGATCGACATCGATGAAAAAAGGGAAGGTGTGTGGTCTGAATTATATAGCAATCAAGGCGTCAAGAACCTCAGAGATCAGAAGTACGAGGAGGTTATCCAATCGATGGAACTGGCTGCGCTCGTCCTGCCCACCAAATGGGAAACCTATAATGTGACGGCGGTGGCGTACGATGCACTTGGCAAGCTGGATTCCTCTGACGCCATGTACACCAGAGCCATCGCCATGCATTCCGAGCCAAAGAATTTCGAGCTCTATTGCCGCCTCGCTTACATTCAATTGCGGGAGAAAAAGTACCAGGAGAGCAACGACAATGCCACGCTGGTGATCAATGGGACCACCGACGATTCCTTGCGTCAGGATGCGGTGGAAGTCTCCGCGAGAGCGTTGTCCTTCCTGGGGCGTACTCAGGAAGCCTTGACCATGTTCGACCAGATGATCAAGGCACATCCGAACGATGCGGATGCCTACTACGATCGAGGCGTGCTCCATATGGAAATCAAGGATACCGCCAATGCGATCGTCGATTTCCAAAAGGTGATGGAACTCGACCCCAAAGACCTGGACGTACTGAAGCGCCTTGGATTGATCTTCCTGGACGGTGGGTCGTATATTGATTATGAGAAGGCGTTGGAATACTACCAGAGAGCCCGGGAGTTGATCCCCGACGAGCAAGGATCTCCGGGCGACAGATACAATATCGCTCGGGGGATCGGAAAAGCATTGGCGAATCTGGGTCGCCCCGAGGAAGCTGCTCCATATCTGACCGAAGCCAAGGAACTCTGGGACGAGTTGCACAAGAAACCATAACCGATTCGTCCGGATGACAGATGGATGATAAGGAAAAACAGGAGAATCTGAAAGCCTCGGGGAACCTGCCCTCGCATATCGCCATCATCATGGATGGCAATGGTCGGTGGGCGAAGAAACGGGGATTGCCTCGCATGGCTGGGCACGGCGAGGGGATCAATTCGGTGCGCGATATTGTGGAAGCGTGCGGACAGCTCGGTATCAAGGTCTTGACGTTGTACACCTTCTCGCTGGAAAACTGGCGCAGACCGAAATTCGAAGTCTCGGCGTTGATGGGATTGCTGGTCGGCACCATCAACAAGGAAGTGGAAGATCTCCACCGCAACAATGTCCAGGTTCGCACCATCGGACACCTCAATGATCTCCCCACTGAGGCTCAGAAAGGAATGTTGCGGGCGATCGACAAGACCAGAGCCAATACGGGGCTCATCTTGAATCTGGCATTATCCTACGGCGGCAGACAGGAGCTCATTGAAGCCATCAAACGCATTCTGCGAGAACCTGCGCAAGAAATCACTGAAGAATTGATCTCTTCCTACCTTTCTACCGGCGGATTGCCTGATCCGGATCTGCTGATCCGCACCTCCGGCGAATTCAGGATCAGCAACTTCTTGTTGTGGCAGCTTGCCTACACTGAGATATACGTTACCGATGTGCTATGGCCCGATTTCCGGCGCGAAGATTTGTATCATGCGATTGATGTGTATCAATCCAGAGAGCGTCGATTCGGATTGATCAGCGAACAGATTCGAGGATGATGCGTCTTCGGACCGCGAACTGATCCTCCCCCAATTCCGTTGTACTCCCTCGTTGTGGAATCCGCCCACTGGCGGATTCCGCCATATTTCCGCACTGCTTATGGACGAAATCCTTGGAAGACTTCGAGACTTATTTGACGCCAGGCTCGTCCAGGAACGCCCCAGAATAGTAGTTAAGGCACGGGACGCTCAGGACGTACTGCGGCTGATTCGATTTGCGGCTGAGCACTCACTGCACGTCATGGTGTTGGGAACCGGCAGCTCGTGTCCGGAACAGTTGCCAATCCCGAAGAACGTGATTGCGTTGATCATGTCCGACTACACCGAGCCCATGGAATTGGACCTCGAGAATCTCACTCTGACCGCCGGTGCCGGCGTCAGAGTTGCCGCTCTCAGCCAGCAGCTTCAATCCGGCGGCTGGGAATATCGCTTCCTCCCTGATACCCACCGTGCTACGCTGGGCGGAGCCGTGGCAGGCTTTGGCACTCATGCGTCATCACCCCCTTATCAGAGCCTTCGCGATTTCCTGCTGGGACTGAAAGCCGCGTATTCCGAGGGTTACCTATTGCAGTGGGGCGGCAAGATGGTCAAAGACGTTGCCGGACTCAATATGTCTTCTCTGTTGTTAGGCAGCCGGGGCGCCCTGGGCGTCATCCTCGAAGTCACCCTTCGATTGGTGCCGTACCCCAGTCCAATCTATGATTCCGATAGATTCGATCCGGCATCTCTCCCCGAGAATTCGCCTGCTGCCAGCCCCTCTGATGCTTATCGACGTGAGATACAACAGGCGCTGGATCCGCATGGAATCTTCTACCAGTTACAGTACAATCAGACATTCCCCGATGGTGCCCAGACTGATGCCGTAAGACGCAAATGAGAAGCCGTAGGTGGGTAATATCGCTTGCGTTGATTCTGCTGGCGGCGGCGTTCATGCTCTTCTATACCTGGCCGCTCTTGCAAATCAACGACCAGTTGCGAGGACTGCTCGAGCGTAAGATGATCGCGGCAGTCGGCAAAGGAGCAGAGTTGCAGGCGGTAAGGGCGACGTGGGGGACCCTCTGGCTGGTGGGGATCGAACTCCCGATTTCGCCCACGGTCAAGGTCTCGGTCGATTCGATTCGGGCGACCATCAATCCGGTGAAGTACCTCACTTCCGGATTGAGGACACCGCAACTAATCAGGACCTTGCACGCCTACAGCCCGAGTATCGTGCTGCGCCCCTTTGAATCATCCCAACGCGCGGACGCGGCGTCGCGTCGTCCGCTCGTTTTGAATCCGCAGGTCATTAGCCGGTTCGCCGCCCCCTGGAGCGAAGGGCTTCTGTTCGGATGGGAAGACGGTGCCATTCGTATGGCGAGCCGCCGTGATACGATTGATATTGTCACCAGCTTTCGGGGAATCCTGCGAGGGGAAGATCGGGTGATTTCCGCTACGGTATTGGGGATGAGCATGTCGTCCAGCGACAACCTCACTCTGGGCGGCACCGTCAATGTCGATTCTGCGTTGATTCGCGCCTACATATCGCTCGAACATGCCGCGCTGAGCGACACTTTCCATATCCCGGGCAGAGTCCGCCTCGGAGTCCGACCCTCTGATGTGACCATTCTTGCCACCATCCTGTGGGATTCCACTGGGGTCTCCATTCAAGGCGATGGATCTGCCGCCGAGGTCATCATCCCCGTTGACACTCTCTTCGTGGCGGAATTCAAGAATCCCACGTTCGCGTTTTCGAATACTAATGTCACGCTGAATCGCGGGATTGTGCGTGTCCTCGACCACGACATCGGATTTTCCGGTAGCATCCAGTCCATCTTCGCTCCCCGATTCGACGTCCTCTTCGAGATTCCCCCCACATCTGCCAGTATCATTTCTTCCTTCGTTCCGTCATTCCCGGAACAAGACCTGGACGGAGAATTCGAAGGCACTGTCAGGGTCCTGGGTCCAGTCAAGGACATCCAATTCGAATCGTCCCTGTCTTTCCCCTATCTGCGCTGGAGGGATTGGGACGCTAAGGATATACAGGTCGAAAGCCACGGCAAGCCGAAGCTGTTCTCCGCCGACATCTCGATGGGCGACGTGTTGGAGAGTCATGGGAGCATGTCTTCCCAGGTCGATCTTCAAGGTCAGTCACCCTCGATCAGTCTCCAATTCGAGCTGGCTGGGAATTGGATGCGTCAATGGATACCCAATGTCCCGGCACTCACTGTCAAGGGGGAGGGTACGTGGACCGGGCAACGGACTCAATGTCAGGGGACTATCAATCGCGACGGATACACTCCTGCGTCATGGAACCTGACTCGCACCGATTCCCTGATCCAAGTTTCCCTTGAGCAAGGCGACCGTTATTCCGTCGTAGCAGACATTTTCGATACCACTCCCCCTGTCCGGTTTCGGCTGGTCGGGAAAGGTTTGAATCGCCTGGCTGACGAATTGTTCGACCGCCGAATACTGCCGGAAAATCTGGATTTGTCCGCATCCGTGTCGAGTAATCAGGACATGCTCGACTACCGGGTGGACCTGTCCCATCTTGATAGCGACTGGATGATAACCAGCCGCGGATATGTCGATCGTCAATCCGGGATTGAGACTCTGATCACCGGTGACCTCGATCTGCACGGATTCGCGTTGTTGCCGGCACTGAGCGGCGATTTCCGCATGGTATGGTCGGACAAGACCTTGACCCTCCGGAGCCTTGCCATCGGTGATTACCTGAAAGCGACCGCGGACATAGGGCTTTCCCCTGTGGCTCTTCGGGAGTTCGAAATCTCCATTAACCGGTTGGACTTCGACACATTGGCTGCCAGGATACCGGTGCTGAAACAGAGAGGCTTTGCGGGTATCATCAACGCCGAGTTTCGCGGTCGCGATGCAGGAAATCGGTTAGCGTGGGAGGGCAATGCCCAATGGTTTGACGGCTCCATCGGCGGATTCCCCGGATTCTGGGGAAATCTGTCCTTGTCCGGGACCACCTCCACCATCGGGATTCGGGAATTCCAAATCGGACGCGAGATCGAATTGCTGTCCTACGCGGATGGTCTAATCGACTTGCGGGCGGACACCGTGTCGATTGCCGCGTATTCCACCACTAAGACGTTGGACATGTTCACAGCCGCCATTTTCGGGCATTTGACCAAAGCCATTACCGGCAGGGCGGAAATCAATGCGAAAATGTCCGGATCATTGTCGAATCCCCGGATCGAAAGCTACGTGGGATTGACCGAGGGGCAAGCCTACGGCATTTCCTTCCAGTCCGTCGAGTTTTTTGCGGATAACCTGCTGCAGACCATCGCCGATGGCAACGTGATGCTGGATTCTGTCGTCGCCCGCATTGGACCCGATTTCCGCTTGTTCGGAAGCGGGAGGATTCCGGTGCAAGCCAAGGGATCGTTCGACTTTTCCCTGTTCGGTTCCGGAAATCTGGTGGCGATTCTTCACGAGATCACGCCTTGGTTCAAAGAAGCGGACGGCTCCGGCAAGTTGGTCGCCCACCTGAGCGGATCGTTGAAACACCCCTATCTCGATCGCGGCGAACTGGGCATCTCCGACGGACGCCTGGAAATGGATGGATTGTTTCGGCAGGCGGAAAATATCAACCTGGACGTCAAGATTCAGTCCGACGGTTTTGTGTCGGTCAATGATTTCGAGTTCCGTACCCATGGCACCACGCTGAAGTGGCGTAACTATCCGGAATTGCGCATCGGCAGTGGACCGCTGGAACCTATCCGGATCGAAGCCGTTGGACTTAACTTGGGAATCTGGGTGCTGGATCGCATCACTGGAGCGGTGCAAGTCAGTCTGCCGGGCTTCATGGAACCGTCGTGGGAAGGAAACCTGGCGTTGTCAGGGCGAGTTGAAGGAGAGAAGTTCCTGGTGGCGGGTCCAGCGGACACCTTGCTGATTCGAGGCACCGTCAATGTCAGCAATGCGATCGTGACGTATCCATTTGTGGGTGGCGGCGGATCACCGACCCGGTTTGTTAGTGGTGTAATCAAGACGCTGCAGGATGCGCACTGGGACTTGAATATGCAGGTCGGTAATGACGTGCATTACTTCCGCGAAATCACCAGCACCGAAGAAATACCGTTTATCGGACTAATCACCACAATCTTCAACCGGATCACCGCGGATATCACGGTAGATCCTCAATCCCCCGGATTGTTAATCGAACAGGAATCCGATACCACCGAGCCCAGTTTCAATCCCGTCATCGAAGGCAAACTGGAATCCACCCAGGGCAGTGTGCAATTCCTTGACCTGGATTTCGAAGTGGAAGATGCCAGCCTGGAATTCGATCGGTTCGATCCCCGACCATGGGTCAGCGCCCGAGCCCGAACCACCGTCACCGATTCGCTTGGCTTTCCCCGCACCATCTATCTGACCTTCTACACGGTCGATTCCCTGACCCAGCAACGGGTGCGGCGCGGTCGCTGGGGCGACTTCACCCTGGTCCTGGAAGACGACCAGGGTCGGTCCCAGGAAGAAATCCTGCGAATGCTGGGTTACTCTATCACCAATATCTCCGAAAAAGCCACGTCTTTGGGCGGTACCGTCGTCAGCGAATTCCTCAACGAAATCATGTTTCGCCCCGTGGAACAAGCCATCAAGAAAATCACCGGCGTCGATCGGGTCGTTATCGAACCCCACGTCCTGCAGAATGTGTTGATGTCCAGGATCACCGGCAGCCGTGCCGCAGATACCACCGGAGTCAGTTTTGGCGCCAAGTACCTGGGAGGTTCGAGACTCTCGGTGGGGAAATTCCTGACCCGCGACATTTTCCTCAGCTATTCCGGCGAACTCGCCAGCACCATCGAAGGAATCCAGGGCGGGCGATTGGGATTGATCCACGAATGGAATGTCGAGTATCGAATGGAGCCGCTGTCTCCCTATCTGGTGCTGGATGTTGCCTATCAATACGACAACCTCGATAGACGGTCGAATCCGGGGATACTGCTCAGATATTCCTTCGGATTGCCATGATATCGGTGGTGCCTTTCTTGTGCCCATGCCTTTGCAGGAACCGATGCTGAAAAAAGCGATTTTTCGCTTGTCAAACGGGCAAAAAATTCGTATGTTAATTGGATAAAACAAATCACGTATTAGTTCCATGAAAATTATCCCAGTGCGTGCCGTTCCTAATCCGCTGTCTATCGTCTTGATTGTCCTCGCAATGATCGCGACCCTTGGGTGGGCGCAACCCGGGTCTGTCCGTGTCTTAGGATTGTCGATCGAAGGGAATTCCACGGTCGAAGAAGGTCTGATTCGTGCCAACTCCGGACTGGTGGTCGGCAGGGTCGTCACCGGAGACGATATCCAGCAGGCGATCCGTCAACTATGGATGCTCCATCTATTCAGTGCGGTGGACATCTACATCGAAAACCAGGTCGCGGACGGCGCTTATTTCTTGATCAAGGTCAAGGAGTACCCGCGGATCAACAAGGTCATTATCGAAGGCAACCGCAAGATCAAGAAGGACAAGATCGAAAGCAAGATTGACCTCTATCCGGGGCAAGTCATCACTCCGCGGAAGATTTTCGAAATCCGCCGGAATCTGCTGGACCTCTATTTCGACGAAGGCTATACTCTGGCTGACGTGACCTGTGATACCACCGCACCGGACACCGCAAATCGGATCGACCTGACCGTCAGAATCGATGAGGGCAAGAAAGTCAAGATCCGGGAGATTTCTTTCCTCGGAAACGAGCATTTCTCTGACGGCAAACTGCGCCACCAGCTCAAGAAAACCAAGGAAAAATCCCTGTTCCGATCCGGCGAATTCGATGCTGAGGAGTTCGATAAGGACAAGGGTCTTCTGGTGGACTTCTACCGACAGGAAGGCTATCGCGACGCTCAGGTGGAGGGCGATTCGGTCAGTTACTCCGACGACCGGCGGCGGATGTACATCACGATCAAGATCCACGAAGGAGCCCAATACGTTTTCGGCAATGTGGAATTCGAGGGGAATCAGCTATTCACCGACGAGGAGCTTCGTCAACAGCTCGCTTTCAAGACCGGCGATATCTATAGCCAGAGGAGATTCGACGCCACTCAGGAAAGCATCGGTAACCTGTACTATGACAAGGGATATATCTATTCCCAGGTGACTCCGACTCAAATTCCGGTGAGCGAAAATCAGGTGGACATCCGGTATGATATTGTCGAGGGCAACGAATTCAAAGTCCGGCAAATCACGTTCGAGGGCAACACTAAGACCTTCGACAAGGTGCTGCGCAGAGAATTCATCCTCTACCCCGGAGACACGTTCGACGTGTCCAGACTGCGAAGAAGCATCCGGGACATCACCATCCTTAACTACTTTGCTAATATCAATCCCGACGTCCAGCGGGTCAACGACCGCGAAGTGGATCTCTACGTCAAAGTCGAGGAAAAATCCACCGATCAAGCCAACCTGTCCGCCGGATATTCCGAACGGGACGGCTTTGTGGGTTCGGTAGGCTTCACTTTGAACAACTTCGCGTTGAGCAATCCCCTTCGAGGCGGAGCCGGTCAACAATTCAACTTCGACTGGAACTTCGGCAGCCAATACCGCTCATTCTCCGTCGGCTTCACCGAGCCCTGGCTGTTGAATACGCCGACTCTACTTGGTGTGTCGTTTTTTGACACCAAACGTGGCGGAGGCAGCTACGGATTCGATGAGCATATCATCGGCGGGAGCCTGAGAATCGGTCGGCGGTTCCGCTGGCCCGATGACTACTTCAGAGGAGACTGGGTGTACCGATTGGAGCGGGCGGAATATTCAAACTTTACCGAAGCTTTTCGCGCCAGCAACCTCGGCAACATCCAGGAAGATGTCCCTCGCTTGTCCTCCAGCGTGACTCAGATTATCACCCGAGACAGCCGGGACAATCCGGAATTTCCGACGGAAGGGTCCGTCAATTCCTATCGGATCGAGGTTGCCGGAGGTCCCTTTGGCGGAGATGATCAGTTCCACAAGCACATCCTGACCTCAGAATGGTACACCCCGCTGGTCTCCAAATTCGTGCTATACAATCGCGCCGAAATTGGATTCCTGGATAGCTGGACGGACAATCCCAATGACATTCCGTATATCGAACACTTCTTCATGGGAGGCAGCGGTCTGTCGCTGGGCACTGGTCTTCGAGGATACGACGAGCGAGAAGTGGGACCGCAACGGAGCGGCTATCCGGTGGGGGGCAAGACCTTGTTCAAACAGTCGGTGGAATTGCGATTCCCCATCGTGAGCAATCCTACCATTTACGGACTTGGATTCGTGGAAGCGGGCAACACCTGGGAACGATTCTCTGAAACCAGCCTCTTTGACCTGAGGAGATCCGCCGGTCTGGGGATCCGACTCTTCATGCCGCTCATCGGAATGATCGGGCTGGATTATGGATTCGGCTTCGACTACTTCGATTCCATGGGTCGCAGACATGGAGAATGGGTGCCTCATTTCCAATTCGGACGAGGCTTTTGACCGCGTATCCCGTGAATTAGAAAGAAGGAGGCGTCATTCCCGTGAAAGCGGGCATCCATTGACTTATCCCTACTATTTAGCATGAGGTGACCTATGGCGCGACGCATTGTTGCACTGATCCTGTTCGCACTGCTGTGTTTCTCGGTTAACTCTCTGATCGCCAAAGAGTTGAAGATCGGTTACATCATCTCGGAAGCTGTCCGCGATCAATATCCGGAATTCCAATCGGCTCAGAGAACGTTAGACGAAGAAAAAGCCGAGTGGGAAAGACAGTACCAGAGCAAAGTCGAGGAAATCATCAACATGGAAAAGGATCTCCGGGACAAGGAATTCGTCTATTCCGACACCCGCAAGAAAGAGATCCAAAGCCAGATTGGCGCAAAACGGGATTCGCTGGCACAGCTTGAGCAAGAATTGACCAACCGCCTTATCCAGCGAAATGCCGAACTCAGCGGTCCCATCAACACCAGGATCAATGAGATCCTGAATCGGATTGGTGTCGATGAAGGTTATGACTTCATCTTCGATGCGAACCAGGGCAATATCGTGTACGCAAAGGACGAATACGACCTGACCAATCGTCTGCTGCAAGAACTCCAGAAAGACTAATCCGACCGCGTCGATTGAAGCGGGCAATACCAGGGGAGTAGTTTGATTGGTGATGACCTATGGCTGATCGTGTTGCGAAAACGCTTGACGAGCTGGCGACGTACCTTGGCGGAAGTGTCATCGGTGACCGGAAAGTCGAGATCCGCGGCATCGCGAAGATCGACGAAGCTGGTCCGCTCGACTTGACATTCCTGACCAGTCCGAAATATGCCAAGAAATTGGGCTCTTGTCGTGCCGGCGCTCTTCTCGCGGGTCCGAGTGTGACGTGGGATCGCCCCGTACTGCAGGTCAAAGACCCTTATGTGGCGCTGGGAAGACTTCTGGAATTGTTCTATCCTTCGCTGCAATCGGTCGCCGTGGGAATCCACCCCACGGCAGTAGTGGACGAGTCCGCTATGCTGGGGAAAGACGTCCGAATCGGCGCGTTGTGCTCCATCGGAGGCGGATGCGTCCTTGGTGACCGGGTCACATTGCATCCCAGAGTAGTCCTGTACCCCGGCGTGACTATTGGCGATGATTCGGTAATCCATGCCGGCGTCGTTATCCGCGAGAACGTGCGCATTGGCAAGCGGGTCGTAATCCAAAACGGCGCCGTAATTGGGTCTGACGGCTTTGGCTTTGCCGCCGATGCCGGCGAGTATCGCAAGATTCCTCAGGTCGGGACGGTCATCATCGAAGACGATGTGGAAATCGGCGCTAACACGACTATCGATCGCGCCACACTGGGTCAGACCCGTATCGGTCGCGGCACCAAGCTGGATAACCTGATCCAGGTCGCCCATAACGTCGAAATCGGCGAGGACACGGTGATCGCTGCTCAGACCGGCATTTCCGGATCCACCAAGATTGGCAATGGCTGCAGAATCGCCGGTCAGGTTGGCTTTGTCGGGCATATCAAGATCGGCGATGGCGTGATGATCGGTGCCCAATCCGGTATCCCACATTCCATCCCAGCGGGAGAAGTCCACAGCGGGTATCCAGCCATCCCGCATAAGGAATGGCTGCGGCTGAACGTGTACTTGAAACGATTGCCCGAGTTGTTCCAGAAACTTAAAGAATTAGATCCAAAGAATCGAAATGGAACGGCATGATGTACAAGAATCAACGAACCATATCCAAAGCCATTACTATTAGGGGAATAGGACTGCACAAGGGTAATTCGGTTGAGCTGACCTTTGTTCCAGCCCTGCCCAATTATGGAATCCGTTTCGTCAGGACTGATGTCAAGGACAGTCCCGAGATTCCCGCGGACATTGACCATGTCGTGGACATTTCCCGCGGCACAAGTATCGGCATCAATGACGTGGTCGTCCATACCGTAGAACACGTGCTTTCCGCCGCATACGGATTGGGAATCGACAATTTGAGAGTCGAGCTGACCGCCAACGAACCTCCGGTGATGGACGGCAGCGCCAAGCCCTTCGTAGATGCCTTCCTGGAAGCCGGCATAACCGAGCAAGATGTCCCCAAAGAGTATTTCGAAGTCGAGAAAACCCATATCTATCATGACGAGGAAAAGCAGATCGATCTGGTCATCGTGCCTTCCGATGAGTTCCGAATCACCTATATGGTCGATTACAAGAATCCTGCTCTCGGGACACAATATACTTCCATGTATTCCATGGAAGAAGAATACATCAAGGAATTTTCCAACACCCGCACTTTCTGCTTCCTGTCCGAAGTCGAGGTCTTGAAAGAACAGGGATTGATCAAGGGTGGAAATCTGGACAATGCCGTCGTCATCGTGGACCGGAAGATCGAACCTCAGGAATTCGATCGACTGAAGAAACTGTTCGGGATCACCAGCCCAAAGATCAAACTCGGCAAGGGGATCCTGGATGACCGTCCTTTGAGATTTCCCAATGAGCCGGTCCGCCACAAGGTTCTGGATCTGATAGGCGATCTGGCGCTGTTGGGAATGCCTATTAAGGGGCATGTCCTGGCAGCACGTGCCGGTCATGCCGCTCATATCGAGCTGGCAAAAATGCTGCGCAAGGTGTACGAAAAAAAGCAGATCACGAAGAAATACCAGAAGGGTACCGCCGAAGGATTCGTGTTTGACATCCGTGCCATCGAAAAGATACTTCCTCATCGTTACCCTTTGCTGCTGGTGGACAGGATCATCGACCTGGTGCCTTCCGAGAAAGTGGTCGCGATCAAGAATGTCACTATCAACGAACCCTATTTCGTGGGGCATTTTCCGGGGCATGCCATCATGCCTGGCGTACTCATTATTGAAGCAATGGGGCAAAGCGGCGGCGTGTTGCTGTTGAATTCCGTAGAGGATCCCGAAAATAAAGTGGTGTACTTCACTGGCCTGGATAATGTCAAATTCCGCAAACCGGTATTGCCGGGCGATCAAATTCGATTCACGGTGGAGATGTTGATGTTCCGCCGTGGAATATGCAAGATGAAGGGCGAAGCCTACGTGGACGGCAACCTGGTGGCTGAAGCGGAAATGCAGGCAGTCATAGTCGATCGTTAGCTACCGCTATGTGCTGTCGGGTGTCCCCACCCGACAGCTTCCGCAGGTTGAGGGCACCCTGCGGCACCCTGAATGTGGTTCCGGCAGACGAGGGCGTCTGCCAGCGGAGTCAATCATGAACATCCACCCCACAGCCATAATTGATGCAAGAGCCGAATTGGACGACACGGTGGAGATTGGTCCCTATTCGATTATCGACGGAAACACGCAAATCGGCAAGTGCGTTCGGATCGATACTTGCGTCCACATCTATTCCGGCGCTCGAATCGGTGCCGGAGTCGTCATCCATCACGGAGCCGTGGTCGCCAACGTGCCTCAGGATCTCAAATACAGAGGCGAAGACAGCGTGGCGATAATCGGTGACAATACCATCATACGAGAATTTGCCACCATCCATCGCGGAACCGTCGCCACCGGAAAAACCACCATCGGTAAGAATTGCTTCGTCATGGCTTACGCCCACGTAGCACACGACTGTGTGATAGGCGATAATGTGATTCTCGTCAATGCGGTGAATGTGGCTGGTCATGTCCATATCGACGATTTCGCAATCATTGGCGGTGTGGTACCAGTGCATCAATTTGTCCGAATCGGCTGCCATACCATGATCGGTGGCGGCTACCGGGTCGCCAAGGACGTTCCCCCTTATATCTTAGCAGCCGGCGAACCTCTGGCATATGAAGGATTGAATTCCGTCGGACTGAGAAGGCGGGGATTTTCTGCCCAGGCGGTCCGCCAATTGAAAGAAGCCTATCGGCTAATCTACAAGTCGAATTTGAACGTGTCGCAAGCGCTGGAGAAGATTAAAGAAAACGGAGATTTGACCCCGGAGGTGGCGAACGTCGTGAGCTTCATTGAACACAGCGAACGGGGTATAGTCGGATAGATGAGATCGTCAGACCCCTCACGGGCAAATGCCCGTGGTGACAAACGTAGCTCCGGACGCGTGATCCTGCAGCCGCCCATGGATGGCGCTTTCAACATGGCTGCCGACGAAGTGCTTGCCGCGATTGCGGCACACAACCGGCATGTTATTCTGCGCCTGTTCGAATGGAATCCCTGGACCTTGTCGTTGGGCAAACATCAGGGGATCAACGCCGTGAACCTGGAGCGCTGCCGGCAGGCGAAGATCATGGTTGTTCGGCGATTGACGGGCGGACGTGCCGTCTTGCATGCCCGGGAACTGACCTACTCTATCTGCGTTCCTGTGTCAGCCGACGGGGTTGGAATCCATCATGAGGTCGCTCTGAAAGTTGGGCAAGCCTTGTGCCACGGGATTCGTGCACTGGGTGCGGAGGTGGATTGGATGCCGAAAGGTCGTGGTACGTCCTATAAGCCTGGCGTGCCGCAGGGTGTCCCCACCCTGCGGAAATCTGCACTGTGCTTCGCCAGCGTCGCTCGCGGGGAAATCCTGTGGCGCGGCAAGAAGGTGGTTGGGAGCGCTCAACGAGTGCTGAACGGAGTAATCCTGCAGCACGGTTCGATCTTGCTGGGGTCTGGTCACGAGCGGATCGTCGACCTCTTGGACGACCGCTCCGAGAAGTCATCCGAGGTTCTGAGATCCCATACCGCCACATTGAAAGAGATATTGGGTGAGATTCCTGAAGTTCCTTTGGTTGCTCAGAGAATCCTGGAGGGATTTCGACAGCATTTCGACGGCTTGGACCGAGAGGAGACCTTGTCTAATGATGAGCATACGAAGATTTGGAAAAGGGCTGATTCGTACTTCCTTGGGGGCTGGCGAATGGCGCCCTCGACGGAATTGGATCCGAGCATTCAACGTAGCGGTTACGGTATTGCTGAGTGTGCTGCTTAGCCAAACCTCGGCTTGGGCTACTTACGGAATCGGTGTACACGGGGGCATGGATATCTTTACCGTTAACGCCCAGGAAACCATCGCATTTAGTCTCATCGACACCTCTTTGGTAAGTTTGTCCCGAGACGAGATCTCCAATTCCTATCTGTTTGGTGTCCACTTCTATTTCGATGATATTCCGGCGCCATTGATCGATGAAGTCGATATATCGGTGGATTTTTCTTCCAAGAAATACAGCTATCATTTCGATTCCAATTACACCGGGGGCGGTACGCAGCTTCAGCCTGCGGAAGTCAAGTATTCCAGGATCGGCGGTGCGGTGACGATACGCCACTACGTCATGGCGCTTCCTCCCGACATAGAGACGCTCCGGCTCTACGCCGGCGTCGGACTGGGAATGCAGATGATCTCGCCGATCGTCAGCCGAAATTTGATCTACGACAATCTGTTTGACAGTGTCAATCCTCTTAACCTGGAAGATCAGGGTGTCCTTAAGAAATCGTCGAAAGCTGCGTTTGTCGGACTAATTGGAATCCGGATACAACCTCCGGAAATCCCGGTGTCGGTCAGGGTGGAGGGTCGGTACTACGGCATGGGCGAATGGAACTATGAACAGCCGCGTAGCCTGATCCAGGTGATGATCGGTTTGTCGTATTCGATGTGATGGCATGGACCCCAAGCAAGGTCAAAGGAAAGGGAATGACTCACTCAGGCGCATAGCGCTCCTGGGATCGACCGGATCGATCGGTCGAAATGCTCTGGACGTCGTTGCGAAATATCCAGCACGTTTTCGGGTCGCGCTGCTGGCTTGTCGTCAAAACGCAGATCTGATCTTGAAGCAGGCGGAGCAGTTTCAGCCGCAATGGGTAGCCATTGATCGGAACGTTCTTTCGAAAGACCAGTTAAACGAATTACGCGGCTGGGGAATTCGGGTAGCGGAAGGACCCGACGAATTGCGCGGCGTGCTGAAGGAAGCGGACTTCAATCTTGAACTGAACGCCGTCGTCGGCTCAGCGGCTCTGCTTCCGACCCTGGACGTGCTGGAACGCGGGATTGATGTGGCGTTGGCGAACAAGGAAACCCTGGTCATGGCAGGACCCCTGGTAATGGCATCCGCTAAGGAGCATGGGGCTACAATCTTTCCCATCGATTCCGAGCACAGCGCCATTCACCAGTGTCTTCGCGGCGAAGATCCTGGCACCGTCGCTCGAATCATCCTGACGGCGTCCGGCGGACCATTTCGCAATGCCCGGAGTCGAGACCTGTCGTCAGTGACTGTCCGCGATGTGCTGAATCATCCGACTTGGGAGATGGGTCCCAAAATCACGGTCGACAGCGCCACACTGATGAATAAAGGGCTGGAAATCATCGAAGCCCATTATCTTTTTGACGTGCCGCCGGAAGCCATCATCGTCTGGATACACCCCCAATCCATCGTCCATTCCATGGTGGAATTCGTGGATGGATCTGTCAAAGCCCAGTTGAGTACGCCTGACATGAGGCTGCCGATCCTGTATGCCTTGACCGGCGGTGACCGAAACCAAGCGGACTTGTCGGGATGTGAAGGGCTGACGCGACCTGCGCTTCTGGAATTCGAGGAGCCCGATGTCAAGCGATTCCCATGTTTGAATCTGGCATATCGAGCGCTCGAGACGGGTGGAACCGCGCCGGCAGTCTTGTCATCCGCCGATGAGGAAGCAGTGTCGAGGTTCCTTCAAGGCAAGATCGCCTTCACAGGCATCTACGAACTGGTGAGCGCAGCCCTGGATGCTCATGATGTGGTTTTCAGTCCGGGGATCGATGACATCTTGAACGCGGATCAGTGGGCACGGAGCCGTGTCCGCGAGCTTGTGAGTGTGTCCGGGTAGTAGCATAGCCCCTTGTGGGCGTTATTGGACGGGCATGAAGCCCTAAGCTACGGAAATTGGTCGTAGTATAGCCCCTTGTGGGCGTCTTGAGCTGGCGTAGGGGCTTAACATGTTAGGCCCCTACCAGTGACGGTCGAGTCATGGACATAGAAGAGGTGCTGGCAGACGCTCTCGTCTGCCAGCAGCTACCGTCACACGAGGGCGTGTGACCGGGGATAGGCAATCTGCATGGTCGAGTCATGGATATCCTTTGGTTCCTGATCGTTGTGGGAGTGATTATCTTCGTGCACGAGCTTGGGCACTTCCTGGCTGCCAAGTCCGTAGGCATGAAGGTTGAGCGGTTCTCCATCGGTTTTCCGCCGAGGATCAAGAGCTTCCGTTATAAGGGGACCGAATATGCCATTTCCGCAATCCCGCTTGGCGGCTACGTCAAGATTGCCGGCATGATCGACGAATCGCTCGATGGTAGCAGTCTCACGGGCGCACCGTGGGAATTCCAGTCCAAGAAGCTCTGGCAGAAAATCTTTGTCCTGTGCGCCGGCGTATTGATGAATTTCCTCCTGGCGATCGGGATCTTCACTGTTATCACGATGCGGAGTGGTGTGGCGCAAGAAGGTCCGGTGATTGTCGGAGGCATTCAGCCAGGCTATCCCGCCGAGACCGTCGACCTGCGGAAAGGCGACGTCATCGTTGCCATCGATGGGAATAGTATCCTGACTTGGCAGGATTTCGTCGATCGCATCAAAGAAAAGCCGGGCATTCCCATTGCCTTGACCTGGAGTCGCGGGGCTGATACTTTGAGTGCCACAGTCACTCCAGCCAAGAACGAAGTCACCGTCGGGTCGCAGACAATTGTCCAGGGCTACCTGGGAGTGGAATTCCAGCCCACGTTCCGTCGAGTCGGACTGTTCGAGGCAGTAGGGTGGGGGGCGGCAGTTTCCTGGGAAGTGATCCGGGAAAGCCTGCGTTTGATAACTCGAATGATTGGGGGAAAAGCGTCCATAACCGAACTGACCGGTCCCATTGGGATTGCCAAGTTGTCCGGCGAGACTGCCAGAATCGGTCTCATCAGTTTCCTTGGCTTCATCGGACTCATCAGTGTCAGTATCGGCTTGCTGAATATCCTGCCGCTGCCGGTACTGGATGGTGGGCACGTAGTGATCGTCTTGCTGGAATCCATCGTACGGCGAACTATTTCCACCCGTGTCAAACTGATTATCCAACAAATCGGGCTGGTGCTCCTGATTGCATTAGTGTTAGTAGTATCGTACCATGATGTCATTCGCGTCTTTTTCGAATAGAGTAGTCCTGGTCTCCTTGGCTCTGGCGGTGCTCTTGCTCTGTGGTGTTGCCCGGGGAAAGAAGCAGGAGGAGCCCCCAAAAATCTATGACACCCGTGCGGTCGAGCTTTTCGTGGAAGCCACCATCGCCGAGGAGGTCGAGGATTATTATCGGGCGGTGGTATTGTATCAGGAAGCCCTTCACCGCGATTCGACCTCTGTGACCATTCATATGGCATTGGCCCAATTGCACCAGCGTCTCGACCAAGACGAGTCGGCTCTGATGCATCTTGATGCCGCTTCCAATCTTACCTCCAACGACACTCACATTCTGGAATGGATCGTCGACCTCCTGGGAAATCAAGAGAAATGGCTGGAGCAACGACCCTATGTGGATCATCTGCTCAAGCTGGATTCTAAGAACGTTACATACAACCTGCAACTGGCGAACATCTTGTACCAGACCGGGGACAGGAAGTCCGCCCGACGCGTCTTCCGAAAAGTCATCGATCTGGCGAGCGACAAGACAGAAACGCTGGAACGTCTTGGGGTGATGTTGATCCTGAATGAGGAGAACAAACTGGCGGAATCGTGTTTTCTGAAGCTGTGCGAGCTCGATCCTGTCAACGACAAAGCGCAATTCACTCTGGGCAGAATCTATCTGACTCTGGAAAAAGGACGGGATGCCAAACAGCGGATGGAGATGGCGATCGCGATCAATGATACCGTGGCGCAGTATTGGACCAGTCTTGCAGTCCTCGATCTGGACGCCGAACGAAATGCCGAGGCAGAGCACACCCTGCGCCGAGCCCTCGATGTCTTGCCCGATCATCCGGTGCTGTTGGATCTGCTTGGATCGGCGCTGGAGCGTCAGAAACGCTATCAGGAGGCACTGGACATACTGTACCGTTCCGTGTCGATCGACTCCACGTCGGTGGCGCCCTACATCACCATCGGTTTCGTGTACGACGAGACCAACCAGTTCGAGAGAGCGGAATCGACCTATGTCAGGGCGCTGCGGATCGAGCCGGATAACGCCACCTTGCTCAACAACTACGCTTACTTGCTGGCAGCACGCGGACTCCGGCTTGACGAAGCCCTGCGTATGTCAGAGCGTTCCATCGAACAGACGCCGGACAATCCATCCTATTTGGATACCATGGGCTGGATATACTTCAAAATGGAGAAGCCCGATCACGCACTGGAATTTCTTCTGAAAGCAGCGGGACTCTCCGATACCGAGAATTCTGAGCTCCTCGACCACATCGGCGATGTCTATTGGACGCTGCAAGAATATCGCAAGGCAAGGGATTATTGGAGACGCGCCCTGAAAGTCAGCCCCGACGACGAATCCATCAAATCGAAATTACAGCAACCACAGTCCGCCCAAAAATAGTCCCGGTTATAATATACTGTAATCTATAGGTTTGACAATTCCAGCCAGGATCCCAGTGAGCAAGACGGGCAGGATTTGGGGCAGCCGACGACCAATTATCCTTCTGGCAGTTGGTGCCGCGTTGGCGGTGTTGATCGGTTGCGCTCGATTGCCGATCCGCGAGAATCTGCCTGCCACGCCAGCCTACGTGCTGTCGGCATTGGAAATGCAGCGCGGCTCGTTTCGACGATTCGTCGGGTCCGGGGAGCTCAGTTTCCACGGCGAGAGAGGCGCAATGGCGTTCCGGAGTCGCTGGGAAATCCGTATGCCCGATACCGTGCAAATCCGAGTCTTCGGACCCCTTGGAATCAGGATGGGGGATGTGATGGTGGAAGGAAGACAGGTCCATATTTTCAACTACTGGCTGGACCAGCAGGAATCGATGCCGTTGGATTCGCTGGTGTTCCGATTCCCGGGGATGGTGGCGCTGAAATCCGCCAGGGACTTGTATCCGTTTCCGGTCGTGTCCCGGGATGACCTGGCATTCCTTGTTCCGGGCGAATCCCGCCCCGACAGCGGCATATTCGTGTTCCAGGATTCTTCCGGTCAACGCATCCTGTATCTCGATGACAAGTACTTGATCATCGACTCCGAATCGGTTTGCTTCTCGACCCCAAGTTCGATTCTCGAGAAACGGTATCACGCCTATCGCAAGATCGGTCGAAACTGGCTGCCATCGCGAATTCGCTATTCCAGAGGGAATCGTCCCACGGGCATCCTGCCCGTGGATAGCCTTGCCGCCGATGCGCCTGGGACCGGGGGGCAATCAAATGAGTGGATGGAAATCTCCTTCGAATCTATCAGAGTCCAGTAGCCAAATGCGGGGTACAGCGCCTTGAACTCGTCACTCAATCCACCATCAAGCCCGCCGGCAGTCTCCATCGTTATTCCCTTGTTCAACGAGGAAGAATCACTCTCCGAGCTGTATGATTCTATCAAACAAGCGGTTCGGGAAGATGACCTAAGCCACGAGATCATCTTTGTGGACGACGGCTCAACCGATGGCTCGTTTGCCACGATTGACGGATTGCGACAGAAAGACCCAGCCGTCAAAGTATTCTCCTTTCGCAAGAATTACGGAAAATCGGCTGCCTTGCAAGTCGGATTTTCTCACTGCCAGGGCGAAGTGGTCATCACGATGGACGCCGACCTGCAGGACGATCCCGGCGAGATTCCCAATTTGGTAGCGAAGCTGGACGAGGGGTACGACCTGGTCAGCGGCTGGAAAAAAGTCCGCCACGACCCGATTACCAAGACATTCCCGTCCCGGATGTGGAATCGAATGGTGTCGTTAATCTCCGGCATCAAGCTGCACGATTTTAATTGCGGTCTGAAGGCGTACCGCAAGGAAGTCGTCAAAGACCTGCGGGTGTACGGCGAAATGCACCGCTTCCTGCCGGTGCTGGCGAAATGGTCAGGATTCCGGGTCACCGAAATTCCGGTCAAACATCACCCGCGCAAATACGGCAAAACGAAATTCGGCGCGTCCCGCTTCTTGAGCGGTATCCTCGATCTGACCACGGTGGTTTTCCTGTCCCGGTACACTCGCAAGCCCCTGCACCTGTTCGGCACCATCGGTTTGATTTCGATGCTGTTAGGATTTGCGATTTGCGTGTATCTGGCAATCGGCTGGTTCCAGGGGATTTGGATCGGCAACCGCCCCATTCTGCTTCTTGGGGTGTTGATGATTGTGGTAGGTGTGCAATTCTTTTCCATCGGGCTTCTGGGCGAGATGTTGACGCATTCTTTGGAAAAAGACCAGAGCCCGTCGCTTCGCCAGTAGAGGCTTAGCAGTAGGGGCTTAACATGTTAAGCCCCTACCAAGGTGTCCCCACCTTGCAGAATAGTTGAGGGTGCCGCACAGGGTGTCCTCACCCGGCGATCCGCCTGCTGGCAGTTAGATCTGATTCCGCAGAAACAGAAAAAATCTGGGGCATATGACAACGCAAGAACAAGAAATGGAGGGTAAGGCCATGAACAAGACAGTTGTTGTGCTATGGCTCTGTTCCGCAGCGTATCTGCTGCTTGGATCTGTTCAAGCCGCTGCCCAGGACAGTCTGAATGTCACCGTGGTCGGAAGGCTTTACAATTATTGGGACCAGGCTCATGATGTGGCGATATCCGGCAACTATGCGTATGTAGCGGATGGTCAAGCTGGTCTTCACGTGGTGGATGTGTCCAATCCTGATAATCCCGTTGAGGTGGGATGCTGTGATACTCCAGGGTTGGCTCATGGTGTAACAGTCTCCGAGAATTACGCCTATATCGCTGATATGGAAGCTGGTCTTCGCGTAGTGAATGTAGCCGATCCTGCTTCGCCGGTTGAGGTGGGTCATCATAAGACCTCTGGTTCTGTCTATGCCGTGGCAGTATCCGGAAACTATGTCTATCTGGCAGATTCTGATATGGGTATGAGGGTGCTAAGTGTATCTGATCCCGCCCATCCAGCAGAGGTTGGGCATATTGATAGTCTAGATAGAGGCAGGGATGTCGCCGTGTCCGGCGACTTCGCTTATCTCGCGAATGGAACAAAGGGTCTTTGGGTGGCAAGTATAGCCAATCCCGCCCACCCAGTGGTGGTGGGTCACTGCCCTTTGCGTGCAGCGAATCGTCTGGCTGTATCCTCCGGATACGCCTATGTGGCAGGTGGAAATACGGGCTTTCGAGTGGTGAATGTGGCTGATCCTGCTCATCCTGTAGAAGTTGGATATTATGAGGTCACAGAATTAGTCAGAGACGTAGCGGTATTTGGCGATTATGCTTATTTGGCGGACAACAGTGAGGGCATTCGGGTGATGGACATTGCCATTCCCGCAATTCCTGTAGAGGTGGGTCGTTATGATACCCCGGGGTGCGCCTTGGGTGTGGCAGTATCTGGCAGCTATGCCTATGTGGCGGATTCAAACCCAGGTCTCAGGGTTATAGACGTGAATAATCCCAATAATCCTACGGAAGTAGCTCACTGTGTTAACGCAGGCTATGCAAATAACGTGACGCTAGCCGGCAATTATGCTTATATTTCAGGTGATGATGCGGGTCTTCGTATAGTGGACGTGACTAATCCCGCATATCCAATAGAGGTAGGTCATTTTAATACCCCGGGTGATGCTAACGGCGTGGCAATATCCGGTGGCTATGCTTATGTACCTGCTTGGGATGCTGGTCTCCGGGTGGTGGACGTCAGTAATCCTGCTAACCCAGTTGAAGTTGGTTGCTATGATACCCCTGGTCATGCCTGTGGGGTAGCAGTTTCTGGCAGCTATGTCTATGTGGCTGACCGACTCGAGGGTCTCCGAATAGTAAGCGTGTCAGACCCTGCTCATCCGGTAGAGGTCGGTTATTATGACACCCCGGGTTACGCATGGGACGTGGTGGTTTTTGGCACCTACGCCTATGTTGCTGATGGGAGTTCGGGGCTCAGGATTGTGGATGTATCTGACCCTGGTCATCCAGTAGATGTTGGGTATAACGATAGAATCTATGCCCGACAGATGGCAATATCCGGACACCGAGCCTTTGTGGCGGCTGACCAAGCCGGACTTATGGTGATGGATATAACGGATCCCGCCGACCCCAAACAGGTGAGTTACTATGATCCCCATCGGGGACTTACCTGGGGCGTTGCGGTATCCGACAGTCTTGTCTTCCTGGCTGATTGGTTCCTGGGTATCTCAGTGATCGACGTGTTTTGTCCCACGGGACCCAGGTTAGTCGGATGTTTTAAAACACCGGGACTCGCCCATGACGTAGTAGTGTCAGGGAACTTAGTCTATGTTGCAGATAAATATCATTTTGAAATTTTTACTTGTTCTCAGGTGCGGTAGTTTTCAAGTCTCGAATGCTGTCGGGTGTCCCCACCTGACGGCGAACTTCTTTCTTATTGTCTAAGCCCCAGCGGGGCGCAATAGAGTAGCCCAGGGCAACGCCCTAGGTGATGAGATGCCCGTTATTCTCTTTATTCTTTTCCCCCTGTATCCGGGGGGAAATTGAAAAGGGGGGCACTTTCAGACTCTTGTCCGCCTTTGGCGGATTTCAACTTTTTAACTTTCAAACTCGTCCGCAATCCTCGAATGCGAACATCCTCCAGTGCAACGCACGTAACAGAATCCCATGACTGAATCCCTCCTCGTCCACCAGGATTGCCGGCAATTTCGGGGTGATCGTCCCTGCCAACCCCATAAGAAAGAAGGGGTGATCTGCGAAGGCTGTCCCCATTATGATCCCGTTGCATCCAGAATCTTGGTTATCAAGCTTGGCGCCATCGGCGATGTCATCCGCACTACGCCTTTGCTGGCTCCTCTCCGGCAGAAATATCCCAATTCCGAAATCACCTGGATCACCTGGACGCCGGAGGTGGTGCCCACGCGTAGTTTCCACCCCGATGCGCCGGATATCATTCTGCCCTGGAAATGGGAAAGCGTCATTACCATCCTCCATTCGAAATTCAACGTGGTGATCAATCTGGACAAAGATCCCGACGCATGTTCCGTGGCGGAGTCTCTGGATGCTTCCGAGAAATTCGGATTCGGCTGGGAGTGTAACCGTCCCAGACCCTTGAACGACTTAGCCCGGCACAAATTCCTGACCGGCGTTTTCGACAATGTGAGCCGCGCCAATCGGAAGAGCTATCCCGGGGAAATCATCGAAATGTGCGGATTGGAATATCAGAAACAGCCATATGTATTAGATCCACACCTGGAGGAATCTGTGCCGGAGGGGCTTCCGTCGATCCGCCCCTTGGTTGGGTTAAACACCGGCTGTTCGCCTCGTTGGTCGTCACGGATGTGGCCCGAGCAGCACTGGGTACGTCTGGCAACGCTTCTCAAGGAATCCGGTTTCGGTGTGGTGCTGCTTGGCGGGAAAGACGAAGATCAGAAAAACCGACGCATCGCAGTGGCTTCCCAGTCCATCTACCCGGGCACGTTTCCGCTTCCTCGCTTCATTCGACTGGTCGGCGAAATTGACCTCATGGTCACCAGCGTCACCATGGCGTTGCACATCGCCATCGGGTTGGGCAAGAAGGTCGTTCTATTCAACAACATCTTCAATCGGCACGAATTCGAGCTGTATGGTCGGGGTGTGGTCGTGGAACCCGAGATCGAATGCGATTGCTACTATCAGCCGGTCTGTAAGAACAACTGCATCGCCACCATAGTGCCGGCTCGGGTGATGGAGCAATGCCGGCGGCTCCTGACCCAATAACAACCGAAGAGAATGACTATCGGGATTGTCAAGAGTCTGGTATTGCGATGTACGCCGTCCTTCTTGTCCGGATTGGATTATATCGCCATGGTGGCTAAACTGTCGGCATGGTGTCGGAAGAATCCTTGCCAGACGTTTGATGACCGATTCGCACTGTGCGAATCTCTGGTCAAACCGGACGACCAAATCGACTATCTGGAATTTGGGGTCGGGAACGCCGAATCTCTGAAGTGGTGGTTGAATTACAATCGGCACGACGATTCGAGATTCCGCGGGTACGACATCTTCACCGGATTGCCCGAAAGATGGATGCGGCTGCCCAAGAGCGCCTTTGCACAGTCGCCGCCCGACATCGCAGACCAAAGATGCCAAATTATCGTGGGCATGTTCCAAGAGACCGTTCTGCAACCGCCGCAGTTCCACGGTGGCAAAGTCGTAATCCACCTGGACGCAGATCTGTATTCGTCAACATTGTATGTCCTGACGACCGTCAAGCCCCCTGCCGGATCGATATTGATTTTCGACGAATTTTCCGCGCCCACGCACGAGTTCAAGGCATTCGCCGAATACGTCGAATCGCATTACATCAACTGCCGGCTGCTTGGGCGCACTGCGAATTATACCCAGGTCGCGATGGAAATCCTCGCGTAGGGGCGGATAAGTCCGCCACAAGCGGACTTATCCTGCCCTTTCCACTGTCAATGACACCCAGAACTCCGTCACCCAAACGCATCGCCCTTGTCGGACCTGCCTACCCGTTTCGTGGAGGCATCGCCCAGTACCTGGCGATCTTGTATCAGAAATTGACGCAGCGTGGTCATGACGTCTTGTTCGTGTCGTTCCGCAAGCAATTCCCCAAGCTGCTGTTCCCTGGCACCACGCAATTGGAGTCGTCCGAGGTGCGAATTCCGGTCGAAAGCAGACGCCTATTTACACCATGGAACATCTGGTCATGGTGGCGATCCGCCCGCGCGATTCGGCAGTTTCGACCCGATCTGGTGATCTTCAAATGGTGGATGCCCTTCTTTGGACCTGGATTCGGGATGTTGTCCCGTTGGATCAAGCCTGGCAAACCCACGAAAATCACGTACATCGTGGATAATGCTATCCCTCATGAGCATCGGATCGGCGACAAATCGCTGACCCAATGGGCGTTTGCGCCGGTGGACTGCTTCATCGCCCAGTCTCGGACGGTGTGGGATGATATGCTAATGCTCCGACCCGATCTCGATAGCGCCAGAATGCGCCTGGTTCCGCACCCAATCTATGACTGCTACGACGCCGGTCGCTGGACGAAGGAGTCGGCTCGAAACGAGCTGCGCATTTCCGAATCTAAGGTATTGTTATTCTTTGGTTACATTCGTCGGTACAAAGGGCTTCGTCATCTGCTCCGGGCGTTGCCCGAAATCGGGGATCATCTCCGTGAGGACTATCGCTTGCTGGTGGTGGGCGAGTTCTACGAAGGACGGGACGACATTTTTCAACTGATTAAGGAATTGGGACTTAACGACCGAATCCTGCTGGTGGATCGTTACGTGCCCAATGAGGAAGTCGAGTTGTACTTCCGCGCGGCAGACGTTGCGATCCTGCCCTACGAAAGCGCTACTCAGAGCGGGATTGTCCAGGTGGCGTATAATTTTAATTTGCCTGTAATTACGACAAGAGTCGGGGGATTGCCGGAAGTAGTGGTGGATGGCGAAACCGGAATCCTGGTGCCTCCTGCCAATTCGGCAGCCTTGGCAGATGCAGTAGTCCGTTTCTTCCAGAATGACTTATCGAATCTATTCAGAAGCAATATCTTAACTCAGAAAGAGCGATATTCCTGGGATCCGATGATTCAGGCGATTGAGCAGGCAGCCGGACCCGGATGGAGTTCCGATACCGCCGAATCGGGAGCGAAAATATGACAAAAAAAGCGAAAAAAGGGAAAAGAATTCCGCCAGAAAATGCTAAGAAAATCGCTAATTTTCCGCTATCTCCCTGGCAAAAAGAGGCATTGGCAATCTTCCTCCTTTTCGTCGCAGTCTTCCTCTTGTTCAATCAGCTCATCCTCCAGGACAAAGTCTTCTCTCGCGGCGATGACACGGCATCTGCCATGGCGATGGAGAAGTTCACCGAGGCTCATGAGAAGGAACTGGGTCGGGTACCCTTCTGGTGTCCGGATATATTTGCAGGATTTCCGTCGTATTCCGCCGGCGGCTATATGAGTTATAAGACTGCGCCCAATTTCAAATATGTCCGCTGGATCAACCCGATGTATTACGCCACGCAGGCATTGGTGTTGCTGTATGGGAACAAATGGACGGGCTATGTCAGCATCTTGATCGCCTACATGTTTCTTGCCGGGCTATTTACTTATTTGTTATTAAGGGAGTTGAGGTTTTCCCGTTGGATCGCCGGGATCTTCGGGCTCATCATGGCTTGGAATCCGTATTACATCTCACTGGTCACAGCGTCCCACGGCGGCAAACTATTAACATTGATCTTCATTCCGTTGCTATTACTACTAACGCATCGGGTGATGGAGAGGCGGAAACTGGTCGATATCGCATTGCTGGCGATGGCGATAGGATGGGAGATTGGCTGGGGTGCGCACGCTCAAGTCATCTATTATGCTGCCATTACCATTTTCGCATATTTCGTAGTTCGTGTGGCGTTGGAATGGAAAGACGGCATCCGGAAAGTGGCTGCCAACATGGGTTCTTTGCTAATAGCCGGAGTCGTTGGTCTTGCCATCGGGTCGCTATGGACGATTCCGCTTTATTCCTATATTCCGTATTCGATCCGCGGCATGGGACCGGCGTTTGCCGAATCGAGCGTGACAGGATTGACGCTGGATTGGGCGACCGGCTGGTCCTTTCACCCGTTTGAGATTCTGACGTTCGCGATTCCGTCCTTTTTCGGATTGAGTTCGCCCTATTATTGGGGCTGGATGCCGTTCACCTCCAGCTCGTTCTATATCGGAATCGTTCCCATTATATTTGCTGTAATTGCATTGATTTACAGTCGGAATCGCATGGTCTGGTTCTGCGTCGTATTGAGCGCGGTCGCATTCTTCATGTCATTGGGGAAGTATTTCCTTCCTTTGTATCGGCTGCTATTCGATCTGTTGCCGGGATTTAACAAGTTCCGGACACCGTCCTTGATTGTTCTGTTGATCCAGATTGCTGTCATTATCATGGCGGCGTACGGAATTCAAGCCGTGATCAGCGGAAAGATAGCAGTCGGAAAGTCCGCAGTCCCGTTGCACCGGCGGTTCTTGATTATGGCGGCGGTTTGTGGCGGTTTGTTGATAATTCTTCTCTTATTGAAATCGGCGCTGTACGGCGGATTGTCATCCTTTATGTTCGTCAAGGCAGGCGAGGCTGCCCAATACAAGCCGCAGATGCTGGCACAGCTGCAACGCTTGAGATTCGACATGTTCCACCGAGACCTGTTGGTCGCATTGCTGCTGACAGGCTTGGTATTTCTATTCATCAGCTTCCGATTGAAAGGATCGCTTACGGTTACGGGATTTCTGGCGCTCCTGGCGGTTCTCACCGTTGTGGATGTTTGGATGGTGTCGCACAAGTTCTTCCAGCCCCATCCGCGCTCGTCGTTTGAGGAGCCGTTGAAGGAGACGGCAGCGATGTCGTTTGTCAAGAAGGATCCGACCCTGTTTCGGGTGTTGCCGCTGGGGGAATTGTTCCAGGACAACACCTGGATGGCGAACGGGATCGAATCGGTCGGGGGGTACCAAGGCGCCAAGGTTCGGCGGTTCCAGGATTTGCTGGATTACGTGCTCTACAAAGGACCTGATCCTCAGTTTCCGCTTCATCACAAGTTGGTTAATCTTTTGAATGCCAAGTATCTGGTGTCGAAAGGCAGACTTCCGGGTAGTCTCTATCGGACAGTGTTCTCGGACAATGCCACCGGCGAGGTGGTCAGCGAGAATCCGCAGGCGCTGCCTCGGGCGTTCTTCGCGGACACGGTGTGGGTGAGGAGCAGCCGGCAGGATGCAATCAACGCCTTGAGTGATCCGAACTGGGACCCCGCCACTATTGCAATAGCAGAGCAGAGCATTCCCTGGGAACCCGGTCAGGGTGAGCGCTCGGTCGAAATCATGTCGTATCGTGTAGAGGAGGTCGTTCTTAGAGCCAGTGTGAGTCGTCCGTCCTTGTTGGTGCTTGCCGATACCAATTATCCGGGAAACTGGCATGCGGAAATCGACGACAGGAGTACGCCTATCTACATGACGGATTATTTGCTCCGGTCCGTGATCGTTCCTGTCGGGGAGCACACGATTCGATACTACTTCCGATCGCGGGCAATCCAAGCTGGGATCACGCTCTCCACGATCGGACAGATTCTGGCGGCGCTCCTTCTGGTTGCCGGGATTGTACTGGAACTGCGTCGACGTCAAGGGGCGAAAGCTTTGGGCTGATCCATGCCGGTGGAATGGGACACCTTACACCTGGAATATGACCCGCTTAAAGCGGGCATCGGAAGGTGGATTCGCAACAGCCCTGTGATCCGGCGTCTGTTCTATTATCTCCTCGGTCGCTTCTTTCTCAGGGAAAGGTACGTCAAACGGGAGTTGCGGCGGATTGCATCAAGTGGCACAGTCATCCGGGAAATCTGGGACGCTGGCTCCGGATATGGTCAATACAGTTGGTTTTGCGCCAGGCTGTTTCCTCAGGCGACTATTCTCGGCACAGACGTCAAGCAAGAACAAGTCACGAACTGCACTCGGTTTTGCACACAGATGCGGCTGGATCGCTGCCGATTCGAGGTCGGCGACCTGCAGAAGACTTCCTATGATACGCGATTCGATCTTATCCTGTCGGTGGACGTGATGGAGCATATCGCCGATGACGCTGCAGTGTTCCGCAATTTCCACCGTTCGCTTCGACCGGGCGGGCGATGCCTGATCCACACGCCGGCTCGACCTCCAAAGTCGCAAGAGGAAATCAGCCCGGAAGGGACAAGAAGCGTGGTGGCTGAGCATGTCCGGGAAGGCTATACGCCGGACGAGATTCACCAGAGGCTTGAGCAGACAGGTTTTGTGGTTACGAGGTTCGCATTCACTTACGGATTAGCGGGCTTCAAAGCTTGGAAGCTGCTTCAGGGCTACCCCATGAGATGGCTGCATGTCAGCCGTTGGGCCTGGCTGTTTCTGCCTTTCTACTATGCGGTCGTGTGTCCGATAGCGGAGTACTGGATGCAGCGTGACCTTGCGGCGGATAATCCCACAGGTGGCGGCATTTTGGTCCTGGCGGAAAAGCAACCATAGTATCGAAGGAAATCAATGGCAGTTGTGATAATTTGCGCGGGAAGAGGATGACAAAGCATCCGTACTACCGAGTCGGTCCCTTCAAAGGGATTCTGTTCTTGACGGCGGTTCTCCTGGTGTTGTCGGTGCTGGTGTACACGCGAATCATGGTCGATTCGTTGCGGGATCATAGCAGGTCAATTTTGTCCAATAACGTGGAACACTACCGCTTTCTTCTGTCCAGCGTGAGCGCGGAAATGGCTCTGGCGGAGATTAATCGGATCGATTATCCCGTGATCTTGACCGACCGGAATGGTGTTCCGAAGTTTTGGAAGAACGTGGGCGTTGAGCCGAGTGACACCTCGGTTGCCGCGAAGAGGAAGTTGGAGAGGCTGGTTCGCAAGATGGACGTGTCGGGGAATCATCCGATTCCGATTGAATTGGCTCCCAATCAGGTGGATTATTTCCACTATGGCGACACCATCGTCATCAAACAGCTAACCTGGCTTCCAATCGTGGAAATCGGCGCGGTGGCGATGTTCATACTTATCGCCTACCTGGGATTTCAAAATATCAAGCGCAATGAGGAAAGGTCGGTCTGGATCGGTCTGGCAAAGGAGACGGCACACCAATTGGGCACTCCACTGACAAGTTTGATGGGTTGGCTTGAAGTGCTTGGTGATCCGAACCTGGATCATCAGGCGTTGGAGAATGCTCATCCCGAGATGCGGCGTGATGTAGCGAGGCTGGAGCAGATTGCGACACGGTTTTCGCAGATCGGCTCGGAAATTGTGTTGAATGAAGAATCGGTGACGGATGTGATCAAAGAGACGGTGGATTATTTCCGACAGCGCCTTCCCAGTGATTCCAAGCATATCGAGATTATCGAGAATTACGAAGTACAGCCGAGGCTGCCGTTGAATCGCGTCCTCTTTTCCTGGGTAATGGAGAATCTGCTGAAGAATTCGGTGGATGCCATAGGCGACCAGCGCGGCATGATCACCATCACTTGCCAGGCAAAAGGCGACAGAGTAATTCTGGAAGTCAAGGACACCGGAAAGGGCATTGACCCCAAGGATCGCAAGTACGTTTTCCGCCCGGGATTCAGTACCAAAAAACGTGGGTGGGGGCTGGGATTGTCGCTGGCGAAACGCATCATCGAGGAGTATCACCGTGGCAAGCTGACGCTGCGCTTTTCGCGTCCGGGAGCCGGAACTACCATGCGCATTCAGTTGTCCAAAGCAATGTGATGTCTGATTGAATGGCTCTGAGATCATATCTCCGAATCGGGTCGATAGTTGCGGCTGGCGTCGTGGTGGTGCTCTTGGCAGTGGTAACCGAATTCTTCTTGCCGATGCCGGTTGGTACGGATCGCGCACCTCAGACCATACTGATTCCACCGGGGTCATCGTTTTCCCAGGTTTGCCATCAGCTTCAAGAACGGGGACTGGTGCGGGATCGGTGGGCGCTGATCCTGCTGGCAAGGATCACGGGATTGGAGCGGCATTTCCCCGCAGGCGAAATCACGTTGCAGCCTGGAATGTCGGTATGGCAACTGGTCTGGACGCTCAGGAAGTCCGAGGCGTCCACCGTGGATGTAACTCTGCCTGAGGGACTTTCGGCACGCGAGATTGCTGCGATTCTGCAGGCGAAGGGCGTGGTTGATTCGGCAGCATTCGTGCGCGCGCAGTCAAATCCGGAGCTGCACAGGAGATTGCAGATCAACGCCCCCGATCTGGAAGGATACTTGTTCCCGGATACCTACAATCTCTATCGCAGGATGGATGCCGATGCAGTGGTGCAGAAGATGGTGGATCGATTTTCGGAAATATGGAATGATTCCATGACCACGCGTGCCAACCAATTGGGATGGTCGATTCGACAGGTGCTGACTCTGGCGTCCATTATCCAGGGAGAGGTGATTGTGCCGTCCGAAGCTCCTATGGTGTCGTCAGTGTATCACAATCGATTGAAAGCCGGTATGTTGCTGCAAGCCGACCCGACAATCCAGTACATCATCACGAATGGTCCGCGCCGGCTGCTCCGAGATGACCTCGAGATCGATTCGCCTTATAACACCTACCGGCATCGGGGATTGCCGCCGGGACCGATCAGTAACCCTGGGCGGGCTGCTATCCTGGCGGGGCTGTATCCGGCAGATACCAATTACCTGTACTTCGTTGCGAAAGGCGACGGGTCACACGCATTCAATGCCACCGAGGAAGGGCACTGGCGTGACAAGTGGAGATTCCAGAAGGTGCGGCGGGAAGTGGCACGGAATAACGCGAATTGACGACACGATGAGATCGAGAGGCTGACGACGTGGTTGACTTATCGGAATTGAATGATGCGCAGCGGGAGGCTGTGGAGACCCTTCAAGGTCCGGTGTTGATTTTGGCTGGCGCCGGGTCGGGAAAGACCAGGGTACTAATTACCAGGATTGCCGTTCTGATTGACCGGGGAATCGTCCGCCCTTATCAACTGCTGGCGCTGACCTTCACTAATAAGGCTGCCAAGGAACTCCGGGAACGGCTGCACGCCATGATTGGTCCTGTGGCGGAACAAGTGCGTGCGGGGACGTTCCATTCCACATTTGCAAGATTGCTTCGAAGGGATATTGAGGCATTGGGCTATCGGTCGAATTTCGCGATCTACGACACGGATGATTCGGAACGGGTGATCAAGGGAATCCTCGATGATCGGAAAACGCCGGAGGAACGGTTTTCGGCGGGGCGGATTCAAAGTCTGATCAGCCGGGCGAAGAATTCCGCGGAACCGCCGGAGGTATGTCTTCGAGGCATGCTGGGACCAGTGGCAAAGGTGGCGGCGGATATCTACCCGGAGTACCAGAAGCGGTTGAAGGCTAGTAATGCATTGGATTTCGACGATTTGCTGCTGGTTCCGAAGCAGCTGTTCGATCAGTTCCCGAAGCTCCTGGAGACGTATCGCGACCAGTTTCCGCATGTGCTGGTGGATGAGTATCAAGATACCAACCGGGCGCAGTACGAGTTGATCAGGGCGTTGGCAGCCAGGGATCAGAATATCTGCGTGGTGGGAGACGACGACCAGTCGATCTATGGCTGGCGGGGGGCGGATTTACGGAATATCCTGGAATTCGAGAAGGATTTTCCGAATGCGAAAGTCGTTCGCCTGGAGCAGAATTATCGATCCACACCGCAGATATTGGACCTGGCATGGAATGTGATTCGCCGAAACGTGGAGCGGAAAGAGAAGAAGCTGTGGACAAAGAAGGAAGGCGGCGATAACGCCACCATCATCAGCGCCATGGACGAGAACGAAGAGGCATGGCGGATCGTGGAGGAAATCGATCGGCTGGCGATTCACGAACGCCGTCCCTACGGGCATTTTGCGGTCTTGTACCGAATCAATGCTCAGTCGCGGGCGTTGGAGGATACGTTGCGGCGACGGGGGATCCCGTACGAATTAGTCGGAGGGGTGCGGTTCTACGAACGGCGGGAAATCAAAGATGTGCTGGCGTATCTGAGGATCCTGGACAATCCGGACGATGCAGTGAGCCTGCTCAGGATCATCAATGTCCCGAAACGCGGGATTGGCGATAGCACTGTCAGACAACTGTCTGACTTTGCCGCAGCCTCAAACCTCTCGTTGCGTGAGGCATTGAGGAAAGTCGGTGGAATCGAAGCCTTGAAGACAGCCGCCCGAAGCAGATTAACTGCGTTCAATGATCTGCTGACGGGCTTGGAAGCTGATGCTGCATCTGCGTCGCCATCGATGATCGCCAGGCAGATCATCGATAAGATCGGAATCAAGGCAGCTTTGGAAGACGAAGGCACGGAAGAAGCTCACGCCCGGATCGACAATCTTTTGGAATTCCGATTCGCGTTGGAGGAAATGGAGGAACGCAATCCGGAATTGACGTTGACGGATTTCCTGCAGGAAGTGACTTTGATGTCTGAGGTGGACGAATGGGAAGAGGGAAAGGGGCATGTGACGCTGATGACGCTGCACAGCGCCAAAGGTCTGGAGTTCCCGGTGGTCTTCGTATCGGGGGTAGAGGACGGACTACTGCCTTTAGCGGGTCGGGAGGAAGCCCGGTCTGACGTGGAGGAGGAACGGCGGCTGCTCTATGTAGGGATGACCCGTGCACAGGACAAGCTGTATCTCAGCTTCGCCAACCGGCGACGGTTGTTCGGAGAGGGGGGTGTGCAAGCGCCTTCCCCATTCTTATTGGATATCCCGGGCGAATTGATTGACGGAGATGCTTTGCCGCAGCATGGCGACGTCTTGATATCCATGGGCGCATATGCAGGAAGCCATAGTGTTTCCCGAGGCTCAGGGCGGAAGAGAACTGCCTCGGGTTCGGATCATCGTTACCGAATTGGGGACCGGATTCGGCATCGAGATTTTGGGGACGGGACGATTATCGCGAAGAGCGGCGGCGCTGACGATTTGAAGATCCGAGTGCTGTTCCGGAACGCCGGGACTAAGACCTTATTGGTGCGTCTGGCGCCGATTAAGAAGTTGGAAAGTTAGAAAGTCAGAAAGTTGGAAAGTTGTCCCCCTTCTGGCGAGGGGGGAAAGTAGAGGGCAGTACGGGATTTCTGCCCGCGCCCGGTCATGGGCGGGACGTCCCTGATACGGAAATAGGAAGCACGATACCAAAAAGTCAGAGTCGGACATGATATCTCGAAGACGAATTGCCTCTCTGGCGCTTGTTGCTCTGCTTGTCGGTGCTGCAATTCCCGGATATGCCGCCCCAAAAACAGAGGCTGCCAAAGACTCGCAAGAGCGCAGTCGGGATTTCTTCCTGGCGTATCGGATGTACCAGGACAAGATGTATGAATTGGCGGCAACGGAGTTGCTGGAATTCGCACACAACAACCCCGGGCATGTCAACAGCGGCGAAGCTCTGTACCTGGCGGGGGAATCATTGTTCAACGTCGGTGATTACGACCAAGCTCGGGGCGCCTACCTGGAATGCGCCATTGAGTATCCGCTGGACAGCAGGGTCATTCTCGCGTTAACCCGAGTGGCGGATTGCTGGGAGAGGCTCAAGAAGCCTTACGAGGCGGGCGAAGCATATTTCCGGGTGTATATGCAGGCGCCCGGCAGCGAGCAAGCCGCGAAAGTGCTGCTCAATGCGGGCAAATCGTACGTTGCGACGGACTCCTTGTCCCAAGCCCGGGACGTGCTTGAGACTTATCTGGATCGCTTCTCGGGCATGCCGGGTGCGGTGGAAGCGACCGTGATGCTGGCGGAGATCTCCGATAGGATGGGCTCTCCGGAGGGTGCGGAATCCTTATTCTCCCGGGCATTTGGCGACGCCTCGGTCGATTCTGTCAAAGAGCAGGTGCTGTGGCGGTGGTTCCAGACGGTGCATCGGGACGGCGATTACGTGTCATCTTTGAAGGTGGGCGACCGGTTGGTAGCGAAGTTCCCCAGGTCGGCGCTCGTTCCGGCTGTGCAATGTTCCCTTGGAGAAATGGCGCTCATGGCGGACGATGCGGCAGAGGCGGAGAGGCGTCTGACGGAATCGTTGAAGTCCAAGGATTCCCCAAGAGATACTAAGTGGCTAAGGGCAATTGCTCGATACGAGAGACGCAACTGGGACGGGGTGTTGGAGGATGTCCGGAACGAAACATCAGTCGCAGCTCAGTTGATGAAGGCGCTGGCTCTGAAAGAGAAGGGTCAATTCGACCAGGCACGCGGCGCCTTTGTGGATTGTATGAGCCGGAATTGGGGAGGACCATATGGCTTGAAGGCGCTGGAGCAGTTGTACGATGCCAATATAGTGCTGACATCTGACGAGTTGAAACGGATCCCGGGCTTGGGCACGCTTTCAGATTCGGTCGATATCAGTCACTGGGGGAGATACTGGCTGGGAGTGATTCCGGGCGACGCCATTTTCCCCGACGAAAGTCTGGTGGAATCCTTGATTCGCAATCCCCACAATTCCTTTGCGGATGACGTGTTGTACAGTCGCGCAGGCTGGAATCTCCGCCGCGGATCGTGGGAAGACGCCTATCAGGATTTTTCACTCCTGCCGGTCAAATTTCCGTCCAGCGAATGGGTGATTAGCAGCCAATTGCTGGCGGAATCACTGACGTTTGCAGCAGTACCGGATCCTGACCGTTTCGACGCGCTGGGGGACCTGCTAGCTCAGCAGGCGGTGAGCAAAGCACCGGTTTCCTCGAACGACATCGCTTGGTGCTATTTCCGGCAGTTCAAGTACTACGAGAAGTCCAGCCAGTGGTTCCAGCGGACGCTGGCAGGTAAGCAAAGCCCATCGGATCAAGTCGCAGAAGCGCAGTTTGGATCGACGCTAAGTGCGTTGTACCAGCTCCGATTAGACTTGTGGATGGAAAAGACGGCGAAGGGACAGAAGCCGGACAGCCTGATCTCGGCTGCCTTCGGTCAATTGAAAGCCTCGGATGCGCTTGCGGACTATCGTCCGTTGATGGAGCAGGCGGTCACGATGTTCCAGGAGGAGTTTCAACAGAAGACCTTGCCGATTAGTCCCATTATCAAATGGCTGACCGTCCCCAATGACAGCACGTATTCTAACGCGCTGGTTCCGTCATTTCAACCGATTCTGATTCAATATCATCTGGGTCTTGCGTCAGAGGATCCTAAGGGTCAGCATCGTCGGATCGCGATGGCGTTGCTGGAAGACGAGGCTGGTTCGGATTCGGAGCCGATTGGGAAACGATGGGCGATGTGGCAGATCGCGAATCTGACCCTGAGTGATACCACTATCACCACGGCAGCCAATCAGCTTAAGGAGCTGGCGCGATCCCCGGGACCTTTCCAGGTGGAGGCGGCGTTGGAATTGGTGGAGGAGCTGGCGACGCCGGAAGAGCGAATCCGTTACCTGGTGGCAGCACGAGAGAATACGCCGTACCATCGGGACTATCGGAAATTGTCAATAGCCTTGGGAGATCAGTACTTCCAGGCGAAGAGGTACGATGACGCATTGAGGACTCTCTCCGATATCGATTCGGCGGAGACCTTGACGTCAGATCCTTTCGTTAGATTCACCCTGTCCACGGACGACCTGGAATACAAGTTGGGATCGGCATTTCGGGCTTTGGGGCGCCATGACGAAGCCATGGTGCATTTCCGACGGTATCTGCAATTGCATCAGAGCGGACCGACTGCGGAAGCGGCTTTGTACGCTCTGGGCAGGACGGAGGAAGATCGCGGATTCCCGACCAAGGCTTCGGATTACTACCGGCACTTGCATGAGATTTCTCCGGGATCGGATAACGACCGGCTGGCGATGATTCGCACCGCTGATATTCTATGGCGATCGAATGACTATGACAATGCTGCGAAGGCATATCAGGACTTGAAGACTCAATTTCCGAAATCCGAAGACGCTATGGAGTGGGAGTATCGGCGGATCATGTGCTTGTATCGGTCGGGGAACTCCGCGGCTGGCAATGCGGCAGCCGCGCAGTTCGAAAAGGATTATAAGAAGCAGGCTGGATTTGACGATCTTAATGCCGAATTGGACCTGGAATCCGGAAAGGCGATGGCGAAGGCTAATCAGGCAAAGGAGGCGGAGAAGGTCTTTGATGGATTGGCGAAGAAGTACAGCGGGAAGTCGATGGGTGCGGCTGCCAGTTTTGAACTGGGCAAGTTGAGATTGAAGTGGGAAAAGCCCGATGCCGGACTGGCGATCTTGACGAAGATCCCGTCGCAGTACCCAAAGGATCCGATTCTGCCGGACGTGTATGTGGCGTTAGGAGTGTTCTACTATCAGAATCAACAGATGGATAATGCCCTATCGGCTTTCCAGAGTGCGCTGGCATCGGTGCAAGACGAGCCTGAGATATTGAAGGATGTCTTGAATAACCTGGTCGTGGTGTATCGGGACCTGGGTTTGTGGGAGGCGGCGTTGTCGGCGCTGGAGAGGTCGATTGCACTGTATCCCGATGATGACACGGTAACGAGGCGGTTGGAACAGGGACAGTTTCTGATTCATATCGGGGAGACGGATCGGGCAGTCGAGGTATTGAAGAAGCAGCTTAACCGAGCGCAGGGCGATGACCTGCAGGCGGTGCAGTTCTACATCGGCGAGGCATATTTCCAGAAAGGAATGTACGCCAAGGCGGCGGCGGAATACATGAAGGTAGTCTATGCGGAGGTGGAATCGAAGCTGGATTGGGTGGTGACGGCGATTTACCAGGCGGGGCAGTGCTACGAGCGAATGGGCAAGCCTGACGCGGCGATTGCCATGTATCGGGACATCATCAAGCGCCAGGGTCGGGAGTCCCCTTACAGCCGTGGCGCACAGGCGAGGATTGATGAGATTCAGAAACGGGAGACCCTCTTAAAGAAAGCGCCATAGGAAGAGTTCTGCTTGCATTCGAAGAAATTTCTCTTTAATTCTGATAGACATATCATTTTCATTAAGTCGGAACATGGAGGCAGAAATGGTCGGTTTTGATATTTCTAAGGAAATAGGAGCCATCGCATCTCGCGACAAGATGATACGATATTTTGACGGCTATTCCTCTGAACGCATGGACGAGTTGGCGGAAAGAAAAACTAAGCGGCCTTTGGTCAAGAGTTATATGCTTGAGCATGTCGGGAGTGCTGGGAGCCAAAAACACGCTGATGATCTTCTTAATAATAACGGGATGGAGACAATAAAAATAGATGAGAATCTATTTCAGGTTCGCGATAAGAGGCGAGATGGAGAATACATGGGGTTCATTGAAGTATTGAATCCCAGATATTTCGTGTTCTACACTATTCATCATAGTGAAAAATCCGATAGATGGATAAACGATCTGGTGCTCAATTCGCACGAACTTGACCATGTATGGCTGAGTGGATTAACTTTTAATGTCTTATGGCAAAGAGTCGCTCAACTTACTAAACCGAATAGGTATGTGAGTATGTTATTTGTGCATGAAAGTATATATCAAATTGACAATGAATATGATGGAAATGAGGAGGAGGAAGAAGAAGATATCACAACCTCTCCCGATGATATGGAGGTGAAAGATGTTGTTGAAAAAAGAGCATCAAAATTTAGATTAGTGGATAAAATTCATACTGTTCAGAAAAATCTTGAGCAACTTCAACAGATATATTCACCATTGTATGCCATTAGCCAGCTGAGATTTCCATCGCCGACAGGAAGAGGTGGCCACGATTTTTTTGATTACGGCAAAGTCACAAACCGCAGTGGAGATTTTAGAGATCACAGATTACATATTTTGTATGTTCAGCGAATATATGAAAATTTAATAAGAGAAACAGAGCAAAAGGCTTGGCATAGCATTGAGCAATTGTCTGCTCCGGCTCAATTTCACAAAATAATTGGTTCTCCGGTGACCATCAAATTCAGGGATAGGCTTAACAAAGAGACATTTGATTACTGGATTTCGTCAACTTTTGGGCGCACAAAAAATCGATTTAGATTATGGGGAAATCCTATAGTATTGGGACCGACAAAGGTTCATGTTTATGGGCTAGATAAGCATCTCTGGAAACCTATTTTTCTGGAGATTACAGATGAACATTTGATAGCTATGCTGCCTAAGGGAACTTGTGGCAATACCATTCATAGACTGATCTGTAATATTCAAAGGTATATTGACCCAGGAGCAGAAGCCTACATTGGAGAGACAGAATACAAGTCAATTGTGGATAAATCTTCGAAGGGAATCAACTATGAACCAAGAGATTAGCGAACTGATAAAGGATCCATTATTTCAATTGAATTTGGCGATCTGGCTTGCTTTGCCACAGCCAATAGGGAAGGGATTTGTTTATCCATTATTTCATAAGTCTGGATTGAGTGTATATTTAATAGGAAGACTACTGTCGTTGCCCCCAAGCACGAAGCTAAAAATAGCTGAGGAAAGTGACTTCCAAGACGGTGCAAAGCCAGATATCATATTGGAAAAGGATTCCGCAGATAGGATTTGTCTTTTGGAATGTAAAGCTTCTTCGTTTGCCGAAGATTATAAAGCTGCGCGACAAGCAAGAGCACTACTATTAATAGTTGGACCCATTCTTTCGGAAGTATTAGGTCTCCAGATAGGTGCCCACAAAGAGGGTATACTATGTTATCTGACAGGATGGGATCAGACCGAAAGTTTAGAACAGACTCTAATGACTCTCAATAACAAAATTATGACCAAAACAAATCTTATAACGGGCGATTTCGGCTGCTTTGGATTAAAGCCGACTGAGACTGGGTTACTTTTGGATTATCCAGACAAAGTAAAGCGATTCCTGTCTATTCATGATGAACCGCCCGTCAAAATCATGGACATCTTAGATGGCACTGATCCAAGATTTTATTACAGTATTCCGTATGATCCAACTGTTAGTCAGTCGGAGCGCGAGGGTGCTTTTAGTAGAAGATTAGTTTTTGATAAGGAGCTGAGCTACATCATTGCCGCAATTGGGGAAGCTGCCATACCGTCATCTGTGGTATTAACAATTGACGATATTTTGAATTTTGTGACATCAGGTCTTTATGATAAATGGGTTGATAATCAAGCTAGGAAACCTTTGAAGAAGATGGTACGTGATTATGTCACCAAAATATTCAGCGGAATCGGAGAAATGTTAAGAAATAAGATAAGAGACGATCCCAATAGAGGATGGGCAATATCTTTAGAAGATCATAATACTAAAGAAATTATCCTTAATCATCTTATGAAATTTAAACCTGAGACTTTGGATTTCTCTGAACGAGTACTGCCTGGCTTATTTGACGAATAGTCCCGCATTCTTATGAGTGCGGAGATTATTGGTCAGGGCTGGGTTTGGTATTTTACGCTGGAAGTGGCGAAACGATGTCGAAGGATGAAAATTGTGGGGAATGATATTTAAACTTGCTGCAGTCCCGAATAGTCGGGATGAAGTTTCAGGGCAAGCCCCTGCAGAACATGAATGAGTCAGGATCACAGGGATCCTGACCTACTCCTGGATCCCTGCTTTCGCAGGGATGACAATGCCTGACCCCCCTTTGATCCGCCATAGGCGGATAAATTCCCCTTACCGGTGTAGGGGGGAAGAGGACTGTCAGGTGAGGAATCGTGATTCGTTGACACTTGACAGCACCCAAAATTGTAATCACGCGGTAGCAAGCTGCCGCGCTCCATAGCGGAAACAGAATTTTCAGGTTTGGGTCGTCAGACGAGAAAGGAACGTGCGTTGAAAACGAGCGACTTGGACCGGGCAACTAAGTTCCTTCGAGTTGCATTACTTGCCGGGGGAATCCTATTCGTTGTTCTCTATATTGGGGTGGCTCTGCTGCGGATCAGATATCCGTTTGAGCTGGAATGGCTGGAGGGAGGCATGGTGGATCACGTCCTGCGCATCCTGTCCGGACAGCAGCTGTACGCCAACCCCACTATGGAATTCACGCCATTCCTGTACACGCCGCTGTATTACTATATATCGGCAGCGGTTGCACAGATTGTCGGGATAGGATTCTTCCCGCTGCGATTGGTGTCGTTTGCCGCATCGCTGGGCTGTTTCGTCGTCATCTATGGTTTCGTAAGACGCGAGACTGGTAATCTGTATTCGGCGATCCTGGCAATGGGGATGTTTGCAGCGACCTATCGGATCGGCGGTGCCTGGATGGACATAGCGCGAGGCGACACACTGTTCGTTTTTCTCGCCTTGTTGGCGATCTATCTTGTCAGGTTCTACGATTCGTGGTCGTCCTATGTGCTTGCCGGAATACTGATTTCGCTGTCGTTCTTGACCAAGCAAGCGGCGTTGACCATTGCAGTTCCGATGGCTCTGTACTGCCTGATCACAAATTGGCGCCGGTCTTCATTCTTCATAGGTACTGCCACCCTCATCATCGCAGGCAGCACGTTATTGCTGGATCGCATTCATGACGGGTGGTACAGCTTCTATGTGTTTGATCTTCCTGTGGAACACTACAGCTTGAAGGCGCGATATGTCTTTTTCTGGGTCGATGATCTCTTGGCGCCTTTGCCGGCGGTTTGTGTGGTTTCGGTGGTGTATTTGCTGAGTCTATTCTCGCAGGCTGGCAAGAAGAGAGCGTTATTCTATGTGCTGATGACGGCAGGCATGATCGGAACCGCCTGGTCAGGAAGACTGCATTCCGGAGGATATCTCAACGCATTGATGCCGGGTTTCGCCTTTCTCGCGATACTTTTCGGATTAGGGTTTCACGGTCTGGCGGATTACTTTCACGGGAAGGGTTCGGCCTCCAACGGGGGTGTAACGGTGGCTTTGACATTTTTCTATCTGGTCTGTGCCGCGCAGTTTGGCGGGCTCTTGTATAATCCAAAGGAGCAAATTCCTACCCGCCGCGACTTGGATGCGGGCTGGAGCTTCATCCAAATGCTCAAGGGAATCGACGGAGAGGTCTACATGCCAGGGCATGGTTTTCTGCCCGGTTATGCTGGCAAGAAGTCCTACGCCCACGCGGCGGCAGTGGCTGACGTCTTGAGGAGCAAGGAAACCTCGGAAAAGGCGGAATTGCTTGCGGAAATCACGAACTCAATCAGGCAGCAGTACTTTAGCGCGATTATCCTCGACAAGGATGAGTACGTTATTCCGATCCAGGACTACTATAGTATGGTAGGGCGGGTTTTTAGCGATTATTGGGTATTCTGGACCGTCACCGGTGTCGAGAGCCGACCGGAATTCCTTTTCGTGCCGAAAGAGGGCAGCGCTCTGAAGGAGTAAGACAAGCGGATGATGCCCAATTCGGGAGTGTATTCTTGACCGTATCGCATTTTCGATAGCACAAATTCTCCATGCCAACGGGAGATGCCCGGGATTGATCACTTCCTCTTACCACCGGCTGATCAAGCTGTTTCGGTTCGCACTGCTGGCGCTTGGAATCTTGTTCGTGGTTGTCTATGTCGTGGTTGCATTGTGGCGGATGGGATACCCATTTGAGCTCGAATGGATCGAGGGGAGCGGCGTGGATCATGTCCAGAGGATTCTGGACGGGAGGCACCTCTACGTCAAGCCATCGATCGAATTCACGCCATTTCTTTACACGCCGCTCTATTTCTATCTGTCAGCGGCAGTCGCCAAGTTGATCGGGATTGGTTTCGTGCCGCTTCGGCTGGTGTCGTTCGCCGCTTCAGTGGGCAGTTTTGCGATTATCTATAGCCTGGTGAAGCGGGAGACCGGCAATTGGTACTCGGCGCTACTGGCGGTCGGGGTGTTTGCTGCGACGTTTCGGATCAGCGGAGCTTGGTTCGATATTGCCAGACCGGATATGTTGTTCGTATTCTTCGCACTGGCGGCGATTTACACCATCAGGTTCGTTGATTCATGGTGGGGCTATATTCTTGCGGGGGTGTTCATTTCCCTGTCATTCTTGACCAAGCAAACGGCGTTGATTATCGCACTTCCCATGGCGCTATATTGTGTCATTGCGAATTGGCGCCGAGCCATCTTCTTTGTCGGGACGGCTGCGATCATCATAGCGGGAAGCACATGGCTGTTGGATAGGATTTCCGGCGGCTGGTACCGTTTCTATGTCTTCGAAGTGCCATCAGAGCACTACATTTTGAAAGCGCGCTATATCTTCTTCTGGATCGATGACCTTTTGCACCCGCTGCCAATAGTCTGTGCGGTCGCAGTTTTGTATCTTATCCTCAGGATTTTCAGTCCCGCGCGGCGAGAAGGGTTTTTCTATCTGCTGATGGCTTCGGGCATGATTGGAGCGGCGTGGTCGGGCAGGCTGCATTCCGGAGGGTATCTCAACACGTTGCTGCCGGCGTACGGCTTCATTCCCATTCTATTTGGCGTGGCATTTCATCATGTTTCGAGGTATCTTCAGGAACGACCGGCTGACGGTCGTGCGCAGGCTTCAGAGTTGGGCTTGTTCTTGGTCTATTTCGTTTGCACGGCGCAGATGGCTGGTCTGCTTTACAATCCGGTGAGGCAGATTCCGACCAAAGCCGATATAAGTGCAGGCTGGCAACTGGTCAAGATGATGGAAGGGATTGAGGGAGAGGTCTATTTGCCTGCGCATGGTTTTCTGCCGACGTATGCCGGGAAAAAACCTTATGCGCATGTGACTGCCATCCATGATTTGCTGCGAGGCAAAGATACCGCCGCCAAAGAGTTGATGCTCGAAGGACTCAGGGATGCAGTTTGTCACAAGAGATTTAGGGCGATCTTCATCGACAAGGACGAGTTCATTGTTGACATATCGAAGGACTACAGAATGGCAGGGCGGGTGTTCAACGACAATCGAGCGTTTTGGCCCGTGACCGGTTTGGAGATCAGACCGGAATTCCTGTTTGTGCCGAAAGACGACTCCGCCCTGCAGGAGTAGCAGCACGGGAGAAGCCAATTTGGTCGCCATATCCGTGGATCGTATTCGAGGATTCCTGCGTTATGTCCTAATAGCTCTTGGAATCTTGTTCGTTCTTTTGTATATTATCCTTGCGCTAATCCGTATCCGGTATCCGTTCGAGCTGGAATGGATCGAAGGGGCGCTGGTCGATCACGTCAAATGGCTGCTGAGCGGACACAAGTTGTATGTTCCGCCGTCGCTGGATTTCGTGCCGTATTTCTACACGCCGCTCTATTTTTATCTTGGTGCGGCGGTATCGACAGTCACAGGAGTTGGATTCGTCCCGCTGCGACTAATTTCTTTCCTGTCGTCGCTGGGGTGCTTTGCCATCATTTTCCTGTTCGTGAAGCGGGAAACCGCCAGTGTTTTCGCGGGATTCCTGGCGATGTCGTTCTTTGCCGCAACCTATCAGATCGGTGGCGCCTGGTTCGATCTGGCTCGGATTGACATGTTGTTTCTCCTGTTCCTGCTGTGGGCGATCTATCTGATCCGGTTTCACGAGACGTGGTTTGGGTATCTGCTCGCCGGCGTCATGATTTCGTTGTCATTTCTGACCAAGCAGAATGCGCTGCTGATGGCGGTTCCGATTGCACTTTACTGCGTGGTTGCCCGTCCGAGGCTCGCGATTTTCTTCGTGGGATCTGCCGCGCTTCTAATCGGCGGCAGCTCGCTCCTGCTCAACAAGATTCACGACGGCTGGTTCAACTACTACGTATTCAAATTAGCGCCGCAACATTACATGCTGCGGCACCGGATTGTATTCTATTGGATTGAGGACTTACTGGCTCCGGTTCCGGTCGCCAGCGCTGCCGCAATATTCTATGTTTTCCGCAGGCTTTCGGATTCGTTCAGGAAGGAAGGGCTGTTTTACCTGTTGACTTCCGCCGGAATTCTGGGCGGAACCTGGATCACCAGGATGCACACCGGTGCTTTTGTCAACGTGCTGATTCCGGCGTATGCCATGATCGCCATTCTATTCGGGCTGGGGATTCATCGGATCTTGGTGTATGTCAGGGAGGGAATGGGCGATAACCGCGCCCTGGTTCGGGATAATTTGACGTCGTTCGTCTCTTTCGTCTGCCTCGTCCAATTTGCGGCGCTGCTGTATGATCCGACTCATCAGGTTCCCAAGAAGGCTGACCTGGAAGCCGGCACGGAATTCATACAGACGATTTCGCAGTTACAGGGGGACATTTGGGTGGCAGGACATGGATTCTATCCGGCGCTCGCTGGCAAACGGAGCTTTGCACATGCCGGATCCATTGCCGACATTTTGCGTGCAGACGAAGGACCGGTCGGTCGGCAGTTACGTCTGGAAATCGAGGACGCGTTTCGCGAGCACAAATTCTCGGCGCTGGTCATGGACAAAAGCGATTATAAGTTTTTCGTGGATTTCAACCGGTACTACCAATTTCAGCGGGATATTTTCAAGTCCGATCGCGTGTTCAAAACGTTGACCGGGCAACCATGCCGACCGGAGTATATCTACGTTCCCAGGACTCCGGACGGTGGGCAGTGATGGGAGAACGTGATCACCTGTGCTGTCATGCGTCCCCGCATGACAGCCTGTAGGTCGGGTTCCGAAGCGAAGAAACCCGACAATTCCTGTGTCATCCTGAGCGAAGCGAAGGATCTGGTGGTGCAGGGTGTCCTCACCCGGCACCACATTCCTTGGACAGCGGTCGAAGGGCAGCATGCTTGAAGCTTTGATGAAGAAAGTCATCGCCGACCGGGTGGCGATGGCGTTGGAAGAAGATTTGGGCGGAATCGGAGATGTGACCACCGACGCTATTCGACCGATTTCCGCGACCGGAACCGGCATCATCAAGAGCAAAGCGGATGGGATTCTCTGCGGGATCAATGCAGCCCGCGAAGTGTTTTCGCAGCTCGATCCTGACGTCGAGTTTCCGGTTAGTCTGGTGGACGGCGCTGAGATGGGTTTCGGTACCGTAGTCCTGGAGGTCAAGGGCAAGTACTCAGCGCTGCTAAGGGGGGAACGGACGGCATTGAATTTCCTGGCAAGGCTCAGCGGAGTGGCGACGCTGACCGGAAAGGCAGTCCGAGCGGTAGAGGGAACCGGAGTCGATATTCTGGACACGAGAAAGACTACACCGGGATTTCGGCTGCTGGAAAAGTATGCGGTGCGTGTTGGCGGAGGCAAGAACCACCGGTGGGGTCTTTTCGACCAGTATTTGATTAAGGAAAATCACATTGAAGCCGCCGGAGGCATCACCCCGGCAGTTACTTCTGCCCGGTGTCATCTGCAAGAGTCCAGGAACCGCATTCCATGGCTTCCCGAATCCGCTCATGCGTCAGCACTGGGTTTGCCGGTAGTCATCGAAGTAGAGGTGCAAAATACGGCGGAAGTGAGGGAAGCTCTGGATTGCGGCGTGGATTGCATCTTGCTGGACAACATGACAGACAACCAGATCCGGGAAGCGGTCGCTCTGATTGGGGGGCGAGCCCGCATCGAAATCAGCGGTGGAGTTACGATCGAGCGCTTGCCCCAACTGGCGAAGCTGGGAGTGGATGCGATTTCCATGGGGATGTTGACTCATTCCGCGACGGCGCACGATTTTTCGATGTTGCTCAGGTCATCCTGAACTCAGTGAAGGATCTCACTTTCGTGTCTCAGGGAGACGCTTCGCTCAGGGTGACGAACGAGGAATCATTCCGAGCCCAAGCGGAGATTCTTGGTGCTGTCATGCGTCCCCGCTTGACAGCCCTGTAGGTCGGGTTCCGAAGCGAAGCGAAGAAACCCGACATTTCAACTTGTCATCCTGGAATGGGAGAGGCTATGAAGAAGAAATTGTTGTTCGCCGACGACGAACCGAATCTGCGCATCCTGTACAAGACCGAGTTCGAATCGGACGGATACGAGGTGGAGATGGCAGTAGATGCTGGCGAAGTGCTGGAGAAGGTGGAAAAGAACACCTACGATTTGATCGTGCTGGATATCATGATGCCGGGTATGAACGGCATCGAAGCCATGGAGAAGATTCTGAGCAAGGACAAGAAGCAGTTGGTGATTTTGAACACCGCCTACACCGTGTACAAGGACAATTTCATGACCTGGGCGGCGGACGCCTACATCATCAAGTCGTCAGATTTGACGGAGCTCAAGGAAAAAGTCAAAGAATTGCTTGGCGGAAACTGAGCGATGCTTCCGACCCTCACAATCATCATGGCAGGGGGACGCGGCGAGCGGTTGTACCCGTTGACCAGGGATCGTGCCAAGCCCGCGGTTAGGTTCGGAGGTATCTACCGGATTATCGATTTTACTCTATCCAATTGTTTGAATTCAGGGATACGGCAGATCTACTTATTGACGCAATATAATTCTGTGTCTCTGGAACGGCACCTTAAATTGGGCTGGAATTTTTTCAACCGTGAACTGGGCGAATTCATTGAGTCCATCCCTCCGCAGTACCGAACCGAGGATCGGTGGTATGCCGGGACCGCGGACAGCATTTTTCAAAACATCAATTTGCTGGAGCAGATGAGACCCAAACGGGTGCTGATCCTGTCCGGCGACCATATCTACAAGATGGATTATCAAGATTTGATCGCTTTCCATATCGAGACCAAGGCTCAAGTCACGGTGGGCGCTGCTGAGGTTCCACGACATCAGGCGTCTCAGATGGGCGTGATGGAAGTGGATGCCAAGTACCGCGTCAAGCACTTTTTAGAGAAACCGTCCGACCCGCCCCCGATGCCGGGAAACAGCAAGGTATCACTGGTTTCGATGGGTGTGTACATCTTCGAAACGGAAAAGCTGGTCAGAGAGTTAATCCTGGATTCCAAAGCCAACAGCGAACACGATTTCGGCAAGAATATTTTGCCGGACATGATTGCCCGAAAAGAGAACGTGTACGCCTATCCGTTCAAGGATAAGAATCGGAAAAAAGCGAAATATTGGCGGGACATTGGCAGCCTGGATTCCTATTGGGAAACTAATATGGATCTGGTCAGCGTCAATCCGGAGTTCAACTTGTATGATGCGGAGTGGCCCACCCACACCTACCAGGGTCAATATCCGCCGGCGAAGACGGTATTCGCCAACGAAAAAGAAGGCAGAGTGGGGCAGGTTCTCGATTCACTCATCTCCGGTGGATGTGTGGTTAGTGGTGGACGACTGGAACGGTCGATTTTGGCGCCTCGAGTGCGGATCAATTCGTACGCGCGAGTGCAGGAGAGCATCTTGATGGAAGATGTCAATGTCGGGCGCTATGCGAAGATCCGACGCGCTGTGATCGACAAAGGGGTGATAATTCCCGCTGGATTTGAAATCGGTTATGATCAAGAGGAAGATGCGAAGAAGTTTTCGATTACGCCGGGAGGCATCACGGTAGTTCCCAGCGGAATACTCCTGGAAAAACCTTCGAAATAGTGGTAGTCACGTCTGCGTTTCTGACGATCGAGTTTGGCGATGTTGAAGGTAGCCTTCTTGTGGCATTTCCATCAGCCCAGTTATTGGGATCCGATCCGGAAGATCGAATCCATGCCCTGGGTACGGATGCATGGCATCAAGGGCTACACAGACATGGCAGCAGCGCTGGAAAGGCATCCGGAGACCAAGGCTAATGTCAATATCGTCCCGTCTTTGCTGGCGCGGTGGGCGGAACTTGGCGCTCATGGTTTTTCCGACGAGTATTACCGGATCGCATCGATTCCCGCCGCGGGATTGAAAGCCGAGGAGAAGGAATTCCTGCTGTCGCGGTTTTTCCAGGCAAATTGGGATACCATGATCAATCCGTATCCACGGTATCATCAGCTTCTTGTCAAGCGCGGGCACCGGCTGACGCCGGAGAAGCTCACGAGGGCAGCGGATTCGTTTTCGGTGGACGAGCTTCGCGATTTGCAGGTGTGGTTCGACTTGAGTTGGTTCGGGAACGCTGCCGTCGAGCAATTCAAAGAAATTCAGGAACTTAGAAGTCGGGGGCGGGGGTTTTCCGAGAAAGACAAGAAGGTTATCTCGGATATCCAGGGGCGAGTGATTGCCGATCTGATCCCTCGGTATCGCCGGCTTTGGGAAAGGGATCAGATTGAAATCGTTACAAGTCCATATTACCATCCGATTCTACCATTGGTAATCGACACGGAGTGCGCGCGGAGGGGACTGCCCGGCGAGCCGTTGCCGGTGGAGCGTTTTAGGGCGCCGGAGGATGGCAGGGCGCAGCTGCAACGAGCCGTGGAGGAAGTCGAGAGGCTGCTGGGCAGGAAGCCCGCCGGATTATGGCCCTCGGAAGGCGGCGTCTCGTTGGAAGCGCTGCAAATGGCGGCGGAGGAGGGCTTTCGGTGGGCGGCGACCGACGAGGCGATCCTGTTTCAGACTCTGCAGAAGCCCCGCAGCGCTGATCGTCTGTATCAGGCATACACGATGGAGGTCAATCCGCCGATTGCATTGATTTTCAGGGATCATGGATTGTCGGACGCCATCGGATTTCGGTACTCGCGGATTCGGGCGAAGCAGGCGGCGGATGATTTCCTGGGGCACCTGCGCGCCATCGAGAAAGACGTCGGCTCAAAGTCTGACGGGACGTTGGTTTCCATCATATTGGACGGCGAGAATCCGTGGGAATATTTTCCTGACAGTGGGAAGCAATTTCTGGATGAGTTGTATTCCGGGATGGCCTCCAGCAAGAAGCTGCAGATGGTGCGAGTCAGTGATTATCTGGAACGTCATCCTCCCATAGAAAGCTTGACTTCGTTGTTCCCGGGATCGTGGATCAACGGTAATTTCCGGGTGTGGATCGGCGACAAAGAGAAGAACCGGGCGTGGGACTTGCTGACGCAAGCCCGGAAGGCGTTGGTTGAAACGGAAAGTCAGACAATTCCAGGTCCGCCGGATGACGTTCAGTCGGATCGAAGTCAAGCCCGGGAAGCGCTGTATCGTGCCGAAGGAAGCGATTGGTTCTGGTGGTACGGGGATCTGTACAACTCAGACAATGATGCGGAATTCGACCGGCTGTTCCGCAACAACATCCGAGAGATCTACCAGAGGTCGCAGCGGGAAGTGCCGGCAGCAGTCGATCGACCCATCGCCAGGATGCCTGGCGCGGAATGCCGGATTCAACCGGCTTTCACCATGACTCCTGTGTTGGACGGCAAAGTGACCTCCTACTACGAATGGATTGGAGCCTGTAAGTACGACATCAGTCGAGCCGGCGGCACGATGAGTCTTCCCGATGCCAGAATTCGGCGGATTCTCTATGGCTTCGACATTTCGCATCTCTATCTGCGAGTCGATTTCCAGAGGGGGAAGACATCCGATTTCGACGGGGTTCAGTTCTGTTTTGATGGGACGCCGAGGGTGCGGCTGTCGATCCCCAGGCAGCCGGCTGGGTACGGGATGCTGGCGGTGCGGGATTCCGGAAAGGGGTGGAAGGATAAGGGTCCATGCGGCGAAGTGGCATGGGCAGAGATTCTCGAGGTTAAGTTGCCCTTCGATTGCCTGGGAGTGACCGCGGGGCAGGAAATGGGATTGTTCCTCCTGGTCTTGAGCCAGGCGACCATGCTGGAACGATGGCCTCTGGACGGGGTGATTCAATTCGTTGTCCCCGGACCGGAGTTGGCAGCCGTCAATTGGTACGTGTAGTATTCTCCTCTCGAGTACTCAAATCAATTAGGATGAGTGATGAGTCAAGAAGAATCGGCATATGGCGCTTTCACTTTCGTATTCCATTCACACCTGCCGTACGTGCTTTCCCATGGTCGTTGGCCCCACGGAACGGATTGGTTATCGGAAGCAGCGGCGGAGTCCTATATCCCTTTGCTGGATGTGTTTCACCAGCTTGTTTCAGAAGGGATTTCGCCCCGGGTGACCATCGGATTGACGCCGGTGTTGTGCGAGCAGCTTGCCGATGACAAGTTTCGAGTCGAATTCCTGGAATACGTGCATCAGAAGGAAGAGACGGCGGAACTGAATCGTCAGGAGTTTCAGCGGGAGAAGAATCCCGGGCTAGAACAGTTGGCGGATCAATGGGTCACCTACTATTCGTCGATCAAAGAACGTTTTGAGCAAGCCTATCAATGCGACCTGGTCGGAGCGTTTCGGAAGCTGCAGGATGATGGGCACATCGAAGTTATCACGTGTGCCGCCACACACGGTTATCTGCCGTTGCTTTCGGAAGATGCGTGTATCCGGGCTCAGATTCGCGTGGGGGTCGAATCGTATCGGAAACATTTCGGTCGAGATCCCCGAGGGATCTGGTTGCCGGAATGCGCGTACCGTCCGGGCTATGACTGGATTTCGCCCTTCGAGGAGCATGGGACGGCAGTTCCTCGGAAAGGGACCGAAGAATTTCTGTCGGAAGCCGGTCTGCGCTACACGATCATCGATTCCCACATGCTTCAGGGCGGGAAAGCGATTGGGGTGTACTTGGTAAGGTTTCAGGGATTGCAGAAGTTGTGGGATCAGTATGAGAAGGAATTGGGTGCGGAGGCTCCAACTGCAGAACGATCCCCTTACGAGGCGCACTGGATCGGCAGTGGTTCTCCCCATCGCATGCCGGTGGCGGTTTTCACTCGCGATCCTCAGACCGGATTGCAGGTGTGGTCCGGAAAGCACGGATATCCCGGCGATGGGAACTACCTCGATTTCCACAAGAAGAAGTTCCCCGGTGGGCACCGATATTGGAAAGTGACCAGCTCCGAGGCGGATTTGGGCGACAAGCTGCCTTATGACTTGCGTTCAGTGGATGAGCGGATCCGCGAGAATGCCAGCCATTTTCACGATCTTGTTAAGGGAATCCTGACGGAGATTTCCCGGGATCATTCCGACCCGATGCCGGTCGTATGTTCGCCCTATGATACAGAACTATTTGGTCATTGGTGGTTCGAAGGACCGCGTTGGGTGTACTACGTATTGAAATGGATGCATGCGGATCCCGAGATCGAGGTTCGAACCGGGTCGGAACATTTGAAGACAGTGCAGGCGGCGCCGGTCGTATCGCTTCCTGAAGGCTCGTGGGGCGAAGGCGGCTTCCACTACATTTGGTTGAATGATGGCAATCGATGGACGTGGTCGTATGTGTATGCGGCGGAGAAGCAGATGGTGCGCGCCGTGGAACGTTTCGGACATCGGACGGATTCCAGCATCCAGCGGCTGCTCCGCCAACTGGGTCGCGAATTGCTGCTTCTGGAAAGTTCCGATTGGCAATTTTTGATCAGCACTCAGGCGGCGGCGGACTATGCCGGCACGCGACTGCTGGGTCATTCCCACGCTTTCCAAAGGATTCACGGCTATCTGGAACGCCTCGCTGAGGGCGATACACTATCCGACCAGGAATGGCTGTATGTCGAGGACATCGAATTGCAGGACCAGGTATTCCCGAAGATCGATCCCAGGTGGTGGATGTCCAATGGCAAGTCCGGTGCTGGCGCAGATTAATTGCTGTCGGGTGTCCTCACCCGACAGCCCATGAGCAAGGAAGTTGTGTTGATGTGATGCATTGAGGAGGTTTCATGTCAGAGCTTCGGCATGATCCGATACAGAGAAGATGGGTGATCATTGCCACGGAACGAGGACGTCGTCCCTCGGATTTTATTGTGGAGCCGGAATCGACCGAGACGCAATTCTGTCCGTTCTGCGAGGGAAATGAGGATAAGACGCCGCCCGAAATCGTCGCCATCCGGGACGATCATTCGGCGCGGAATACCAGAGGATGGTCGATCCGGGTAGTCCCGAACAAGTTCCCGGCGTTGACCGTCGAAGGGGATTTGAATCGGGAGGGGATCGGTATCTACGATCAGATGAATGGCATCGGAGCACATGAGGTCGTTATCGAAGGTCCACGCCACGAGGTCGATCTTGCCGAACAGCCGTTGGACAAGTTCGTCAAGATACTCAGCGTGTATCAGAGCCGTCTTCAGGATTTGATGCGCGACGAGCGATTGCGGTATATATTGATCTTCAAGAACCATGGCTCGGTTGCCGGGGCATCTTTGTCTCATCCGCACACTCAGATTATCGCGACGCCGATTACGCCTCGGACTGTCTCGCTGGAGCTGGATTCTGCCAAGGAGCATTACGACCGGAAAGAACGCTGCCTTTTCTGTGACATTATCTCACAGGAAACGAAGGACGGAATTCGAGTAGTGACCAACAACGACAAGTTCGTGTGCTTCACTCCCTTCGCCTCTCGTTTCCCATTTGAGATTTTCCTGGCGCCCATCAACCACTGCCACGATTTTGCTGAGGAGCCGCCTGATAAGATGATTCACCTGGCGTCGAGTTTGAAGGACATCCTGCTGCGTCTGAAGAGGAGTCTTAACAATCCGCCTTACAATTTCGTGATCCATACTTCGCCCAATATGCGAGCCAGAGGTCGTCGCGTTACGCACTGGCAAACCTTGCCCATGGATTATCATTGGCACATCGAGATCATCCCGCGTCTGACCAGGATGGCTGGATTCGAATGGGGCACGGGATTCTATATCAATCCCACCCCACCTGAGGATGCCGCCAAGTATCTTCGAGAGATAATGGACAAGACCAGCGACCGGGAAGTGGCACGTCAGGCGGCAGTCTAAGTATGTGACAATCCAGGCAGGATTAACATGTTAAGCTCCTATGGAAAAGGTGCTTCGACATATTCTATAACGAATAAGAGGTCAGGAGAGGGCATTGGAAAAGGTGAGAGAATTCACGGATCGGAATTTCGTCGAGGAAGTTCTGAGCAACCATCGTCTGGTGTTGGTGGATTTTACCGGGGAGTGGTGCATTGCGTGTCGCAAGATTACGCCGATACTCCGGGAGATCGCCACGGAGTATGACGGGGTATTGCAGGTGGGCGAAGTCGATGTGGACAAGTGCCCGGAACTGGCGATGCGGTATGGGGTCCGAAGCGTCCCCAGCATGCTGATTTTCGACAAGGGAAAGGTGGTCGATCAGGTGATCGGAGCCGTGACCAAGCAGGCATTGGTGCGTGTGGTGCAGGCGGCTTTGATCCCGTGATCAGGAAAGGGCGACAGTGGTCAGAATCTCAGCGGGATTGACAATTCCGGCGGCGATGCTGGTTGCGGCGAGCGTATGCCTGGCGCAGAGTTCTGAGCAGCCGATTATTCGGGAATCCACGTTGCGGATGCATCTGG